>Ga0105044_10009087_pt1 | contig 13617 bp, 12 predicted proteins | sample MAT01_FD_78092 | JGI IMG/M metagenome (GOLD analysis project Ga0105044, IMG submission 78092) | Freshwater microbial communities from Lake Fryxell liftoff mats and glacier meltwater in Antarctica - MAT-01 | ecosystem: Environmental > Aquatic > Freshwater > Ice > Liftoff microbial mat | place...
CCGAGGGCCATGACCATGTAGCCGAGTTGGCTGATGGTGGAGTACGCCAGCACCTTCTTGAGGTCCTGCTGCACGAAGGCCAACGAGGCGCCCACCAGGCAGGTGATGCCGCCGATGAGGGCCACGTAGTGGATGCCCCGGCTGCCGATCTCGAGGCCCGAGTAGAACACCGGGTACAGGCGAGCGATGAGGTACACGCCGGCCACGACCATGGTGGCGGCGTGGATGAGGGCGGAGACCGGGGTGGGGCCCGCCATCGCGTCGGGGAGCCAGGTGTGCAGCGGGAACTGGCCCGACTTCGACGTGACCCCCGCGAAGAGGCAGAGCGCGCCGACGACCAGCAGACCGGTGCTGGCATTCGGTGACAGGGCGTACTCGTTGATCCACGCGATGTCGAAGCTCTTGGCCCCGGCGGCGTAGAAGGTGATGATCACGCCGAGGATCAGGCCGACGTCACCCACGCGGTTGGTCAGGAAGGCCTTCAGCGCGGCGTTGGTGTTGGCGCGCTCCTCCCACCAGTGACCGATGAGGGCGAACGAGCAGACGCCGACCAGCTCCCAGCCCACCAGCATCTGCAGCGTGTTGGTGCCGAGGACGTAGAACAGCATCGACGCGGTGAACAGGCTCAGGAACGCGTAGTAGTGCGTGAACCGGCGGTCATCGCGCAGGTACTCCTTCGAGTACCAGTGCACGAGCATCGAGATCAGCGTGACGGTGAAGAGCATCATCGCCGAGAGCCCGTCGAGCAGCGTGCCCGCGCCGAACTCGCGCTCGCCGCTCTGGAACCAGGTGAAGGTGGCGCACACCGGCGGAACTGCTTCGCCTTCGCCTCCCTCTTCGGCCGATGCGGCCGCAGGGGCTGCCGTCTCGACCGGTGGTGCCGACGCGCTCTCGCCCGGGCCGACACCGACGGCGGGCAAGCTGCCCTCCTCGCTGCCGGTGTCGGCAGCCGGCTCGGACTCACCCTGATCGCCCGAGCCAACGGAGGTGGACCCGTCGTCGCTCGCGTCCTCAGAGGCGCGGTCTTCGGCGTTCGCTTCGGACGGTGTGGCGCCGCACTCGGCCTCCTGCGCGGCCATCTCGGCACCGGTGGGCGGGTGGTCCACGCGGGCGATCCACTGGCCGGCCACCACCAGCGACAGCACGAAGCAGGCGGTGACGGCGACGATGCCGATGCCCGACGTGAGGCGCTCGGAGAGGCGCTTGCCGAAGAACAAGATGATCAGGAACGACCCCGCCATGATGGCGGGGAAGATCCAGACCTTGTCCAGCAGGTACGGGATGGTGATGGCGAAGTTCATTGGGCGCCCGGTCAGCCCTTCATCAGGTCGAGGTCGTCGATGTCGATGCTGCGACGGTTGCGGTAGAGCATCAGGATCAGCGCGAGGCCGACACCGACCTCAGCTGCCGCGACAGCGATCACGAAGAGGGCGAAGACCGGGCCGATCGTGGCGGCGGTGGCTTCGGTGCCGACGGCCGGTGCGCGGGTCCCCCACAGGGCGGCGAAGGCCACCAGGTTGATGTTCACCGAGTTCAGGATGAGCTCGATCGACATGAGCACCATCACGCCGTTCTTGCGGGCGAGGACGCCGTAGACGCCGATGCAGAAGAGGATCGCGGCGAGGAAGAGGAACTGGTTGATGAGCATCAGTCGCGCCTCGCGAGGACGATGGCGCCGATCAGCGCAGCCAACAGGAGCACCGAGAGGGCCTCGAAGGGCACGAGGTAGGTGCTGAAGATCGAATCGGAGATCTGCCCGGTGGTCTGGCCGAGCTGGACCGTGGTGCTACCGACCAGGCTGAACGACTGGGCGCGGAACGCATCCCAGAGCACGTAGCCCATGACCAGGGCCAGGGCGACCGCCACGCCGCCGGCGACCAGGCGCTGGGGACGATCGTTGTCGAGGTCGTCTGACTTCCCGAGCTCGGCCCGGGTGAGCATGATGCCGAACAGGAACAGCACCACGATGGCGCCGATGTAGACGAGCACCTGGGTGACGGCCATGAACTCCGAGGCCAGCAGGATGAACTGCGCGGCGGCCCCGGCGAGCACGCCCACCAGCCACAGCGCGGCGTGCACGACGTTCTTGGTCGTCACCACGCGGATCGCCGAGAACACCATGATCGCAGCGATGGCGAAAAACGCGATGTTGACGGGAAGCATCTCTTCGGTCATGGGCGCGCGGGCACCTTCTTGACCTTGGCTTCGGAACCGGCCTGTAGGGCTCGAAGTCGGGCACGGTCTCCATCCACTCACCGAGGCGGGTCTTGTCGTGGAGGAGGTCGGCGATCTTGACCTCGGAGAACTCGAACTCGGGGCTCCAGAACAGCGCGTCGAACGGGCAGACCTCGACGCAGATGCCACAGAACATGCACAGCGAGAAGTCGATCGAGAAGCGGTCGAGGGCGTTCTTCTGGCGGGGCTTGCCGCCCTCGCGCCGCGGCGGGGCGAGGTACTTGTGCCCTTCGATGTAGATGCACCAGTCGGGGCACTCACGGGCGCAGAGCATGCACGCGGTGCAGTTCTCCTCGTGGAGGGCGATGACGCCGCGCGCCCGCGGCGTGGGCTCTTCCTTCTCGTGCGGGTACTGAACCGTGACGGGCCCACCGCCCATGCGGTCGGGCTTGAGGGTCTGGACCATCTCGCCGAACGTGACACCGAGGCCCTTGATGAGACCGGGGAGCTTGGGCATCAGGGGTGAACCTCCGTGGGGACGAACGTCGGGTCCATCACTGCCACACCACAACGGCGACGGAAGTGACGGTGATCCACGCCAACGAGATCGGGATCATCCACTTCCAGGCCAGCTTCTGGAGCTGGTCCTCACGGAAGCGGGGGTAGGAGAAGCGCACCCAGAAGACGATGAACGAGACGATCATGATCTTGGTGAACAAGATGATCGGCCCGAGCACGTACCAGAGCGGGCTGTCGAGATCGAGGCCGATGGGCAGGTACCAACCACCCAGGAACAGCGTCGAGACGATCGCGGCGAACCCGAAGGCGGTGGCGAACTCGGCCAGGAAGAAGACGAGGAAGCGGAAGCCCGAGTACTCGACCTGGTAACCCGACACGATCTCGGACTCGGCGATGGGCATGTCGAAGGGCGACTGGCTGAGCTCGGCCTGCACCGCGGCCATGAACACGACGAAGAGCGGGAGCTGGACGACGATGAACGGCAACGCCGGACCCCAATCGCCGAAGGCGTGGAACTGGGTCTGGGCCATCACGATCTCCTGCAGGTTCAGGGAACCCGACAAGACGACGACACCGACCGCGGCGAGCACCATGGGGAGCTCGTAGGCGATGAGCTGGCCGGCGGCACGGATGCCGCCGATGAGGGCGTACTTGTTGGCCGAGGCCCAGCCGGCCATGAGCACACCGATGACCGAGATGGACCCGACCGCGAGCACGAAGTAGATGCCGGTGGGCAACGAGGTGGCCCAGGCCGGATCGGGGCCGGTGGGCAGGGCGGCGTAGAGCAGGAAGGTCGACGCCAGGATGACGAACGGGGCGGCCTTGAACACGATGCGATCGGCACCCTGGGGGACGAGGTCCTCCTTCTGGAGCCACTTGCCGACCTCGGCCACCAGTTGGAGCAGACCCTTGGGGCCGGCCTCGTAGGGACCGAGGCGGCTCTGCATCCACGCCATGACCTTGAACAGGAAGGCGATGGCCAGCACCAGGGCGCCGGTGGGCACCACGATGCCCACGATCAGGACGCGCAGCAGGGTCGACTGCCAGTACGAGGGCGTGACGTCGCCCAGGATGGTTGCCACCGTGGTCACTTGTCGATGTCTCCGAGGATGAAGTACAAGCTGGCCAGGATCGTGATGACGTCGGGCACGTACACGCCCTTGGCCACCCACGGCACGACGGAGATGTTGTTGAACGACGGCGTACGGATCTTGACCCGGAACGGGGTGAGCTCGCCCTTGGAGACGACGTAGTAGCCCATGACACCGAGCGGGTTCTCGGTCTCGACGTAGGCCTCGCCCTCGGGCACCTTGATGATGCGGGGCACCTTGGCCATGATCGGCCCGGCCGGGATGGTGTCGAGGAGCTGTTGGCAGATCTTGGCGCTCTCACGAACCTCTTGGAGCCGGACCCAGCACCGGGCGAACGAGTCGCCGTCGGGGTGGGTGATGACCTTCCAGTCGACCTTGTCGTAGACCAGGCCGGGAGCGCAGTTGTCGCGGCGGGTGTCCCAGTCGACGCCGCTGGCGCGCAGGTTGGCCCCGGACAGGCCGTAGGACAGCGCGATGTCGGCGGGGATGACGCCAACGCCGCGGGCGCGCATCTGGAAGATCTCGTTGCCGATGAGCAGGTCCTCGATCTGATCGCAGAAGGCAAGGACCTTGTCCATGGCCACCTTGGTCTCGGCGATCCAGCCCTTCGGGAGGTCGTCCTTGATGCCGCCGATGCGGTCGAAGTTGGGGTGGAAGCGCCCGCCGGTGACGGCTTCGATCTGGTTGAGCACGAACTCGCGGTCGCGGAAGCCGTAGAACACGGCCGTGACGCCGCCCATCTGGGCCCCGAGGTCGCCCAGGAAGAGCACGATGTTGGCCAGCCGGCTCATCTCGAAGAGGATCGTGCGGATGTGCTGGGCCCGGGGCGGGGCCTCGACGTCCATGAGCTTCTCGGCGGCGAGGATGAACGGCACCTCGTTGGCGAAGCTGCCGACCCAGTCGAGGCGGTTCACCAGCGTGGTGACCTGTGGGTAGGTGCGGACCTCGGTGAGCTTCTCGTAGCCGCGGTGCATGTAGCCGGGGATGGGCTCGCAGGAGACGACCTGCTCGCCGTCGAGCTTGGCGACGATGCGGAGCGTTCCGTGGGTGGCAGGGTGCTGCGGGCCGATGTTGAGGGTCATGCCCTCGGACTCGAACTCGACGTTCACCCGGGCGTCGGCGGCCTTGGCCGCCACGTAGGCGAGCTGCTGGTTGTCGGGAACGGTGGCGGTCATTCGGCGTCCCCATCGCCGTCGGCGCTGTCGTCGCCGGGCATGGGTTCCACGTCGACGATCCCGGGCCAGGGCTTGACCCGCCGCGACAGCAGGGGGAAGTCCTTGCGCAGCGGGTGGCCCTCGAACGCGCCGGGGAGGTAGAGGTTCACCGGGTACGGGTGGCCGACGAAGGTGAACCCGAACATCTCGCGGGCCTCGCGCTCGTGCCAGGCGGCGCCGAGGAAGACCGGCACGAGGGTGCGGACCGAGAGGTCGTCGTCGGGTAGATCGGTCTTGAAGGTGATCCCGAAGGCCTCCGACGTGGAGTTGAGTCGGGAGAAGACTTGGAAGCGGGTGTCGCCGCCGGCGTAGCCGGTGGTCATCGGCGGCAGTTCCTTGGCCTCGGTGCCCTGGGTGATGATGTCCTCCTGGCTGTCCATGTCGCGGCCGAACGGTGACGGGAGCCAGTCCAGACCGGAGAGGAAGCTGAAGTAGGTGCAGCCGAGGCGGCGGCTGGCGAACTCGTGGACGTCGACCCAGCTGTCGCGAACGACACGGATCCAGAGGTCGTCGCCGGGGCGGATGTGGGATCCGACGATGGCGTCACCGAAGACCTCGGTGACCTGAGCGAGGGTGGCCTCGCGGCCCTCGTCGCGCAGCGGCGCCTCTGCGGTCGCGGCGTCGGTGTCGGTGTCGGTGGCGGTCTCAGACGACGACAATGGGATCCCCCTTCCAGCGATCGACCGGATCCTCGTTCAAGATGCGCTCCTGGAGGAGCACGATGCCCTCGAGCAGGGCTTCGGGCCGAGGCGGGCAGCCGGGGATGTAGACGTCGACCGGGATGATCTGGTCGACGCCCTTGGTGACCGAGTAGGAGTCCCAGTACGGGCCGCCGCAGTTGGCGCAGCTCCCCATGCTGATGACGTACTTCGGATCGGGCATCTGCTCGTAGAGGCGGCGCAGCGCCGGGGCCATCTTGTCGGTGAGCGTGCCCGACACGATGACGAGGTCGGCCTGGCGGGGGCTCGCAGGAAAGGGGATGACGCCGAGGCGCATGATGTCGTAGCGGGGCGACACGAAGGCGGCGCCCATCTCGATGGCGCAGCACGCGAGGCCCCACTGGTAGCACCAGAGCGAGTACTTGCGAGCCGTGTTGAGGAGGGTGGTGAGGGGCTGGGGCATCTTGCCCGAGTCGATGAGGCCCATCAGCGCGCACCTCCGACGGTGGCGACGATCGTGATGATCAGATCCACTGGAGCACCTTCTTGCGGATGGCGTAGACGAGACCGAGGATCAGGATGAAGATGAAGATGAGCATCTCGATGAGGCCGAAGACGCCATAGTCCTCCATGCGGGTGGCCCACGGGAAGATGAACACGGCCTCGACGTCGAAGATCACGAAGAGCAGGGCGAAGATGTAGTACCGAACCTGGCCCTGGACCCACCCGGTCTTCACCGGGTCGACGCCGCTCTCGTACGAGATCAGCTTCTGGCTCTGGTAGCGACCCTCCCGCGGACCGGGCCGCAGGATCAGCGCGACGCCCAGAAGCGCGGCCACGAGACCGATGGCCACGGCAGCCAGGATGCCGACGGTGAGGTAAGAGCGGACGAAGTCCGAGTAGCAGCCTTCCGCCCCCGCACACGAGGTGGAGACGGTGTCTGAAACCTGTGCAAACATCGTTCGCGGAGCCTAGTGAACGGGAGCACGAACCACGAAATCCGCCCCAACCGGGCCTCGCGATGGCCCGGGACGGGGCTCGAGGACCGCCCGATGGGCCCGACCGCTCAACTGTGGGGCGGGTTCGGCCGATGGTCTCCCATGGCTCCACTTCCTGCTACCCCACCGGCCCGCCTCATCGCCGCTGCACCGGCCTGGGACCAGTTCGTGGAGCGTTCGGGCCTGGCGACGGCGCTGGCGCTCCTGGTGGCGATCCTGGCGATGACGACGGCCCGGCAGCATCCGACCCGCCTGACCGAGGCCATGGCAGGGCCCCAGTTGCTGCTGGTGCTCATCGTGCTCGGCTGCATCGGGATCCTGGCGTACCGGCGCGACGCCGACTGAACCGAACCTCGGCCGTCTCGGTCGAGCGGTCGAGCGGTCGAGCGGTCGAGCAGGGTTGCGCCGCTCGGGCGCACGACGGGCCCACCCACCGTCCCGCGCCGGTGCCACCGGCGAGGCGGGAAGGGGCGAGCAGTAGGCCGGACGGAACGAGCGACGACCTCAGGAACCGCCGGCGGGCGCGCCCGGGCTCGGCGCACCCGGTGTCGCCGCCGGCGGAACCTCCGGGAGCTGCCCCACGTCGACCCCCGGAAGGGCGGCGGGCGACTCGTCGAGCTTCACGAGCGCCGGCGTGGACTCGGTGGCGAAGTCGGTCACGGGACCCGGGAAGATGCCGGCGCCGATGGTGACCAGCAGGCAGACACCAAGGGCGACGCCGGCCGCGAGGGGCACCCGGATCCGAGCCGACTTGTCCGGGACGGGCAGGGTGCCGTCCTCGACGCTGCCGCTCATGTACATCGCCACGATGATCCGCAGGTAGAGGTAGGCCGCCACGACCGACGACACCATGGCGATGATCGCCAGCCACACCGCGTCGGCGGCGATCGAGGCGATGACGGTGTAGAGCTTGGCCACGAAGCCCGACGTGAACGGCACACCCGCCTGCGCGAGCAGGAAGACGGTGAAGGTGATGGCGAGGACGGGGTTGGCCGCCGACAGGCCCTTGTAGTCGTCGAGGTCGGTGCGGCCGTCGCCGCGCCGGGCCACCAGGGTCACGACGCCGAACGAACCCGCCACCATGAACGTGTAGGCGATCAGGTAAAAGACGATGGCCGTGACGCCCTCGGGCGACGAGGCGGCCAGCGCCATGAGGATGAACCCGGCGTGGTTGATCGACGAGTACGCGAGGGTCCGCTTCACGTTGGTCTGCACGATCGCCAGGATCGAGCCCACGATCATCGACAGCGCAGCCAGGACAGCGACGATGGGACGCCAGTCGTTGGCGTAGGTGCCGAAGGTCAGGAAGAAGACGCGCACCAGGGCGGCGAAGCCGGCGGCCTTGACCGCCGAGGCCATGAAGGCGACGACCGGGGTCGGAGCGCCGTCGTAGACGTCGGGGCTCCAGAAGTGGAACGGCACCGCCGCGACCTTGAACCCGAGTCCGATGAGCAACAACCCGAGCCCGAGCAGCAGCAGCGGGCTGTTGAGGGTGACGTCGGAAAGGGCCTCGACGGGTGAGGAGACCGGCGCGAACACCTGGGTGGCGAGCAGGTCCTTGATGGTGACCAGGTTGGTGGTGCCGGTGGCGCCGTAGATCATGGCGATGCCGTAGAGGAAGAACGCCGACGAGAAGGCTCCCATCACGAAGTACTTCATGCCGGCCTCTTGCGACTGCACCCGCTTGAGGTGCATCGCGGCGAGGACGTACACGGCGATCGACAGGGTCTCGAGGCCGAGGAACAACACGATGAGGTCGTTGGCCGTGGCCATGACCACGCCACCCAGCGCCGAGAGGAGCAGCAACACGTAGAGCTCCGGGCCGTCGAGCCCCTCACGGTGCAGGTAGCCCGCCGCGAGCAGCGCGGTGAGGATGACCGCTGCGCCGATCAGCAGGGTGAGCGTGAGGCTGAAGCCGTCGATGCCGATGGTGCCGCAGCTCGACCCGATCGCGGTGCAGGTCGTGCCCATGGTGGAGAACGCGCCGGTCGTGCCGGTGTCGAGGTCCCACCAGAAGATGTGGTCCCAGCCCTGGACCCGGGCCCACAGCGGCACGACGGCCACCATGGCCAGCGAGGCCACGGCGATCGTCCAACCGGCGGAGAAGCCGGCCGGGAGCTTGCGCTTGTGCATCAGCGACGTGATGGTCAGCAACAGGACGGCACCGACGCCCAGGATGATGATCGGGAGCAGGGCGCGCCAGGCGACGTCGGGCGTGGCAACGACGGTGGAGACATCGGGGGCGCTGATCGGCACCGCGCCGCCGGACAGGCCGCCGTCCACGCTCACGGGCGGGGTCTGGGCCAGGGTGGCGAACGACGTGAGGTGACCGACGACGGTGGCGAGCATCACTGCTGCTCCTCCGACTCGGCCGCGGCCTGTCCATGGCCCTCACCCGACGGCTCGGCCACGGGGGCGGTCTCGGAGTTGGTGGGTTCGGTGAAGCCCGGCACCCGACGTTCGACGTGCTCGACGAGGACCTGGACCGAGGGCTCGATGCGATCGAGCACCGGCTTGGGGTACACACCGAGGAAGAAGATCAGCGCGATGAGCGGGATGAGCACGGCCCGCTCGGCGTAGGTGAGGTCCGGGGTCTTGGCGTTCTCCTCGTCGGGCTCGCCGTGGAACACCCGCTGGTAGGCCCAGAGCATGTAGAGCGCGGAGATGATGACGCCGGTGGCGGCGACGACCGCCCACCACCGGTTCGAGATGAACACACCGAGGAGGGTCAAGAACTCCCCGACGAAGCCGTTGAGGCCGGGAACGCCGATCGAGGCGAGCATGACGACGGTGAAGAGGCCGGCCAGCCAGGGCGCCGCCTTCTGGAGACCACCGAGCTCGGCGATCTCGTAGGTGTGGCGGCGCTTGTAGAGGTAGCCGAGCAGGATGAAGAGCGCGCCGGTGGCGATGCCGTGGTTGATCATGACGAGGACGCTGCCCTCGATGCCGATCGTGGTGAGCGAGAAGAGACCGATGACGGCGAAGCCCATGTGCGAGACCGACGAGTACGCCACCAGGCGCTTCAGGTTCTTCTGCATGGCGGCGACGATGCCGGCGTAGACGATCCCGACCACACCGAGGGTGAGGAAGATCCAGGCGAAGTCGACCGAGGCCTGCGGGAACAGGAAGAGGCCGTAGCGCAGGAACCCGTAGGTGCCGAGCTTGAGCACGACCGCGGCGAGGTCGACCGAGCCGGCCGTCGGAGCCTCGGTGTGGGCGTCGGGCAGCCAGGTGTGGAACGGGAAGATCGGGGTCTTCACCGCGAAGGCGATGGCGAACCCGAAGAAGCAGATGGCGAGCGTCGTGCTGTCGATGTTCGCCGACGCTTCCACCACCTTCAGGAGGTCGAAGCTGATCGTGCCGCCCTCGCCGGCCTGGGCGTTGACCGCGAGGTACACGATCGAGATCAGCATCAGCACGGAGCCGAAGAGCGTGTAGAGGAAGAACTTGTTGGCGGCGTACACCCGCCGGCCGTGGCCCCACCGGCCGATGAGCAGGTACAGCGGGACGATCGTGAGCTCGAACATGATGAAGAACAGGAACAGGTCGAGCGACAGGAACACCCCGAGGCAGCCGGCCTCGAGCAGGGTGATCCACGCGTAGTAGGCCTTCTCGTCGTGGTCGGGCTTGGCCGCGAGCAGGGCCAGCGGGAACAGCAGCGCGGTGAGCACCACGAGGAAGAGCGAGATGCCGTCGACGCCCAGGATGAACTTGATGTCGAGGGCCTGGATCCAGGTGGTGGAGCTGACGAACTGGAACCCGGGGTCCCCGGCGTCGAACTCGACCAGCATGTAGAGGGTCAGCGCGAAGGCGCCGATCGACGTGACGATGGCCGCCATGCGGGCCAGCTCGGGGCGCTGCTTGGGCAGCAGCGCGATGAACAGCGCGCCGAGGACGGGCAGCAGGGTGATGGCCGGCAGGAGCGGGAAGGCGAGGTCGGACTGGCCTTCGGCCGCCTCGGCGGCCAGGAGGAGAGTGCTCACAGGTTGACCACCCGGGACGCGATGAACACCAGGAGGACCGCGGCGCCGAGGGCCAGCGCGAGCGCGTACCGGCGCAGGTAGCCGCTCTGCATGCGCCGCAGAACGGTGCTGGACTCGACGGTGACGATGCCGATGCCGTTGATGGCGCCGTCGATGACGGTGCGGTCGAACCAGGCCAGCGCATCGGCGGCGATGCGACCCGGGCCGCCCATGATGCGGGTGATGGTGATGTCGTAGTACCAGGCGTTGGCGAAGAACGGCAGCTGGGCCCGCTTCTGCTCGGGTCGGCTCCCCCGCCACAGCAGGTAGCCGGCGATGCAGCCGACGATGCCGACGGCGGAGCCGACGGCGAGCTCGGTGATCGTCTGGATGGTGGTGACGTCGAGGATGGCCGGGTTGCTCAGCACGAAGGAGGGCTCGAGCCAGTCCTCGAGGAAGTGCAGGCTCCCGAAGGGGATGTTCAAGAAGCCGGCGACGACGGAGAAGAAGGCCAGCACCACCAGCGGGATGGTCATGGTCCACGCGGACTCATGGGGCTCGTAGGTGGCGTCGATGCGGCCGTGGGGCGGCTCGGGGTCGAAGGTGAGCACGAGGTCGGGCACCGAGTCGAGGGCCGCGTCGCGCTCCTCGTCGGGGGCGGCGGCCAGCGCGTCGGCAAGGGTCTGGCCATCGTCGGGAACCGGCACGACCCGCCACTTCTCGTCGCCGTAGAAGGTGCGGAAGACCGCCCGGCTCATGTAGTAGGCGGTGAGCAGCGCCGCGAAGAGGCCGATGGCGTAGAGGGCGGGGTTCTCGTGCAGGGCGTAGGTGAGGATCTCGTCCTTGGACCAGAAGCCCGAGAACGGGGGGATGCCGGCGATGGCCAGCCACCCGCACAGGAACGTGATGGCCGTGATGGGCATGTACTTGCGCAGGTTGCCCATGCGGCGCATGTCCTGCTCGTCGTGCATGCCGTGGATGACCGAGCCCGAGCCGAGGAAGAGGCAGGCCTTGAAGAACGCGTGGGTGATCATGTGGAAGATGGCGACCCAGTAGGCGCCGATGCCGACGGCGAGGAACATGTAGCCGAGCTGGCTGACGGTCGAGTACGCGAGGACCTTCTTGATGTCCATCTGCGCGGTGGCGATCGTGGCGGCCACGAGCGCGGTGATGGCGCCGGTCCAGGCGATGAGCATGGGCACCCACTCGGCCGACACCGACAGGATCGGGCTGATGCGACACATCAGGTACACCCCGGCGGTGACCATGGTGGCGGCGTGGATGAGCGCCGAGACCGGTGTGGGGCCGGCCATGGCGTCAGGGAGCCAGATGTAGAGCGGGATCTGCGCCGACTTGCCGATGGCCCCGATGAAGAGCATCACCGCGATGATCGTGAGCGTGGTCTCGGCGACGTCACCTGACACCGCCGCCGGGAGGAACTCGGTGTAGTTGAGCGTCCCGAAGGTCAGGAAGACGAAGAACATGGCGACCATGAAGCCCCAGTCGCCGATCCGGTTGGTGACGAAGGCCTTCTTGCCGGCCGAGGCGTTGGCCTCCTTGCCGAACCAGAACGAGATCAGGAGATACGAGCTGGTGCCGACGCCCTCCCAACCCAGGAAGGTGAGCAGCAGGTTGCCGCCGAGCACCAGCACGAGCATCGAGAACACGAAGAGGTTCAGGTAGAGGAAGAACTTCCAGTACTTCTCGTCACCGTGCATGTACCCGATCGAGTACAGGTGGATCAGCGTGCTGATGCCGGTGATGAACAGGACCATCGCCATCGCCATCGGATCGAGCAGCGTGTTGACGTCGACCTGGAAGCTCCCGGCCGGGATCCAGGTGAAGTACGAGTGCTCGTAGGTGTTCTCGGGTTGGCCGAGGAGGCCGATGAACACGACGCAGGCGGTGACGAACGAGGCGCCCACCATGGCGGTGGCGAGCCAGCCCGCCCACGGGTCGCCCAGGCGCTTGCCCAGCAGCAGGAGCGCGACGAAGCCGACCAGGGGCAGCATCGGGATGAGCCAGACCAGTTCCACCATCAGTGACGTGCCTATCCCCTCAGGACTCGGATGTCGTCAGCGGTGGCACCGGGGCGACGACGGGCGATGGCCACGATGAGGCCGAGGCCGACCACGACCTCCGCTGCGGCGACCACCAGGACGAAGAAGACGATGACCTGACCGGTGATGTCGTTGAGCATGCGGCCGAAGGTCACGAACGTCAGGTTGACCGCGTTGAGCATGAGCTCGACGCACATCAGCATCACGAGCGGGTTGCGGCGCCGCAGGAGCCCGAACGCGCCGAGTGCGAACAGCATCGCCGAGAGGACCAGGTACCCCGTCGTGAGGGAGCTCCCGCTCATGCCGGCTCCTCGATGTCGTCGACGTTCTCGTACCCGAGGTCCGCGGGCTCGGGAATGGGCGCGACATCCTTCGGCCGGCGGGCCAGCACGACGGCGGCCACGACGGCGATGGTCAGCAGCGCCGCGGTGATCTCGAAGGCGAAGGCGAAGTCGGTGAACAGCACCCGGCCGATCTGGTTGATGTTCGGGCTGTCGGTGACCGTCGCCAGCTGCGGGTTCACCGGATCGCAGCCGGGCTCGTAGGGCGAACCCGAGGTGACGATCTGGCCATCGGCGCAGTTCGGCGTGCCGGTGACGATGCCCGCTCCGCCGATGACGAAGACGCCGAACACCACGCCGAACAGCGCGACGGCCGCAACCGCGGCGAGCGTCCGTTGGCCGATCAGGGGTTCGTCATCGATGTCCTCGTCGCGGTCGACGCCGAGCAGCATGAGGACGAACAGGATCAGTACGACGATGGCGCCGGTGTAGACGATCACCTGGACCGCGGCGAGCAGCTGGGCGTTCTGGTTGAGGAAGAGGACGGCGACGCCGAACAGGGTGGCAACGAGGCTCAGCGCAGAGTGCACCGGGTTGCGCGACCAGATGACGCCGAACGCGCCGCCGAGCACGATGAGTGCGCAGACCCAGAAGGTGA
>Ga0105044_10009089_pt1 | contig 13617 bp, 13 predicted proteins | sample MAT01_FD_78092 | JGI IMG/M metagenome (GOLD analysis project Ga0105044, IMG submission 78092) | Freshwater microbial communities from Lake Fryxell liftoff mats and glacier meltwater in Antarctica - MAT-01 | ecosystem: Environmental > Aquatic > Freshwater > Ice > Liftoff microbial mat | place...
AAGAACGACGTCAGCATCGTCGATAGCTTTTGGCCGCTGCTGATCCTGACGGGCGCAGTGACCTACGCCTTGCTGTCGCCGCAAACCGGTCCCCGCGCCCTAGTGGTAGTGATACTAGTGGCGCTTTGGGGGTTACGATTGGCCACGCATATTACTTGGCGCAACTGGGGCGAACCCGAGGATAGCCGCTACCAAGCTATCCGCGCCCGCAACCAGCCTCATTTCCGTTGGAAGAGCTTGGTGCTGGTGTTCGCCCTGCAAGCCACGATGGCGTGGGTGGTTTCTTGGTCCGCGCTTGCCGCCGTGGTGAACCCGCGACCATGGAACTGGCTCGACTGGTTGGGTGTCTGCGTGATTGTGGCCGGTACCTTGTTTGAAGCAGTGGCAGATTGGCAGCTGGCTCGCTTCAAGTCCGACCCAGCCCATAAAGGGAAGGTAATGGACGGCGGCCTGTGGCGGTATTCGCGCCACCCCAACTACTTTGGTGAGTTTTGTGTCTGGTGGGGCTTCTATCTTGTAGCGCTGTCAGCTGAAGGCTGGTGGGCCATCGCGTCGCCCGTGCTGATGACGGTTTTGCTGCTCAAGGTTTCGGGCGTGGCGTTGCTGGAGAAGGACATCGGGGAGCGGCGTCCCGGCTACCGTGAATATATAGCGCGCACGAACGCCTTCTTCCCGGGTAGGCGACGGCGGAAAGGCGAAGGAGACGTGAGCAAATGATTGGCTTGCGTGAGGTGTCGGCGTGGCCGAAGTCAAAAAATGCTTTGTTGCGCTTCTAACAGACCCGTCGCACTGAATTGGGCGAAACAATCGCGCCGTCAGAACCAAATATCAAACACCGCTTGACGCCGACTTGGGTCAACGAATTTCCCTCAACAGCAAATCGAAACAGGATGAAACCAATATGCTGAATTACTTCGCCGCATACGGCGCCATTGCGATAGTGATGCTGGCCGTGGATGTCGTGTGGCTGGGTTTCATCGCCAAGGCCTTCTACCGCGACGGCATCGGCCATCTGATGGCTGATTCTCCCAATCTAGTGGCCGCCGGCATCTTCTATCTGCTTTACCCGGTCGGCGTGCTGCTCTTTGCTGTTGCACCTACGGCCTGGTCCGGGGGCCTTGTATCTCCGGCCGACGTCCCGTGGTCACGCGCGGTCTTGGCCGGCGCGTTGTTTGGCTTCTTTGCCTATGCCACTTATGACCTCACCAATCTGGCCATTATGAGGAACTGGCCGCTGCGCCTGGTTCTGGTCGATATCGCTTGGGGCACGGCACTTACCGCCACTGCCGCCGCCGCGGGCCGGTGGGCGCTGGGGCGGATGACATGAGCCGCACAAAAGCCCCGGCCTGACCCGGGGTAGTGATGGCGCACTCCAAGTTGGCAATCTACGGCGCAATCGGTGCCAACGTCGCCATTGCCACTACCAAGTTCACCGTTGCCGGCATCACCGGCAGTTCGGCCATGCTGTCCGAAGGCGTGCACTCTGCGGTGGACACTTTCAATGGCGTGCTGCTGCTGGTGGGCATTCGGCTTAGCCAGCGTCCCGCCACGCCGGAGCATCCATTCGGACACGGCAAAGAGTTGTACTTCTGGAGCCTGATCGTCGCCGTGCTGATCTTCGGCCTTGGCGGTGGGGTGTCTTTTTTCGAGGGCATGCAGCACATGCGGCATCCCGAGCCGATGCGCGATCCGACTTGGAACTACCTGGTGCTGGCAGCGGCCGCAGTATTCGAGGGCATCAGCTTTACTATCGCGCTGCGTCAGTTCTTAAAGCAGGCGGGCAACACTCCGTTCTGGGAGGCGGTGCACCGGAGCAAGGACCCCACCACCTACACCGTGTTGGCCGAAGACGCGGCGGCGCTGGCGGGCCTTGCCATCGCGGCCTTAGGCATTTTCCTCAGCCACAGACTAAACATGCCAGTGCTGGACGGCGCGGCTTCTGTGCTTATCGGCCTGCTGCTGGCAGGAGTGGCCACACTGTTAACCTGGGAATCGCGAGGCTTACTCATCGGCGAAGGCATACGACCAGAGACAGCGCAGGCCATCCGTGAACTTGCACTGGCGCAGCCCAGCGTGCGCGACGTGGGGCGCGTGCTGTCGATGTACCTTGGGCCGGACGATGTGCTGGTGACGATGGATCTGGACTTCGACGCCGGCACAGATGCCGCTGACGCGGGCGCTGCAATCGGCAACGTCGAGCGGCTGGTTCGAGAACGCTTCCCGATGATCAGGCGCTTATTTATCGAGTCCGGTTCGGCGCCAATGCAGCAGCGATGGTCGCGTGCAGATGCCGTGCCCGCGCCGGTTGAAACACCAGTCTCCCCAATACTTACAACGCCCCTGCCCGGTTCGCCTTGAGCAGTAGCGTGGTGTCACGCCGATTTGGATTCAACACTGTGTGGCAGCGAACCGACTCAGACACCCACGACGCGGACACTCGAAGCTTCAATGGCAGCGGGTAAACCCTCCCCACACTTCACCCACCTCTACATGGAAAGCCAACACATGCCTACCAACACCGATACGACACAGCACCTGTGGCCGCTAATCAAAGACATCAAGTTCGCGATGTTCACTACCCATAACGACAACGACCAACTGGAATCGCGGCCGATGACGACACAGAACAAGACGATGCTGGATGACAAGCTTTGGTTCTTCATGTCAATTAAGGGCGACGCAGCGCAGGAGCTTGCACGACAGCCGCAGGTCAACATCAGCTATGCCGACGTTGACAAGGGCACTTACGTTTCGGTCTCGGGTTCGGCCCAAGTGGTTGACGACAAAACCCAACGGCAGGCGCTGTGGACGAAGTTCGCCCAAGCTTGGTTCCCCGGTGGCGTGGACGATCCGGACCTTGCCTTAGTGCGTGTGACGGTGCGCAACGCGCACTACTGGAATGCGAGTGAAAACAAATTGAGCCAGTTATTGGTGATGGCCAAGGCAGTGTTCAGCGGCGAAAAGCCCGAACTGGGCGAGTCGGGTGAGGCGTTGCTGGGCGGCGGTTCAAAAACGGACGACATGCCATGACCTACCAGAGCATTAACCCCAGCACCAGTAACCTGCCCAGAACCTTTGGGCACCTAAGCGCGGCTCAGCTCGAAAAGTGGCCCGCCGCAGCCGACGATTTCTCCAAGACCTGGCGGCTCAAGACTAATGACAAGCGCGCGGTAACCTTCAATAACGCCGACACACCGACTCGCGCCCACATCAATGAGTTCGCCAAGTCTGCGGTGTAGGACAAATGAATAGTTCCGGCATGAAAACATCTTTGGGCACCAACGCACTACTCTTAGCAGTATTCCTAGCGCCGACTGTGTCCTACGCGCATCAGCCGAGGATTGCAAAACAGAACCCAAATATCGTCTTGTTACCTGAAGTCTCCAAGGCCTATTATGGAACGCTGGATGGCGAAGCTGCGGTCTATATTATTAAATCCGAAAAACCCTTTTCACTCTATGTCGGATTACTTGTTCCCGACATTGCAGGTCAAAATAAAGATGTCTCGGCGGTTATTCTAAAAAATGGTAAACAACTCGCAGTTCTGGATAGTACGAATTTTCAGTGGAAACCATTTTTTGAAGAATTTGCTCACGACACTTACTGGCAGGGGCCAGAGTACAAAGCACCGGTAGCTGCGGGCAGCTACGAGATACGCGTTACAAGCGCCAACAACGACAGCAAGTACTCATTAGCAGTAGGCGAAATAGAAGCTTTTGACTTCAAGGAAGCCATGAATGCGCTCACGCTTATCCCGAAAATTAAAAGGGATTTCTTTGTTAAATCTCCCATGGACTTCATTCTATCGCCAATGGGATGGGGCTTCATTCTGATTATGTTTGTGCTGGCGTTTGTAGTCGGGTTTATCTACCGCGCGGCACTTAAACAATTTGCAAGAAACACAACCCACGGCGCCAGAAAAAATATTGGTGCAACTGACAGAATCTTACGAGCGCTTATTGGCACCCTACTTCTTCTTGTTGCAATAGCCACCACATGGAGCCCATGGCTGCTGTTCTTCTCGGGCCTTGCCTTTTTTGAAGCGCTGTTCAGCTGGTGCGGAATCTATGCCGCATTAGGTAAAAATACCTGCCCAATTAATTAAATCTGCAGGCTACTGCGACCCTAATTTTTTGTTCGTTTTTTGTAGTTTTAAATAGTCCCATGCTAATTATCATTAAGAACTTTTTTTCGTATAGCATCAAATGTATATCCCCCCTCAGCAGTAAAAAAGGTTTGGAGAACAACCCATGAAAGTCGTCAGACAGCACCCAAAAGCCGGGCACCATAAAGGATTACCTGATTTTATTGAAATGGAAAGTAAGCCAGACGCCGATCCAAAGGACGACGCTGAAAGTGAAACCCCTAAAACTCCGGAAGACGCAGTAAAAAAGCTTACACCAGTCCCGGCCCAAGAGAAAATTAGCCCGCCTCTCAGCGCTACGATGGGTGGTGATGATGTGGTCATACCTGTTGGGAAACACTAATCGTTATGCCAAATCCAAGTGAACTGAAAGGCTAATTGAGGCAACAACTCGGTGCTGCCAAATTGGCCTAGGGCAAACTCAGGTATGAGGAAATTTTTCAAAGACGAGGCCATGCCGAGAAACCGGCTGGCTTGGTAAAAGCGCATTAAAAAAAGTCGGATTCATTTAAAGAGCTAATCTAATGCTTGAAAATGAGCTCGATCCTTTTTTATCTTCTTCAATAAACGGTCACGGTTGCCCCACATAAATTGCAATCTTGCCCACTGCATGGCCGGTCTCGGAAAGCGCATGTGCCTTCGCAATGTCTTGCAACGCAAACTCTGCGCAGACCAGCGGGCGTAGCGTTCCGCTGTCCACCATCGCTGCCAATTGATCAAGTACGGGCGCGTTCGGCTCGACAAATAAAAACTTGCCGCGCATTCCGGGGTGACGTGCTGCGCCTTCGGTGGGATCGCTGGCGATGGACACCAGCAGGCCACCTTGCACCATGACCTGCCACGACGCTTCTTGCGTGTCGCCGCCCATGGTGTCAAACACCAGATCGACCTTGCTCGCTGAACTTGCTAGCGCTTGGGTCTTGTAGTCGATGAACTCATCTGCGCCGAGAGACTCGACCAGCAAGCGATGTTTTCCCGATGCAGTGGCGATGACGTGCGCGCCATGGGCCTTCGCTATTTGCACAGCCAGCGAGCCTACGCCACCGGCCGCGGCGTGGATTAGTACGCGCTGCCCTGCCTTGATCTGGCCGGTAGTGACCAGCGCTTCCCACGCGGTGATGCCCGCTAGCGGCAGTACACCAGCTTCCATATGCGAAACGGTCAGCGGCTTCTTGGCAACGTCCGTTTCACGCACAGTCACAAACTCAGCGTAGGTGCCATTCTTTGCGATATCGGGTCGCGAAAATACCGCATCGCCGATGGCGAATCGTTTGGCCTCAGCGCCCCGAGCATGCACCACGCCCGACACATCCCAACCAGGAATGAAGGGCATCGTGTACTGCAGCATGCTCTGCAAATGGCCTTCGCGAATTTTCCAATCCACCGGGTTCACCGAGCTGCCGATCACACGGATCAGCACTTCGTCTGCTGCGCAGGTGGGCATGGGCGCGTCTTCATAGCGCAGCACCGCGCTGCCGCCGTATTGGTGAATGCGTACTGCTTTCATAATGATCCTTTGAAGTAGATGGACGAAATAATTACTGAGTGTTTCAAGGTTCGAGAAAAGCGTCAGGTTGATTTAACTTTACAAGCTAAAACCAAAAACAACCTAGCCGCTTTTTTGAATAGGGTTTGTGAGCGTTAAGCTGGGTCATCAATGGCTGCAACCCGCACCAGTTTCTTGTTTACAAACTCCTGAATACCCAAGCTCGATAGCTCGCGCCCGTAGCCCGAATTCATCACGCCACCAAATGGCAAATCGGGTGCGGTCCAGGTTGGGTGATTGATAAACACCATGCCGGTATCGATGCGGCTCGCCACACGTTTGCCGCGAGCAACGTCTTTGGTGAACACGGAACCACCGAGACCAAAATCTGAATCGTTGGCGAGAGCGATGGCCTCTTCTTCGTTTTTGACCCGAAACATGATTGCGACCGGCCCGAAATATTCATCGCGGAACGCAGAATTACCCGGCTTGATATCGGTGAGTATGGTGGGCTCCATAAAAGAACCCGAGCGATCAATGCGCTCGCCACCCATTAGTAGCTTGCCGCCTTGCGCAACGGCTTGTTTCACTTGCTCCAATAATTTCACCAACGCCGCCTCACTGGAAAGCGGGCTGAGTGTAGTGGCTTTATCCATCGGGTCGCCGGGCTTAAGTTTCGCCATCTCGGCGCTGAACTTTTCGATGAATTCATCCGCCAACTCTTCAACAATTATGAAGCGTTTGGCGGCAATACAGCACTGCCCGCAATTGTTCATCTTGGCCCACATCGCCCACTTTACAGTCTTGTCGATGTCCGCATCATCGAGCACGATGAATGCATCGCTGCCACCGAGCTCCATGGTCGATTTTTTCATGAACTTTCCTGCCTGTGCGGCCACGAGTTTTCCAGCTTCGACACTGCCGGTCAACGCCACACCTTTGATACGCGGATCGGCGATGGCGCGATTGACCTGGTCATGAGATACCAACAAGTTGGTGTATGCCCCAACGGGAGCACCCGCCTCCAGCCAGAGTTTTTCAAAGGCGATGGCGCACTGCGGAACGATGCCGGCGTGTTTCACCATGACCACATTGCCTGCCATTAAATTCGGGGCCGCGAATCGTGCAAGTTGGTAGTAAGGAAAATTCCACGGCTGCACGCCGAGTAACACGCCAAATGGACTGCTTTCAATCACGGCTTCGCCTGAACTTGGCTTTAGTTTTTCGGGTGCAAGAAATTCTTCGGCATGCTTGGCGTAGTAATCGATGATGTTGGCACTCAACAGCACTTCACCGCGGGCTTCCTCGATCAGCTTGCCCATTTCTAGTGTCATCGGGCGGGCGAATTCATCGACGCGCTCCAGCATGATGGCAGCGGCTTTAGCGGCAATCTTCGCTCGCTCTGCGAAGCTGGTATGCCGCCAAGTATTGAAACATGTGGCAGCGGTAGCAATCGCGGTTTCGAGTTCAGCGTCCGTGGTTTCTGTAAAGGTCTTGAGAATTTTCCCGTCAAACGGATTTACGCTTTGATAAGTCATGATTTCGCTTTCCTTATTAGTGGGATTGAATTGCTTAGGCTTTGACAATTAGCGTGGGTGCTTTGGCACCGTAGGCTTCCAGAATCTGGCGCAACTTGAATCGATACGTGTTTACGCGTGTCGCAGCAATTTTTTCGATGGAACGGTTTTCAACTGCATCGGCGTGGTGGTTGAAACGCTCAATGATCAGAGCGTTTTGACATCTAAATTGGCTTTTGCTCGATGGGCACCGTCAGCGGCAAAAAAAAACGTTTAACAATGGAGCTGCACGCTTTTCTTTTAGTGCGTGTCCTTGTGTTTGCGCTTTTCTTTTAGTGCGTGTCCTTGTGTTTGTGTTTCTTTTAGTGCGTGTCCTTGTGTTTGTGTGCGTGTCCTTGTGTTTGTGTGTCCTTGTGTTTGCTTTTCCTTCTTAGGCAACTTGAATGACCAACTTGCCAAAATTCTTGCCTTGCAGCAGGCCGATGAAGGCTTCGGGCGCGTTCTCCAGACCACTGATGATGTCCTCGCGAACCTTGACCTTGCCTTCCTTAACCCATGGCGTCATCGCGTCAACAAATTCCGGGAAACGTGGGCCGTAGTCATCGAAAATAATAAATCCCTGCATCTTTATACGTTTGCGCAATAGCGTTCCGACCAGCATTCCTAAGCGGTCTGGCCCGGTTGGTAATGCCGTGGCGTTGTAGCCGGAAATCAATCCACACACCGGCACACGAGCTCGGGCGTTCAGCAGCGGCAGTACCGCATCGAACACCGCACCGCCGACGCTTTCGAAATAGACGTCAATGCCTTTCACGCATGCGGCAGCAAGCTGTTTAGGCAGGTCGTCGCTGTGGTGATCAAGGCAAAAGTCGAAACCCAACTCGTCAACAACGTAGCGACATTTATCTTTGCCGCCGGCGATGCCGACCACCGAACAGCCCTTAAGCTTAGCAATCTGCCCGACCACCGATCCGACCGCACCGCTAGCAGCGGCGACGACCACCGTTTCACCAGCCACCGGATTGCCGATATCCAGCAAGCCCATGTAGGCAGTAAAGCCAGGCATGCCCAACACACCTAAAGCATGCGATGGCTGCGCGTCTTCATGCGGCAGTTTCGACAAGCCTTTGCCGTCCGAGAGTGCATAGTCTTGCCAACCTACGTAACCCAGAGCGAGATCTCCGACCTTGAAGTCCTGGTGTTGCGACGCCTCTACACGCGATACCGTACCGCCGACCATGACCTCGCCAATGGCAACTGGCGCAGCATAGGACGGGCCATCGCTCATGCGGCCGCGCATGTAAGGGTCCAGCGAAAGGTAAAGTGTTCGCAGCAAAATCTGGCCAGCAGCTGGCACCGGCACAGCGCTCTCTTCAAGGCGGAAGTCGGTCGCGACTGGCGCGCCGATTGGGCGGGAATTAAGGACGATGCTGCGATTAACAATGGCATTCTGCGGCATGCATTGAATCTCCTATTACATGACCTTGAGAAGCGCTTTGAAACTGCGCATGGGTCGGGTGCTGGAATGCACAGAGTTCGCTGAATCACTTCAGCGGAAGCTGCAATCGACGAGTGACGAACTCAAACTTAGGTGAAGCCCAACTTGACGTCGGTGCGGCAGACAACATTATTCGTTCAAGCCTTGGTCCTAAGTTGGGCCCGCCTAAGGGTGCTTTTTGTTTTGTCACGCGAGGTTGGTTTAGTGGCTACCCTTTTCTATTCTTAGTTACTCTTATTTTTCTCTGGCTATTTTCGGAGCGTTTGCACGAGGTGCATCGGGTGCTTGTTCCTTCACCCAATAGGCCATGTTGCCGTAATGCTCGTGGATGCCGACTTCGTGAATGCGGTCAAGCTGGAGCGAGGCATCGTATGGCGGTGCGTCCTGCACTTGTTGGCGAGTTATGTTGAGTGAAACCATTCCGTCGAACCAACTCACCTCGCGGATCCATTCGGGTGCGATGAGCACCTTGTGCCCTACCCACCAGTTGCTGGTGTTGACGACTAAGTAGCGAATCGCCCATGTCGCGTCATCGACAAGCATGCCTTCCAAGTGCCCGATGTCGCCGTCGCTGGCATGAATGTGATAGCCCGTTACCTCAGCGCAACTACGTAAATGTGTGTCGTCGGGGTTATGTGGAACGGCAGGAGGATCGACAACCGCGCTGTCGGGTTGCGGCTCGATGATCAACGGCGTCGAAACGAACTCTGGCATCATGCGATTCGGAAGCGAATCGGCTCCCCAGAGTCCGGCGCCACCCCAATAGAATGGATATGCATAGTAGGCAAGGTAGTCGTTCTCATGCTGGCGCGACACTGGCTTGTCCGTGTCAATATCGGGACTATTGCTGACCTGATCCCTCGTGATTGATACCGGCAGGATTTTTTCCTGCCAGTTCGGATCGCCAAAGGCGAACGGCGAGACCAACACTTTTTTACTTGAAAGCCAGTTGCCGGTCTCGACAACAAAATAACGGATTACCCACGCCTGATCATCAATATAGAAATCCTTTACATAGCCAATGTCACCGTCGGTCGCGCGAATCGTGTAGTCCTGCAGGTCGTTGAGATTGCGTAACATGGGTAGTGCTCCTTAGGCCCGACCGACATGGCGGTATTAAGACGCAGATTGATCGCTTGAGATGTCCCAGTCTGTTCGTCAGCATACGCAGGCGATGAACGCGTCGGCAAAACGTCGGCTACCTCTTGCCAACGACCGGTCTTGCGGACACTACAAAACATAGACAATTTCTTCCGCAGGTGTCAGACCATGCGGCGTGCGTATGTCCTTGTCTTTTTGTCTCTCGGGCTTTCCACAACACAGCTTCGGCATGTGCGCCTGCGCACAGAGCAGTCCTGCTCTCAAGCGTAATGTTTATTGACACTCTGGTGCGTGCCCTTCTTTTGTCCCGTGTTTTTCTAACCCTGCACCGTTATTTGAGTTATTTGTTAGAAATATTTAGCGACAAACCTTGCAGGGAAATCTTATTCATTTGTCAAACGATGGGGGTTTAACGGTCGGGTGTCCTTGAGTCTCGTGTGTGTCTCGGCGACGATATTGGTACGGAGAAGACCGGCTGAGTACGAACCCTAATGAATTTATTGGGGGCTTGCTGGTCACGCCACTGCGGCAGCATTTTGGCGTTGCTTTTTTCTGGCATCCACTTCACTCGGCCCGATTATGATCAATTCGTGATTGATCTATGCTGGGTTCATAAGCACTTTGCATGCTATGTGATTGCAGAACCGCCAATCTATGAAATCCGGTGCACGTGTCTTTTCACCATTTTATTCAGGAATTTCCTATGAAACTAAACCAGATGGTATTACTGGCAATACTGGTGGGCATGGCAGGCGTTGCTTTTGCTACTGAATCCAACACTGCCCGTGCAGCGATTACGAAAGCATTTCCGACGGCAACAATCGGTAGCATGAATAAATCGGTGGTAGAAGGCTATCAGGAAGTGGTGGTCGATGATCAATTCTTTTATGTCCGGGACGATGGTAAATTCCTGATCAAGGGCAATATCATTGAACTTGCCTCCCGGAAAAGCGTTACAAAATCCAGTAAAGCAAAACTTTATCGCGATATGCTCGCGAATTTCGGTTCGGAAAAGAGCATTATATTTGCTGCTGAAAAACCGAAATATCGCGTGACCGTGTTCACCGATATTACCTGTGGCTTTTGCCAAAAACTTCACACGCAAATAGCCGATTACAATCGTGCTGGCATCACGGTGGAATATATGTTTTTCCCCCGAGAGGGCTTGGCTTCCGAAAGCAGCGCAAATGCCATCAGTGCCTGGTGTGCCAGTGACAGAAGAAAAGCAGTGACAACCGCGATGGCGGGCAAAGCCATCGAAAGAAAGACATGCACAAATCCCGTGGCAGCGTCTTATGCTTTCGGTCACCGCATGGGCGTTGCTGGCACCGGAACCCCAAGTATTTTTATGTCTGACGGCACCTTGATTGGTGGCTATCTTTCGCCAGCCGACATGCTGGCGCGTTTGAACAAGCGGAGCATGAAAGCTGTCGCTTCTAATTGATATAAAGGATTTGAACTATTTCACGTATGCAGAGCGGTCTAGGCCATTGTCCGAGAGGAGAGAAGTAAACATGCCCGCGTTTTCGCCGCGTAACGCCGCACGCCCATCCTTGACCCTTACCTCAGCGTTGGTATTGCTGAGCGGGATATCCCTGTATGGGATGTTCCTGATGCTGAGCGAAACCCATGCAACGCGCGATGGTTCCGCAATGCGTGTTTCCAAAGTTATGAAGGAAGTGCCCGGGGTGCGTAAGACCGATAGGTCGCCTTCGGCGCGCGGTTTTTCGGCCGATCTGACCTATTCCCCACTTGCAGATGATACCGATCCCATGGAACTTCCTTTCGAGCGCGGTCTTATGAAAGGGGATGTGTTGTCCAGTCAGAAGCTTAGTGCTCTTTTGATGGAAGAAACGTTGCCGTTGCGTATTGGCGATTACGAGGCTCAAAGCCTCACCGACCTAGATGCGAGCGAGTTGACCAGTTTGTATCGACAGGTAGTGGAACGGGCACTCACCTCCACTGGCACGCGGGTCCGCGTTATTGGATTCGCGTGCGGAATCCGCGTCTGCCAGGGCGTGCTCGCCGAGGGTGAGGAGCAGGATTATTGGGATTGGAGAGACGCTTTCTCAGGCAACCCGGAACTCTCAGGCTCCGGCTTACTGTCCGTTATCATCGCATTGGAGCGAGACCCGCCGACGCTACGCTTCGGATTCGCGGTGGACCCGTCCCTGATCCCAGAAGATGGAGATGGTGGATAAACGTATTGGATCGAACAGCCGAAATGACACAACATCCCGACAAAACTACCCGCCAATCAACTGAACTTGTGCCCTTGAAAACAAGAGACGGACACGAATAAGTCATGCCAAATAATTAGTCAGGCAGCGCAATACGCGAGAACACCTTAGCAGGGTGAAGTTTCGCGGAATACGGACACCCTAGTTTTGCTGCGCTCCCTCTCGGTTCTTTAGCAAAGCGTAGGAGACTCCTGGGTCCCATAGTCGTTACAGGTTTGTTCGGACCCAAGGGTCCTCTTACAATAAAAAATAAGCGGACCAAATAGGCGAGTGCCTGTTTGAATACCCTATTTTGTGAGGGATACCTCAGGTTCTCAAGGCTCGTTCCAAGGGTCTTTGCTGCAAGCTGCTCATATCATGATCGATCTTTGACAGGTTCCTGACTAATTCATGAGCACATTGCATGATTCTGATGTGCGAAACCTCCAACCTCTATCTATCCCGTTTGGCCATAGTCGGTCACAGGGGACAAACGTATCGGCTGAACACTGCCGGTGCAAACCTAAACTTGGGAGAGAAAATCCATGAATACGATAGAACGATTACATAAAACAAGAATGCTGATAGCTGGGGTAGCGATGTTGTCGCTGCCTATCTTGATGCCTTCAACAGCGCATGCGGCAACCTCCGTCTCCGCATGCAGAACAGCCATGAAGGCATGCATTGGTGAGCTAGAAGGAACAGCAGCGGTCTGTGCATTGGAAGCCATCGATGACGGTGCCACGACTTTGGCATGCATCAGTGCAATAGTGGCAGCAGGAACTACTTGTAACATCACTAATCTTGAAAACGCATGTGCGACTTCGTCGTTTTATCCCGACAACACGGACTACGCGACAACAGAAAAGCTTGGTTCTGTTGCGATGCCCACCGGTATTACGAAGGCATCGTTAAATTGTCCTAGTAGTAGTAGTGGTAGAGTGTCAGCAGTGAGATCCAGGCACGACGGCAATCGCATCGTTGCATTGGACATAAGTTGTGGAGCGAATTGGGTAAATACGGATTTAAAAGTAGCTGGCAAGATCGCAGAGGAAAGACAATGCCGCAATGGAGAAATGGTGGGCGGCTTGAAGGGCAAAGAGACAAATTACTCTGTGCAATCGCTATCGGTCATGTGTACCTCCTATGACGGCACGACTCCATACAATTACACCGAAGTCGGTACAGCCGACGCCGCCGCAGTTTTAAACACCATGGCGTGCAGTGCCGACTCATACATTTATGGGTTGGATTACTACTACCAGACAAACTCTTTCGGCACTTCCGGGTTTTACATCGTCGGAATAGCAGCCAAGTGCAGAGGTTAACGAATGATTCGTTCCTGAATCCTCAGTGAAAATGCGTCTTTTGTATCCAATCCAAGGAGAATACTTTATGCAATTCAGTAAAAAAAATATCGTAATGGCAGCAATGGCACTTTCGTTGACCCCCGCGCTTGCCGATGCGGGTACGTGTAGAACCTATGCAAGTGCTTGCGCTAGTAAGGAACATCGACAGAATCTTGTCTGCGCCCAACAATGGTACGACAGCGATGGCCGCTATGGGACGGCAGCATGTAAAACATTGTTAGAAGGATCGTACTATTCTGCCTGTAGTACTGTTCCAGCTGCTTGTTCAACGACCAGCGCACC
>Ga0105044_10009093_pt1 | contig 13613 bp, 12 predicted proteins | sample MAT01_FD_78092 | JGI IMG/M metagenome (GOLD analysis project Ga0105044, IMG submission 78092) | Freshwater microbial communities from Lake Fryxell liftoff mats and glacier meltwater in Antarctica - MAT-01 | ecosystem: Environmental > Aquatic > Freshwater > Ice > Liftoff microbial mat | place...
GATGCTACCCAGATATGGGTGTAATCGAGACGCATGTCTATGAGGTCGGGCGGAGACTGGCACAACAGGTCAAATCCATGACGGTCTTAGCGACAGACCGCACAGGCAAATTAGACGCGACCTCACAAGTCGAAGGCATGACGCTCCAGCGCGTGCGTGCTTATCCCGCCAATCGTGATTATTATTATGCGCCAGACCTCGGCAAGGCGATTCGGGCGGGCGCATGGGACATCATCCATATCCAAGGCTTTCACACGCTCGTCCCACCGCTGGCGATGTGGGCGGCCAAACGCGCCGGTATCCCCTATGTTTTGACCTTTCACAGCGGGGGTCACTCATCATCGGTACGGAATCTGGCGCGCCCACTACAGGCCAAACTGATGCGCCCCTTACTCGCCAGCGCCGCCCACCTGATTGGCGTCTCTCATTTCGAGGCTGATCAATTTCGCGACTGGCTGAATTTACCGTCTGACCGCTTCACTGTCGTCCCTAACGGCGCGAATCTTCCCCCCGTACCCGAAGATTTTGTTCCGACTGGCGAGGAGATTATCCTCTCAGTAGGGCGGCTGGAGAAATACAAGGGACATCACCGCATCATCGAAGCTATGCCGCACGTCCTCACACACCGCCCCTCGGTCCGCCTCAAGATTTTAGGCGTGGGGGAGTATCAAGCAGACTTACAGCGCTTAGCCGACTCGCTTGGCTTAGGCGATAAGGTCGAAATCACACATATCCCGCCTACCGAACGCACCGGCATGGCGCAAGAATTATTGAATGCGTCTCTCGTGACCCTGTTCAGTGACTACGAAGCCCACCCCGTCGCAGTGATGGAAGCCGCCGCGCTCAATCGCTCAATTTTGGTGGCAGACACTTCTGGTTTGGGCGAAATGGCGCGAAACGGCCTTGCCGTCGCCATCCCATTAGACAGCACCCCGCAAGCCATAGCCGACGCGGTACTGAGACAACTCGCCGCGCCCCACAGACCCAATCCCACCGCCTTACCGACATGGGATACTTGCACGGCACAACTTTTGGGTGTGTATCAGCGCGTTTTGGAGGCCAAGACTCCATGAATATCTTGATTGCCACCCAATTTTACCCGCCTTTGATTGGCGGAGAAGAACGCTTCACCCATAACCTGAGCCGTCTATTGGCAGGGCGGGGGCATGATGTCTCGGTGGTGACGATTCACCAGACCGGCCTGCCCGAACACGAGACCCAAAACGGGGTGACAATTTACCGTGTCAAAGGGTTCATCCAACAACTCAAATGGCTGTATAGTGATGATAGTCGCCGCGCCGCTACTCCTTTTCCCGACCCGGGCTTGGTGCGCGAGATGGGCGCGATTATCGACAAGGTACAACCGGACATCTTGCACGCGCACAATTGGATTATCCACTCGCTCCTCCCGCACAAAAAACATCGCAAGCTGATCCTCACCTTGCACGATTACGGGTTTGTGTGCGCGACCAAAAAATTGCTGTATCACGATGAGGTGTGCAGCGGGCCAGCACTGACCAAGTGCTTAGCGTGCAGCGTCGGGCATTACGGATTCGCCAAAGGCATCCCAACGTTGACCGCGAATTGGGTGATGTCGGCATGGGAACGCCGCGCCGTCGATATGTTCGTACCGGTTAGCCAAGCGGTTGCAGACGGCAATCGCCTTAAGGAAGGTACATATCAAGTCATCCCTAATTTTGTTCCAGATACGGTTGGTGATGTCCCCACGCTGGAAAAACAATACGCCGACCAATTGCCGACAGAACCCTTTTTGTTATTCGTTGGGGCATTCGGGCGCTATAAAGGCGTTGATGTCTTAATCGAAGCATACAAGCGGTTAGATAACCCACCGCCGTTGGTCTTGATTGGCTATGACACCAGTGAGCATCCGGTAGAGACACAATCATTGCCGTCGGGCGTGAGTGTTTTACGCAATTGGCCGCACGATGCCGTCATGGGCGCATGGAAACGCTGTATGATTGGATATGCGCCATCGGTGTGGAATGAACCTTGTGCAACCGTCCCAATGGAAGCGATGGCCGTGGGTAAACCCGTGATTGCCACACGTATCGGCGGCCTGACCGACATTGTGGCGGACGGTGAAAGTGGCTATCTGGTCACGCCCGGCAATAGTACAGAATTAGCGGCTGCCACCGCACGTTTATTGGCAGACCCAGCCTTGCGCGAGAAAATGGGTGAAACAGGGCGCATCCGCGTTCAACGTTTCCAAGAGAGCGCAGTTATCCCACAATATGAACGGCTGTACGCAGACCTTTTGAATCAGACACGCTCCGTTTAGTGGGTCAAGGCAAACCGCCCAAGATGAATACCGCACACTCGATAGACGCTCCCCGTCAATCCGTACAGCCTCGCCGAAAAGTGTGGGGATATTTTCCAGAAATCGCCGCGACTCAATGCGCGGCGTTGGTATTTATGGCTGCGGTGGATACGGCAGGGCGGTTTTCGATTCCAGAATCAGAGGGGTTATTTTGGATTGGCCTATCGCTGATTTTTACGCCGGTCTTTTTCCGGCTCATGCTCGAAAGTCCATCACGCCGTGAGCGTATCGCGTTGGTGGTGACAACCGGTATGGCCTTGTTCATGGTCAAGATATTACACAGCCCCGCTTCATTCACCCTCCATGACGAGCTACTCCACTGGAAAACCGTGGACTCCATCATGCTCACAGACCGGATGTTCACCGAAAACCCGTTGTTGCCCGTCTCGCCATCCTATCCGGGCTTACACCTCACAACGGTCTCGCTGGCTGAAATCCTCGGCATCAGCATCACCAGCGCAGGCATGTTGCTGTTGGGGGCGGTACGAATGATTTTGGGTGTGTCCTTGTTTGGCGTGATTGAACATGCCAGCGGGTCGCAACGCGTGGCGGGCTTAGGGGCGCTGATTTATTGCTGCAATAGCAATTACGTCTTTTTCATGGGGCAATTTGCTTATGAATCCCTCTCTTTGCCGCTGGCCTTATTGTTACTGCTTCTAATTTGTCGGCGTGGCCCGTTGAATTATCTGTCGCGGTTGGTCGTGAATATGTGTGTGATTCTGTTCGTGTTTTCGATCATCGCCACCCACCACCTCACCTCGTATATGACCATCGGATTTTTATTCGGCACTGTTGGGATTGTTATATTTTGGCCGTTTTTAGAGCGCCTCATCCGCGCTATCGTCAATTGGGGGGTAAAAAGGTGGCTCTATCGGCGTTTCATGCGCTATTTCATCCCCCCAGATGACGCGCCGGAGCAATATGGCAAGCTAGAAATGCGCCAAGCTTTTTTCTGGACAGGCTTATTGGTGGCGACCACTAGCCTAATTTGGCTGTTATATGTGGCGACAGCCACTCTCGGCTACCTCGTGCCGGTGTTCAGCTCTGCCTTTCAAGAATTGTTGTCTATCATCCGCCAAGAAAACGAAAGCCGACAATTATTCGCCTCGGAAGGCGGCAATGTCCGTCCGATTGTCGAGCGCCTCACGGCGATAAGCTCGGTCTTGTTGGCTGTGATGGCTTACCCGTATGGCTTGGTCGAAATCTGGCGGCGGTATCGTGACCGAACAATCGCCTTACTCTTGGGCGCAGCTTCAACCGCCTATTTTGTGACCCTAACCTTCCGATTTACCGAAAAAGGCTGGGAATTATCCAATCGTTCGTCGGAATTTTTATTCATCGGTATCAGTTTTACCACCGCCTTGGCGATTATCAGTTGGTTGCGCGTGAAAAAATTGCGCCCGCTGTTTTTACCGGCATTCACCTTCTTAGGGACGATTCTATTGCTCGGTGGGTTGATGTCGGGTTGGGCCTATTGGGGGCGTGTGCCGGGACCCTATATGGTTGGCGCAGATACACGTTCCATTGACCCAGAGGGGTTACTCGCGGCGGGCTGGACAGAACAATATCTGCCGCACGACTCACGCTTGGTTGCTGACCGAATCAACGGCCTCTTGATGGGCTCGTATGGCCGACAATACATCATCCGCAGTGGCACAGACAACATCCAAATCGCGCCGATTCTGTTCGAGAACCAAATGGGGGAGTGGGAACGCAGATTGGTTAATCTGACCGGCGCGGAATATGTCGTGGTCGATTATCGCCTGACCACAGACCTCCCCGAATTGGGCGTATTTGTCGAGGTGGGTGAGCCGGGCGGGATGAATCACACCCAACCGTTATCAGACGCCGCACTCGGTAAATTTGACCTATTGCCGGGCGTGAGCCGAATATATGACGCGGGCAATGTCGTGATTTATGACATACGGGTGCTAGACGATGCGCGTTAAAGCCTCAGACCTTATATTGGCATGGCTGGTCTGTACGGCAGTCCTGTCGATGGAAGTCATCGGGCTAAACTTGCCGCCCATTTTACGCCTGTCAACGGGTGCGACATTTTTGTTCACTACCCTCTATCTAATTTATAGCGGATTGACCGTAGTGTTATACGACGATTTTCGGCTCGATTTACGCATCGCACTAACGGTAGGGGCATTCTTCGGGGTCACAATCCTCATCGGCATCATCCTCAACGCAACGCCATGGGGACTTACCCGTCTGTCATGGATGACCAGTTTTAACCTCATCGCCAGCATCGCGCTATTCATTAGCTTGATTGGGCGCACCCTCAAAAAACAAGATACACCAGTCGTGTGGGGTCTCTCTCTCTCCAACGTCAGCTTACTGATCCTCGCGGTAGGATTAACCGTCAGCGCGTTCGCCCTCGCCCATATCGGGTTACAGGCGCAGCCGCGTTACGGCTTTACCCAATTTTGGATGTTACCCAGCACGCCAGACGCCCCAACAGTGTTGACTCTCGGCACATATAGCGCAGAACATACGCCTCAGACTTATACCGTGAGGCTGTTATCAAACGGCGTGATTTTGCAGGATTGGGTCGCCATCCCCCTAAACCCCGACGAGACATGGGAGACGACCTATACCATCCCCAACACCGGAATCACCTATCCCATCACCGCCGAATTGTACCGTGACGCCGAAACCGTACCCTATCGTCGCGTAGAGTATTGGTTGAGCGAAATTAACCGCTTGTCAGAAAGTAGCCCAGAACCATGACCCGACTCATCCACTGGATGCAACATAACCATCACCTCATCAGCAATTCGGCTGCACTGGTTGGGACAGCTCTTTTTAACTCCGGCCTCGGCTTTTTGTATTGGTGGCTGGCTACTCAATATTACGACCAACACGCCGTCGGATTAGCGTCTGCCGTTGTCTCGGCCATGATTCTCCTCGGCTCAATCGCCATGCTTGGATTTGGGACGCTCTTGGTAGGAGAATTGCCACGCCGTAAGGGTCAAGAATTGGCTTTCATCAACACTGCCTCAGTCGCAATCCTGATCGCCTCAGCGGTTGTGACGGTGTTTTTTGTGGTCGGAGCGCTCACTTTGACCGATAATTTTGATGAATTGGTCGCGTATCCGGCCTACTTCCTGATGTTTTTGGGTGGCGTGGCCTTAACCGCGCTCACCCTTATGCTTGACCAAGCGTTGGTCGGGTTACTCCAAGGCGGCGTGCAATTACGGCGCAATATCGCGGCTTCGGTGATAAAAGTCGCCTTACTGGTGCTTTTCGGCCTGTGGGTCGTCGATGGAGACGGTTTCTGGATTTTCAGCGCGTGGGTCGTCGGGATGCTGGCCTCGATGGTTTTACCAGCACGCTATCTGTTGAAAACCTATGGGCGCGAAGCCCGCTTACAGTGGGGGATTCTGCGTGAAATCGGCGGGAGTGCCATGATTCACCACTGGCTCAATTTGGCGCTAGATGCCCCGATTCGCGCTATGCCGGTGATTGTCACCGTCGTGCTGTCCCCAGCGGTCAATGCGAGTTTTTATATTGCGTGGATGATGGGCGGCTTACTGTTTTTCCCTGTCCAATCGCTCACCTTAGTTTTGTACGCCGTCGGGGATGGTGATGACGTCGCCTTGGCCGATAAAATCCGGCAAACGTTACGTCTGTCCGTGGTGATTGGCGTCGTTGGGTATGCGGTCATATTCGTAGTAGCCGATTTCTTGATGAATCTATTCGGTGCAGACTATGCGCGTACCGCAACCGATTCCTTGAGAATCGTCGCTTTAGCAATTTTCCCACTCATCATCAAAGACCATTTTGTCGCCATTCACCGGATTCGCAAACAAACCTCCCACGCCGCACGGGTGATTACGATTGGCGGCATCATCGAGGTGATTTTCGCCACAGCGGGCGGTATCGCAGGCGGTGTGACGCTTCTTAGCGTATTGTGGGTTGCAGCGATTGTGCTACAGGCAGTGTATATGACCCCAATGGTTTTACAAACCATACGGATTGGTCAACCAACCGGCGCAAATGTCGCCGCTAATGTTTAATCTATCAGACGGGATGATTGTAATGCGTCGATTCATACGGTATGTCCTATTATGCGCTTGGGTGTCGGCAATCAGTGTTCCGCTATCTGCCCAAACCGTCACTCAAACACCTACACCTGCCGAGAGCGTGACGGTGACGCTAGAATCAACTTTACCGGCGACGGCCACTGTGCTACCGACCTTCACGCCCTCTCCGTCTTATACACCGACGCCCAATCCCGATGAAACCATGGGATTCACCTTCAGTGAATTAGGCTACACCAATTTGTCGATTAGTGGTGGGTTTGGCGTCGGGCAATTTTATCTCCCGATTCAGGCAGGTTACGAAGCCAGTCAAGATACTCAGATGGTCTTGCGCTTGAGTTCATCACCCTTGCTCAAGGTTGTTTCAAGCCTGACCGTCTCGGTCAATAATCAACCCATCACCAGCATAAACTTAAATTCGACGGCTCAAACGGTTGAGTTCGCCATACCCGCCAGCCTCATTCATTCGCCCGGCCTCTTGCTTCAATTCCGCGCATACTTGCGCGTCACCGATGACGATTGCGAAGACAGCAACATCCCAAGCCAATGGGTGCGCGTCTTGGGCGATAGCACCATCACCCTTTACGGCAAGCGCTCCGATGCCGCCCCGTTACTCAGCGAATTACCGGCGTTATTCTTTTCACGAGACATCATGGGGGCGCTTGCGCCACTGGTGTTTGTTTTGCCCGACAACTCAGACCCCAGAACGGTAACAGCCGCCGCCCGCGTCGCGGCGGGTCTGGCACGCCTAAACAGTGACGGAGGGTATATCGTTGAGGTTGCGACAGTCAGCACTGTCACGGACAAGCAACTCAAAGACTCAAATCTGGTCTTGATCGGCTTACCTGTCCAGCAAAAAGCCTTATTTGAACAATTTGACACGGCCTTGGTGAACCTACGCGGGGACGACCGCTTTTACACCGATGATGGCTTACCTGTGCCAGAGAGTGACGCCGTATTTGAGGCCGCCCTTTCGCCGTGGAACCCCGAACGCCAAGTTTTGATTGTCAGCGCCAATACCCCGCAAGGCTTAGAGAGCGCCGGCATCATCGCGGCCAATCAAGAAACCCTTAGCAATCTGGACGGTAGCTATGTATTCGCCGCCCGCCCCATTCCAGAGGAAAACCGCCTGTTGCCGCCGCCATGGAGCAGCCAGACCACCAGCTTAGAGCAATTGGGCTTTGGGGCGCGCACTATTCGCGGGACAGGGACGATTAATGAATATTTCACGGTGTATCGTCCGGTAGGCGCACAATTCGACGCGGGCGCACAATTCATCTTGCGCGGCTCTGCCAGCCCATTACTCCGCAATGACCAATCCTATGTGGCCGTATTCATGAACGAAGTCCCGCTTGGCGCCTATGCGATGGCGACGCTCATTGACCAGCAAACCATCACCTTCCAAATCCCAAGCTCGCTTGACCGTTCGGACTACAGCCAGCAGATTAACATGCGAATCGAGGTCTCTAACCAGATTCCACATGAGCAATGCCAGACGATTGACCGCGAAAATGCGTGGACAATCATCGACCCGTCATCTAGTTTCATCGCAGATTTCGATTATATGCCGCTGCCTGATTTGAACGTCTACCCTTACCCATTCATCGGTAGCGTAACACCAGAACCCATCCATATCGTGTTACCAACCGCCTATGCAAACCATCACATCATGGGCGTGATACGGGCAGCCTTCCGTTTAGGATTCGCGTCTCAGGCCGACCTTGATTTGACCATCATAACCAATCAGGGACTCGACGAAAGCGCATACGACAGCCACCTCATTTTCCTGATGGACAAATTAGAACCAGACATCAATGCGCTATTTAATATCACACCCGCCATCGTAGGAGAAGGTACGCCGACGCCCACGCCAAGCGCCAGTATCTTAGATGGCGATACCGGCGAACTCTTGGACTTGTCCTTGTATCGCTCCTTAAACGAGCCGTTCGGCTTGCTCTACACCGACACCTCACCCGTCAATCCAGAACGCACCTTCTTAATTGTCTTAAGTGAAAGTGAACAAGGCATGGAAGTCGCCTTAGACACGCTCGCGCAGACAGTCCCGTTGGTCGGTGTCTATGGCACATTAGCCATCGTACAGGCCGAACGCCCGCCCTATGTGTTGTATCGTCCCCAAGATATCGAGACTTTTGCAGACCCCGCAACACAACTCGAAACCACGCCCACATCCACACCTGAACCCCAAACACGGGTTAGCCCGCTATTGAGTGATGGCAGCGCATCATTTGTGATTATCGTCATCCCGATTGTGGTGTCGTTGCTGCTCATCCTCGCCATTTGGCTCTTACGCCGTGGGCGTTGGGGTGAATAGGGAGGGAGATAATGACACAACTGATATACAACGGCCTTGCTGAATTAATTGTCCTCACGTTGACCGTTTTAACGTTGGTCATCAATGAATTATTCAGCGGCGTGAATGCGTATCCCTTGGGCGCAATTCGACGGATAACGCAAATACTGGTTTTCCCGCTGATTTTATTGTTCGGCGTCTTGGTGTTCATCCGCTTGACCAACCCCGCCTAGCGCGGCTGGCGGGGTGTTCAGCTTCCCAAGCGCCAGACTCGCTGTGCGGGCTGCGTCATTTTCCATATCGCTATAAGTCACAAAGTCAAACGCGCCTTTGTACGAGACAATTTGCGCCGGAATTCCCACAGCTACGGCGCGTTCGGGCAACCGGCGCACCACCACCGCGTTTGCCCCAATCACAGCATCATCGCCAATGCTGATTGCCCCCAAGACCTTCGCGCCCGGCGCAATAAACACCCGATTCCCGATTTGAGGGGAACCGCGCCGATCACCGCGCCCATCAACACCCAACGTCACCCCTTGCGAGAGATTGCAATAATCACCCAACGAGGCTCCAGACCCCACGATAATCCCGCCGAAATGCCCGATATACAAACCACGCCCAATCCGTGCTTTGGGTTCTAATGAGATACCAGTCAAAATTTCGGTCAGGCGAAATAAGATGAAATGAAAAATAAGCGCGAGTTTGTGTAAAAGTTGAAAGAGGAAAAAACGTGGCTGCAACCCATACAGCCAATGCCCAAAACGATAGACAAGGCTGGCTTGTGCGCCCTGTGCGAAAAAAAACACAGTCCATTTAGAACGACCCAAGACATGGCTATACCGTTCGATGTCCGACCCAAAATATGCCCACGCCTGTCGCATTAGGTTTCTCCAAAGCATTCACCTTATCGCAGTAAAAGTATACCACTGCACAGAGAAACGCTTGAAGCAAAATTAAGCGGCTAAATGGGCAACGCTCTTATTCAACAAGTCTTGATAATACGTCATATCGTTTCGGTATCCATCCGCATCGGCAGGCCGGTTATGGACATGCAAATCGAGCGTTTGCAAAATATACCCCACAGCCATCTTAAAGGTGTCGTATAGCAAATTGCCGGTAATCTGTGCCATCATCTCCAGACGGCCATCCGACAGATAATGGCGAGAATTTTCACCCAACAGGTGACGAATGGTGCTAACTAGTTCGGTGGTTTTGGTGGGCATGATGATTTCCTCACTGTATAACGTTAAGCGAATAGACTAAAAATCAGTTGATACTTATCATCCCAAAGTATATACCCATAACAATTTTTACAGTATTGAGAAAACGCCCTATTATGGGGAAACCGAAACAAATCCAAACGATTATTTGGGTGTGTTTCATGCTAAAACCCCGATCAAAGATCGTTTGGATTTTAAATCATCCCTCCATTAGCAATTTTATGGAGAACAACAATAGATTTCGCGTGAATGCACAACGCGAAATATGCACGGTTTTTCCCCTCTCCTCATGGAGAGGGGCAGGGGTGAGGTTGCTGAAACGAGGCGTCCATACTCATAAAGTTACACCATCTCTATTTCGGTTCTCCATTAGCCAAGCAAACTATATAACAAAATTGGAAGCCCAAAATCAACCCACGGCGCGGTACAATCTTGATTGTCATGAAATTGTAAAGAGAATGACCCCTAATGCAGTATCGCTTCGTTCGCCTTCTAAGCCTAACATTGCTGATGCTCTGTCTCAGTAGTTTAACCATCGCCCAAACTTCCCCCCTTCAAACCATCACCTATGCGTTCGCAACGGCCAACTTCCCAAATCCCGAACGGGGATTTTTTGACCAGAACGGGCCACTGCTCACGGGGACAGGGCGTAATCCGCAGCAGGTCGATAGCCTACGCGCTCTACGCTCTAAAGGGATTTCGTTGGTGCGCTGGTACTTTTACATTGACGAATTTCGAGGCTCACCCATCCCCGCTGATACTTTGACATTCATCGATTCGCAATTTGATGTGGTGCGCGTAGCTGGCCTCAAAGTCATCCCACGTTTTGCCTATAACTCACCCAGCGGCGGTCAGTATCCGTTTACTGACCCCGATGCTACGCTCAGACGGGTCTTGAATCACATCAGACAAATCAAGCCCATCTTGCAAGAGAATGCTGATGTGATTGCGTTTATAGAGATTGGATTTGTCGGTGCGTGGGGAGAATGGCATAGCTCGACACATAATTTGGTCAATGATGATACCGGCATCAACGACAAATCGCGTCAAATTGTGGCAGCTTTGCTGGATGCGCTGCCCTCAAATCGGATGGTAGCAATGCGCTTCCCGTTTTATAAGCAAGAACTCTACGGGCTTACGCCACTAACCGACGCAGACGCCTTTAATCAAACCCCTAAAGCCCGTATGGGAGGTCACAACGACTGTTTTGTCTCATCGTATACCGATGTCGGGACATATCCAGAACCATCCGCCGAACGCACTACTATTCGTCAATTTGTCCATGATGACAATCGGTTTGTGCCACAAGGCGGCGAAACCTGTAGTGCAGGGCAAGAAGCCTACCCATACATCCAATGTTTCAATGCCAAATCAGACCCTCGCCTACTTGCGCTATAGCACGCTGAATATCCTCTACCATCCCGATGTGCTAAATTTATGGCGGTCACAGGGCTGTTTCCCGACCATCGCCAAAAAATTGGGCTACCGACTGCGTATGATAAGAACAACAGCACCGGTCACAGCGGTGGCTGGGAACTCGTACAACATCTCTATTACGCTACGAAATACGGGCTATGCCGCGCCGTATAACCCACGCGGATTTGAGATTATCCTGCGCTCTCACGCCACAGGAGCGTTATATCGTCCGGTATTAGCGAGCGTACCAGACCCGCGCCGCTGGTTGCCCGATTTAAAAGCGTTTACGCTGGATATCTCGATGACTCTCCCTCTCGATCTGCCGTCGGGAAGCTATGATGTGCTGTTGAATTTGCCAGACCCCGCACCGTTGCTCTATGGCCGCCCCGAATACAGCATCCGCCTAGCCAACAAAAAAGTCTGGGAATCATCCACCGGCTTTAATGATCTACGCTATGATTTACACGTCGCCAATGCGGGGTAAAATTCCTCAGTACTACTCCCCGTCCTCATCCGACGACTCCGCGTCCCGACCCATGCGATACTTGATGTCATAATACTTGGTATTGTCAATACTCAGTAATATAGTTACACTATACAGTAATCCAGCTTGTCTGGAGGTGGATGGCTTGTCCATCGGAAAGAACCCTGCTCGCAGGGTTTTTTCTTTGCCTGTCATCAAGGCAACCATTTCCGCCCCCACCCGATAGTCTGCCCGTTTTTAGGATTTCTCAGGTATTTATCATCTGCCAAAATTTGGACGATTTCTCCACTAAAACCGGTGGGTTGTTTTTGGTTTTGATGGCTCGCCATAATTGATTTTGAACTGGGGTAGGCCAATAAATCGGCCAATTGTAATCCAGAGATATTGTTGCTTTTTTGCTTTAGCTTAAGTTCTTTGCTCGTCAGTGCAGCCTGAAAACGCGCCTTATCCATATAAGGGGTTCCGTTTTCATAAATCCCTGTGAAAGATGCTTTTAGTTTTTGGTCTTCTTTACCACCTCGCGCCTCAGCCATGACATCTCCCTGATGGGAAACACCTTCCAGAAACATGACATATCTTTCAAGTAAAACATGCAGACAGTAGTGATATGGGTGATATTGCCAAACCGTATAGCGGGTTTTCAACTCCAATTTGTCGATGGTCACACTGACAACCCAATACTCCCATCGCTTTAGACACTCCAATAGCGCCTTATCAAATTCTGCATTAAGCACAGGGTCTTTTAAGGCTTGAAACGGATGTATGCGCCGTGATAGTTCACGCCGATGAAAAATAAGCGGCTCATCAGGATGTGAGCTAAAAAAACGCTGCTTGAGCGCTTCCATTTCTGGATGAACGGTGTCTTGAACGTAACCGAGTTCTATGATAACCCCTGTCAGATTCAGGTATCGGTTATTCGGGTCGGTTGATGAGCCGAGGTCGCTGTTACCGACCTCATCAATATACAGTCGATATTTCATCACCTATTCCCCGTCCTCATCCGACGACTCCGCGTTCCGACCCATGCGATACTTGATGTCGTAGTGGATGATGAAATCCAACTCGTCCTCGGTGAATCCATAATGCTGTTATACAACTATTCGTCATTGTCATCTACTAATAACTCATCATCTTCGGAAACAGAGGCAACCCTAGAAAATGACAAATTAAATAGGTAAATATCATCGAAAAATTCCTGATTTAAAATATAACTATGTTTTGCAATACAGGCGTTTATTTCGCGTATATCATCTTCACACCCCGGAAGATAAAAGTTACCTATACGACCTTTATTATCCTTATATACATATTGACCCCTTAAATTAAAGCGAAGTCTTTTACCTAGTTTGGCAAGCTCTTGTTGTCCGTCTTTAGAAAGCATAGATGAATTAAATGGTAGAGATGTAATCAACCATTTCTTAAGATTAAATCCATCTGACGCTAAAGCCCACCACCAGTATCCTAATGAGCTACATAAAATAGCAAATACAATATCAGCTTGATTTTCGTTATTTAACTGAAAGCCTAGGGTTCGAGCAGGTAATGATGATTGACCGTTGATATCTGTAGTTTCAGGTATTTCTCTCCAAGCGGGAAACCAATTGTATGCGGTTCCACCTACAAAAACAGCATTGTTCGGGAAATTAGGGGCTGATTTTGCCAACTGAGAATAAGAAATGGAGTTTCCTAATTCATCGACAAGTGTTTTTCCAATGGAAGCGAGATAAATCATGCCTTCACTACCATCGATCCGTTCTTCATAATCCTTACTCAATCGTCTGGAGTTGCCCAACCA
>Ga0105044_10009094_pt1 | contig 13613 bp, 6 predicted proteins | sample MAT01_FD_78092 | JGI IMG/M metagenome (GOLD analysis project Ga0105044, IMG submission 78092) | Freshwater microbial communities from Lake Fryxell liftoff mats and glacier meltwater in Antarctica - MAT-01 | ecosystem: Environmental > Aquatic > Freshwater > Ice > Liftoff microbial mat | place...
CGATGTAAACAGTGTTCTCGGCATCCAGCAGCAGGTGGCCACCGCGAGGAATCGAGTTGAACATGCGGTCCATCGCCGCGCGATTCAGAAAGCTGACCTGATTCGCCAGTTCCACATGCAGCACGTCACCTCCCAGATGCCGTTCCATAATGCTCCGGAGCGGATGCCGGAGATTACTGCTCAGAATAAACGCCAGACTGATGGCCAGGCCAATTCCGACGCCGATCATCAGGTCGGTCAGAACGATTGAACAACCGTCACCACAAACGGTGCGAATTGGTATCGACCAGCAGTCCGGAAAATAACGGCGCACCAGACGCCAGCGCAACCCCCAGGCATAACGGCAAAGCAACGAGGAAGACCACCAGACCTGCCGGCAGGTCGCTCCCCAACGTGCTGCGTGAAAAAACTTTTGTGTCAGGCACGAAAACAACCTTCACATGGATTTCTGGAATGACATATACCAGACACGCACGTTCCGATGCATTGCACACGGAATCGAGGTCCGGGTCAGAAAGTGACGATGGGAGGGTCAGTCGCGAGGATTCTGAAGCACGGATGCGACCACGCTCAGCAACGGCGGGTCAGTCATCAGGCACGGCTTAACAGGTCAACAGACCGCAGCGTCCCTGCAGCGAAACATACCCTGCGGCCCGTCGAGGGATGGACCAGGTTTGCGGATTCGACGAACCGACACGGGAGACGCGAAAAACTCGCCGAATTCCGGACCGTGTGCCTCTGGTCTGACGCTGAGTGCTGTGCGACTCGCTCAGCGTCACTTCATCGATTTCGACCTGACTGGCTTCAGTCGGATCACGCTCCGTGTTGCATTCATGGCCGGGCAAACTCCAGACCATTGCTGGCGACAGCAGCAACAGGCTGATCAGCCAGGCGAAGACACCTGCGAATTGGTGATGTTTCAAAGTCATGGAGGAATCGATTGCCAAGTGTCTGAGCACGACGAAACCCCACGTCAGGCTCTGGAAAGCAACCCGCATTGTCCAAATTCTGGTTTTCTGCACAAGTTCGTTTGAGGTGTTTTGAGAGCTCGGGGTGCAGGATGGATATTCATTTCCGCCGGATGCCTGTGCCTGACGCTGTTGCAGCAGAATATACCCTGCGGGATTCAATGCTGGCACGTCGCCAGCCACTGACTTTCCGGTGTAACGAACGAGCCAGACTATCGAAATACCAGACTACGCAGTCGCCATCAGCTCTCGCGTTTCGCGGCGAGTGCGTCGTCAAGCCTAAATTCTGGGGTAGGATGGGCATTCCTGCCCGTCGAATCACGGTCGGACAAGAATGTCCAACTTACGTTCTAAGGCTTGACGACGCACTAGCCACTGCTTTCGATGATCGTAATTCTTCCCCGAGACCGGATCACCCCCAGAAGAAAGCACCGCCGCACCGCCCGATTCACAACGTGAACGATGGCAATCTCATCCGCCGCAAACACGTCAACACGTGCCAACCGAGCCATGACCGCTACCCTCTGAAGTCTCCAAACCCCGCCAACAGACCGGAAGTGTAGAAAACAAACTCACACGTCCACAAAGTGCTGTGTCCCCGTCATCCCGTGATCCCGTGCATGCACGACAAACTCTGGCGAACCGCATTGGCAGAGCCCGAGCTGAGTTTCGTCCGCACGACGAACAACGAACTGCGGATGTCGGACTATCTCTTCGACGCCGAACTCTTTCGTGTTGTGCTTTGAGTCTGCGTTCCGTGTCTGAGACGATCCAGCATATCCGCGATTGCAGCTTTCGTATTGGCGGACCATGAATTCGCTTTGTCAGCCAGTATTTTTTCTACCGCCATACACCATTTGGCACAACTGGATTGGGTCCCGCCGTCAGACTTCACGGCCCATTCAGTGATCGCGGTCACAACTTCTTCGTCGCCTGTTGCCAGCGCCTGCAATGCGTACTGAAAGTTGCTGGCAACAAACTTGTTGTTTTCGGCCCAAAGGCCAAAGTCCCGCGGAGTTGGTCCACAGCCAGTCAGCAGCGATATCAATCGCTCGCAGCGATTCCCGGAGTTCAGGTTCCATAGTTCATCGCCGCTGACGGCAGCACAGAGCTCCATTCCAATGTGATGACCAAGCTGTCGGTACGATTCGAACTGCTGCTCGTCAAATGCCACGTCAGATGTTGGGTCGTGTGGAAACATCGGATTCTCCGACCGGTGATGGAGCAGATCAATTTCTTCATTTCCAACCATTGACGGTTTCACATAAATCAGCACGCCTTTTTCGGGTTCCGGCAACCGATTCACTTCACCATCAAGGACGGTGCAGGGACGATGATATTTGATTCCGACGGCCATGAAGTGCCGCTGTGTTACGCCACATTTGCGACCTGAATTCTCGCTCGCGTCCTGTATTTTTTTAAACTTCAGATGCAGGTCGGTGAGTGATATCGATCGCCCGCTTACGAGGTCAAACAATTGCGTTCCGTACCGCGATCGGGCGGTCCTGTAGAGCTTCAGCAGATCTGCAAAAGTATGGTAGGGGTCGTAGCCCGCGTCAGAGACGATGATCAACTTGCAGCGGCGACGAAACAGAGGTGCCAGTCCAAGGTTCTCACGATGTCCACCATCCGAAAGAAAACAAAAGGCCCGTTCTTCCGCGGGACGGCGAAGATCCTTGCAGATCTGCCAATAGGTTGGCCTGCGCCATGCCGTCTTATTCCGGGGGTTAGGCAACCACTGTCCAAGTCGAAGATTGAGTATCATCATTAACGCAACGGTCAGGGCACTGTGACTCTGAGAAGGTGATAACGCACCTCCTGAAATGGCCATTGCGTTTGCGAGGTCGTACTTGCCTTCCAGGTAATCGTCGGTCGGGCAATAGCCGGTGGCATCGCTGCCGCAGTATTTTCTCGTAAAGACAAAGGTGTGAGTTGAGTCCACAAATTCGGGCGAGCGTTTGCCAATGAGATTGATCGTCGTGTTAATAATATGATACGGCGCACCACTGGCAACTGTGTCCAGTCTGCAAAGCGGAATCTCGCGCCCGAAGCCATTGACAGGCTCGATGTACGCCTCAGCAAGCTGGCGACGATAATAGTTGTGCACGGATGTCCAATTCGGGTCGATACACAGCAAACTGACGATGAACACTGCGAAGGACGCAAAGAAAACGTAAATTCGCCACCATTGGTCGGCGATGATCACCGTAGTCCGCAGAATATGACGACGATTAAAAACCTTCTCTGGATATTTGGCTTCAAGATAAAGTCTTGCGAACTCCTGTTTGTCAGCATTAGACACAATGACCCCAAGTTGCTCTGAGTAGATTGCTAATGCCGTATCATCGAGCCACTGCTTCTGTCCGGGTGTTAAGCGACCATATGCGGGAATCGCCTCATCAATGTCACGCACGAATCGTTGCAGATTCGCATCAACTGCCAGTCGCTTTTCGCTCTCCTCAACATTCTTCCAGAATTCCCAGTTGCGCACCGCAATCTGCGCACTGGACTGAAGTTGTTGACTGCTCAGCCATGTGTTCAGCATCCTGACCATTTCATTCTTCATCACTTTCTGGTTTCCGTCGGTCTGCAGCTGCTTAACGAACATGCCAACTGTGTCGCTGTCAAGCGACAATTCATTCTCCTGATGAAATGTTTTCAGCATTCCCGCATAGAGTTGGTTCCACCGCAAAACACCGATTGGCTGCCTCACTTCCTGGTCAGCAGCTGTTCCGATCAACTTCGTGTAGAGTTCTCTCCATAAGAGAACACTGATTGAAGGTTTCTCGTCAGACGCTTCGACTAGCGTCTTTCCGTTTATCCACGGCTTCGCCTCTGCGATAAGCTTTACGGCAAGATATTCCCTCAAGCTCGCGAAATCCTCTTTTTCAAAATCAACCGTTGGTATATCCGTAAGACGATCCAATTCCGGCACTTGCGGTTTCGTGTCCTTGGAATCAGAAGGCGATTCGATCACTGCTATGATTGACCAGTCATGGATATCCGTGAGAATCAACTCTGTTCTGGTCGTTCCGAATCCGGAACAGTTTTCGCGGCTGACGAAGTAAATGACGGCCAGCGGGACACCAATCAGCAGGGCTGTGCTGGCAATTTTGAAGATCAGCTGATCGGACTTTTTGGTAACACTGACTCCGCTCTCCAACAGGCGCCATGGACGCAATGTCGGAATTAAACCCACCAGGAGGAGGCCAGCCAAAGCCCAGACAGCACCGCGCCACTGCGTGTGGACGAGGCCCAATCCGGAGATGTCTCCGTTGCCGAGAAGCACTGCGATCCCCACAAGGATGGAGATAACGCCGGCAGCAAAGAAACCTGTCGGCACAAGGCTCCTTCCTTTTGCCGCGTAGGCCGTGTAAATCTTCGTCACGAGCCACAGCAGAAAAAAGATCACGGCGGGAATGAAAGGTCGGTGATAATCGGTCGCCCTGCCAAATGTTGCGGACTTAATCCAATCATGAATGACAGGGACGTCAAAACTCCTCCACAGCAGAGCGAGCAGTGTGCAGAGCGCCAGGACCCCGGACAGCACCACCACATTGTTCAGGAGCGTGCCAACCAGATACGCTCCGGCAAACCGCAATGGCTGGGCAACCATGTAACGCCCATTCCGCAGGAATTGAACAACTCGAGCTGGCTGCTTTCCACCAGGCTCTTCCTGGAGTGGAAAGCAGCCCTTCTCCAGACTGGTATCTTCCCGAAGCGCCAACGATGACAAGTGGCTTCCAATGTATCCTCCACCGGATACGGTCGACAGGAGATCCACGTGCCTCAGGAGACCTTTCTCCTGAAGCGCCTGCAGCAAACCAAGATTGAAGCTTGCCGACCGAATCCCGCCTCCCGAAAAAGCCAGGCCCACCAGGTCGCGAGCATGGTCGCGCAAGCGTTGATCTGAGGCTTTGATGTTTTCACTGCGTTCGTCTCCGGGGCGTGTCGAATCAGAGTTTTTCTTGTCGCTCCCCTCTGGCCGCGATAGTCTCGCAGCCACGCGACGCCGTTCGACTTCCCTCAGTTCATCGAGTCGAACGGTCGGCCAGTGAACCAAACCACTCTCGTTTCGATCTGACTTGACCATCGCTAGCCCCTCCCGAAGTGATCCCTGAAGAGAATCCCCTGTATGCCCTGGTGCAATTAGACAATCCTGTCCCAGGTGAAGTCTAATGATCCTCCTGGTTAAACGCTCAGTTTTTTGAATTGATCGCTGTCACGCTGCATAAGGTCAATCATTGGCTTGAAGTGGCCATCCAGATGTCGTAATCAAAGCGAAACAACCGGACTACCGCGGCTGGGTGGCACTGACAAACTGCCGGCGAGCCTGGTGTTTTGTGTGCCACTGGCTCTGCCAGTGTGACTTCTATTCGAAACGGACTCCAGACGTGTGAAACCATTCCGGATCGGCCTTTCGTATCGACGGTAGGTCGGAATCCAGGTGATCACTGTGAAAAAAGCATGCACTCGACCATTTCCAACGCATCGCTGTGGCGCAAAGTGTGGGTCATCATGCGTTTCGAGTCGATGTCGCCGACCTGCATCTACCCTCTAACGACCACGTTTCAATATCGGCGGGGCTTCTGGTCCAGGGGAATTGGCATCGTTGGGGATCACAGCCCCGTCTGCAGTTTCGTCGATTCTGAGGATTCGATCGACTTCAACGTGGGTCAGTTCTGATGCACCGCCTGACGGCCAGCGCACTGTGATTGAATCCAGCCGTTCAGTCTTTCCGAGCCCCAGATGGACGCGAGGATCTTCGGAAGAGAGATAACTGGACGATGGCGAGACCTGTTCTGTCCAGATCTGTTCCCCTGAGCGCGCGGTAATCTGAGCGCCGTATGCAAATTGATTGGGCGTTGCGCCGTGCAGGTCGAGCTTAATCCAGTGATTCGTCGATCGAGTCTGATTTTCAAGAAGCATCACAGGGCCTTCGTAATCGATGACAAGCAAGTCCATCCGGCCATCGTTGTTAAAATCCAGTGTCGCTGAGCCGCGGCCTGCCATAGGCCGCGAAGTCTTATCTCCAATTTGGGGAACCAGATCGACAAAGCGATGCCCCGTCTGGCTGTGCATCAGCGAGAGCGGTTGCCGGTAGGTCACCTCCGGCCGCCATTTCGAAATATTTTCGTACACATGACCATTGACGTAGGCTATATCGAGCCACCCATCGTTATCAAAGTCGATCCAGTTCAGTCCGAAACCCAGATGATTCGATGTGGCCTGTTCGATGCCGACCGTTTGACTGACATCTGTAAACAAGCCGTCGCCAAAGTTTTTGAAGAGAGCGGCGCCGCGGTCCTGGAAATCTGTGACGGTGAGGTCCAGCAGACCATCGCGGTTATAGTCACCCCAGTCCGCCCCCATGGCAGCGACCGCCGTGAGTTTTCGACTCACTGAGAGTCCAGCACGAAATGCCCGATTCTCAAATTTCATCTCGCCAAGATTCATCAGAAGATCTGCGTTCCTGGCGTCGTTGCCGATATAAAAATCAAACAGGCCATCCGCATCAATATCAGCAAAAGCCAGGACGAGTCCAACTCCCGTGGTGTCTTTCATGCCCTGTTCCGCCGGAATCAGCCGAAACAGTTTCCCGCCCTCGTTGTGCCAGATCTCTCCTCGTTCCGCTTCGTAGGCCGTCGGCGGACAACTGGTTTGGACTCCGGATGCATCTTCACAAAATTGTTTGGATTCGGGGCCAAATTCGACGTAGTTGACAACCACCAGATCAAGCCATTGGTCTCCGTCAAGATCCATGAACCCGGCACCAGCGCCCCATTGTCCATTATTGTGCGAATCCAGCCCTGCGCTCTCGGTCACGTCCTGCAGTTCTTTTCCCTGCTTGTTGTGACACAATGCGAGTTGATGGAACCCGGTGAACAGGACGTCCAGCCAGCCATCACCGTCATAATCACCAATCGCACATCCAATCCAGTTCTCGTGTGCCAGACGTGACAACCCCGTCGATTCTGTCACGTCCGAGAATTGGCCATCGCCGGAGTTACGATACAGAACGGGATAAGGATCCGCCACCAGCAGAATGTCCTGCCAGCCGTCGTTGTCATAATCGAATGCGGCACATCCGCAGCCAAATGCTTCCAGGGTACGCATGGGTCGCGGTTGCTCGGGAAAGACATACGTCAAGCCGTAATTTGAGGCAGTATCAACGAGCGCTATCTGGTGGTCAGCGTCAGTCTTTGATTCAGGATCGGCCCTGGTCTGCGGGGGAGTCTCCGTCCTGGGCGATTCTCCGCAGCCCGGCAGAGAGACGAACAGACACATGCTTCCGGTCAGCAGCCAGCGATGCAGTATCGTTTGAAATTGACGTCGCACTGAGTTGAGCGTATAGAAATTGGAATTTACTTTGATGACCGAACAGATCCGTAACAACGCTGTGCATGTCATGTTAATCCCAATCAATTCGTTCGGCAAATTGCAGTGCCCGCAATTCCGGCGTATTCTGTGGAAATGCAGGTTACGCAGCGCATGTACAATTCCAAACGCTCATGGAACCGGCGCTGGCGGATTCCGCAGCGAGACAAGAGAGAGTGGGCAAATGGCTCAGCAAAAACTGGAAGACAATTTGAGGGAGCGACGTGATCCTCGCAGGAAACGAGGGATCCGCTGGCACCGTAAAGTGCTGTACAGTTTGATCGTCGCCATTTTTTTCTTTGGCACCACTGAGTTCCTGCTGGGTCTCGCTGGGGTGCGCCCGGTGATTGATCGAAGAGATTCCTTTGTGGGCTTTACCGGGACCATTCCGCTGTTCGTGAAGAGCGGCGATCAATACTCAACCAATCCACTGAAGCTGAGTTACTTTAACCAGCAGTCATTTGCGGTGAAGAAACCGGCAAACGGCTTCCGTATTTTCTGCCTTGGCGGCTCTACAACATTCGGGCATCCTTATGAAGATCCGACATCGTTTTGCGGCTGGCTGCGAGAACTGCTCAAGATTTCGGACGAGAGTCGGAACTGGGAAGTCATCAATTGTGGAGGCATCTCTTACGCCAGCTATCGAGTTGCCGTACTCATGGAGGAACTCGCAACTTACGAACCAGATCTGATCATTGTTTACACGGGCCACAATGAATTCCTGGAGGACCGAACTTACAAGGCGCTGCGAACCCCTGGAGTTCTGGAGAGCCTCGGTCGTCAGGTTTTGAAACTTCGACTGTCCGGCCTGATCGAGGATGTGACCGGCAAAAAAATTGCCGATGAGAAAAACCAGAATCGGCTGGCGGCGGAAGTTGATGTCATTCTGGACCATAAAGACGGTCCGGAGTCGTACCACAGAGACGATGTCCATCGGCAGGGAGTGATCACACATTTTCGCAGGAGTCTGGAAAGAATTGTCGATCTGGCCAGAGGCTCTGATGCTCAGGTGATTCTGATTGAGCCGGAATCAAATCTGCGGGATTTCAGTCCCTTTAAAAGTGAATCTGCCGCAATAACGATTGCGGAGAGTGTTCGCCAGGAGCGATTGTATCGCGATTCTCAGTCAGCCCTGAATTCGGATCGACTCGATGAGGCTGCCGCACTGCTGGAGGAGGCCGTGAAGATCGATCCGAGAAATGCGGCCCAACTGTTTCGCGCCGCGACGGCGATGTTCAAGGCTGGACGAATGGAAGACGCGCGTCGTTTGTTTATCGCGGCGCGGGACGAAGACGTCTGCCCGCTTCGCGCCTTCTCGGAGATTACTCAGAGTGTCAGAAACGTGGCAAACTCTCTGGAGATTCCTCTGGTCGATTTCCCGAAAATTGTCGCTCAGCACTGCCAGGTGAAGGCAGGGGATCCACTGCCGGGTGACGAATGCTTTCTGGACCATGTCCACCCCACGATCGAACTGAACGGAGAACTGGCGCTCGCAATTCTACAGCGGATGCAGTCGATGAAATTCTGTTCTTCAATCCGGACGGGTGAAGACATGATGGAACAAGTCCGGGATCAAGTGACTGGTCAACTGGATCGTAAAGAACAGTCGCTGGCACTGGTTCGAGTGGCTCAGGTATTAGCGTGGGCAGGGAAAAATGCAGAAGGCTTGCGCAGCGCACGGCAGGCAGTCGAAATATTCCCGGAAAATTCTGCCGCTGTCAGTCAATATGGCCGCATGCTCGAAAAAACCGAACAGCCCGAAGCCGCGTTCGAGCAGTATCTCAGCGCCGTTCGCCTTGATCCCGATGATTCACTGGCGCAGTCGCGCCTGGCGGCGGCTTATTTTTTGAAAGACGCCTACAGCGAAGCTCAGACACACTGGCAGCAGGCTGTCAAGACAACGCCCGATAGTGCGCCGTTGTCGTTTCGGGTCGAACTGCACATGCGGCTTGGTGATTGCCACAGCCTTCAGGGAAACCGCGCCGCCGCGTTGCAGGAATACCGGATTGCCCTCAGTCTTGATCCCACCTCTGCTCCAGTGCTTGAGAGACTCAGCCGCTTTTGAGACAACTGGTTGCGGGAAAACCAGATTTTTACGTATCGCCTTTTAACGGCCATACACGCAGGGGGTCTTTTGTGGGTTGCGCTAGCGCGGGGCATCCGGTAGTGGAGCGACTTCAATCAGCCGATCATAGAGTCTCTTTTCATTTTCACTCGCTTCACGATCGCCGACAGCAAGGTACGCATCAACCAGCCAGCCACGGACCTGTGCCAGTGAGGGATCAAGTTTCAGCGATTTTTGGGCAGAGCGAATGCCTTCCGGAAACCGACCGAGCTTGCCCATGACATGGGCGTGACGACCATAAATCCCGGCGTGCCATGGGTTCAGCGTGAGGAAACGTTCCAAATACCCGGCGGCCTGTTCGAAGTCACCGCTGTCGTGAGTCAGCTGAGCCAGCCGCGACAATAACGCTTCGTTGTCCGGGTCAAGCAGCAGGCCTTGTTTCCAAATTCCGGCGGCTTCCCAAGATCGGTTTTGCTGGTTCAGAACCACGCCCAGGCTTTCCAGGAGCTCGGGATCTTCCGGGTTTTCGAGACGAGCCTTTCGCAGCATTGCTTCAGCCCGGGCGGTTGATCGTGCGATTGCTCCGCGTTCCATCAGCCGCGCCAGCGCGATGCCCGTGGCACGCTGTCGTTCTGCATCTGACATTGTGTCAGTTCCCTCTTGAAATTCTGCAAGCTCGCTGATTGTTGGAGTGGCGGCTTCGGCAGAATGATTCGGGTTACGCAGGATCCGGTGATTTGTGTGAGCCGCATGTGGCACATCGCTGGCAGAAATCGCAGGCATATGACACGCGGTGCAGGCATCCATTTCAGCGGATCGCGCGGCTGCCGGAGCGGAACAGGAATCGTCGCTGTGACAGGTCAAACAGCGACGGCGATAGAATTCGCTCGATTCTGTGCCGTGCTGGGTCGAATGAGGATCGTGACAGGTCGTACAACTCATTCTCCCTTTGGACTCAACACAGCAGACGCTCGCCCGCATTTGCTCCACATGGCTGACGGCTCTGGTGGATTTATCCTCAAGGGAAGACTGGTCCACGAAAATCGTCCATGTGTCTCCCAGGAGTTCGCCCGGCCTGAAATCAAAGTCTGTCCGGCCTTTTCTGAGGACTCGTTCGACCCCCTGCAGATGGCATTGTGCACAGACTGCATCGCGGGCCGACAACTCCAGCGAGGAAGGATTAATGATCATGTCTGCGATCACACCATTCCGATGATGCGCAATATGCTGCTCGCCAGGACCGTGGCACCGTTCACAACCAATGGAAATCTCGCGAAACACCGGCGTCACAAAGCGATCCTGGTTCTCAGGGTCATCGGCAATTCGTCCGGCATGGCAATTCAGGCATCCATCGGAAACGCGCCGTTCAAAACGCTGATGCCCCGCAGGATCGTAACCCGGCGCCAGCCCCCAGCGGTGAGATTTCGAATACCAGTTCACCGGTGAGGCATACAGCATTCCAGGTCTTTCAATCAGGTAAGCATGACCCTGTTGTCCGGATCCAATCACATAGCTGATTTCCACCGACTGATCGAAGATCAGCGAAGACTGACGATCCGTCATGCGTTCGTGGTGAAAAACACGCCCGTCGCGTTTTTCGACGCTGTACTCCACATGCGGCGAAGGAGAAAATTTCGCAACGGCATAGTCTTCGGTGTCAAGCCGATCAGCGACTCGTGTCGTGGAATGCGACATGGGATTCAATTGCCAGTCCGCGCATTGGCTGCTGTGACATTCTCGGCACGATTCGCTGCCGACAAATCCGATCTGCTGTGTCTGGCGATTCTTTGCAGCCGACGACTCCTCGCGGGGAGTACTTCCTGGATGGTATTCCTGATCGTCCCCGAATTTCCGCGTCGCCAGGAAGATTGCCGACAGTACCGTGATGACCACGAACAGGCCAATCAAGGGTGGTCCTGCGCGTCCTTTGAGGCTGATACAGTGGAGTGACATGGGGCACCGATTCATCCTGAGTGGGCGGGACGCAGTCTCTGAATTGCCTCTTCGACTTAACCCGAAGTCGCAAACCTACCACGGCTGTCCGGACGATTCCAAAACCACAACTTCCTGATTGGGCGTCAGATGCTCGAGTGTTTGAATCAAACCATTTGGCCAGTGAATCTCGGCGCTGACCGCAGTCTTGCCAACGCCAAACGTCAGGGCTGGCTCGTGCGTTGAGCAGTAACTGGTCCCACCGCATAATTGCTGGACCAGGTGAATTCCGTCGTCAGCACGGATCGTCACCTTTGTTCCGATGCCGTTTCGGTTATTAGACCGGCCAATGAAACGAAAACGCAGCCAGTTTCCATGAGGCTCTTCATTCCGCAGAATGAGTGCCGACTGCCCATGCCGAACACAGGCAATGTCAAGATCTCCGTCGCAGTCGTAATCGGCGAGAGCGACGCCGCGACCGACAAAACGCTGCTGGAAGACAGGTCCCGCATTCGCTCCTGTTTCATGCCAGCGGTGTCCATCGAATGTGAAGAGCTGGGGAAACTGCTGATAATCCTCCTCATGTGGTGACCAGTCATCAATGTGACCGTTCGCAATGAACACGTCATCCTGGCCATTAAAATCGAAGTCACTCATCGCAACGCCAAATCCCAGGAAGTGCAGCGTTGGGGTGTGCAGGCCGGTTATTGAAGTGACGTCTGCGAATCCGGATTCTCCCAGATTCTGGTACAGCGTGTTGGACTCGCGCGCGAAATGGGTCAAATACAAATCGGGTCTTCCGTCGCGGTTAAAGTCTGAAACCGCCACGCCCATACTCGCCTGTGCCTCTCCATACCCACTGACCGCACATCCCAAACGCTGCGCGGATTCGATGAAAGTAAAGTTGTCCTGCTGCAGGAACATAAAATTCGCCGTTGTGTCATTGCAGACGTAAATATCAGGTCGGTCATCTCCGTTAAAATCAGCAATTGCCACCCCCAGTGCCTTGTTTCCGTATCCGTAGAGTCCAAGCTGGCGGGCAGCCGGCGGAAAACGTCCGTCACCGGAATTCAGGTAACATTCATCCGGCCATGCATCGACGTGATGTGGGTCACACATTCCGGATTCTCCGTTTTCGTGCCGACAAATCACCGGGTTGTCCGGATCAAACTTCAGGTAATTGCAAACATACAAATCAAGATCCCCGTCAGCGTCAAGGTCCGCCCAGGCGGCACTGGAACTCCAGCGAAGATCAGCCAGACCAGCTTCGGCAGAAATTTCCAGAAATGTGCCATCGCCCTGATTGCAGAACAGTCGATTGGCACCAACATTGGTCACATAGATGTCGCTGAAACCATCATTATTAAAATCACCAGGAGCAACGCCCTGACTGTAACCGGGCTCCCGGATCTCCGCTGATCCGGTTGCGTTCCTGAAACTCCGTCCGTCGCGGTTGCGGAACAGCTGATCGGAGGGGTTGGATGCCAGTCCGGCTACTTTTGGGTTGCCACCCTGATTCAGATACAGATCCTGCAGGCCATCACGGTCGTAGTCAAGCCAGCCAGCTCCGCCTCCGGTGGCTTCCACCATTAACTCTTCCCCGGAAGCTCCGTTCAAATAAATATGCTCGACCCCCAGGTCATTTTGCACTTCTGTGAAATGCGGTGTCAGCAGCGATGGCCTCAGCGGATCGGGTGAAGCCGATCGAGGAATTGTTTTCACAGCAGCAGTGGAATTCCTGGCGGGCGTTTCAGGCGGCAGCTCGACCGATGGTGTGCAACCAACGGTCAGGCAGAGGAAAATCAGAATCCGGCAGCCGCAACCGCCCTCAGGATTCAGACGATCAATCCCGCACATTTCTGATTGCCCATCCAGCTTAAAAAAAAGGGTCGATTCGGAGCACTCCCGAATCGACCACTGAAATTCAGACGCACCGAAATCACGTGAGATCAGAATTCTCCCGCGACTTCCCCACCTCCCCGCGTAGCAATTGCAAATTGAGTCACGCCCGAGATGTTTTCGCTGACAAAACGAACGCTGCCGTCCGCCAAAGCGCACTGAGCACCACCGACATGCAGGCTGCTCCAGCCGTGGCAACGCCGATCCCCCTGAATATCCCTGTAGTTGATTGGGTACAGCCGGATGGACTCTTCCGCCGATCTCAGTGCTTCGTCAAGATTTCCCGTCAATAAACTGTACTGGCTTCGGATTCGCCACATTCGGTAGTCCTCATTCGAACGCTCCGGAGATTTTTCCAGCAGCTGTCCAAG
>Ga0105044_10009099_pt1 | contig 13610 bp, 6 predicted proteins | sample MAT01_FD_78092 | JGI IMG/M metagenome (GOLD analysis project Ga0105044, IMG submission 78092) | Freshwater microbial communities from Lake Fryxell liftoff mats and glacier meltwater in Antarctica - MAT-01 | ecosystem: Environmental > Aquatic > Freshwater > Ice > Liftoff microbial mat | place...
AACGCCACCGCCCGCCGGCCGGCGGCCAACGCCGCAAATGGATTCGTCGCCTGCGTCTCGCGCATTTCGCTGTGCGCAAACGCCGCTGCCAAAGAACGTCCCGACAGCCACACCACCACCATCACTGCCACCACTCCGGCTGCCGCCCGGATCCCATACCACCGTGATTCATGCTCATCCCCCGGCGGTGCTTCTTTCAATCCCTGCACCATCCCCAACAACAAAAACGCCGGCCACGCCACCCCCGGTACGTACAAATCAAAATCCACCAACCCATGCACCGTCCATCCCGCCAACCCGGCCGCAATCGCCACCGCCGCCGCGTCGCCCCGGCGCGCCGCCGCCAATCGCAACGCATCCCGCAGCCCCACCACCCAAAGCGCCGCAAACACCCCAAACGCCACCACCCCCGAATCCGTCCACATCTGCAAAAAATTGTTGTGCACCACCTGCGCTTCTTCGGTCAGCCCGGTCTTATACTTGGCGTAAATGGAACCAAACGTCCCCGGCCCCGTGCCGCGCCACGGATGATCGCGGATAATCGCCACCGCGCCCTCCCAATAATCCAGCCGGGCATCCAGACTATTCGTCCCCAACTTCACCCACCCGGCTGCCCAGCCCCCCACAAAGATCAACCCCACCACCGCCAACGCTCCCCCCACCCACTTCGGTTTTCCGCCGCTCACCACGGCAACAAGCACCGCCACGCCGAACGCCACCATCCCCCCGCGCGACCCCGTCAACACCAACACCCACACCATCAAACCACCCATCAACCCCAACGCCACCAGCCGCACCTTCGCATCCCAATTCCGCCCCCGCACCCAAATCCACGCCAGCACCGGCCCCAGCGCCACCACCACAAATCCCGCCAGCGCATTGGGATACACCAACGTTCCATACACCCGCTGACTCGTCATCCGCAGCGCCATCTCGGGCGACACGTTCGCCGGGTCAAAATTCTCACTCACAAACTGCCGCGTTTCCTCCAACCCGCCGTGCCACTGATCCAACGCAAACACGCACACCAACAAACTGGCCACCCCCAACCCCGCGAACACCCGCGCCGCATCCGCCCCATCCCGCACATACCGGGCGGCGGCATAAAACAGGAAAACGCACATCCCCAAATGCACCAGCGTATCCCGGGAACTCTGCCAATTGATCGTGCCCGGCAGCGCCACCACCTGCGTCACCAAAAACAAAAGCGGCAACAGAAACAAAACATCTTTCCGTGCCGCCATCCGCCGCCGATCCAACGCCCAACCCAACAATCCCGCGCCACACAACAACCACCCCACCTCATTCGGCCACGACCAAATCAACCACTCCAACCCCGTCGCCGGCGGCGGTACCGCCGACTGCAACATCACCGGCGTCCCCAGCTTCAGCGGCGCCACAAACGCCACCGCCGCCAACCCCAGCATCATCCATCGCCCCAAAGATTTCATCGCGCCTCTGACTGCTCGCCTACTGCGTCAACTTCAACAACCCCACTTCCAACGCCAGCGGCTCCGCGATATTCCGCTGCAACGCATCTCGCATCTGCTCCACCGCCGCCAGATTCTCGCTCGCCTGCTCATGCGTCAACCCGGCTGCCACCCGCCGCGAAGCCTCCGCAAAATCCGCCTGCGCCAATAACCCCTCCGCCACCCCCTCCCCCCTCAACATCACATCACAAGACCACCGATACATCTCCTCCAACAACAATTCCCGCCCCGCCCGGTACTCCCCCTCCACCCGCGCCTCCGCCTGCTCCTCCAACTTCTCCCGCACCTTCGCGTCCAACTCCGCGTACTGATCCACATTCAACCCCTCCTCGACCCGCTTCCGCGTCGCCCCGCGCAACTCCGCCAAAATCTTCGTCAACTCCGCCAACAACCCATACGCCCGCGCCACCCGCTCCGGCCCCCGCGCCGAAAACTCCGCCAACAACCCCACCACCCGCGTCCGATACGGCGACTCCGTCCGCGTCACGCCGGCGCCCAGTGAAATCCGCAAACACCGCGACAGAATCGTCGGCAACAACCGCTGCGGCTCCGCCGACAACAACAAAATCACCGTCTGCGCCGGCGGCTCCTCCAACGTCTTCAAAAATGCGTTACTCGCCTCGTCCCCCATGCAATCCGCATCCACGATGATCCCCACCTTCACCCCGCCCATCGTCGAACGCAGCCCCACCGACTTCATGAAATCCTTCACCTGCTCCACCGTGATCCGCCGGCTCTTCGACTCCGGCCGCACGAAATACACATCCGGATGCATCCCCTTCGCCACCCGCCCGCACGAATCGCATTCGTCACAACTATCCGCTGGCGCCGCCCCGCAATTCAACGCCTTCGCCAACTGCCGCGCCAACGCCTCTTTCCCGCTCCCCCGCGGCCCTAAAAATAAATACGCGTGCGCCAACCGGCCCCGCTGCAACCCCCGTTGCAACTGCCCAGCCACCGCCGCCTGCTGTTTGAAATCGCTAAAGGACACCGCTCACCAGCTTCCACACCTGTTCTTCCACCGCTGCCAACGCTCCGCTCCCATCCACCACCCGCACCCGGCCCGGCTCCCGCCGCGCCAATTCGAGATACCCGGCCCGCACTCGCTGATAAAAATCCAAAGTCTGATTCTCCATCCGATCAAACAACTCCCGCCCCCGCGCCCGTTCCAACCCAATCCGCGGATCCAAATCAATCACCACCGTCAAATCCGGCACACACGTCCCCACCGCGAACCGATTGATCGTCTCCACCAACTGCGGCTCCAACTTCCGCCCCACCCCCTGATACACCGTCGTCGAATCAAAGAACCGGTCGCTGATCACCACCCGTCCCTCCGCCCGCGCCGGCTGGATCAGCTCCCGCACCAACTGCGCCCGGCTCGCGCAAAACAACAACAACTCCGCCTCCGGCACCATCGCCGCCGCCTGCTTGCTGTATTGCAACACGTGACGAATTTGTTCACCCGTCTCCGTCCCCCCCGGCTCCCGGACGACCAAAACGGTACGCCCCTGCTCACGCAAACGCGCCCCCACCCGCTCGATCAAAGTGGATTTGCCGCTCCCCTCGCCGCCCTCAAACGTAATAAATCTGCCTGAATTCGCCATCGCGTAAAGTTTCTGGCGTGATGATAGTCATTTGCGCGCGCGCCGGTCAAGGTCAGTCCCGCCCGTTGGCACCGCCCCTGCTTAATTTGGTGCTGTAACAAGAGGAACTATGGAATTAATTGCTGAAAAACTCGCCATCAAACCGAACGCCACCCACACCGTCCGCGTGATGGTCATTGATGACGACGACGAGTTCTGCAAAATCGTCAAACAGATGCTCGAACCGAGCGGCTACGAGGTCCAGGCCATCAACAACCCCGTCAAAGCCCTCGAGCAATACACCTACGACAAAGACAAGATTGACCTCGTCATCCTCGACTACTACATGCCCGGCCTCGACGGCGGCAAAACCTTTGAATGGCTCCGCCGCCTCAACGCCCAAGTCAAAGTCATCCTCTGCTCCGGCGCCGACGAACTCCGCCTCCGCCAGTTGATGGTCAAACACTCCCTCGACGGCTACATCCACAAACCCTTCCGCATCCAGGAAGCCATCCAGACGATTGACAGCGTCCTCGCTGCCCCGCAGCGCTAACCGAATTTCCAGGTTCTCCTCCTGGTAGGGCCGGCAAGTGCCGGCCCGATTTTTTTGGAGGTGGGCCGATTTTTCCACACTCGGCCCTGCTCCGGTCGCTGCCTTTCTAGCGGCAACCAGCACACTCCCAAACTAAATCTTCCGCCGCGCCAACCCCCAAACCGTTGCCACCCACAACATGACAAAACCAACAGTGCCAAACCCCATCCATCTCAGCCACTCGCCGCCACCCTCGTTGACCGCGGCGAACTGAACCGTCATCGGCAGCCCGACCTCGGTTTGCAGCACTTGCGTGAAGGTCGCGCGCGCGCCGCGCTTCGGCAGATTGATGCGCAACGGCAACGTCTTCACCACGGCCACCTCCTGCGCCTGCTGCACTTTCGCCGCCTGTTGTTCCACCGCTTCCGCGTTGTAGGACTGGTCCTTGTCCGCCTGTTGAACGAAGCCGTTATTCGCCGTGAACGCCTGCTGGGCTTGATACAACCCCCGGCCTTGCTCGCGGCGCAGATCTTTTTCCAGCTTCTTCAGTTCATCGTTGCCGCGCTGATCATCGGTGGCCACCTTTTCCTTCGCGCTGTTGAGGAGCACGAGCGCTTGCCCAAGCTTGCCCCCGGTCAATTGACTGCGCGCGTTGCTCAACGACGACGACACTTCGCTGTCGCGGGCCACTTTGTTCGCGGTTTCGGCCTGCGCGTATTCGCCGTACGAATACGTCTGCGCCACCGGCACCGTCCGGACGGTTTCGGTCACCTCCCGTTTCATCGTCCCCGCAAAATCGCTGTACGAATAATCCGGGGGTAGATACAACTCCCACCGCGCGTTCTTCAACGGCACGTCCAACGCCGGTGACACCAACCCCACGCTGCCACGCCGCGCGGGAAATTTCCCGGCTCCCACATAGGTCAACTCCACCGCCACCGGCGCGTCCCCGACGGAACGTTCCAACGGCAAGAGCAACTTCCCATCGCGCCGACTCGGCCGCACCGGCTGCCCCGCCACGAAGGCCGACCACACCTGCGCGCCGGCCGGCAACGTCACTTCCAGGTATTGCCGCGCGTTGTTCCGCACCGCCAACGTCATCTCCGTCATCATCTGCCCATCTTCCGCCACCACCGTTGTCAGCCGGACACTGTCAATCAACGCCTGCAACACTTCCGCCTCTTCAAACCGCTGCGTCGCCAGCGTCAATTTGTAACCCGGCCGCAAGTAGTGATACACCAACACCGGCGGCGCGCCTGTCCGCTCCACCCATTCCGGCAGGTCGCGCACGTCGATCTTCAACAAATCCGCCGCCACCGTCTGCGGTTCGAGCCGCAGCCGGGACGGCGCGACGACCGCCAACGCGCCCGTCTCGCGTTCCACACCCGCCGCCTCCACGCCGGTCAACTCCAACCTGCCATCCTTCACATTCCACGGCTGCTCCCACGTCACCGTCAACGCGAACACGCCGCGCACCTTGTTCTGCAACTCCACGCGCCACTCGCCGGTGACCTCGTCGCGGTCTTGGCGGCGGATGTTCGCGCCGGTGATCTCCGTGTTCTTGAACGCCGCCGGCAACCGCAACCGAAATTCTTTCGTCGGCGCGTTCTGAATCTCATACCGCACCACCGACCGGCCGCTCACCAGCGTCTCCGTCAACGTCACCGTGTTCATCACCTCCGCCCGCACCCACGACTCAATCCGTTCCGTCGTCACCCGCAACTGCCAATCCGGCACCGCCCCCGCCTCGCCGGGAATCAACTTGAACGCCAACGTGCTCCCCCCCGGCGCGGGCACTTCCGTCAGACCGGTAAACGATTCGCTTTTGATCTGCACTCCTTCCTCGGCAGCCACCGACACAAACCCCGTCACCTTCTCCACCCCCACCGGCCACACGCCCACCACCGCCACCGCCGCCGGCAACTCCCGCACGGCCTGCGCGAGATTCACCGTCAACTGGTACGCGCCCAACGTCCGCTCCTTCAACGTCACCTCCAACACTCGCGGCGCGCCGGGTTTCTCAACCCACTGCGCCACATTATGGCCGGTGACTTGTTCCACCCGGTACCCCGCCGGCAACTGCACCCGCAACGTAAACACCCCCGCCCGCTTGATCGCATACTCCACCACCGCCTGCACTGTCAGTTGTTCCGTGCCGACGCGCGCGAAGTTCCGCACCACCGCCTCCACCTGCGGCTGCACGGGCGCCACCCGCACGCCCAACGCAAACTCCGGCCGCAGGAACCGGTACGAACTGCTCACCCCCGTCGTCGCCATGGACCGGACGAACTCCTCCACGTCCACCTTCTGCAATTCCGCCTGCTGCTCGACGAACCCGCTCAATTCATCAATCGCCTTCAACGCCACCAACCCAGTCTCCCGCTTCACACCCCCCGCGTGGGGAATCTCAATCGCGACCGGCTGCTCGGCCTGCCCGTCGAGCACCGCCTCCGTCTCCACCAACAGCCGGTACGCGGGCGTCACGCCCTTGACCAACTCCACCTGCAACGTCGCCCCATCCAGCTTCCACGTGCGGATCCCCTCCCCCTCCACTCGCATCAACCGCTGCCCCGCCGGCAGTTTCACCTGCAACTGCCGCAACTCGCCCTGCGTCACCTGATAATCCAATTGCGCCCGCACGTTCACCACGCCCCTGCCGAACGACACCAACGCCGTGTTCTGACAGAACACCGTCGCCACCGTCTCCGCCGCCCGCTTCATCCGCGGCGTCCAATTCAACTCCACCCGGTCACTCGCCGCCAACACCGCCGCCACCACCGTCTGCTGCCCGCCCGGCGTGGACTGGAACGACACCGCCTGCGGCACCTCCACCAACGCCTCCGCCTCATCAATCGTCACCGCCACCCGGCTCGTCACCGCCGGCGGAATCCCAAACACAATCTGCCGCTTCGCCACGTCACCACCGAGCTTCACGAGGAATTTCACCCGCACCGCCGTCTTCCCCTTTTGCGGCAACCACACGCTGACGTTCGCTCCCTCGCGCACCAATTGCGCCGCTGTCGCCCCGCTCGACCCAAACCACCCCCCGCGCTTCGGCCCCGAAAATTCCTGCACCGCCACATCTGAACCAAACAACTTCACCGTCTGGTTCGCCTCCCCGGCCTCCAACTCAAAGGCCGCCTCAAACTCCACCACCCGCCCCCCCGCCACCCCATCCACCGGCCGCACTACGCCGACATAATTCGCCGACAAAATCGAAACCTGATTCGACTCCCCGGCTTCCGCCGCCGACATCGCCAACAACAACACGGCAATCGCCGCGACCACTGGCGGCGGGATTCCCGCGCCGCCGTTTTCATCCTTCTTTTTCCAAACCTTCTGCACCAACCAAATCGCCAACGCCAACCCCATCACCGGTGCCCCCACAATCAACGCCTCCCCCAAAAGCCGCCACGCCACCAACAAACTCACCACCGCGCCCAACGCCAGCGCCAGCCCCACCGCCAGCAACACCGCGTGCGGAGGCTGTCGTCGCCATTGCCACCACACCAGAACCACCCCGGCCCCGAACGCCACCGCCTGCGCCACACCGCGAATCGCGTTGTACACCTTCTGCTCCATCGCCACCGCCCGCACCGCCAGCGGCTCCTTCCCCACATTCAACACCTTCGTAAACACAAACCGTGTTCCCGTCCGCGGAATATCAATCCGAATCGGCCGAATCCCCGCCACCATTGGGGCTTTCGTAACAGGCTGGAGCACACCCGCTGCAGTAACAATCGGCAACGGTCTCTCTTCGCTCTGCAGCAGCGCGCCCAGCGAGGTGGGTGATAAGTGAAAAGGAACCGTGCTATCCGGGCTTCTTATTGCCCCAATCGCTTTCGCCGATGTTGCGAAATTGTTTGTGATTGTGGCCGACAGACCTTCTGCGAAAGGTCCAGTTCCATCACCGGCTGGCCCGTCCAACGGCGCTCTTGATTCATCACCATTCAGCGCCTCATCCATCTTCACGCCCTCGTCAATTTGTCGGATATTACTTGATGCGCTCGCCCGCCTTTCTCTCATCATTTCTCCTAGAAACTTCGCCATGGGTGGCAGCTTAGTGGGATCTGACATTCCAATCGCGGCGACTATCCGTAATGGCCGGAGCTCCCTTGAAACGATCCAGATACTGAGGAGCACTGACACTACAAGTAACGCGGTTCCCAACATCAGCCGGCGTTGGATGAACGCAACAATCGTGAAGGCAAATAAGATGACAACAACCAAAGTGCTCATCAGCAAACCGGGCTGACTCAACAGTGCATCGTAAAATTCCCGGCACTTGTGCCACGCATCGCGCAGCCCGTACGTCGTGCCGCGGGCGACGATCATGTTGCCGCCGAAACTGGCCAGCCGGTGGGTCTGCGGGACGTAGAGTTCCCACTCGGCATACGTCGTCTGCATGTCCGTCTCGGGCGCGGCAAGGGCGATGCGGCGCGGGGTCATGGTCTTGAGCGAATCCATCTTCTGCGCATACACGATGTCCACCGCGAATGATTCGTCGCGGTTGGCGCGGCGCGGGAGGGGGACGAGGAGTTTGTTGCCGTTCTTCTCGGGTTTGACCGGCTCCGTGGCCACGTAGCACGCCCAGAAATCCGCGCCGGCCGGCAGGGTGAAGGTTTGGAACTGCCGGTCGTTGTTCTTCACCATGAACGACGCTTGCGTGAGCATCTGCCCGGCTTCGGTGAGCACCGTGGTCAACTGCGTCCGATCCGCCGCGGCGTCGAGCACGGGCAATTCCTCGAACCGCGTCACGTCCACGCCGAGGCCGTACACGCCGCCCTGATATTTATACGCCATCAACACCGGCCGCGTGATGAGCGCGCGGTCGTTGTCGGCAAGTTCCGCTTCATCAATGCGGCGGATGTTGTCGCCGCTGGGCTGGGCCGCGAGTTGCAAGTTGGCCGCGCTGGTGATCGCCACGCTGCCGGTCTCGCGTTCGACGCCTTCCGGATGAATCCCGCCGATGGGCAACGTCGCCTTGTGCGGGTCGAATTGATAATCGTACGTGACCACGAGCGTGTAACCGCCCCACGCTTTCTCCTGCAACCCGATCACCCACGTATCGCCCTGCAATTCCTTGCGGCGGATGTTCGGCGCGGTGAACTCCACGTTCTTCCACAACGCCGGCACCTGCACGCGAAACTCCTGCACGCCTTGATTGATGATCGCCAACCGGATCGTCGCGCTCCCGCCCAGCAACCCGTCGCCGATGGTGATGAGATTGAAAACATCCGCCGTAATCCGCGCCGCCATCCGTTCCGCCGCCAACGTCAATTTCCAATCCGCCTGCTCCGCCACATACGCCAACGTCTCATCCACCCGCGCCGGCAACCGGCTGATCGGCACCTCGCGCAGCCCGGCCAAGCCCTCCGTCACCGTCTTCAACTGAATCCCCGCCACCGCCACGGCACCGACCTGCGCCGTCTCCTTCGCCGCTGCGGTGACACGTAACGGCGCGATGACAATCGGCTCGGGTCCGACCTGCTGCGCCTGTTCCAACTGCACCACCAGCTTCCGCACGCCCAACACCCGACTGCTGAAATTCACCAACAACTTCCCACCTGTTCTCTTCCAATCCTCGACTCCATCCCCGCGCACATCCGCCACCACCAAGCCGGCCGGCGGCACGAGTTCCAGCGCATAAACCCCGGCCTGCTCCACCTGCAACGTCATCGCATGCGTCACCAGTAACCGCGCCTCCTCCAACCGCACCGTCACCCGATCCGCCACATTGATCACCGGCTCAATCCGCCGTAACCGCACCGTCAACGCAAACGGTCGCGCATAAAACTGATACGCCGCCACCGCCCCGGCCGCCGCATTCACCTGTCGCAACCCGGTCGTCGCGTCCGTCTCCACCACCACATCCTCCGCCGCCACCGCGAGCGCGCCTGTCTCGCGTTCCACATCCTGCGGCTGCGGCGGCACAATCGCCACCGTTGGCGCCCCGCCCTCGACCGGTTGCTCCGAGAATAACGTCAACGTGTACACCTTCTCGACTGGCTTGATGAATTCGACCGTCAACGCCTGCTGCCCGCCCTCTGTCTTCACCTGCCAATCCCGCACGCCCTCCCCCTGCAACTTCGTCAACGCCTGCGCCGCCGGCAACGTCACCACCAAACGCGCCGCACTGCCCTGCACAATTTCATACCGCAACACCGTCACATACTTCACCACCGTCGGCGTCACCTGCACCGTCGCGCTCGTCTCACACGTCAACAATGCCTGTCGCGCCACCTCCGCCGCCTTGCTCTGCCACCGCACCGCCACCGTCCGCTCCGCGCCGAGGAATCCCCGGATCCGCGTCACCCCATCCTTCGTCACCGACTCCTGCAACGTCCCGCTCAACAACTGCACCTCGACCCCCGCGCCATTCGCCTGCGCCGCGACTGATGCAATCGCCGCCGCCGGCCCCGTGAACGACACCCGATTCCACGGCTCCGCCCGCGCAATCTTCGCCACCAAATCCACCTTGAACCGGTACCGCCCCTCCCGCGCCACCACCAACCGGTACTGATTCCCCTCCCGCACCAACCGCAGATTCGCCGGCAACTTCCCCGGCAACACCGCCACCTCCCCATCGAACAACGTCACCACCCCTTCCTCCTTCCCGGTCGCCTCCACCGCCACCTCCACCCCAAACCGCGCCTCATTCTCACTGAGCTGCCCGACATAAGAAATCTCCCGCACCGCCACCTCCGCCCGCGCGAGAGCGGTCAGTCCGAAAATCAACACGAACAAGCGAATGAATAAACGCATGGCAATCTCCTATTGAACCGTCAGACATCCCGCCCCGGTTTTGGTTCCCGTTTTCACCTACCGCGAGTGTAAGCCCCCCTCCCGGCAAGTTAAGTAAAAGACCTGTAAATTTGGAGTGCGGTGACTTGTCACCGCTTTGCCGTACTCCGGCCGTACTCCGGCCGTACTCCGGCAACGCCAAAGCGCCGAAAAGTCGGCGCACTCCAAAAGCTACGCCGGAAAAACCACCCGGAACTCCGCGCCGCCCCCGGCCGCCGCGACGTACCGGACCTCCGCGCCTTGCGCCCGCGCCAACGCCTGCACCAGCGCCAGCCCAAGACCAAGCCCGGCCGGCGCGTCCGCTTGGTGACCGCGCGTGAACGGTTGGAATAACCGCCGCCGCATCTCGGCCGGCAGACCGGGGCCGTTGTCGGTGACGCTCAGGACTACCGCGCCGCTCGGCACCGGCTCACCGGCTTCGACTTTCACCCGCACGCCACGATTGGCAACCTCGCGCGTGTACTTCTCCGCATTATCGAGGAGGTTCTGGACAATCTGGCTGACCGCGTCCCGGTCAAAGGCGACCGCCGGCAGGTTGTCCGCCAGCGCCAATTCCACCCGCATCCCCGCCGCCGCCAAGGCCGGTTGCTGACGCACGACGGCTTCGCGCACGATGCCGGTCACGTCGCCGCGTTCCACGTGGACTTTCAAATGGCCGCGCTCCAGCCGCGTGAATTCCAACACATTCGTCACCACGCGCCCCAGCCGGGCGGCTTCCGTGGCAATTCGTTTCGCATACTCACCGGCCCGCGCCGGTTCGCCCAAGCCCTCCGCCAACATCTCGCTGTACATCCGCAACCCGGCCAGCGGCGTGCGCAACTCATGCGCGGCGCTGGCGGCGAACTGCGACCGTTGCCGCGCCAGCCGGTCGGTTTGCCAGACGAGCCAGACGACGCACAGCCCGGCAATGGTGGCGATGGCGACCCCGCCGAGAAAGAACGTGAGGAATCCCCGGCGCAGATCGCGGACCTGTTGCGCCGCCACCGCGCGCGCGGCGGCGTCCTGCACGACAATGCGCCACGGTTCGCCGGCCACCTGCAACGCCGCCTCCAGTTCGCCCACGGGATTGCCGGCCCGGAGTTGCGCGGGCAGACCGGCCATCTTGAAATAATCCGCCAGACCGGTCGCGGAGATCAGGAAGCCTTGGAGCAACGCGCCCTGCGGCGTGGTCACTTCGCGCAACGCCACCAGCGCCGGTTCGCCCGCGACATAGACTGTGCGCCATTTCAGACCGCCGACAAAAATTTGCACGTGCGACTCGCCGTTGGTGAGCACGAGGGTTTGCGGCGGCGCGGCTTTGCGGCTCTTGATGTTGCTGTAAAGTTCCTGCGCGGCGGCGTTTTGCGCCCACGCGCGTTGTTCGAGAACTTCCACGCGTTGCCCGACGGCCAGTTGCTTTTGCGGCAACGATTCGCCCCGCACGGCAAAGAGAATGGACGCCAGACCGCGTTCGAGCTGGCGCTGGAGAAACAACTGTTCATCCGCGCGCGCGTACCGGCTTTGGGTTTGTTCGTACTGCTGGAGTTCCGCCTGCGCCGTCGGCAACGTGAGCCGCCCGGTCGCTCCATCCACTTGAAAATAGATTTGGATCAGCGGATCCTTCGACCCGGCCGACAATGGCGACGGCACCACGGACGCGCCCTCGGACGCGCCTTGCGGATCATGGAAATACGGCTGGTAATGGTAGAAGGGCCGCTTCGCCTCGGCTTCGATGAGCCGGTTGAGCCGCTCCGACAATTGCTGCGCCAACCGCACCGCCGTGTCGCGCGCCGCCTGCTGCGCATTGTCGGTCAACTCCGCGGCCTGATGCCGCACCTCGCGCGTCCCGACGAGATACCACGCGATGCACGGCAACGCGAGTGCCAGCAGCGTGAGTCCCAAAGCCAGCGCGGCTCGTTTGTCGCGGAGTTTCATGCGCGAGATTGGGAGTGCGGTGACTTGTCACCGCTTTGTTGTTCGTCGTTACCGCGTTGCCCAGAAACGACAAAGCGCCGACAAGTCGGCGCACTCCAAAGGTTCATCGGACACCCCACGCGTAACCGACGCCTTTGACGGAGACGATGATTCGCGGATTTGCCGCGTCGCGCTCGATCTTCTGCCGGAGATTATGGATTGTCATATCCACCGTGCGCGTCTCCATGTCGGCGCGCATCCCCCAGACCTGCTCCAACAATTCCTCGCGCATCACCGACCGCGCCCGATGCCGGTACAGCCAGCGCACAATCCCGACTTCGCGCGGCGTCAACGTGATGGTTTTCTTGCCGCGGCGCGCCACGCAATGACCGAGATCAAATTCACAGCCGTCCGCCGTCACAATCTCCGGCTCCACCGGCACCGACTTCACCCGCCGCGCCAACGCCTCAATCCGGGCTAATAATTCTCGGGCACCAAACGGCTTCGTCACATAATCATCCGCGCCGACTTGCAACCCGCGCACCTTGTCGTCCTCCGCCCCGCGCGCCGTCAGCATCAAAATTGGCAACCCCGGTCGCGCCTTGCGAATCCGGTGACACACCTCCAGCCCATCCAGCTTCGGTAACATCACGTCGAGCACGATCAACTCGATGGAAGCATCCAACCCCCACTTCGCCGCCGCCACGCCATCACAGGCAACCTCCACGCCGTAACCCGCCCCGCGCAACAAATCCACCAACCCATCCCGCAGCAACGGCTCATCTTCGACAACGAGAATTTTCATCGCGCCCAAAGTCTAAGCCGCCCGGCAGGTGCCACAAGGTAAAAGGTGTGTAAACTTTGAAGTGAACGAATCGCCGATGCCACGTCGTGGTTCGTCGCGGACATCGCCCTCTCCCGCACCTCGTTGGCCGAGGCGAGAGAATCACCCACCGGCGCGCAGCCAATTGGCGGCGGCTTTTGCCCAGTAGGTGAAGATGATGTCGGCGCCGGCGCGTTTGAACGCGGTGAGAGTTTCGAGGGCGGCGGCTTTTTCGTCGAGCCAGCCGTTTTGGGCGGCGGCTTTCAGCATCGCGTACTCGCCGCTGACGTTGTACACGGCCACCGGCACCTGGAACCGTTCTTTGACGCGCCACACCAAATCCAGATAGGGCAAGCCGGGTTTGACCATGATGATGTCCGCGCCTTCTGCCAAATCTTGCGCCACTTCGCGCAACGCTTCGGCGGCGTTGGCGGCATCCAGTTGATACGTTTTCCGGTCGCCAAATTGCGGAGCGCTTTCCG
>Ga0105044_10009100_pt1 | contig 13610 bp, 11 predicted proteins | sample MAT01_FD_78092 | JGI IMG/M metagenome (GOLD analysis project Ga0105044, IMG submission 78092) | Freshwater microbial communities from Lake Fryxell liftoff mats and glacier meltwater in Antarctica - MAT-01 | ecosystem: Environmental > Aquatic > Freshwater > Ice > Liftoff microbial mat | place...
GGCCGCTGCGCCCGTCGTTCCCGGCTGGCTACCGCAACGAGACCCAGGTGGTCATCACGGTCCTCGGCGTCGACGCCGACAACCCCTACGACATCATCTCCATCAACGCGGCCTCGGCATCGCTGATGCTCACCGGCCTTCCCTTCGAAGGCCCCATCGGTGCGGTCCGCCTGGCCTACAGCCAAGACGGCCAATGGATCCCGCATCCCACCCACGACGAGACCGACGAGTCCACCTTCCAGATCGTGGTGGCGGGCCGCGAGGTCAACGGCGAGATCGCTTTTATGATGGTCGATGCATCGGGCACCGAGAAGGCCTGGACGTACTACGAGAACGGCGCCCCCAAGGTGACCGAAGAGGTCATCGCTGGTGGCCTCGAAGCCTGCAAGACCTGGATCGGCGAGTCCATCGCCCTCCAGAACGAACTCGTCGCCAAGGTGGGCCGCAAGCCCGCCCTCGTCTGGGAGAGCCAGATCGACTTCTCCGACGAGATCGCCGCTGCGGTGGCCGACGCCGCCGGCTCGCGGCTGGCCGAGGCGAACATCATCACCGACAAGACCGAGCGCAACGCCGCCAACGACGCCATCAAGGCCGACGTCGTGGCCGCGCTCACCGGCGAGGGAAGCCCGTTCCAGGGCCAGTCCCGTGCCGTGAAGGCCGCCTTCAAGGAGGCCACCAAGTCGGTCATCCGGCGCCGCGTCGTCGACGAGGGCGTCCGCATGGACGGCCGCGGCATCGCCGACCTCCGTCCGGTCACCGCACAGGTGGGGCTCATCCCCACGGCGCACGGCACCGGCCTGTTCCAGCGGGGCGAGACGCAGGTGCTCAACGTCTTGACGCTGGGCCTGCCCAAGATGGACCAGATGCTCGACACGCTCGATCGCGTCACCAAGAAGCGCTACATGCACCACTACAACATGCCGCCCTTCGCCAACGGCGAGACCGGCCGCATGGGCGGCACCAAGCGCCGCGAGGTTGGTCACGGCATGCTCGCTGAGCGGGCCCTGCTCCCGTTGGTCCCGTCGCTCGAGGAGTTCCCCTACGCGCTGCGACTCGTATCGGAGGTGCTGAGCTCGAACGGCTCCACCTCGATGGGTTCGGTCTGCTCGTCGTCGCTGTCGCTGATGGACGGCGGCGTGCCGATCAAGGCCGCCGTTGCCGGCATCGCCATGGGCCTCATCTACGACCAGGGCAAGTACGTCACCCTCACCGACATCCTCGGTTCCGAAGATGCCTTTGGCGACATGGACTTCAAGGTCGCCGGCACCTCGGAGTTCGTCACCGCCCTCCAGCTCGACACCAAGATCGAAGGCCTCCCGGCCGAGGTCCTGGCCGAGGCGCTGTTGCAGGCCAAGACGGCCCGCCTCGAGATCCTCGAGGTCATGAACGCGGCCATCTCTGAGCCCCGTGATTCGGTGGGCGAGGCGGCCCCGAAGATCATCAGCTTCGAGATCCCGATCGACAAGATCGGCGAGATCATCGGTCCGAAGGGCAAGGTCATCAACGCCATGCAGGCCGAGACCGGCGCCGACATCTCCGTCGACGATGACGGCATGGTCGGCACCGTGTCGATCGGATCCAGTGACATGGGTGCGGTGGCCGAGGCCGAGCGTCAGATTCGGCTCATCCTCAACCCGCCCACTGCTGAGGTCGGCGCTGTCTACCCCGGTCGCGTCGTCAACATCACCAAGTTCGGTGCGTTCGTCAACATCCTCCCGGGCCGTGACGGCTTGGTGCACATCTCCAAGATGGGTGGCGGCAAGCGCATCGAGAAGGTCGAGGACGTGCTCGAGCTCGGTCAGCAGATCGACGTGAAGGTCGATGACGTCGATCCTCAGGGCAAGGTCTCGTTGAGCCCGGTGACGCCGTTGGTTCCCGGTGGCGGATCGGGTGGCGGATCGGGTGGCGGCGATGCCGCGCCCGCGGCTGCGGCCAGCACCGCCGACGCGGCTCCGGCCGCTTCGAGCGGTGACGCCCGCGAGGTCGTCTCGTTCGAGGATGCCTTCGATGCCGAGATCCGCGAGGAATTCGGCGAGCTCGGCCCCGGTGCCGAGCGTCCCGCCGGTGGCGGAGACCGTGGCGGTCGTGGCGGCGGCGGTCGCAGTGGTGGCCGCGACGGCGGTCGTCGTGGTGGCGGTCGTCGCTGACCTCTCCTGGTCTGGCCTTCGTAGCCTGACCTGACCTGTACGTACCGTCGGTCCCGGCCCTAGGCCGGGGCCGACGGGGTTTTCCGAGCCGGAAGAGCCCAACCTGTGTCCATCCAGCGCACCGATCTTGCTTCCGGCCTGACCGTCGTGACCGAGGCGATGCCCGGCGCCCGTTCGGCCAGCTTCGGCTGTTGGGTGCGCGTCGGGGCGCGTGACGAGTCGACCGAACTGGCGGGGGCATCGCACTTCCTCGAGCACCTGTTGTTCAAGGGGACCGAGGGCCGTTCGGGCCGCGAGATCTCCGAATCGATCGAGGCGGTTGGCGGCGAGCTGAACGCCCACACATCCCACGAGCACACCGCCTTCTACGCCCGGGTGCCCGCGGGCGCAGCGGCGGTGGGCCTCGAGCTGTTGTGCGACGTGGTCACGTCGCCGGCCTTCGATGCGGACCACGTCGAATCCGAGCGCCAGGTCATCTTGGAGGAACTGCACCTCGCGGAAGACGAGGGCGATGACCGGGTGCTGTCGCTGGCCCACGAGGCGTTGTGGGGAGACCATCCGCTCGGACGCGAGGTCCTCGGGTCGCTCGAGAGCATCCACGCCATGGAGCGTGATGGCATCGCAGCATTCTTCGAACACCACTACCACCCGGCCAACCTGGTCCTTGTTGCCGCAGGCGCCGTGGAGCACGAGGCCGTGGTGGCCGCAGGGGAGCGGTTCCCCGGCCGTGTCGTGGGCGAACGACCGGAGCGGACCCCTCCCTCCAACGCTCTGCCGCTGCGCGATCGCGCCTTGTTGCGTCGGCCGAGCGAGCAGGCGCACCTGTGCGTCGCCTGGTCGGCCTTGGGCGCCGGAGACCCCGACCGATACGCCCTCGGAGTGGCCAACCAGGTGCTGGGCGGCGGTCTCTCCAGCAGGCTGTTCCAAGAGATCCGCGAGCGTCGCGGTTTGGCGTACTCGGTGTTCTCGTCGGTGGCCTCGTTCTCCGATGCCGGCTCGCTGGTGACCTACGTCGGCACCGGCGCCGAACGGGTGGGTGAGGTGCGCAAGCTCGTGCTCGAGATCACCGAAGGCCTCGTAGCCGACGGGGTCACCGAGCGCGAATGGGAGGTGGCCCTCGGCTATCTCGAGGGATCCTTCCTCCTGGGTCTCGAAGACAGCGGCAGCGTCATGGCCCGGCTGGGCAACCACGTATGTGCCCGGGGGAAGGTGACGCCGGTCGACGAGCAACTGGCTCGGCTTCGCGCCGTGACCCCCGATGATGTTGCTCGCGCCGCTCGTCGGATCCTGGGCGTGGCGCCCACGGTCTGTGGGGTGGGGCCGCTCACCGAGACCGACCTCCACGACTGACGACGCAGCAGGGCCCGACCGGCCATGGGCGGTTCACTCGTGGCACCCTGGGAGCGTGGCAAACGACAGTTCGATGGCGCGGCGGCACCGGCCGGCACTCGACGGCGTCCGTGGGCTGGCCGTCGCGGCCGTGGTGGCGTACCACCTCGGTTACCTCCGTGGTGGGTACCTGGGGGTTGACGTCTTCTTCGTGCTGTCGGGCTATCTGATCACCGGGCTGGTGCTGGTGGAGGTGGAGCAGCGCGGCCAGATCAACGTGCGGGCGTTCTGGGGGCGTCGAATCCGTCGCTTGGTCCCCGCCGTACTCGTCATGGTCACCGCCGTGGTTGCCGTAGCACTGGCGCTGGGGTGGCCGGAGGCGGAGCGCCGGGCGCTCGCCATCGATGCCACCGCCACCCTGACCTGGTGGGCGAACTGGCGTCAGGCGGGCGGCGCGTCGTACTGGGCAAGTGGAGAGTCGCTCTTCCGCCACGCCTGGAGCCTGTCGATCGAGGAGCAGTTCTACCTGGCCTGGCCACTGGTGATCCTGGCGCTCGCCGTGGCGGCTCGCCGTCGGACCTGGCCGCTGTCCACCGTGCTGGGCATCGCCGCGGCCGTGGGCGCGGCCTCGAGCGCAGCTTGGCTCACCGTGCTCTCCCATCGACTCGGTGACGCCGACCTCTCTCGCGCCTACGTCGGCACCGACACGCGGGTGCTCGCCCCGCTAGCGGGGTGCGCCTTGGCTTGCTGGATGGCTCGACGAGATCGATCGCGAGATCGCCGAGCGGTCCAGGTGGTTGGCGGACTGGTGGGCACGGCCATCCTGGTGGCGATGATGGTCGTCGTCGACGTGTCGGACCCGGCGATGTACCGCCAGGGCGGGTTCATCGTTGCCGCGCTCGCGGCTTGTCTTGTGGTGCGGTCGATCGCCGAGGTCGATGATCGAGCACGCGAGCCGGTCGCGTGGCTTACTACGCGGCCCCTCACCCGATACCTCGGCACTCGGTCCTATGGGTTGTACCTCTGGTCTTGGCCGGTGCAGGTGCTGATCGTGTTCCGCTGGCCCGAGGTTCCTGGGGTCGCGTTGGCGGCGGCCACCATCGTCCTCAGCCTGGCGCTCGCGGAGGCGAGCGGCCGCCTGGTGGAGGAGCCGCTGCGGCGCAACGTGGGCTGGGCGGCACCCGTTCGAGCGCGACGCCCTGCCTGGGCAGCCGGCGCGCTCGGAGCCGTCGCCGTGGTCTGGGCGTCGGTTGCTTCGGCTGCACCACCCCCTGCGCACGAAAGGATCGATACGAACGCCTCAGCGGCCGCGGCACTGCGGCCGGCCGAGACCACGACAACGACAACGACGACGACAACGACCGCGATGGACGACCCTCCCGCCTCCGTGCCCGATCAACCCGCTGCGGATCTCCGGGTGATGGTGACCGGTGATTCGGTGGCGTGGACGGTGGGTTACTACAAGCCATCGGTCGCCGACTTCCCTCCCGGGATCGCATCGGTCGATTCGAGGGCCATCATCGGGTGTGGCCTGCTCGCGGCCGAGGGCTGGTCGTTTCAGCAAGGGGGTGCTGGCGGGCCGTTTGCCCCGGCTGCTGAGGCGTGCATCGAGCAGCCAGAGGCCGAACGCCTCGGTCTCGAGGGATCCCCCGATGTGGTGGTGTTGTTCCCGGGTGCCTGGGAGTGGGGTGATGTTCGTGCGCCCGACGGTGAGGTGTTTGCGGCTCGATCCCCCGAGTTGGCGGCGGTGCTCAAAGATCGGATGATGCGCAGGATCGTGGCCGCCCAGGACGTGGGGGCGAGGTTCGTCCTCGTTGAGTGGTCGTGCCCGGGCTCCACGGTGGCCGATGTGCGGGCCGACCCGGCGTTCACCCGGTGGATCAACCAGGTGATGGCTGATGTTGCGGCCCAAGCCATCGCCGAGTACGGCGCGACGGTCGAGGTCTTGGCCCCCACCGCGGAGGTGTGCGTCGACGCCAACCCCGTGGGGTTGCCCACGCCGGCGAAGATCGAGGCCACCGGGGATGAGGTCCACGTGGTATCGAAGGCCGGCGGCCGATGGATCTGGCACAGCTGGCTCGGGCCGGGATTGGTTGCCCGCTGAACCCCGAGCCCCGATGGCGCCCGCCTCCCGCTCCCGGTGCGCCATACTGCGGGTGGCCGTCAGAGGCGGCGGCCACGATGCCAAGGAGCAGCACATGGGGTTTCTCGACAAGGTGAAGGCCCAGGCCGAGCAGGCCGTGAAGCAGGGCCAAGACAAGCTCGAAGACGTGCAGGCCAAGAAGAAGGCCGATGGCCTCCTGCGCAGCCTCGGGGCCTGGCACTACGCAATCGAGACGGGTCGCGACGAGGGCAAGGGTCCCGCCGAGATCGCCCGCATCACCGCCGAATTGCAGGCCCACGAGGCCGAGCACGGGCAGCTCGGCAGCGACAAGGAAGAGGAGCCGGAGGCCGAGGCCCCCGCGCCGCCGCCCCCCAGCTCACCGCCGCCCCCTCCGCCCCCCAGCTCACCGCCAGCACCGGGCGACATGCCCCCACCCCCGCCTGGAGCACCGCCGGCACCGGGTTCCACTCCCTTCTGATGCCCGTCTCCGTCGGGGTGTTCGGTGCCGCCGGACGCATGGGAGCCACGGTCTGTCTCGCCGTCGCCGCTGATCCGGAGCTTGAGCTGACGGCCGCGGTCGATCCGGGCGCCGCCGGGGAGAAGCTGCGCACCATCACCGGGGTCGACAGCGATCTCGAGATCGCCGGCAAGGCCGCGCACCTCAGCTCGCTCCCCCAGGTGATGGTCGACTTCACCCACCTCGAGGCGGGACGCCAAAACGTCGCCTGGTGTGCCGACCAAGGCGTCCACGCGGTTGTCGGCACCACCGGCTTTTCCGACGCCGACCTCTTGTCGTTCGGCGCCGCATTCACGCGGAGCAACTGCCTCATCGCTCCCAACTTCGCCATCTCGGCGATCTTGATGATGCGTTTCGCTGAACTGGCGGCACCGTGGTTCGATACGGCCGAGGTGCTCGAATACCACCACGATGCCAAGGTCGATTCGCCCTCGGGCACCGCCTTGCGCACCATCGAACGCATGGCTGCGGCCAGCGGGGAGTGGGCGCCAGATCCCACCACGACCGAGGTCGTGGCGGGGGCTCGGGGCGGCGTGGGTCCAGGTGGCATTCGCGTGCATGCCATCCGGATGCGGGGCATGGTCGCCCACCAAGAGGTAGTGCTCGGATCCACCGGCCAGTCCCTCACGATCCGCCAAGACAGCTACGACCGCAGCAGCTTCATGCCCGGCGTGGTCCTGGCGTGCAAGAAGATCGCCGATCACCCGGGTGTGGTCGTCGGCCTCGACGAGTACCTCGACCTGTAGCCGCCCGGTCAGCCTGGCTGGGTAGCACCTGCTCCACGCTCAGATCGCTTCGTCCTCGGTCGCGTGCTCGAGTGAGATGAGGTCGTCGAGCCCCGTGCGCCCCCGTCGGCGTTCCCACACGAGACCAGCCACCACGACCGTGATGCTGAGTGCCACGATCACCGGGCGGTGATCGACCACGAACCCGATGAAGTCGTCGATGGGCTGGGTGAACGCGGCCCCCAACAGGTCGATGAGCCAAAGGCGGACCAAGGTGCCGGCAATGGCCAGCACCATGAACCAGAACAAGGAATAGCCCGCGGCGCCAGCCATGAGGCACACGACGTTGTTCGAGGTGATGGCGATGATGACCCACCCCCATCGACCGAAGTGGCGCTCAGCCCACCGGATGATGCGCCCGCCCCGCTCGGACCGCCGCTCGGCCCAGGCCACCGTGCGGGGGCCGTACCAGGCGCCCACCAGCCACACGAGCGGCTTGGTGAACAGCAGCCGGAACGTGGCGAGCGCATAGAAGAGCCACGGCTCGATGGAGTTGACGGTGAGCAGCAGGTAGCGGGGCTTGGCGTTCAGCGCGATGAGCGTGAGCGGGCTGCGGTCGACGAGCGATGCCCAGAGGGCGTCGCCCAGCCAGCCCAGCACGATGGTGAACCCAATGGCGGTGAACACGGCGTTGCGCTGCCACCGCTTGGGGGGCGGCAGGTGTGCCCGTCCGATGTCGGGACCGAAGGCGGTCATTCGGCCTCGGCGGCAGTCCCGGGGTCCATGGTCGCCTCCGCCTGGAGTTCGGCTTCGGCCTCGCCGATGCCCTCTTCGAGGTTGACCAGGTCGCCGATGCCGTCGCGCCCGCCGCGACGATCGGACCAGACCGTCAGCACCACGAGCACGACCGAAAGCGCGGTGAGCGGCCAGCGGTAGTCGCCGATGAAGCCACGCACGGATCCGAGCAGGTCCTCGAACACGCTGCCGAAGGCACGAACGAGCATGAGGCGACCAATGGTGCCGACGACGTTGGCGGCCAAGAAGGCGCCATAGCTCATGCCCGCAGCGCCGGCGAACAGGCACACCGGGTTGTTGGGCATGATGGCGACGACCGCGAAGCGCGATTTGTCGAACCAGCGCTCGAGTTGTCGCAGCAGTTCGCCGTAGGTGGGGGCCTTGCGCTCCATCCATCGGATGGCGGCGTCGCCATACCAGCGGCCGATCCAGAAGAAGAACAGGTCGGGAGCGAACAGGCGGAGGAAGCCGACCACGTAGAAGCTGAGGGGGTCGAGCGAGCCCGACACCAGCGCCAGGTTGCGGTTCGAGGCGTTCATGGCGATGAGCGCCAGTGGGCGGTCGTTGACGAAGGTGGCGAAGAAGATGTTGCCGGCGTTGGCGAGGACCACAAGGAACACGAGGAACCCGATGGTTGCGTTGCGCGCCAGCTTGGACGGGGGACCCGACGGCGTTGGGCGGGAGTCGGCGGCGTCGATCGCAGGGCTCGAGTCGTCCAAGCACCCAAGTGTGGCAGGCGACTCGGTCGTCAGCGGAAAGGCACCGGCTTCGCTAGGTTCCGCACCAGCCAGCCGATCCACACAAGGGGACTCACATGCAGGGCTTGATGCAGGATTATCCGCTCACCCTCCCGCACATCTTCCACCGCGTCGAGCGGTTGTTCCCGATGAAGGAGGTGGTCACGTCGCTGCCCACCGGTCGGGAGCGCATCTCATACGGAGACTGGGCAGCGCGTACCCGCAAGCTCGGCGGCGTCCTCGACACACTGGGCATCTCGGCCGACGGCCGGGTGGCGACGTTCTCGTGGAACACCTCGCGGCACCTCGAGTTGTACTTTGCGGCGCCCTGTACCGGCCGGGTGCTGCACACGCTCAACTTGCGCCTGTTTCCCGAGCAGGTGACCTACATCGTCAACCACGCCGAAGACGAGGTCATCTTCGTGGACAAGACGGTGGCGGGACTGCTGTGGCCGCTGCTGCCGTCGTTCTCCACGGTGCGCCACATCGTGGTGATCGACGATGGCGGACCGTTCGACACGTCGGAGGTTCCCGCCGCCATGGAGGTGCACGACTACGAGGCGCTCCTGGCCACGTCGGACGCCGTCGAGTTCCACGTTGCGGACGAGAACTTGGCCGCATCGATGTGCTACACGAGCGGCACGACGGGCAACCCAAAGGGGGTGGTGTACAGCCACCGATCCACCATGCTCCACACCATGTCGGCGATGTTCGCCGACGGTTTCGGCGCCCGTGAATCCGATCGGATCCTGCCGGTCGTGCCCATGTTCCACGCCAACGCCTGGGGTCTGGCTCACGCCGCGGTGGCCTGCGGTGCCGATCTGGTGATGCCCGGGCCCAACCTGGCGCCCGAACCGCTTGCCGAGCTGATCGAGACGGAGCGGGTCACGGTGGCAGCCGGTGTTCCCACCATCTGGATGGGGGTGCTGCCGGCGCTGAAGGGCCGCGATACCTCGGCGTTGCGGGTGATCCCCTGCGGTGGGTCTGCGGTGCCCAAGGCGCTGTCAGAGGCGTTCCGAGAGCAGCTCGGTCTGCCGATCTACCAGGCGTGGGGCATGACCGAGACCAGCCCGGTCGCCACCGTGGGTGCCATCAAGTCCACCCTTGCGCACCTGCCCGAAGAACAGCTGGCCGACGTGCGCGCCATGCAGGGGCTCCCGCTGTTCGGCGTGGAGCTACGGGTGCTCTCGCAGGAGACGGGCGACCAGGTGCCGTGGGATGGCGAATCGCGAGGCGAGCTGCAGGCCGCTGGCCCGTGGATCGCCAAGTCGTACTACAACGACGATCGGTCGCCCGAGTCGTTCACGAGCGACAGATGGCTCCGCACCGGCGATGTGGCCACCATCAACGCCGAGGGCTACATACGGCTCGTCGACCGCACCAAAGACGTCGTGAAGTCGGGCGGGGAGTGGATCAGCTCGGTAGAGCTCGAGAACGAGATCATGGCTCACCCCGCCGTGGCCGAAGCCGCCGTGATCGGGGTGTCGCACCCCAAGTGGCAGGAGCGGCCGTTGGCGTGTGTGGTCCTCAAGGAAGGCGAGTCCGCCACCAAGGATGAGATTCTCGAGTTCCTCGATGGGCGCGTCGCCAAGTGGTGGCTGCCCGACGACGTCGTCTTCATCGACGAGGTCCCCAAGACCAGCGTCGGCAAGTTCTCCAAGAAGGACCTTCGCGTGCGCTTCGGCGGCTACGAGTTGCCTGGGAATTGACGCTCCTCCGCCGTTCAACCCGTCGGAGCTCCCGGGCACGCGGGCGGCGGGTCAGCCCACCTCGTCAGCCCTTCGGGTCGACGTCGACATGGTCGGTGGCTTCGAGGATGGCCTCGGCCATGGGCTCCTCGGCGGCGATCTCCGCTTCCTCGGTGGCGCGCCGGGCCTTGTGGGTGGCCGAGATGAAGCGCGTCCAGATCCAGTAGCCGACGAAGGCCAAGATGGCGGCCACCACGCCGTACTGCACGGTGCCGACCACCTCACCTACCTGCTTCCAGTTGTCGCCCAGCTGGTAGCCGGCACCGATGAGCGCGGTGTTCCACACCAGGCTCCCCACCGCGGTGTACAGCGTGAACGACACGGGCGACATGCGGCGGAAGCCAGCGGGAATCGACACCAGCGAGCGCACGAGCGGAATGCACCGACAGATCAGCACCGCGATGGTGGATCGGTCGTCGAACCAGGCGTTGGCCCGCTCGAGATCGCGTGGCTTCACCCCGACCCACCGGCCGTGCAGCACGACGAGGGCGTGAAGGCGGGTTTCGCCGATGGCGCCGGCGATGAGGTAAAGGACCCAAGCGCCAACCACCGAGCCGATGGTGGCGGCAACGATCATCCCGTAGAGGTTGGCCTCGCCGCGTGAAGCGGCCAGGCCTGCCGCGGGCAGAACGACCTCGGACGGGATCGGCGGGAAGATGTTCTCTATGGCCACCAGGAGGGCGACGCCCAGGTAGCCGATGGAGCGGATGACAGAGACGACCCAATCGGTGAGGTCCCCGAGGATGAAGTCAGTCAAGCCGGCGAAGAGCATCGAACGATCGTAGGTGCGGGGCTGTCGATGGGCGGTACCAGGCCGTCGCCCCGTAGCCTCAATACGATGTCGCGCTACCGCTTCGCCCTCGGACCGGGGTGGATCATCTCGCACCTGTTCGTGGGTGCGACGATCGTCGCCATGGTGTTCTTCGGCTTCTGGCAACTCGATCGCCTCGACCAGCGTCGCGACCGCAACGACCGGGTCACGGCCCGCATCGACGAGCCCGTGGTCGAGGTGCTCGCGCTTGGCGACCCCGAGGTGTACGAGTCGAGCGACGGGGCCGATCCCTTCGAGTTCCGGCGAGTCCGAGCCACGGGCACCTATGTGCCAGACGAGGAAGTGCTGGTGCGCTCCCGCAGCCTCAACGCGGCGCCCGGCTCCTGGGTGCTGACCCCCTTGCTGCTCGACGATGGCACCGCAGTGGCGGTCAACCGGGGCTGGATCCCCAACAGCGGGGGGCTCGAAGCGGTGCCCGACGAGTATCGAGCGCCTGCGGGCGAGGTCACCGTGACCGGTCTGGTGCGCCCAACCGAGCAGCGAGGGAGCTTCGGTTCCACTGACCCGCCTGACGGCGTACTCACCGATCTGGCTCGCGCCGATGTGGAGCGCCTCGACCAGCAGGTAGAGGCCGACCTCGTGCCGTTCTACGTGCAGTTGCAGGAGCAAGATCCGTCAGTGGGCGTAAGCGACCCGGCACCGGTTCCCGCTCCCGAGCTCGACGAAGGTCCGCATCTGTCCTATGCCGTGCAGTGGTTCACCTTCTCGAGCATGGCCGCGGTGGTCTACGTCCTGATCCTGCGCAAGCGCGCCCGTGACCGCGAGCGCGAGATCCCCGGCCCGGATCTGGTGCCCGAACCCCGGTGAGCGACGACGCACGCACGCGCATCTTGGCGGCAACGGTCGTCTGCCTTGGTCGGTACGGCATTGCCAAGACGACGGTCGACGACGCCGCACGCGAGGCAGGGCTGGCTCGTGCCACGGTGTATCGCCACTTTCCCGATGGCAAGGAGCAGCTCATCGCCGAGGCCATCTCGTGGGCGGTCAGCCAGTTCTTCGCCGAGTTGGCCGAGGCGGTCGACGATGCTCCGGACTTTCCGACCCTTCTCGAACGGGCGTTGGTCCACGCCCACCAGGCAGTCGAGGAGCACGTGGTGCTGCAGAAGATCCTCCAGACCGAGCCGGAACGCCTTCTTCCTCAGCTGAGCCAGTCATCGAAGGAGGTCCAAGAGGCCTTGCGGGACTACCTCGCGGACCGGCTCCGATCCGAACGCCTGCTCCCCGGCGTCGAACCAGTGCCGGCGGGGGACTGGTTGGCACGGATGGGGCTCTCGTTCATCCTGGCCGGAGGTCGGTGGGACCTCAGCGATCCGCGCCAGGTGCGGTCGTTGGTTCGCGACGAGCTGCTGGTTTCGATCCTGCCGGCCGGGGTGCGCGAGGCGTGACGAAGCTCATGGTGTGACGAAGGTCATGTCGTGACACATTGACGATGAGACACTTTCCTTCTTATTGTCTCACCCATGGTCTCCCGGTCATCCGCGCTGCAGGTCGTCGACCTCGACCAGCCTGGTGCGAGCACCGACGCTGAACAGCGCATCTTGGATGCCGCCGTGGTGCTCGTGGCTCGCTGGGGTGTGACCAAGACCGCGCTCGGCGACATCGCCAAAGAAGCTGGCTGCAGCCGCGCCACGCTCTACCGGTCGTTTCCTGGGGGCAAGCGGCACCTCTTGCTGGCCGTAGCCGACCGCGAACTGCAGGCCGCGATCGCGGCGTTGGTCGATGCGGTCGCCACTGCCGATGATCTCGAGGATGCGCTCACGCGGGCGCTGGTCGTATCGGCTCGGCTACTGCGAGACCACGACGCCGCCCAGTTCATCCTCGAGCACGAACCGGGCCTGCTGCTTCCGTTCCTCGGCTTCCACCAGGTCGATCGGTTGTACCGGCGCACGGCCCAGGTCTTCGGCCCCCACCTCGAGCGGTTCTTGCCGGCGGATCGAGCCGAATGGGCCGCCGAGTGGACCGCACGCGTCTTCATCTCGTTCATCTTCAACCCTCGCGAAGACCTCGACCTCATCTCCATCGACGATGCGCGCTCGCTGGTCGAGGGCTTTGTGATCCCGGCGTTCGTGCCGATGGATTGCCAACCGTTGTCCACCACCCGCCTGTTGCACCCCCCAACCACCTGAGGAGTTCCACCATGTCCACCAACGAAGAGATCATCGGTCGCGCCGAGATCGACGACCTCGAGGCCATCTTGGCGGTGTCTGCCGCAGACGTGGACGAAGCCGTGCGGGCCGTCAAGGACAACGCAGATGCGATCTTCACGTGGGACTACGAAAAGGGCCGTCGGCCGGCACTCGCAAAGCTCTATGAGAAGTCGAAGATCTCGATGTGGAACGGCGAGACCGACCTTCCGTGGGACACCGTGGTCGACCAGGAGCAGGTGGCCCGAGACAACCAGGCGCTGAACGGGGGACTGGGCGACCTCGACCTGTCTGGCACGCCCTTCCACAACTGGAAGGAGAAGGAGTGGCTGCAGCTGGGCATGGAGTTCCAGAACTGGAGCCTCAGCCAGTTCATGCATGGTGAGCAGGGTGCGCTCATCTGCACGGCGAAGATCGTGGAGACGGTGCCGTGGATCGATGCGAAGTACTACGCGGCCACCCAGGTGATGGATGAGGCTCGCCACGTCGAGGTCTTCGCCAAGTACCTCGACACCAAGTTGAACGGCCACTA
>Ga0105044_10009101_pt1 | contig 13609 bp, 8 predicted proteins | sample MAT01_FD_78092 | JGI IMG/M metagenome (GOLD analysis project Ga0105044, IMG submission 78092) | Freshwater microbial communities from Lake Fryxell liftoff mats and glacier meltwater in Antarctica - MAT-01 | ecosystem: Environmental > Aquatic > Freshwater > Ice > Liftoff microbial mat | place...
CGCGTACAACGTGGCTGGTAATACGGGCACTCACACGATCCCGGTCGGCGGACAGGAGCTCCTCCTCGTCACCTGCACGCCACCAGACGTCGGCAGCATCACGACCAACCTGGTGATCAACAGCAGCGCGACGAACAAGCCGCAGGTCACGATCCCGCTCGCGTGCAAGGGGATCGACTCCGCGCTCGCGACCGACCCCGGGAGCCCGATCGATCTGGATACCCGGGTCGACGAACTGATCACGCGTTCGATCAAGATCACCAACACCGGCAACGCGGTGAGCACGATCGAGCAGATCTCGATCGTCGACACCACGGAGGTCGTGCTCGCGAATCCGCCGGCCCCGGGCACGCTGCTCGCGGCCAACGGCGGCAACCTCGACGTCTTGATCACCTATGCCCCGACCGTCGAACAGTCGAAGGTGAGCGTCGGCAAGCTGCGCATCCAACACGACGGCAACAAGCAGGACGACCTCGTGATCAGCGTGCAGGCACTCGCGACGACGCTCGGTGCCAACCCCGATGGTGCTGACTTCGGACCGGTGTGCGTCGGTGCCACGAAGACGATGCCGCTCCAGATCTTCGCGACCGACGCCGGCGCCTTCATGGTCACCTCGATCACCCTCCCGGCCGCGCCCTTCTCGTTCATCGGCACGGTCGGAGGGATCGCCATCGGCAACCACGATAACAACCTCGACTTCGAGGCGACCGTCTCTCCCGTCGCCCCGGGGATGCAGACCGCGGTGGTGACGGTCGGTACCAACATTCCCAACGAGCCGAGCCGCGACTTCGTGCTCTCGGTCGAGGGACTCGTGGAGGGTGTCGGCACGTTCCCGACCGCGGTCGACTTCGGGCCGGTCGACCTCGACCAGACGACGTTGTTCAAATCGGTCAAGCTCACCAACTGCGCGACACGACCGCTGATGGTGACCAGCGCGCGGATCGAGGGTGACGCGGCCGCCGACTTCCAGTTCGTGGGGGTCGCGGGCGATCAACCGCTCGCGCGGACGCTCCAGCCCACGGAGACCGAGGAGTTCCTCGTGATCATGTCGCCCAAGCTCGCGCTCGGGACCCGGACCGCGAGCCTCGTCATCGTCCACTCCGAGGGTGAGACGCCGACGCGTCTCGATGGTACGGCGATCGGCGAGCTGCCCGAGGAGCCCGAGGTTCGCGGGCCCGAGACGTACTACCAGTGCAACAGCGGCGGCAACGGCGGTGTGCTCGTCGGGTTGACGATCTTCGGCCTCGCGGTTCGACGCCGTCGCAAGCGCTAATCGAACGGCGACACGCGCGACGCTGACAGCTTGGCCTCGAGCAGCGTGCCGAGCTCGTGCACGAGATCGGGATGCTGCGCGGCGACGTTGGTGCGCTCGTCGGGATCGGCGTGGACGTCGTAGAGCTCGGTGCCCCCGGTCTCGCTCGCGATCAGCTTCCACTTGCCCTTGACGAACGCCGAGATCCCGCCGGGATTCGAGCGGTCCTTGATCATCGCGGCGAAGGCGGTGCCGGTCTCGTGCGAGGCGCGCTTGCCGGTGATCACGTCCGCGAGCGAGCGACCGTCGAGCTTGGCTGGAGCCTGGAAGCCGGCGAGCTCGACGATCGTCGGCGTCAGATCGGTGAGGCTGACGGTCTCCGAGATCCGTGCGACGGGGATGCCCGGACCCATGATCACGAACGGCACGCGGAGCTGCGAGTTGTAGAGGTCGGTCGAGTGGAACGGCTGGCCGTGATCGCCGAGGGCCTCGCCGTGATCGGCGGTGACGATCATGATCGGTGCCTGCTCCGGCGCGCGCCGCGCGAACGGGCGGATCACGTCGGCGAGGATCGCGTCGGCCTGCGAGAGCGCGCGGTTGTAGAGCTGCTCGCGGGTCTCGCGGTTGTTCGGCGCGTTACCGCCGTGCGTCCAGTTGTGCGGCTCGAGCACGTGGACCCAGACGAACAGCGGCCGACGTGGAGTGGTCATCTCGCGCGCGTCGATCCAGGCGCGAGCGGCCTCGCCGAGCTGCTTTCCGTCGTGCTCGATCTCGACGTGCTGGAGGCCGCGGCCGAGCCCGGTGCGTGCCTCGGGCCCCCAGAATCCGGCGCAGCACATGAACCCGGCGGTCTCGTAGCCGCCCGCGGCGAGCCGCTCGGGAAGGAGCACGAAGCGCGGGTCGACTCGCAGCGCCCAGCCGACGACGCGCCCGCGGATCCGGTTCGGCGCGTAGCCGATCACCATCGACGGGATCGATCGCCGCGTCACGTTGCTCGGCGCGAAGGCCCAGTCGAACACGGTGCCTCGTTCGCCGAGTCCTGCGAGCGCCGGCATCACCGCGTGACCGCCGTACGGAGGTGTCTGCGTCGCGCGCAGCGAATCGATGGTGACCAGCACGATGTCGGGGTGCGCGGCACCGGGACGACCGACGGGACGGAACTCGGCGAGCGAGATGTCGGCGCGGATCTCGTCGATGTCGTAGAGCGCGTCGACGGCCGCACCGGCGAGTGGCCGGTCACCCCAGATCTCGATCGCGAGGCTCGGCCAGGTGATGCGGACGATCAGCGCGACCGCGATCGTCGAGAGTGCGAGCCCGCCGGTGATCGCACCGACGAGGCGTCGATGGAATCGCGGATGATGCCCGGCGATCGCGATCACGAGCGCGAGCAGCGGTGCGTAGACGATCGAGGTGTCGAACGGACCGAGCCGAGGCTTGACGAACCCGAACCAGGCGACGGCGGTGATCAGCGCGATCGTGATCGAGCCGACCAGCACGATCGCGCGCGGGCGCAACAGCGTCGAGCGACCGCGGCGCCGCCGGCCTTGATCGAGCTTGCGGGCGAGATGTGCGATCGCCGCGACGGCAGGGCGTGAGATCGCGAGGAGCACGACCGCGCAGGCGATCGCGATCACGGGCGCGACGAAGCTGACCGTCATCGCGTGAAGCTCGTTTCCGTCGGCGAGCATCCACGTGCCGCAGAACATCGCGACGGCCAGCACGCCACAGGCGAGTGCGAACAAGGCGAACCAGCCGACCAGGCGCGGCGCACCACCGCCCTCCTCGACCAGCCGGTCGATCAGCGTGCGGGGCTGCCACGCTGTCAGCAGGCCGCGCACGACCAGACCGCCGACGAACAGCACCGGCAGCGCGAGCACCGCGAAGAACCCGACGGTGGCCACCGTCTCCGCGACACCGGCGCTCAGTCCCTCGACGAGCCCTGCGATCAGGACGCTCGCACACGCGGCCACCACGCTCGGCGCGATCCAACGCGTGGCTCTCGCAAGTCGTGACGGCAGAAACAGATCGTATCAGGGAGTGCTAGGGTCTGCCGGAGCATCTAACGACCATGTCCCGACCACACGTCGTGATCATCGGAGGCGGGTTCGGCGGCCTCGCAGCAGCGAGATCGCTGGCGAAGGTGAACGTCACGATCACGCTGATCGATCGCCGCAATCACCACCTGTTCCAGCCCCTCCTCTATCAGGTCGCCACGGCCGCGCTCAACCCGAGCGAGATCGCGTATCCGATCCGCGCTGTCCTCGCAACGCAGAGGAACGCGCGCGTGTTGCTCGCCGCTGCGAAGTCGATCGACACCGCCGCGAAGCGGGTCGAGCTCGACGGCGGCATGCTCGAGTACGACTACCTGATCCTCGCCACCGGCGCGACGCACTCGTACTTCGGCAACGCGTGGGACGAGGTCGCGCCCGGCCTCAAGTCGATCGACGATGCGCTCGAGATCCGACGCCGGATCTTCGTCGCTTACGAGGCCGCGGAGCGCGAGTCCGACCCGGTCGCGCAGCGCGAGTGGCTGACGTTCGTGGTCGTCGGCGGCGGACCAACGGGTGTCGAGCTCGCGGGTGCGCTCGGCGAGATCGGGCTCCACACGCTCGCGAACGACTTCCGCACGATCGATCCGACGAGCGTCCAGGTCATGCTGTTCGAGGGCGGTGATCGGGTGCTCGCGGCGTAACCGCTGAAGCTCTCCGAGGCGGCGAAGCGGTCGCTCAACAAGCGTCGCGTCGATGTTCGAATCAACTCGCGGGTCACCCACATCGACGACACCGGCGTCACGTTCGTCGCCGGCGGCAAGACCTCGAAGCTCGGCGCACGCACCGTGCTGTGGGCGGCCGGGGTGCAGGCCTCGCCGCTCGGCAAGACGCTCGGCGTGCCGCTCGATGGGGCGGGTCGCGTCGAGGTCACGCCCGATCTCTCGATCCCCGGGCATCCCGAGGTGTTCGTGATCGGCGACCTCGCGAAGATGCTCAACAAGGACGGCACGCAGGTCCCGGGCGTCGCGCAGGGTGCGCTCCAGGGCGGCAAGCACGTCGCGAAGATCATCAAGGCCGAGATCGAGGATCGCACCGCTGGAAATCCGATCACGCCCTCGACCGATCGCGCGCCATTCAAGTACTGGGACAAGGGCAACATGGCGACCATCGGCCGCGCGTCGGCGGTGGTCGCGACCAAGCGGTTCGCGAGGCACGGCCTGCTCGCGTGGCTGATGTGGTGGGCCGTCCACATCATGTTCCTGGTCGGGTTTCGCAATCGCGTGCTCGTGATGTTCAGCTGGGCGTGGAGCTGGCTGAGTTTCAAGCGTGGCGCGCGGCTGATCACCGGCGACGTCCGCGCGTTGCCGGCGGTGCGCTCGATCGATCCGCACGGCGAGCCCGCGCTGCATCACGGCGCGAAGGCCGTCACGATCGTGCAGCCCGCGCCCGCGCCCGATTAGCGCAGGGCCTCGACGTGGGAGATGTCGCGATCGGCGGGCACGTCGATCGTGATCTCGCGCTCGACCTTGAGCACGTCGTTCTCGAAGTGGATGCGATGCGGTCCGGATGCGAGCTCGAGCAGCTTCGGCGTCTGCATGCGCGGCCCGCCGTCGACGGTGAAGTACGCCCATGGCGTCGCGTTGATGTGAACCTTGCGCAGCATGATCGCGGGCGCGCTCCCGCTACCCTGAGAGCCGCTTCCCGAGGCGCTACCGCCTCGAACGACCACCATCCGACGACCTGCATCACGCGCGACGACGATGGGTGGGTCGACGATCACTGCCGCATCGGGCTCGACGGCGACGACGGCGGCATCCGGCTCCACCGTGATCGCGGCATCCGGCGTCGCATCGGGGGTGACCGCGACGACCGGTCCCGGCGATGGCTTCGGCGCGCGCGTCACGATCACCGCGACGACGATCGAGGTCGCGATCATGGCAACGACCACGATCGCGCGCACGCGCGACCGTGACTCGACGAGCTCGACCGGCGGTGGTGTGGGCGCAGGCTCAGGCTCGTCGGCCGCCGTCGCCGCGAGCGAGCGCTGCGTGCCGGTCCCGACCGCATCTGCGTCGTCGTCGAGAAAGCTCATCACCTCCGGCTGCTCGCCGGGCTGCTCGGCCGTGCCCTCACGCGCGTCGGCACCCGCTTCCCAGACTCGCGTGAGCCACGCCGCGAGCTGCTTCGCCGGAGAGTCACCGCGGTGCTTGGCCCGCTCCGCGACGATGTACGCGTCGAGGTCGGCGAGCATCTCGTGGATCTCCGCGTAGCGCTCGCTTGCCGTTGCCGCGGTCGCGCGATCGACGATCGCGGTCAGCACCGGATCGACCGTCGGCCACGGAGATAGCGTCCCCGCACGTGCCGCGGCCAGCAGCGCCTCGTGACTGTCCCCCGGGCGTGCACGCTCGCCGGTCAACGCCTCGCGGAGCACCATGCCGAGCGCGTAGACGTCGGTGCGCACGTCGACCGGCTCGCTGCGCGCCTGCTCCGGCGCCATGTACGCCGGGGTGCCGACCAGCTTGTTCGCGTCGTCGCCCGCGAGGCTCGCGATGCCGAAGTCCGTCAGCTTGACCTCGCCCGACCAGGACAGCAGCACGTTGCGCGGCGTGACGTCGCGATGGACGATGTTGCGACTCGTGCCGTCGGCGTTCTTGCGCTGGTGCGCGTAGGCGAGGGCCTGGCAGCACTCGGCGGCGATGAACGCTGCGACGAGTACCGGCGGTGGTTCCTTCGAACCCTGCGCCAGGCTCGAGCCGAGGTCCTTGCCCTCGACGCGCTCCATCGCGAGGAAGAAGCGGTCGCCGATCCGGCCGAAATCGAACACCGGCACGATGTTCTGGTGGGCGAGGCTCATCGACAGCTTCGCCTCGCGCTTGAACAGCTCCTGGAACCGCACGTCGCCCGCGCGCTCCGCGCGGATCCGCTTTATGACCAGCAGCTTCTCCACGCCACCCGCCCGCCGTCGTGCGAGGAAGACCTCGGCCATGCCACCGCGAGCGAGCGGTCGGACGAGCTCGTATCGCCCGAGCGCGCGAGTCATGTCGGGACAGTATAGACTCGGGTCCAGGTGCGCGTCCTGTTGCTGGTCACCGTCGCCATGACGTGGATTGCGCCTGCGATCGCGGCTCCGGCGGCGGACGTGGTGATCGTGTGGGCACCCGGTTATGACGTCCAGCAGGTCATCGGGGTGGCACGCGCCGCCGGTGCCGCGGTGATCGATCGCTCGCCCACCGCTCCGAAGCCCGCCGCGATCGCCGCGATCCTCGCCCGCGGCATCGAGGGCTACGACAAGCTTCGCTACGACGAGGCCCAGACGACGCTCGACGAGGCGACTGCCGCGATCGATCGCACCGGTGCCGAAGGCCTGACCGCCGCGCAGCTCTCGGATCTGTTTCTGTATCGTGGGCTGCTGCGCAAGGAGCGCGGCGATCCGACGTCGTTCGACGATCTCGTGCAGGCGATCGTCGTCGATCCCGACCGCACGCTCGACGAGGCGCGGTTCGCACCCGACGTGCGCGAGAACGTCGAGCGTGCACGCACCGCGGTCACCGGCAGGCCACGCGCGACGCTGACCGTCGACGCACCCTCGGGCTGCACGATCATGATCGACGGCTCGATCGCCGAGCCCTCGGCACCCCGCGTCGCCGGCACGCACTGGGTACGCGTGACCTGCCCCGAGCACGCGGCGTGGGGCACCCGCGTCGGGGTCCGCGCCCCGAGCACGACGCTGGTCGCGCGCCCCACGCGCCTCGCACCGCCGGGCGACGCCGAGCTGATGATCCAGGCGCGCACCGCCGGCGCGACCGCGCTGATCGCCATCGAGACCCGCGGCGAGGTCGGCATCGCCCGGCTGATCGGCCTCGACGGTCGCGAGCGTGATCGCCGAACGGTCGCGACCCGCACCAGCCTCGGGCCGCTCGCCGACGCCGTGCGCGAGCTGCTGCGTCCCCCTGCGCGCGCTCGTTGGTATCAATCGCGCTGGGCGTGGGCTGCTGGTGCCGCGGTCGTCGCCGCCGCGATCTCGATCCCGCTGACCGCCGCCGCCACGCACGATGCCGCACCGACGGGTGCGACGATCAAGCTCCCGGGGAGCACGTGGTGAAGCGCGCGATCCTCGTGGTGCTCGCCGCCTGCGGAGATCCGTCGGTGATCGAGATCGTGCCCACGCTCGAGCTGCCCACCAACGAGGATGCCGACGCGCTCCCCGAGCTGACGCAGATCAGGATCGCGGTCGAAGGCACCACGCTCGACGAGGTCTTCGATCGTGGCGAGGACATCATCCTCGGAGACGTCCCGCTCGGCGACAAGCTCGTGCTGCGCCTCGACGGCTTCACCGACGGTCAAGGCGTCGCGGTCGGCCGCAGCTGTCCGTTCTCGCTCGCCGCCGGCAATCGCCCCTCGCCACGCATCTACTTCTCGCAGGTCGTGCGCACCGGGCTGCTCGCGCAACAGGCGCAGGCGCGCGACGGTGGCCTCGCCGTGACGCTCGCTGACGACAGCGTGCTGCTCCTCGGTGGCGAGGCGTCGTCGACGATCGAGCGCTACGATCCGCGCACCGCGACGCTCGACGAGGTCCCGCACGAGCCATTCGACGGCCGCACCGGCGCCGCGATCGCGATCTACGAGGACGGCCGCGCAGCGATCATCGGCGGCCTGGTCGCCGGTGTACCCGTCACCGAGGCGCTCCTGATCTCGCCCGCGGGCGTGATCGAGCAGGTCGCCGATCCTGCCAAGGCCGTCGATCGCTCGAACCTGACGGCGACCTCGCTCGCCGACGGCCAGATCCTGATCATCGGCGGGCGCGATGCGCTCGGCGCTGCCTCCGACAAGATCGTCCGGATGCGCACCAAGGCGAACGACCTCATCACGCTCGAGCTCGTCAACTCGACCGCGCTCACCCGCGCGCGCGAACGCCACGTCGTCACCCCGCTCGGCGATGGCGGCGCGCGCCTGCTGATCACCGGCGGCAACGACGCGCTCGGTCCGGTCGCGACCTCCGAGCTCTATCGCACCAGCAGCGACGACGCGCTTCCGCTCGAATCGCCGAAGTTCGATCTCCGGTTCCCGCGCACCGGTCACCGCGCCGCGCTGCTCCCTGACGAGAGCGTCGTGATCATCGGTGGCGTCGACGCCGCCGGAGATCCGGTGCGCAAGATCGAACGCTTGTCGCTGATCGACGGTGTGGTCCCGGTGATCCAGGATCTCCCCACCGATGCTCCAGCGCTCGACTTCTCGCTGCTCACCCTCCCCGACGGCTCGATCCTGATGGCCGGCGGTCGCGCGCGCGCAGGCGCGCCGGCGCAGAACGACGTGTTCTTGATCCTGTTCGACGCCGCCACCGACAACGTCCAGCTCGCACCGCGTGACGAGCTCTCGATCCCGCGTGTCGCTCCACAGCTCTCGCTGCTCTGCGACGGCACCGTGCTGATCAGCGGCGGGACCGATCAGCCCGCCGCCAGCGAGCGCTTCAACCCCAACGTCCGCCCCAAGCTATGACCACGGTCCTGCGCACGATCGTCGCCGCCGTCGCCGATGTCGCCATCGCGCACGGCGCCTCGCGCGAGCTGGTGATGCCGCTGATCGGCGCGCCCGCCGACGAGCGCCTGCCGATCACGCAGCTCTACGATCTGTGGGAGACCGTGGTGCGAACGACGCGTTGCGCGGGGCTGCCGATCCGCGTCGGTGCGCGGGCGGGCTTCGATCGCTACGGCGCGCTCGGCATCGCGCTGTACGTCAGCGGTGACAACCAGACCGCGCTTCGCCGGCTGTGCCGGTACCACGACCTGCTCACCGACTCGGGTCGCTGGGACACGCGCGTCGAGGGCGATCACCTGATCGTGCGCTGGCAACGGGACGGCGAACCGCGCCTCGGCCTCCGGCTCGCGAACGAGCAGGTCCTCGCATCGTTCGCCACCGTGCTCCGCCAGGTCACCGTCGATCCCGAGATCCGCGAGGTCCGGTTCGCGCACGCCGCCCCCGAGCTCGACGAGCATCGCGCACACTTCGGGGCGCCGATCCGCCACACCGATGAGAACGCGGTCGTCATCCACGCGCGCCTCCTCCACGACAAGCCGCGCGCCGCGGATCCCGCGACCGAAGCGTTCCTCGTCGCGCAGATCGAGGCCGCGACCTCGCACGCGCAGGCGCCGATCGTCGCCGCGATCAGCCGCGCGATCATCGAGCTGCTGCCCGATGGCGTGCCGACCCTCGACCACATCGCACCGCGGCTCGCGACCAGCGAACGCACGCTGCGCCGGCGCCTCGTCGAGGCCGGCACCACGTTCGATCACCTGCTGGTCGGGATCCAGCGCGAGCGTGCCCTCGTCCTCCTCGCGGGCAGCTACCCGATCGGTGAGATCGCGCTCGCCGTTGGCTTCGCCGATCCGGCAGGGTTCTCGCGCGCGTTCCGGCGATGGACCGGCGAGACCCCGAGCGAGGCACGCAAGCGACTGACCTGATGCGGTATCGTGCCGCTGTGCATGTGTTCCTCCGTCTGCTGATCGCCGTCGCGATCACGCTGCCCGCGAGCACGTTCGCGGACGAGCCGCCGGGACCAGAAGCTCCGCCGACCGAGCCGGCTCAGCTCCCCGCACCAACACCACCGCAACCGATCGTGACCGAGCCGCCTCAGACGACGAGCTCGGTCGCGTCGGCACCACTGCCCGAAGCCGCCGGTGCGCAGGTTCGCGCCGAGGATCGCAGCGGGGAGTGGGCGCTGTGGATCCCGCGCACCCTGCTGTTCCCGATCCGCGTCGCGGTGGCCGTGGTCGGCTGGCCGATCAGCAAGGGTCTCCGCCTCCTCGAGCTCTACAACCTGAGCTCGAAGGTCAAGTCGGTGTTCTTCAACGAGGACGATACGGTCGCCGTGTTCCCCGTCGCGTTTGCCGAGACTGGCTTCGGGCTCAACATCGGCGGCCGCTTGATCCTGCGTCGCCTCGGAGGCACCGACCTTGGCATCACCGCGCGCGCGAGCTTTGGTGGTCGGTTTCGCCAGCTGTTCTCGACCAAGCTCTCGACCAACAAGACATTCGAGCACGTGGTGTTCGATCTGCGCTCGTCGTACGAGGTCAGGCCGAAAGATCAGTTCTTCGGCATCGGCAACGGCGACCTGCTGGACGCCCCACCGCCGATGGCGGTCGATGCACGCGGCAACGATCTACGCGCGAGCCGGTTCCGTCAGGATGCGCTGCGCGTCTCGGTGCAGGCCGCCTATCGCCCGATGTCCGCGCTCACCATCGCGCTCAGCGGCGCGATCATCCACCGCACGTTCGGCCCGGGCGAAGGTGACCTCGTCGCCGACCAGCAGCTCGCCGCCAACTTCGACGTCACCACCGTCAACCGGTTCATCGAGGGCAGCTCCACGACCTACGGCGAGCTCGAGATGACCTACGACGCGCGCCGCACCCCGAGTCGGTTCGAGAGCCTCGCCACACCGTCAGCCGGCTGGTTGCTGCAGGGCTTCGCCGGCTACACCCGCGGCTTCGACGGTGATCCATCGCGCTACGTCCGTTACGGGCTGGATCTCCAGCGCTTCCTCCGGATCGAGGAGGGGCCACGCTCACTCGCGCTGCGCCTCCACATCGAGGGTGTCACCGGCGGTTACCAGGAGGTCTCGTTCTACGATCTCCCGAAGCTCGGCGGTCCGCTGCTGCTGCGCGGCTACAACCTCGACCAGTATCGCGATCGCTTCGCCGCGCTCAGCAGCGTCGAGTACCAGTTCGACACCACCGAGTTCATGGGTGGCTTCCTGTTCGCCGATGTCGGCCGCGTGTACTCGCAACCCGAGGACATCTCGCTCGCCGACCTGCGCCTCGGCTTCGGTGGCGGCATCCAGCTTCACTCGAAGAAGAGCTTCATCGGTCGCTTCACGATCGCGAGCAGCACGCAGAGGGACGTGTTCCTGAGCGTCAGCCTCGATCCCATCTACGACACGCGAGCCCGGGTGGAACGCCGATGAAGATCCTCTCCCCTGCCGTTGTTGTTCTCGTTACCGGATGTGCCTCGGGCTTCGATACCGTGCGCTACCAGAACGCCGCGCCCGTCACGATCGTCAACGATCGAGTTCACCTCCCCACCCAGCCCGCATCGCTCGACTTCGTGAAGAAGTCTGAATACTTCGAAGCGTTCGCCCTCGAGCCGGTGCTGCGGTTCACCGCGGTGAAGCCAAAGCGGCGCGCCGCCAACGTGAGCTCCCTCGACGAGGTGCCGGACTCGACGTGGTTTCGCAACCGGATCGGCGTGCGCGAGCTCAGCCTCGACGAGATCCGCGACGGCTCGAAGGCCGGCGACAGCCCGATGCTCCACAAGCCGTGGACGATCAAGAGCACCAAGGTCGGTGGCGTGTCGATCGGCTTCATCATCGAGGATGCGACCGGCGCCCGGTTCGTCCTCAAGTTCGATCAGAAGGGCCTGCCCGAGACCGAGACGGCCGCCGACGTGATCGGCGCGCGCCTGTTCTGGGCCTGCGGCTATCACACGCCCGACGATCAGATCGTCACGTTCAAGCGCTCGGAGCTCGTGATCGGCAAGGGTGCGAAGGTCAAGCCGCTGTTCGGCGACGCGTATCCGCTCACCGAAAAGATCCTCGAGGACAAGCTCTCGCGCGTGAACATCGCAGGCGACGGTTCGATCCGTGGGCTCGCGAGCCGGTTCCTGATCGGCAAGCCGCTCGGTCCGTGGCCACGCCAGGGCGTGCGCGGCGACGATCCGAATGACACCATCCCGCACGAACTCCGTCGCGATCTCCGTGGCGCCTACGCGATGTTCTCGTGGCTCGATCACGTGGACATGAAGGCCGACCAGACCGTCGACATGTACGTCGCCGATCCGACGAACCCGAAGCTCAACTACGTGATGCACTACAACATCGACTTCGGGAAGACGCTCGGGGTGTTCGCCGAGGCCGGAGATCAGATCTTCGCCGGGCATTCATACGCGATCGATCTCTCGCAGGTCGCCGCATCGCTGATGTCCCTCGGGTTGTATCGACGCGGCTGGGAAGGCCGCACCAACCCGAACATCCCCGGCGTCGGCATCTTCGAGTCGAAGGGCTACGCCCCCGGCGCGTGGAAGCCGGTGACGCCGAGCTACCTCCCCTTGCTCGACACCGATCGCTTCGATGCGTTCTGGGGAGCGAAGATCATCATCCGCTTCACCGAAGCGCAGCTCCGGGAGGCGGTGAAACAGGGGCAGTTCTCCGATCCGCGCGCGGTCGACTACCTGACCAAGGTGCTGGTCGAGCGGCAGCGCAAGACCGCGCGGTTCTGGTTCGATCTCGTCAATCCCGTCGACCGTGTCGAGATCGCGGGTGACCAGCTGTGCTTCGACGATCTCTCGGTCAAGTACGAGCTCGATCGCCGCCCGGTGAGCTATCGCGCGACCGGCTTCGACTTCGACGGCCGTGCGACCGGGTCCCTGACCGTGCATCCCGGATCGGCCGGCCGCGTCTGCGTTGCCGGTGTCAAGCCAACGGCGAGCGAGGGCGGCTACACGATCGTGAAGCTCGAGACGCAGCGTGGCTCGCTCCCGCCGACGCTGGTGCACCTCGCGAAGGATCCGCAGGGTGCGTTGCGCGTCATCGGGTTGCGCCGCCTCTAAGCCTGCTTGTCCTTGTCCTTGTCCTTCTTGGTCATCTCCTCGAACTGTTTGCCGGCGTAACGAGCCGCGACCATCCAGACCAGGATCAGGGCGATCGCGAACAGCGACAGCCAGCGGAGTCCCTCGATCCCGACGAACAGCGCCGAGACGATGAGGTTGATACCAACCGCGATCGCCTTCGCGAAGCGCTGGACGAACATGTCGATGAACGCCTTCGCCTTGTACTTCTCGTCGCGGGTCGTCGGCGTCCACAGCGCCTCGCGCGAGCTCTGGTTCAGCGAGTAGTTGAGGCCGTTGTCCGTCGTGTTCAGGAAGCTGCCGGTCCACAGCAGCGGCAGGATGAAGAACGCGACGGAGTTGGTCAGGATCGCGAACGGCATCACGAGCAACGCGATCTTGAGCCCGAAGCGCGACATGATGAAGCTCGTCGCGAACAGCTGGATCGCGAGGCCGGTCCAGTTCGTGATCGCGTAGACCGTGCTGATCTGCTCCAAGGCCTCGGCCTTCTCGAGCAAGCCATAGACGGTGGCCGTGAACTGCAAGTCGAGGATCGTCGACACGATCTCGGAGATGCCCACGATCACCACGATCGACAGTAGATAACGGGACCGAAGGACGAGCTTCGCGCCCTCGACGGCCGCACTCGAGCTCGGCGGTTTCTTGGCCTCTTCCTTGTTCGAGCCCGGTTCGACCTGTTGCTGGCGATCGACGATCTTGCCGGCGGTCACGCCGATCACCGCGACGAACAATGACAGGCCCGCACAGATCC
>Ga0105044_10009103_pt1 | contig 13608 bp, 12 predicted proteins | sample MAT01_FD_78092 | JGI IMG/M metagenome (GOLD analysis project Ga0105044, IMG submission 78092) | Freshwater microbial communities from Lake Fryxell liftoff mats and glacier meltwater in Antarctica - MAT-01 | ecosystem: Environmental > Aquatic > Freshwater > Ice > Liftoff microbial mat | place...
GACATTCGCATCCGGACCTGGCCCTGTACTGCAGGCACATGCTCGCCGAGCGAAACGCGGAACTTGCCGAAGAGACCGAGGTGCACGTGGCCGACCAGGCCGTTGGCCCACCAATAAAAAAGGTGCTTACCGTACGCCTCGATGCGGTCGAGGACAACACCGTCGACGAGTGCTGCATCGCTTTCGAAGCGTCCCTGCGGCGACGACACACGTACTGGCCCACCGGTCAAAATCGGTGAGTGGTCCTTCGCAATTCGGTAAATGGTGTGGCCTTCAGGCATGGGTCCTGACGATACGGTGGGCGGGCCGTGAAGTTTCATATTGACGACACCGATCTGGGGACCTGCGTGAACTGCGGGTTGTGCCTGCCGCACTGCCCCACATTTCGCGTGACCGGTGAAGAGGCGCTCTCTCCGCGGGGGCGAATAGCAGCAATCAGGGCCGTACACATCGACGATGCGCCGGTCACGCCCGAGTTCGTATCGTTCATGGAGACGTGCGTGCAGTGCCGCGGGTGCGAGCCGGCCTGTCCGTCGGGCGTGCCGTACGGCCGTCTGCAGGAGGGTGTCCGCGAAACGCTCGCCGAGCAGCACCGAATTACTCCATGGTGGCAGCGCATGGGCTTCGCCGTGCTCCCGAAGCATCGGCTGCTGCTCGCAGGCTCCTCGCTGTTGGCCGTCGCTCAACGGCTTCACCTCGTTCCCGAGCGGGCAGGCTTGCCGAAGCTGCCGCTTCGTCGTTCACGACCGCTGGCCGCCACCGGCTCCGACGTCTGGATGTTCACCGGGTGCGTGATGGACGCATGGTTGCGCGACACCCACCACAGCACGGCGAAGGTTCTCGATCACCTCGACATCTCGTACGCGTTGCCGGGCAGCAGAGGCGGCTGCTGTGGCGCGCTCCATACGCATGCCGGCCTCACCGAGAGGGCCCGACAGTTGGCGATCGACGTGATGGCGTCGATGCCGGGTGAGGCACCGATCGTGGTCAACTCGGCCGGCTGCGGCGCCGCACTCAAGGAGTACGGACACCTTCTTGGTACGCCCGAAGCGGCTGCGTTCGCGGCACGTGTGCGCGATGTCCACGAATTGGTCGCAGACCAGATTGGTCGGCTCCGTCCGTCTCGTCGCATCGGCACGGTGATCATCCAAGATCCGTGCCACCTGCGCCATGTCCAGCGCGCGCACCAGTCGGTTCGAACTGTGCTCGGCGCCGTCGCCGATCTCGTTGAACTGGATGATGATGGCCTGTGCTGTGGGGCTGGCGGGGCGTACTCGGCGCTGCAGCCCAAGCTCGCAGCCGACATTCGTGATCGCAAGCTGGCGTCCCTGGCGCGGGCCGGTGCCACCGCCGACGGGGGAGTGGTTGCCAGCGCCAACCCCGGCTGCGCGATGCACCTCGCCGCAGTCGGTCTCACCGTGCGCCATCCCATCGATCTGCTGGCGGAGGCCCTATGAGTGGCGACTACGACAACCTGGCGAACCGCCTCGACACCATTGCGGAGGAACTCGACGACGTGATGTTCGATCAGCTCCGTGAAGCGTCGGCCGCCCGGGGAGGACGACCTGTCGACGACAAGCGGCTCACCCAGGCCCGCCGAGCCATCGAGAAGGCCAGCCGCCTCCTGCGCGGCAACACCGGCGACTGACTTGCGAACTGCTAGATCTGGACGAGGGGGTCGCCAGCTCGGATTTCTCCGGGCTGCACCACGGTTGCGTAGCAGCCGAGGTCCTGACCGAGCTCGCGAACGATGTGGCGCAGGATCGAACGATCCGCCGGCACCTCAGGGGCGACCTCACGAGTCACCATGACGCAGCGAGGGCAGGTGGCGACCATCTCGATGACTGCACCGCCCAGCGAGAAGGTGCGACCGACCCAGTCGAGCTCGGGATGGCCGGGCAGGTCGCCCGTGTCGATCATCAGGTTCGGTCGGAAGCGGCGTACGTCGATGACGGAATCAGGGAGCGCGGCGGCCAGCGTTCGCAGGGCCGACGTCGTCATCAGCATCAGTGGGTACGCATCGAGGTAGGTCCCCGGAGGCGACTCGAACTCGCCGAGCTCGGGTGGAAACTTGCTGAAGTCGGGCAGCGGCTCAGCTTCCTCACGCCCGAACATGTCGCGCAGCTCGACCATGATGTCGTCGCTGACCCCCGGCCCGCGGCGGTAGTGATCCAAATCGGTGGCCGGCTGCAGCGGCCACAGCGACACGCTCTGCCCCAGGGCAGCGCTGAGCGCAACATTGACATCGGCTTCGCTGCTGTGCACCACCGCGCCGTCGGGCAGCATGATCGTGACGCCACCATCGACGGCGTGCGCGGCAGCAAGCCGCATGAGTGTGCCGATCTTCTTGGCCCCGCGAATACAGCCGAGGTCCTCATCGCGGATCGCCCAGGCGCGGTCGCCAGCCATCCCCTCGATGGTCAGCGTCGCGGTAGGAACCGACCCGCCCATCATCGACTTCACCGGGTACTGGTAGATGGCTTCGAGTTGCATGTCAGGCCTCCACGAAGGTGTTGCACAGGTCGATCAGCTCGCGAAGATCGGCGTATGCGTGTTTGGCTGCGGGAATGGCAATGCGATGCAGATCCAGGCGGTCGTGCTCGCGAAGTTCGGGTTCTGTCGGCACGACGGAATGGATTGCACCAGAGCCTGCCAGGTAACCGAACTTCGTGTTGATCTCGGCCAGCTCCGCTTCAGTCGGCGCCTGCTGCAACCGGATGATCAGCGTGTCGCCGACGTATCGCAGGGAGTCGTAGTTGCGGTAGAAACCGATGACTTCCTGCACCGCCTGCCCACAGTCGTCGGTGATCAGGTACAGGCCCGTATCGGCGGCCGACACCAGGCCACGAGCCACCAACTGGCGACCAATGAAGTCGTGCACGGTCTCCCAGTACGGGTCGCCGGGCGTGTCGAGCAACACGATGGGGACGGGGCTGCCTTTACCCGTTTGGGTCAGCGTCAGCAGCTCGAACGTCTCATCGAGCGTCCCGAACCCACCGGGAAGACAGATGAAGCCCTTGCTCTCCTTGATCAGCATCAGCTTGCGCGTGAAGAAGTACTTCATGCTCACGTACTTGTCGTCGCCGGCGATGATGGCGTTGGCACCCTGCTCGAATGGCAGCCGGATGGAGACGCCGATGGAGCGCTCGCGCCCGGCGCCCTCCATTCCCGCCTGCATGATCCCGGGCCCGGCGCCGGTGATCACCATCCAGCCCTGCTCGGCAAGGTGACGTGCCACGTCGCGAGCGGCGATGTAGAGCGGATCGGTGTCCTTGGTGCGCGCCGAGCCGAAAATGGTGACCTTCGGGAACTCCGTCGAGTGAGAGAACATCTTGAACGCGTCCCCCATCTCTTGCAGTGCAGCCGAAGCGATCTTGAGGTCGAGCGTGGCGGGCCGCTGCGTCACCAGATCGACGGCGGCGCGCAACAGCTGTTGCGAGTGACGACGGTCTGGCCCCGCTGGCACCGAAGCGATCAGTTCGGCGAACAGAGCATCGGCCTGATGGGAATCGGTCACGGGTTGCACTCTACGCAGGATTGCTTTCGCGTTCCTGCCCTACCTGCGCAGCTCTTCGGCCTTGGCCGCCAATGCCTCCAGCAGGTCGTCGAAGCTCTTCTGGAAGCTGGCCACGCCATCGCGCTCCAGCTTCTCGGCCACATCGTCCATGTCGACACCAACCTCGGCCAGCTGACGCCAGGTCAGTTCAGCGTGAGCGACGTCGTCATCGATGGTGCGGGCAGCGGTGCCGTGATCGGCAAAGGCCTCGATGGTGGCATCGGGCAGCGTGTTGACGGTGTTCGGGCCGATGAGTTCGTCGACGTAGAGCGTGTCGGGGAACGACGGGTTCTTGGTGGAGGTGCTGGCCCACAGCGGCCGCTGGACCACGGCACCGGCAGCGGCCAATGCGTCCCATCGCGGACCGCTGAACGTGCGACGGAACGCTTGGTAGGCCAACTTCGCCTGGGCGATGGCGCCCTTGCCGATGAGCTCCAGAGCTTCAGGAGTACCGATGGCTGTCAGCCGGGCGTCGACCTCACTGTCGACGCGACTGATGAAGAAGCTAGCGACGCTGGCGACGTGTGCGAGGTCGGCGTCGGGCGTGCCCGCGTATTCCTCCAGACCGTCGATGTAGGCATCCATCACGCTCTGGTAACGGTCGAGGCTGAAGATCAACGTGATGTTGATACTGCGGCCCTCTGCGATCATCTGGCGAATCGCGGGGAGACCCTGGGCCGTACCTGGGATCTTCACCATCAGGTTGGGGCGGGCAATCTGCAGATGAAGGGCGCGAGCAGCGGCCTCGGTACCGGCACTGTCATGAGCAAGGCTTGGAGCCACCTCGACGCTGACGAAGCCGTCGACGCCGTCGCTCTCGGCGTACAGCGACGCGAACTCATCGAGCGCGCCGTTGATGTCGGCCAGCACCATCGCCCAGTACTGGTCGATGACCGATGCACCCGCCTCGACGAGCAACGACTGCTGCTCGTCGTAATCGGCCGAACCCTGTATCGCCTTCTGAAAGATGGTCGGGTTGCTGGTGAGGCCACGAATGCCGCCGGCGACCAGGTCGCGCAGTGTGCCGTTGGTGAGATAACTGCGCTTCAGGTTGTCCAACCAGGGGCTCTGGCCGTGCGACGAGTACAGGTCCTTCAGACGATCCATGTGGGTCAGCCCTTCGTGTTGGCCAATGCGGTGGCGCGAGCCACGACGTTGGCGACGTTGATTCCGAGTTTGTCGAGTACCAGTGCACCTGGAGCGCTGGCGCCGAAACGGTCGATGCCGATGCTGTCGTCGGCCCAGCGAGCCCACCCGAAGGTGACGCCCGCCTCGACGGAGAGGACGGGGACGCCAGCGGGCAGCACGGAGTCGCGGAACTCGTCGGACTGCGCCTCGAAGCGGTCCCACGAGGGCAGGCTGACAACGCGGGCCGACACGCCGGCACCGGCGAGAGCGTCGAAGGCCTCGACACAGAGACTGACTTCGCTACCGGTGGCGACGAGCACAACCTGCGGTGCGACGCTGTCGCGCACGATGCCGGCGCCGGTGGCGACGGCTGAACCATCCGTGACCACCGTCAGGTTCTGGCGGGAGAGCACCAGCGCGGTTGGTCCGTCGTGGGCCACGGCGTCGCGCCAGGCAGCGACCGTCTCGTTCGCGTCGGCCGGACGGATGACGTGCAGATCGGGGACGGCGCGCAGCGTTGCCACGTGCTCGACTGGCTGGTGGGTGGGCCCGTCTTCGCCGACACCGACCGAGTCGTGCGTGAAAACGAACACGACCTTGGCACCGCTGAGCGCCGCCAGCCGGACTGGCGGACGCATGTAGTCGAGGAACACGAAGAAGGTTCCACCGGCGGGCAAAACGCCACCGTGAAGGGCCATACCGACCATCGTCGAGCCCATCGCGTGCTCGCGAATGCCGTAGTACATCTGACGGCCGGCGGGGTTCTCAGGGGTGGCAGCCGTCTGCCCAGCCAACTTCGTGCCGGTGTTGCCGGTGAGGTCGGCGGCGCCAGCAACCAGGCCGGGAACACCATCGAGCGAGGCGTTGAACGCCTTCTCGATCGCCACCCGGGTTGCGATCTTCGCGCCCTGCTCGAACACCGGCAACGCGGTTTCCCAGCCGTCGATGCCGGTGGCATTCCATGTGGCGTCCCAGACGGTGCGATCAACGGAGCTGGCATCGAAGCGCTGCTGCCATTCCGTCCGCGCCGCGCCGCCGCGGGCAGCAGTGTGCGCGCGGTAGGCGTCGACCACCTCGGCGGGCGCCCAGAACGGCTCGTCGGGGATGCCCATGACAGCCTTGGTGCGGGTGATCTGCTCGACGCCGAACGGGTTGCCGTGGGCCTCGTGCTTGTCGGTGAAGTCGGGGCTGGGCGCACCGATGTGGCTGCGCAGGATGAGCAGGCTCGGCCGGTCGGTGACGTCCTTCGCTCGCAGAATGGCGGCCTCGAGCGCATCGCAGTGGTCGGCGATCTCGCCGAGGTGCTCGACGTGCCAGCCGTACGCCTCGAAGCGGCCGGCAACGTCGTCGCTGTAGGTCAGCGCAGTGTCGCCGTCGATCGTGATGTGGTTGTCGTCGTACACGCAAATCAGGTTGCCCAGGCGCTGGTGGCCGGCGAGCGAGGCGGCTTCGTGGCTGACGCCCTCCATGAAGCAACCGTCACCGGCGAGCACGTACGTGTGGTGGCTGACCACGTCGTCGCCGAACGTGCCGCGCAGGTGACGCTCGGCCAGTGCCATGCCGACTGCATTCGCGAAACCCTGGCCCAGCGGGCCGGTGGTCACTTCCACGCCGGCGGTATGGCCGACCTCTGGGTGACCCGGCGTCGCCGAACCCCACTGGCGGAACTGTTTGATGTCGTCGAGCGAAAGGCCGTACCCGGACAGGAACAGCAGCGAGTACTGCAGAATTGACGCGTGCCCGTTGGACAGCATGAACCGGTCGCGGTCAGGCCAGTGCGGGTCGCTGGGGTCGTGGCGCATGACTCGGCTGTACAGCACGTGAGCAAGGGGAGCGAGCGCCATCGCTGTGCCCTGGTGGCCGCTCTTGGCGGCAAACGGGGCGTCCATGGCCAAGCCACGAATCAGATTGATGGCTTGTTGGTCGAGGTCCGGCGTAAGGCTGTCTGGCACGAGGTGGACTGTACCTGCGGACCGCCGCATCGTGCGGAGAGACTGGCTCAGACCGGAGGAAGCAGCGTGAACGGCACCAGGTGCCACGGGCCGTGGTCCACGCGGCAGTGGGCGATGATCTGGCCATAGTCCTCGAACTCCAGCTCACCCTTGACCAGTCGATAGGTGAACTTGCCCGCCTCGACGTTGAACGGGCTGACATTGCGGGCCATCTGCTCGGCGTCTTCTTCGATGCCCTTGCGGAAGATGACCTCGAACACGCCATTGCCCGACTCGCCAGGGGGGCAGAAGATCAGCGCCACCAGGTGTGGCGAGATGGTGAGTGGAGCTGGCGAGGGAGCGGCCATCGAGAACATCGCGCCGGTGAGGTCAATGCGAGTGGACGGCCCCGGCGCCTGACGCAACTCGAAGTTTTCGACGAAGAGTGCGGACACGATCTGCATCCGGGCAATGTATCGCCTGGCTAGACAGGCTGGCCAGCCACCCAGACCTGCTCGATCTCGTTCGATCGGGTGAGGGCGACCACGTCGGCGCGACGGCCAATCTCCACGACGCCACGGTTCTCCAAACCCAGCAGTCGCGCCGGGTTGCAGCTGGCGGCTCTCACCGCAGCAGACAGCTCGACACCAGCGTCCACGCACATGCGCAGTGCTGCGTCCATGGTGACGGAGCTGCCGGCGAGGGTGCCGTCGGGAAGGCGCGGGGCGCCGTCGCGGAACTCCATGCCGATCTCGCCGACGCGGCCGCTGCGCCAGGCGACGGCGTCGGTCACCAGTACGGCCCGGTCCGGGCCGAGTGCACTGAACGCCAGGCGGATCACTCGTGGGTGCACGTGCACGCCATCGGCGATGATCGATGCACAGACGGCCGGATTGGTGAGCGCCCATACCGCAACTCCGGGAGAGCGGTGATGCACGCCCGACATGCCGTTGAACAGGTGAGTCGTGAGGCGAGCGCCGGCAGCGACCGTCTTGTCGAATTGCTGCTCGTCGGCGAGGGTGTGACCAATGGACACAAGGCACCCTCGGGCGGCGAGCAACGCTGCGGCGTGGGGAGCCAACGGTTGCTCGGCACCGAGCGTCACCAGCGCGATGTGGGGCGGCAGCGCCCGCAACCAGTCCAGATCGATCGGCACGATCTGACTCTTCGGGTGCGCGCCCGCCGCGCCACCGAGGAACGGACCCTCAAGATGGGCGCCGGCCATCGTCGGGCGGCCGCTCTGTGGCCGCTGCATGGCGGCAGCGATGCGTGCCAGCGGTCGTTCGAAGCGTTCCAGCGGCATCGTCACAAGGGTGGGACACCAGGTGGTGACGCCCTGTGCAAGCAGGAGCTGGTCAAGCCGGTCCCAATCGGCGCCATCGGCGGTGGACACGTCGATGTCGTCGATGCCGTTGACCTGTAGGTCCACGAAGCCTGGCACCAACACGCGGTCTGTTGAGGTGGACGTCAGGCTCTCGATCGCGGTGATCACGCCGTCGTCGATGTGCACTCGCGCCGGGCCGACCCAACCCGAACTCATGAGAAGCTGCGCTGCGTCGACGGATGCCACATCGGCGATCATAAGGTCGTGTCGTGTCGTGTCGTGTCAGGCGCGGCGTCTCATAGGCTGCATGCATGGCTGACCACGGGGACTCGGTGCTCTCGACCCGTGAATTGATCCTTCTAGAGGCACGCCGTTGCTTTGCCGAGAACGGATATGACGGCACCTCGCTCAACGACATCGCGGCTGGCGCTGGCATACGCCGCCCCAGCTTGTTGCACCACTTTGCATCCAAGGAGATCCTCTATGGCGAGGTCTTCGAGCAGCTGCTGAGCGACTGGATCGACCGGCTCGCCTCCGCAATCGGTGCGCCAGAAACCGGCGAACGCAAGATGGAACTGGTCATCGAAGCCGGGTTCGACCTCTTTGCCGACAACCCCGACTACGTTCGATTGATGCGACGCGAGGCACTCGATAGTGGCGCCCACCTGGGCATCGATCTCGCCGCTGTCCTGCGGCCGATGTTCGATCGGGCCGTGCTGTTCTTCGAGCGGGAGATGGACGCTGGCGTGTTCCGTCGTCAAGACCCACAGCATCTTCTGATCACGGGTTACGGCGCACTGCTCAGCTACTTCAGCGACGCTCCGTTCCTCGGTGGCCTGCTGGACGGCGACGCGCTCTCCGTGGAAGAGATGCAGCGCCGTCGGGCGCACATCACCGAGTTCTTCGCCGCTGCGCTCAAGCCGTAATTCGGGCACCGCCGCGAGTACCTTGCGCCACATGGCCACACTCGACATCGACGGACAGCTCATCGGATACGCAGTCGAGGGTGCTGGTACGCCGCTGCTCCTGCTGCATGGCACCACGATGAACCGTGCTGCATTCGATGGTGTTCGCGGCGCCTTTCCGGCCGACGCAACGTACGAGTGTGTGATGGTCGAGTTCCCCGGCTCCGGCGAGTCGGCCATGCCGACTGAGCCGCTGAGCGTGCAGATCCTCGCTCACCAGGCGCACACGGTGATGCAGCATCTTGGTCACGAGCGCTACCACGTCGCCGGCTATTCGCTGGGCGCGGTGGTAGCGGCGGGGCTGGCGGGCATTCGGCCCGACGCCGTGAGCAGCGCAACACTGCTCGCCGGATGGACCACCACCGACGCCCGCCAACGGTGCACCTTCGAGCTGTGGAAGCGGCTGATCGCCACCGACAAGGAACTGTTCCTGCGCTACGCGATGGCGGATGGGTTGACGGCCGGCGCGCACGTGATGATGGAGCCGATTCTCGAGACGGCCATCAGCATGGGCGCAGCAACCGTCGCGGATGGCTCGGCAGCACACCTGGACCTGGATCTGATCGTCGACATTGCCAGCCTCGCCGGCCACATCGTGGCACCCACACTCATCATCGGTGGCGCCGAAGATCGTTGGGTCGACATCTCCCATTCGCACGCACTGGCCGCAGCCATCGCCGGCTCACGATTGGAAGTGCTCCCCGCCGGGCACCTGATGATCACCGAGCAAGCAGCCGAGATTGCTGCGCTGCTACACGCACACGTTTCTGCCTCTGCGAGCTAGTGCCGCGTCCCGCAGCTGCCCGAGCAGCGCCTCGACGGTGTACCGACCTACGCGCCGCGGTCGCTGCTCGTCGAGAAGCCGACGGGCGCATCGGGCCGCAGTGACCGACACACATCGCGCCGGTGTGTCATGGGGTGTGAGCGGCGCACAACTCGGCTTGACACGACAGGGCGCACGCCAGAGGTTCGAGCAAATCATCGAACACTGACCCGAGCAGAGCTGCCTGGTTGATGATCTTGATGGTGTGGCGGTCCGATCCTGCCCGATGCCGAGGTGGCTCCAAAATGACTGTCAGCGCGGCGACGAGGTAGGAAGTCCCCGTGACCGACCCACACGACCTGTTCCCGAAGGGGTTCTTCGCACGCGCCGATGAGTCGGCCGACGACCAGTTCTACGTGCCCGATCGCTTCGTCACGCACATCGACGACCGAGCGATCGCTGCCGTCGGCACCCTGTATCGACACCTCGGCCTCACTGGGTCCGTGCTCGACGTGATGTCGTCGTGGGTGTCGCACTTCGTCGACCGACCCGACGAGCTGGTCGTGCTCGGCATGAACGGGCGTGAGCTCGGTGCCAACACCATGGCGCACACCTCGGTCCTGCACGACCTCAACCTCGACCCGGTGATGCCGTTTCCCGATGACCGCTTCGACGCGATCACGTGCTGCGTGTCGATCGACTACCTGGTGCGGCCCATCGCAGTCCTGCGCGACGCCGCGCGTGTCGTGCGGCCGGGGGGCGTCGTGGTGTGCACCTTCTCGAACCGGTGCTTCCCGAGCAAGGTCGTCCAGGGTTGGCTGCGGCTCGACGACGAGTCTCGTGTCGCCGTGGTCGCCAAGTACTTCCGCCTCACAGACGCCTACGACGAGGTGTTCACGGCGATGTGCACGCCACCGCACACTTCAGGTGACCCGCTCTACGCCGTGTGGGCCACAGTCCGTTCGGAGATCGACAGCGACGGCGGCTGACACGGCATCGTCACCACTCGCCGGCTCGGAGATCAGTGAAGCAAGCTAGATGTCGCCAGGCGCCAGCGCGGCGCGTAGCTCGTCGCGGCTGCGCACGCCCAGCTTGTCGTAGACGTGCTGCAGGTGGTTACTGACGGTTCGGAGCGACACGAACAATTGCTCGGCGATCTCGCGACTCTTCATCCCGTTGGCGGCAAGAAACGCAATCTCGCGCTCTCGATCGGTGAGCGGCTCTACGAATGCTCCGTCTGCAAGTAGGGCCGGAGTCGTTGCACCCTCGCAGCGACCGATGTGATACGCCGCGCGAGTACCGAGAGATCGCAACAGACGCTGATCGTTGGTGTCGCGGGCCAGGTTGCTGGCTGTCACCAACGCTTCCGCTGCAAGGAGGTGCGTGCCGATCCCAGCGAAGGCGTCGGCTGCTGTGACTAGACCGTTGACGTCCGAAGCAGCCAGGGCGCGCACGTGTCGGGCGCGGGCGGCGGCGAGCACGGAGTCTGTTCCGGCTGCCAATGCAATGATGGAGTCGACGACTTCGTCGGCACTCCCCAGACGGGCTGCATCGTGCAATAGCCACACCGCGCTGGTGATGTGACCGGTGGCCGCAGCAGCCTGAGCGCTCTCCTTCAGGACACGCCGTGCTGTTGCGAGGTCGCCGTGTGCCACCGCACACCAGGAATCGGCAAGGCCGCGCTCGGGGGCCATGAATCCGAAAGCCGGCAACGAATCCAGCTGCGTCAGGGCGGACGTCGCCTCGGCGGACTGCCCGAGCAGTGAGTGGCAAATGACCATGCCCACCATCGCCGTACGTGCCGGGCCCGCGAGACCAGAGTCGGTGCCCAGTGCCGCCGCATTCGTGAACTGGCGCAACGCCGTCGCAATCGCGCCACGGAGGAGGTGGATGCGAGCAACGAGCAGGCTGAACCAGAACTGCGTGAGTGGCCTCGCATTTGCCACTGCGTGCTCGTAACCATCGGAGGCCAGCGTCATGGCCTCGTTCAAGCGGCCACCCTCGATCAGCGAGAACGCCTTGGACACGTGGTGCGTGTCGACATCGGCAACGCCGACCAGATGATGGGCTGGCCGGCGATGTAGGGCCCCGTCGATGGTCGCTATCGCTGCGCCCATCCGCCCCGCCATCGCCAACGCATTCGAAAGTGCAACGGCGGCCCCCAACTCGGTGGAGATCTCGCCACTGGCGACGGCCGATTCCAGCTCGGCGCGGGCTTCAGCCGGCCGCCCAGCGTTGACGAGCACCGATGCGAAGGTCGCGCGGATACGCGTGAGATTGGCAGGCGACATCGCAGGGTCGCTGCGCAACTGATCCATCACAGCGAGGGCACCGGCTGCGTCGCCGAGCCCCCACAGATGGATCGTGGCGCGAGTCATGCCGAGCTCGACGCGCACGCTGGGCGATGCCTCGAGACCGGCGGCGAGGTCGAGCATCTCGTAGGCCTCGGCCCACCGACCGGTCTGGAAGCACGCGTCCGCCAGCAGCTCGGCGGTCACTGCAGTTGGGTTGGCATCGAACACGGGGCGGGCAAGCCGCAGCACACTGCGCGAGTCCTGCAAGGCCGCGGCCAACTGAGCGCCCTGCAGCAATTGCTCGATGTCCGGCGGCAGGCCGGCGTCCAGCCGCCATATGGCGCGCTGGAGGGCATCGCCGTTCGTCGACTGCGGGTGCTCCTCGATCCACGAGACGTGCTGGCGCATCAGCAGTCGGGCGCGCACGGCGGGTAGCCCCACTCGAAGTGCCTCTGCATGGAGCGGATGCGAGAGCGAGGTGGTGAGCTTGCCGGCACGTTCCACAGTAGTGATCAAGCCACGCGATTCCAGCTCGGCGATCGGCTCGATGCCGACCAGATCCTCCAGCTCATCGAGCTCGAGTGAGTCGCACGCCGCCAGCAGCTCGAGCGCCCGCCGTTCGTCCGGGCTTGCCAGCTCGAGCCGGCTCTCCACGACATCGCGCAGGCGAGTAGAAAGTGGCAGTTCAGCTCGCAGACGCCACACGCCAGACACTGGGTGCAGCGCCTCTGACTGGAGCGCCCCGCGAATCAGCTCACGGAGGAACAACGGGTTGCCCTCGCTGCGGTCGCGCATCGACACGACGACGGCTCCGTCCACCGACCCGTCGAGCACCGCCTCCAGAAGTGCGGTGATGTCTTCGTCGGCGAGCGGCGGCAGGTCGATGACGAGCGAGCGATCGCCCAAGAACACATCGACCAGCGGTGATGGAAGCGTCTCACCGGTGCGCGCCGCAGCGACGAGCACAACATCACCTGACTGAGCGAGCGAGGCGAGAACGCCGGCAGTCGCAACATCGAGCGACGGTAGGTCGTCGATCATCAGCACCGGCTTCGTCGTTCCGGCGGGTGCCAAGATGTCGCGCAAGGCACCGATCAGTGCCACCGGCTCGTCGGTCTCGCGTGCACCCTTCGGCAACATGTGCGCAACGGCCCCGAAGGGAATCGACTCGACCGCAGCGCTGGCATGAATCCGGCAGATGATGCGACCACGACCAACGATCGCATCGGCAATTTCGTCAAGGCACCGACTCTTGCCACCCCCGAGAGGGGCCATCAGCAGTGCGCTCCGAAAGCGACCTGCACGAGGGCCTCCGAGCGCGCCAAGCACGTCGGCCACGATCGGCGCTCGGCCGATGAACGGCCATCCGCCCGATGGGCCTACGGGTTGCCCCCGGACGGTGGAGAACGATTTGATATCTGCATTCTTGCCGACATCTCGCCGCTCGCACGAATGGGCGCTCTCCGTCAGCGGAAGCGGCGGGCCAGCAGCACCATTCCGAGGCCGCCGAACACGACCTTCAGAGCGATGGCAATGAGTGCATCCGAGCCGCCGCCGGTCACCGGCAGACCGTCGTCGGAATGGTCGCTGGCGATCGGGAACTGCTCCGCAACTGCGCCCTGGATCGTTGTCGCCGAGTCGGGCTGA
>Ga0105044_10009104_pt1 | contig 13608 bp, 13 predicted proteins | sample MAT01_FD_78092 | JGI IMG/M metagenome (GOLD analysis project Ga0105044, IMG submission 78092) | Freshwater microbial communities from Lake Fryxell liftoff mats and glacier meltwater in Antarctica - MAT-01 | ecosystem: Environmental > Aquatic > Freshwater > Ice > Liftoff microbial mat | place...
AGGCGCTAACCGGTGGCACGCGGCAAGGTTGCGCTAGATTTCGACCTGGCTGCCAAGCTCGACCACGCGGTTGGTCGGCAGCTTGAAGAATTCCATCGCGCTTTCCGCGTTGCGGAGCATCCACGCGAACAGTTTCTCGCGCCAGATCGCCATCCCCGGCCGCGCGCTTGGAAGCAGCGTCTGGCGCGCAAGGAAGAAGCTGGTGTTCATCATCCGGCACTGCGGCCCACAGCCTTCGAGGTCGGCCAGCTCGGCGGGGACGTTGACCTCCTCCATGAAGCCGTAGCGAATCACGACCCGGTAGAAACCGGCGCTGTAATCGATGGTGGTGACGCGCTTTTCGACTGGGACGTAGGGCACGTCCTCGATCTTGCAGGTCAGCAGGATCACCCGCTCGTGGAGCACCTTGTTGTGCTTGAGATTATGCAGCAGCGCATGCGGTACGCCATTGGGCGAACTGGTCATGAACACCGCAGTGCCGGGCACGCGATGCGCGCTGGTCGAGGCCGACTTGATGAACACTTCGATCGGCAGCGAGGCCTCGTTCATGCGGTCGATCATCAGCTTTCGCCCGCGCGCCCAGGTGGTGAGCAACGTGAAGATGACGGCACCGACCAGCAGCGGGAACCAGCCGCCGTCGGGAACCTTGATCAAATTGGCGCCGAAATACAGGATATCGACCGTCCCGAAGATCACCAGGATCGGGATCGCCTTCCACTTCGGCCAGTTCCACAGCGAGAACAGGACGACCGCCAGCAGCACCGTGTCGATCGCCATCGCGCCGGTCACCGCAATGCCATAGGCAGCGGCGAGGTTGGACGAGGAGCCGAACATCACGACCAGCAAGATGACCATCACCATCAGCGCCCAGTTGATCACCGGAATATAAATCTGCCCCGCCGCTTTTTCGCTGGTGTGGGTGATGCGGAGGCGCGGGATGAAGCCCAATTGGATCGCCTGCTGGGTGACCGAAAATGCGCCCGAGATCACTGCCTGGCTGGCGATGATCGTCGCGGCGGTGGCGAGCAGGACGAGCGGCAGCCGGAATTGTTCGGGGGCGAGCATGAAGAACGGATTCTTGACCATCTCCAGCGCTTCGGCGGGCGACAGCGACAGCAGCATCGCGCCCTGCCCCATATAATTGAGCAATAGCGCCGGCATCACGAAAAAGAGCCAGCTAAACTTGATTGGACGGCGACCGAAATGGCCCATGTCGGCGTACAGCGCTTCGGCTCCGGTGATCGCCAGCACGACCGAGCCCATCGCAACAAACGCGCGCAGCGGCTCTTCAACGAAGAATTTGACCGCGTTCAATGGATTGATCATTGCCGCCATCACTTGCGGATGATCGACGATGTGGGTCACCCCGAGAAAGGAGATCACCGCGAAATAGAGCAGCATCACCGGGCCGAACATCAGCCCGACCTTGGCGGTGCCGCGCGACTGGATCGCGAACAGGCCGAACAGGATCGCGATCGCGATCGGGATGACATAGGTCTGAAACCCGGGATTGACCGTGGTCAGCCCTTCGACCGCCGACAGCACCGAAATTGCCGGGGTGATCATCGAATCGCCGTAGAACAAGGCGCAGGCGAACACCCCGAGCATAATGATGCCCGCATTCCAGCGCTTCTTGTCCGTAGTCGAACGGTTGATCAGCGCCAGCAGCGCCAGGCTGCCGCCCTCACCCTTGTTGTCGGCGCGCATGATGATCGTCACATATTTTAGCGTAACGACGGTCATCATCGACCAGAAGATCAGGCTCAGCACACCGTAGATGTGGAGCGAATCGGGCGCCAGCGTGTGGTGCCCGGCAAAGGTCTCGCGGAACGCATAGATTGGCGAAGTACCGATATCGCCGAACACGATCCCGATCGCCCCGGCCATGAGCTTGCCGAGCGGGCCGCGCGCGTGGCCATGGGCGGCGTCTATCGGGGCGTCATGATCGGCGCCCCCGGTCGCGGTGATGTTCATCTTTTATCCATGCCACAGCCGCTAGGCGCGGCGCGTCGCCCTAGCAAAGGCAAAAAGGCGCTGCAATTGCCGCGATGCGCGGCTATAGCGCCGCCACATCCCCATTCAGGAGCGATTTAGCGATGCGCGTCGGTGTGCCCAAGGAAATCAAGAATCACGAATATCGGGTCGGCATGACCCCGGCATCGGTCGCGGAGCTGGTCGCATCGGGTCATGAAGTGTTCGTCGAGACCAAGGCTGGCATGGGGATCGATTTCTCCGACTCGGCTTATGAAAAAGTCGGCGCCACTATCCTTGCGACCGCCGCCGACGTGTTCGCCAGGAGCGACATGATCGTCAAGGTCAAGGAACCGCAGGCGAGCGAGATCGCGATGCTCGAGCCCCGCCATTTGCTGTTCACCTACCTCCACCTCGCCGCCGACAAGCCGCAGACCGAAGGGCTGATGAAATCGGGCGCGACCTGCATCGCCTATGAAACCGTCACCTCGCGCTCGGGCGCGCTGCCGTTGCTCAAGCCGATGAGCGAAGTCGCTGGCCGGATGTCGATCCAGGTCGGCGCGCATTATCTTGAAAAGGAACAGGGCGGCCGCGGCGTGCTGCTCGGCGGGGTTCCCGGAGTGGCCCCGGCCAAGGTCGCGATCCTCGGCGGCGGAGTCGCCGGAATCAACGCCGCGCAAATGGCCACCGGCCAGCGCGCCGACGTCACCATCTACGACATCAACAACGACCGGCTGGCCGAACTCGACATGCATTTCGGAAGCACCATCAAGACCGCCTTCGCGTCCAAGGCGGCGATCGCCGCTGCGGTCAAGGAAGCCGAACTGGTGATTGGCGCGGTGCTGGTCCCCGGCGCCGCCGCACCCAAGCTGGTGACCCGCGACATGCTGAAGACGATGAAGCGCGGCAGCGTATTGGTCGACATTGCGATCGACCAAGGCGGCTGCTTCGAAACGAGCCGCGCCACCACCCATGACGACCCGGTCTTCACGATCGACGGGGTAATCCATTATTGCGTCGCCAACATGCCCGGCGCGGTCGCTCGGACCAGTGCGTTCGCGCTCAACAATGCGACCCTTCCGTTCATCCTCAAGCTCGCCAACCTTGGCGCCGAGGCGGCGATGGCCGAGGATCCGCATCTCGCCGCAGGCCTCAACGTGTCGGGCGGCAAGATCCGCAACGAGCCGGTCGCCGAAGCGCTCGAGCTGGAGTATTTCCCCGCCTGATCAGCGCCTGATCAGCGCGCGCCGCGCGCGCCCTCGATCATCGCCACGCCATCCTCGACGAACGACCGCCAGCTGGCATTGGCGGGCGCCTCGGCGAGCACCTTGTTCCAGTCGGCCAGCGCGCCTTCGGGATCTCCCGAGCGCAATTTGGCGAGACCGAGAAAATAGCCCGGCGCCGGACTGGTCGGAGCCAGCTCGGCGGAGCGGGCAAAGGCCAGTCGCGCCGCCGGGGTTAGCCCCTGCGCATGGTCGGTCAGCGCATTGCCGAGACCCAGCCACAGCGCATAATCGCGCGGGTGCTGGCGGGTCGCCGACTGCAGGATCCCGACCGCGTCGCGGGTCTCTCCCCGCGCCGCATAACTGTCGGAAATGATCAGCCAGTTACTGCGCCCGCTGAATTGGCCGAGGAAGGCGTTGCGCGGGGTTACCAGCGAGATCGGCGGCTCGGGCACGGTCCCCGCCCGCGGCGTTCCGGCGAGTTCCGGACGGCCCTGCACCGCATAGCCCGCCGCGCCGAGCAGCAGCGCCGATGCGGTCAGCAGCAACCATGAGCCGCGCAGCCCCGCGATCCAGCTGACGCCAAGCGCCAGCGCGACCAGCAGCAACAGGATCAGAAACGCGGTCATTCGGCCTCCTCCCGCTGGCGCCGTCCGCGCCCCAGCCGCCCAAATAGCGCGAGCAGTCCGCCAAGCCCCATCAACCCGCCACCGTACCAGATCAACGTGACGAACGGCTTCCACCACAAGCGCAACTGCCAGCCATCGCCGCGCGCTTGGCCGAGCACGGTGTAGAGCTGACCGTTCCACGCGGTGGCGATCGCCGATTCATTGGTTTCGGTCGGCGGATTGGTAAAGGTCCGCGACTGCGGTCGGAGCACCTTCACCCCGCCGCCGCGGGTGGCGCGAAGCTCGGCCTCGATCGCGGTCCAGTTGGGCCCCGCGACCGGATCGATGGCCTTGAATTCGACCAGCCACGGGCCGACTGTCAGCCGGTCGCCCGGCTTGGCGATCGCCAGCGTTTCGCGGGTGAAGGCGCTGTCGCTGGCCATGCCGATCAGCGACACCGCGACGCCGAGATGCGCGATCGCCATTCCCCAGGTGGCGAGCGGAGTGCGACTAAGCGAGCGGCCGACGAGCGGCATCAGCGACGCCGGGACCAGCCCCGCCCCGACCGCCAGCCCGAGTCGCGACAGGAGCGACATGTCGCGCGCGATGAGCAGGCTGATCGCCAGCACGGACAGGCTCATCAGCGCCGCGGGCGCAACCCACTGCCCGAGCGGCGCGGCGTGGCGTCGCCAGCGAAGCAACGGTCCGACCATCAGCGCCACGCCGAGCGCCAGGAAAACCGGTCCGGCAACGGCGTTGAAATACGGCGGACCGATTGACAGTTTCGCGCCCGTCAGCCCTTCGGCGAACAACGGGTAGAGCGTACCGATCAGGACGGTGCCGAGGATCACGCTGAGCAGCAGATTGTTGAGCACCAGCGCGCCCTCGCGGCTGACCAGGGCGAAGCGCGTGCCTTCGCGAACCGTCCCGGCGCGCAGGGCGAACAACGCCAGCGCCCCGCCGACATAGACCACGAGCAGGGCCAGGATGAAGCTGCCTCGGGTCGGATCGACCGCGAAGCTGTGGACCGAGGTCAGGATTCCCGAGCGGACGAGGAAGGTGCCGAGTAACGACATCGAGAAGGCGACCACCGCCAGCATCATGGTCCAGTTGCGAAGGCCGCCGCGCGCGGCGAGCACATTGATGCTGTGGAGCAAGGCGGTCGCGGCGAGCCACGGCATCAGGCTGGCATTCTCGACCGGGTCCCAGAACCACCAGCCACCCCAGCCAAGCTCGTAATAGGCCCAGTAGCTTCCGGCGGTGATGCCGAGCGTCAGAAACACCCAGCTTGCCAGCACCCATGGCCGCATCGCCCGCGCCAGCGCCGGGCCGACCTCGCGGGTGATGAGTGCCCCGACCGCAAGGCTGAACGCGACCGACAGCCCGACATAGCCAATGTATAACGTCGGCGGGTGGAAGGCGAGGCCGGGGTCCTGCAGCAACGGGTTCAAGCCGATGCCCTCAGCCGGCGCCGGATCGATCCGCGCGAACGGGTTGGAGGCGAACAGCAGGAAGACGTAGAAGCCCAGTCCGAGCGCGGCCTGCGCGGCCAGGCTGGCATCCAGCATCCGTGACCCGACGCGCCGCTCGAACAGCGCCAGCGCCGCCCCCGACAGGGCCAGCACGGTCACCCACAGCAACATCGACCCTTCGTGATTACCCCAGGTTCCGGCGAATTTGTATAGCAAGGGCTTGGCGCTGTGGCTGTTGGCCGCCACCAACGCGACGCTGGTATCGGTGCGCACGAACAGCGCGATCAGCGCGGCGAAGGCGATCAGCGCCAGCAGCCCCTGCGCCAGCGCCAGCGACCGCGCCGCCGCTATCCCGCCGCCGCGCAAGGCGGGCACGACCACCAGCAGCAACTGCGCTAGCGCCAGCGCGGCGGCCAGCCACAAGGCGGCGAGGCCGGCCTCGGCAATCATTGGCTGAGGGTCTTGCCGGCTTTATGCTCCGCCGACTGGTTGCCAAGCTGCGGCGGCATGTAGCGCTCGTCATGCTTGGCAAGGATCATGTCGGCGACGAAGGTGCCGCGCTCCATCCGCCCTTCGGCGACCATCCCGCTGCCTTCGCGGAACAAATCGGGCAGGATTCCGCGAAAGGTCACGGGCACCTTGGCTGCGCCATCGGTGACAATGAACCCGACCGAGGTGCCGCCCAGCTCCTTGAGCGAGCCTTGCTCGACCATCCCGCCGAGGCGGATCGCCTCCCCCTCCCCGGCCTTGCCCGCGACGATGTCGGCAGGGGTACGGAAATAGGCCGCGCGGTCGGCCAGGCCCCACATTGCCAGCAAGGCGGCGGCAATCAATGCGCCAAACACCGCCAGCACAAGCACGAGCCGCTGATGTTTGGGCCGAAATTTGCTCACCGGCGGGTCACCTTGTCGGCGAATTTTTCGGCGGCGCGCATCGAGCGCCACGCCCAGATGGTCAGCGCCGCGCTGCCGCCCAGCACGATGGCATAAGCAGAGATGATGAATGGCCAGTGGTTCATGTCGTGGCACTCCGCCGCAGCCGGGCCTCGGCGCGGGCGCGGGCCAGCTCGGCGCGCATCCGCATCAGCACGACGCTGGTGAACAGGAAGGTGAAGCCGAACAACGTCAGCGGCAGCGGCCACAGCAGTTCGGGCGCGATGGTCGTTCCCGTGAGCGTGATCGACTTGCCCTGGTGCAGCGTGTTCCACCACAGCACCGAATAATGGATGATCGGCAGGTTGATCGCACCGACCAGCCCGAACAGGGCCGCCATCCGTCCCTCGCCACCGCGCTCGCGCTCGGCCGAGGCCAACGCGATATAACCGAGATAGAGGAACAACAGGATCAGCGTCGAGGTCAGCCGCCCGTCCCATTCCCACCACGTGCCCCACGTCGGGCGGCCCCAGATCGATCCGGTGGCGAGGCACATCGCGGCAAAGGCGGCGCCGATCGGCGCGATCGCCCGGCCGGCGACCGCGGCAAGCGGATGGCGCCACACCAATTGCATCAGGCTGGCCACCGCCAGGCCGCCCCATCCGGCCATGCCGAGCCACGCCGACGGCACGTGGATATAGAGGATCCGCACGCTCTCGCCCTGGAGGTAATCGCGCGGGGTGACGAACAGACCGCCGATCACCCCGGCCAGGATCAACGGCACCGCAAGCGCCAGCGTCCAGGCCGTGGCCGGGCGGGCGATCTTCAGGAAGCGGGCGGGATTGGCGAAAACGTGCATCGGTGCGTCGGGCTTTAGGACACAGCCGCAAATTCGCAAACCCTAACGCGGGGGTTGGTCGCTCGACCCGCGCCCGATCAATTTCTGCGCCATCGCATCGGCCACCGCCGCCGGGTCGCGGCCCGACGCGGCGCTTTCGGCCCAGATGATGTCGAGCCGGCCAGGGATCGCCTTGATCCGCTCGCGCACCAATTCGGTGTCGCCATCACGCAAATATTCGGTCGAGACGTTGATGATCCCGCCCGCATTGATGACATAATCGGGGGCATAGAGGATGCCACGGTCCATCAGCCTTTTGCCATCCGCTTCGGTCTTGAGCTGGTTGTTGGCACCACCCGCGACAATCGGCGCGTTCAACGCAGCGATGCTCGATTCGTCGAGAATCGCGCCCAGCGCATTGGGGCTGAACACATCGGCCTCGAGCGACATGATCTCCGCCGGATCGACCACCGTCGCATTGCACAATGCTGAAAGCGCCTGCGCCCTTCCCGAATCGACGTCGGCGATCGACAGTCGCGCGCCCTCGGCTGCGGCGTGACGCGCGACTCCGCCGGCAACGCTGCCCGCGCCCTGCAGCGCGATGTGCAGCCCGGCGAGACTGTCCTTGCCCAGCGCCCGCTTGACGGCCGCCCTGATCCCCAGAAACACGCCGAGCGAGGTGTGCGGCCCGGGATCGCCGCCGACCCCGCTGTCGACCGGAAGCCCGGCGACATGCTTGGTCTGCCGCGCGACCTCGATCATGTCGGATACGCTCATCCCGACATCTTCGGCGGTGACGTATTTGCCGCCGAGGCTGTCGACCGCGCGGCCGAACGCGGCGAGCAAGGCAGGGCTCTTGGCGCGGTCCGGGCCGGCCAGCACCACCGCCTTGCCGCCGCCGAGCGGTAGCCCGGCCATCGCATTCTTGTAACTCATGCCGCGCGACAGGCGCAGCGCATCGGTCAGCGCGTCGGCGTCATCGGCATAATGCCAGAAGCGCGATCCGCCCGCGGCGGGTCCGAGGTGGGTCGAGTGCATCGCGATGATCGCGCGCAATCCCGACGCTTCATCGGTGACGAAATGCAGCGCTTCATGCGCGTCGAAGTCGGGGTAACCCCAGGGAGTGGTCATGGGTATCAAAAATCCGGTCGCAAGAAAAATGGGGCGATCGACGGGGCTTGAACCCGCGACCCTCGGTACCACAAACCGATGCTCTAACCAGCTGAGCTACGATCGCCGCAAACGCCCTTGGACAAGGCGCGCCGCGTCCTTAAGGGTCGGGGGCTTATATGGCAAGGCGAGGCGCATGATCAACGCGACAATCGAAAAGTTTGGTTACCCCGCGACGCTGGTTCGCGACTTTCATCACTGGGTGCTGCTGATACGCCCGGCACAGGTCACCGCAGGATCGCTGATCCTCGCCGCAAAAAGCGATGTCACCGCCTACGGCGCGCTCCCTCCGGCGGCCTTTACCGAGCAGGGCACGATCGTCGCCGACCTCGAGCAAATGCTGCGCCGGGCGATAAACATGGATAAAATCAACTATTTAATGCTGATGATGGTCGACCCGCATGTTCACTTTCACATCTTTCCCCGCTATCGAGGGACACGTTCCTTCGCTGGACTGACGCTGACCGATCACGGCTGGCCCGGTCCGCCCGACCTCAAGTCGGCGGTGGAGCTGGATTCGGCCGCTATCGGGCAGGCGGTCGAGACGTTTCGCCAAGGTTGGTAACGGCATCGCCGATTCACCAATGTTTACAAAACAGGGCATTTCGCTTGCGCATCGATTTCGATGAGCGCAAATATTTGAGTTGGGGAGTGCATGTTGAATTCAAGTCGCATTGCAAGGCGCGAGTCGGCCACCGGCGTGCCCCTCAAGGACACGCTGATCAAGGCTGGCCTCGATTCGGTGCTGGCCGCTGCGCTCGACGAAATGCCGCATCGCAGCGTGCATCTCGATCCGCGCCGCCCGTTCCGCGAGCCCGGTATGCCGCGCAATGAAGTCATGTTCGTGACATCGGGCCTGGTGGCGAAATATAAAACCGACTCCAGCGGCCGGCGGCAGATCGTCGCCTTGCGTTTCCCCGGCGAAGGCGTGCTGCCGCGCGAAGGCAATGCCAGTTATGGCATCCAGGCGATCGTCAAAAGCGACGTGCTGATCGGCAAGTCCGAGGATTTCGACCAGGTGGTCGAAGACAATCCCGACCTCGCCCGCTTTTTCTGGCGGCTGGTCCAGCGCAACGAGTCGATTGGCTACGAATGGCTGGTCAATACCGGGCGCCGCGATTCGACCGCCCGAGTCGCGCATTTGCTGTGCGAGACCGCCACCCGCTACGGCATCGACGTGCATAGCGCACCGCTCATGAACCCGTTCACCCAGCAGCAGATCGCCGACATCACCGGCCAGACCTCGGTCAACGTCAATCGCGTGTTCGCCGATCTCGAGCGCCAGAAACTGATCAAGCGCAACGGCCGCGAAATCCGCTTCCTCGACTGGCCCGAATTGCTGCGTGTGGCGAGCTTCCAGCCGGGCTATCTGGATTAGTCGAACAATTATCGGGATTGCGATTGGGCGGCAATGCGGTTTCCGTGCTACCCCGTCTTGCCGTCAGGTGGCGGGTCGATGACTGAAATGTCGAAATTTCATCGACTTTCAATTTGAGGCATGGTGGGCGCGGCAGGGATTGAACCTGCGACCCCACCCGTGTGAAGGGTGTGCTCTACCACTGAGCTACGCGCCCATGCCCCCGACACCTTGCTTGAGCAACATCGGTCGAGTGCCGATAGTCAAGCGGCTGTTGCCTGTCCAGCTTACTGAACGGCATCCTTGAGGATCCGCCCGGGGCGAAACTTGGGCTGGGTGCTGGCCTTGATCTGCATCGGCTCGCCGGTGCGCGGGTTGCGGCCGACCGAGGCCTTGCGCCGGGTCACCGAGAAATTGCCGAACCCGACTAGGCGAACTTCGTCGCCGCGCTTCAAGGCCGAGGTGATGACCTCGAGCATCGTTTCCACCGCGCGCGACGAATCCGAGCGGGTGAGTCCCGCGCGATCGGCGATCTGGCCAATCAGGTCCTGCTTGTTCATTCCAAACTCCCGAGCTTGCCGAATTCCCGAACTTGCACGCGGAGACTCGCGGCCATGGTCGATCCGCGGTTAAGGCAATAACTGGCCGCGAAGTCAAAGCACTAGTGACGAACCGCCGGACTTTCGCCTGTCCCGGCAGGGGACGGCACCGGCTCGGCCGCATGTTCGTCGACGTCCGACCATTCGATCGGCGTCACCGGCTCGGTCAGCGCAATCGCCAGCGCTTCGTCGACATGGGCCACCGGGTGGATCTTGAGTTTGTCCTTCACCGCTGCCGGAATCTCGGCCAGATCCTTTTCATTCTCGGCCGGGATCAGCACCGTGGTGATCCCGCCGCGCAGCGCCGCGAGCAGTTTTTCCTTCAGACCGCCGATCGGCAGGACCCGGCCGCGAAGCGTCACTTCGCCGGTCATCGCGACGTCGCGCCGAACCGCAATGCCGGTCAGGGTCGAGATCATCGCGGTGACCATGCCGACGCCCGCCGACGGGCCGTCCTTGGGCACCGCGCCTTCGGGCAGATGGACGTGGATATCCTTGCGCGCGAAAATCGACGGCTTGATGCCGTATGCCGGCGCCCGTGCCTTGACGAAGCTCATCGCCGCCTGGATCGATTCCTGCATCACTTCGCCGAGCTTGCCGGTGGTCTTGACCAATCCCTTGCCGGGTACCGTGACCGCCTCGATGGTCAGCAATTCGCCGCCGACCTCGGTCCACGCCAGCCCGGTAACCGCGCCGATCTGATCCTCTTCCTCACTGACCCCGTAGCGATAGCGGGTAACGCCGAGATAGTCGCCGACATTGGCTGCGGTCAGTTCGACCCGTTCGACCTTCTTCTCGAGGATCTGGCGAAGCGATTTGCGCGCGATCTTGGCCAGCTCGCGCTCGAGCGTGCGAACCCCGGCCTCGCGGGTGTAATGGCGCAGGATGGCGCGCAGGCCGTCGTCGGCGAACACCATCTCGTCATCTTTCAGGCCATGGGCTTCCATCTGCTTGGGGATCAGGTGGCGCCGAGCGATCTCGACCTTCTCGTCCTCGGTATAGCCTTCGAGGCGGATGATCTCCATCCGGTCGAGCAATGGCTGCGGCATGTCGAGGCTGTTCGCGGTGGTCACGAACATCACGTCGCTGAGGTCGTAATCCAACTCGAGATAATGGTCCTGGAAGCGATTGTTCTGCTCGGGATCGAGCACCTCGAGCAGCGCCGAGGCCGGGTCGCCGCGGAAATCGGTGCCAAGCTTGTCGATCTCGTCGAGCAGGAACAACGGATTGCTGGTCCCGGCCTTTTTCAGATTGGTGATGATCTTGCCCGGCAGCGAGCCGATATAGGTCCGGCGGTGGCCGCGGATTTCGGCCTCGTCGCGCACTCCGCCCAACGACTGACGCGCGAATTCGCGGCCCGTGGCCCGCGCGATCGAACGGCCGAGCGAGGTCTTGCCGACGCCCGGCGGACCGACCAGACACAGGATCGGGCCCTTGAGACGGTTGGTCCGCGCCTGTACCGCAAGATATTCGACGATCCGGTCCTTGACCTTCTCCAGCCCGTAATGATCCTCGTCGAGGATCGCCTGCGCCTCGGCAATGTCGCGCTTGAGGCGGGACTTCTTGCCCCACGGAAGCCCCAGCAAGATGTCGAGATAATTGCGCGCGACGGTTGCCTCGGCGCTCATCGGCGCCATGCCCTTGAGTTTCTTCAGCTCGGCATTGGCGCGGGTGCGGGCTTCCTTGCTCAGCCGGGTCTTGCGGATTTTCGTCGCCAGCTCGGCCAGCTCGTCGCCGTCCTCACCATCCTCATTGCCGAGCTCGCGCTGGATCGCCTTCAACTGCTCGTTGAGATAATATTCGCGCTGGGTCTTCTCCATCTGGCGCTTGACCCGGCTGCGAATCTTCTTCTCGACCTGGAGCACGCCGAGTTCGCCCTCCATGAAGGCAAACACCATCTCGAGCCGCCGCGACGGGTTCAGTTCGCTGAGCAACGCCTGCTTGTCGGGGACCTTGATCGACAGGCTGGAGGCAACCGCATCCGCAAGCATCGAGGGATCCTCGATCTCGGCCAGTTGCACCCCGGTCTCGGCCGGAAGGCGCTTGTTCAACTTGGCATAATTGTCGAATTGGTCGACCACCGACCGCATCAGCGCCTGCGCCTCGGGCTCGGCGGCTTCCTCCTCCGCGACGTCCTCGACCACCGCCGACAAATGGCCGTCGGCCTCAATCAGCTCGATCAGGCGCGCGCGGCGCACCCCCTCGACCAGTACGCGGACGGTGCCGTCGGGAAGCTTGAGCAACTGCATCGCGGTGGCGACCACGCCGAGATCGTACAGCGCGTCGCGGTCGGGGTCGTCCTCATTGGGATCGAGCTGGGCGACGAGGAACAATTGCTTGTCCTCGGCCATCGCCGCTTCGAGTGCGGCGACCGATTTGTCGCGGCCGACGAACAACGGAACGATCCGATTGGGGAAAACGACGATGTCGCGCAGCGGCAGGATTGGGAATGTTGAGCTCATGACCCCCATATGGGCAGCGCTCAGGCCGAGCGCAACAACCGCTTCAAGCCGAGAACAGCAACAGCAGCGCCGGACCGAGATTATTGAGCGCATGAACCGCAAACACGATGCCGATCGCCGCCAGCCTCCCCTGCCCGCGCCACACGACGTACAAGGTGGAGAAAATCAGGAATGGCCACCAGATCACCAGCCCCCACGCGGCTGCGGCGAGCGAATGAGCGATTCCCCAGCCGATCGAACTGGCGATCACGGCAAAGCGCGGCGGCAAGAGCAACAGTAGAATCTCGAGTGCCGCCGCCATGATCAGCGTCTCGATGAATGGCGCGAACACCACCAGCAGCATGACGGTCGACAGCCCGTTGACGGGAATTTCCGGCCCCGCCACCTGCGGTAGCAGCGCCGACACCAGCAGCGACAGCAACAGCGCCGGGATCGTCGTCACCGCCCATCCGACCAGGATCGCCCGCACCGGGCGCCGCGGCTCGAGCAGCGCCGGAAATCGCGATGATTCGATCAATTAAGCGGCGTCGCCCGTGGTGCCGGACGCCTTGTCCTTCTTGGCATAGACTCGCACCGGATCCTTCGATCCGGCGACCACGTCCTTGTCGACATGGACTTCGTCGACCCCGTCCATCGACGGCAGGTCGAACATCGTGTCGAGCAGGATCCCCTCGAGGATCGAGCGCAGCCCGCGCGCGCCGGTCTTGCGGTCGATCGCTTTCCTCGCGATCGCGCCGAGCGCGTCCTCGGAGAAGCCCAATTCGACCTCCTCCATGTCGAACAATTTCTGATATTGCTTGATCAGCGCATTCTTCGGCTCGATCAAAATCTTGACCAGGGCTTCCTCGTCGAGATCCTCGAGCGTCGCGATCACCGGCATGCGGCCGATGAATTCGGGGATCAGCCCGAACTTCATCAGATCCTCCGGCTCGGTCGATTTCAGGACCTGCCCGGTGCGGCGCTCGTCGGGCGCGGCGACATGCGCGCCAAAGCCGATCGACTTGCCCTGCAGCCGGTCGCCGATGATCTTCTCGAG
>Ga0105044_10009106_pt1 | contig 13607 bp, 5 predicted proteins | sample MAT01_FD_78092 | JGI IMG/M metagenome (GOLD analysis project Ga0105044, IMG submission 78092) | Freshwater microbial communities from Lake Fryxell liftoff mats and glacier meltwater in Antarctica - MAT-01 | ecosystem: Environmental > Aquatic > Freshwater > Ice > Liftoff microbial mat | place...
CCCTAGAAGATAGTGAGTTTTTGAGAGAAATACAGCCAAATATTAATGGAGAATTAGTCTTAACTGGCAGGACAGATAATTTTCAAATAAATAGTATCCGGGGTGATGGAGTTCTCAATATTGCCGCTGCTGGAGGCACAATCACTGCGAGTAATATTCAGCTTGATCAAGGAAATCTGCAAACTCAAATTAGAGCTAGAAATCTACAATTAAATAATTTATCTATCCTGCCTGTAGAACTCAGAAATAGCTCAGTCAATGGGGATTTTCTCGCTTCGATAAATCTAGATAATCTGGAAAACTTACAACTTGGCAGCATCACTGCAACGGGAAATGGAGAGTTAACTATTGCTGGAGGAGTAGTTACGGCAGAAGGGATTCAAGTCCGGGATGGAAATTGGCAAACTAGGGCGATCGCTAGATCAATTCAGGTCGATCGCCTTGCTACTTTACCTACTCAATTTGCCGGAAGTAACTTAAACGGAGAATTTACCCTAGGTGGCAGTTTAGATAATTTTGATTTGGCGACAATTACCGCCCAAGGCTTTGCTAATTTAGGTTTAGCTGGTGGGAATGTCAATGTCACAAATGCCGAATTAAGTGGTGGAAATTTTCGGGCGAGAGTTGTCCCGGTGGGCTTAGAAATTCGTGATTTTGTGAATACTCTCTCTGGACAATTAGATGGCAGTTTGCAAGTATTTGGAAATATTAATAATCTCAGTCCAAGGGGAATCCAAGCTGTAGGAGAAATTAATTTGCCCCAAGGTATTGCCGGAGTCGTTGGCGCAGCCTCTCCCTTGGAGAATCGACCGATTGTGGCGGGGATTAACTGGAATGGACAAAGATTAGTTCTTAATCGAGCCACTGCTGAAGACTTGGATATCCGGGGCTTTGCCGATCTCAACTTTGATACCGCCGATATTGTGACTCGTTGGGATTTAGATATTAATGCTGCAAATATTAACCTCCAAAACTTGCCCATTGCCTTACCAGCCCCCGCTACTTTGATGGGCAGAGGAGATTTTCAGGGCAGAGTCACGGGCAATCTAGCAAATCCCCAGATCGCTGGAGCCTTACAAGTCCGGGATTTAGTGACCACTGGGCTTGCCTTTGAACCCCTGCTCCGGGGAACCGTCAACGCCAACCAAACCGGGGTAAATCTCCAACTTGTCGGCACTCAAGACCGGATTGAAGCAACTCTTTCGCCCCAGTTTCTGCCAGAATCTTTCTTTATTGTCCGGGGGGAAACTATCGCCACAGGGCGGGTTGAGGCAAATAATCTATTGGCTGTGAACTTGCAGAATTTTCCTGTGACTACCCTCAGACCCCTAGTGGCGGGAACTCCCCTGGCGGGACGGGCGATCGGCGGTAGTTTGTCGGGGGATTTTGATGTCAATCTCCGGGATTTTAGTGCGGTGGGAACGATCGCCATCCAAGAGCCTGTAATTAATACCCTACGGGGGGATAGTTTCACCGCTGATTTTGCCCTCGATCGAGAAAGCATCCGCCTCACACAATCTGTCTTCCGGCAGGGAACTGGAGAATATCGCCTCACGGGAGTAGTGAATCAATTTCTGGGTACTCCCCAAATCCAAGTCAGCGCCCAAGTAATCAACGGAGATGTTCAAGATATTTTAACTGCCCTCCAGATTTTTGAGCTACGGGATATTGTTAGCGGAAATATTCTGCCCATCTACGGCACGGCGGCAGATCTGGGTCGTCTCAATGCCGGAACCCCAGAACCAACCCTCACCGGACAGTTACGCCGTCTCTCAGAATTGCAAGAACTCCTTGCCCAACAACAGGAAACCCGTCAACAGGAAAACTTTGATCTCCCAGAACTCAGCAATTTTGCCGGAAAATTTAACGGTCTGATCACAGCTAATGGCTCCCTTGAGACAGGGATTAATGCCGAATTTAACTTCACTGGGGGGGATTGGGTTTGGGGAAATTATCAACTCCAGCAGGTACAGCTAGAGGGGAATTTTCGGAATAATATCCTCACTCTCCTGCCCTTGGAACTGAGGAGTGGCGATCGAGTAGTTAGCTATCAAGGGACGATCGGCGGCGCAGAACAATCGGGGCAGTTAATTGTCGAAAAAGTTCCTGTGGCTCTCCTATCTCAACTTTTTCAACTCCCAGATTTCTTCGGGGTGACAGGGGAAATCAGCAGTATCACCACCCTTTCTGGCAGCATCGATAACCCCAGCGCGAGAGGGGCTGTGAGCGTGACCCAAGCAACGCTGAATCAAATTCCAGTGCAGGAAGTCGAAGCTGGTTTTAGTTATCTCGATAGTCGTCTCCGGTTCGGTACAAATGTCTCGATCGCCGGATCAAATTCTGAACAACAATCTTCTCCCCTAACTATTCGGGGCAATATTCCCTACCAGCTACCCTTTGCCAGCAATGCTCCCAGCGACAACCAACTCAGCCTCAACCTCCAAGTCCAAAATCAAGAATTGGCAATCTTAGATATCTTGAGCCAAGGACAGGTAGCTTGGGGTGGGGGCGAGGGAGATGTGCAGCTAGATATTACTGGGGAAATTGACCAGTCTCTAAATATCACCAACCTCGTGGCGGACGGATCAGCCGTATTCCGGGATGCGGTGTTAAATCTCCAAATTTTACCTTCCCCTCTCACTAAAATTAATGGCAGTATTGCCTTTGACTTCGACCAAATTAATATCGAGAATCTCCGGGGTGAATTGGGGGGCGGGGAAGTCTCGATCGCTGGCAGTCTGCCGATTTTTAGTCCCAGTTTTCGGGATAATCCCTTGGCGGTCAATCTAGATAACCTTGCGTTAAATCTTCCAGACCTATACAGTGGTGGAGTCCGAGGAAATGTCATTGTCACCGGAACCGCCCTTGCTCCGAGAATCGGTGGCTCGATCGAAGTTTTTGATGGACAGGTATTACTCACAGTTCCTGATGCGACAGTGGCTAGCACTGGTAATGCTCCCAACAATAACCCCGGACTCCGCCCTGAGTTGAACGATCTCCGCCTCGTCTTGGGACGAAATATCCAACTCAATCTGCCGCCAGTCTTGGGTTTTGTCGCTGATGGTGGCTTGGTGGTCAACGGGCCTTTGGATAATTTACAACCAGAGGGAATTATTAATATTCAACGGGGCAGGGTGAATTTATTTACCAGTGAGTTTCGCCTAGCAGGGGGTTACGATCATACTGCCCAGTTTTTCCCAGAGCGGGGTTTAGATCCTTTCCTAAATGTCCGACTAGCCACTTCGGTGGAAGAATCTACGGGCAGGCGCTTACCCACCAATGAGTCACTTTCAGAAATTCGAGAGCAACCCCTGAGTGTTTTCGGCACGGTGCAAACGGTACGAATTGAAGCCCGAGTCAATGGTTATGCCAGCGAATTGAACGATCGCCTAGAACTGAACAGTAGCCCCCGCCGTAGCCAGCAGGAAATCATTGCTCTCTTGGGGGGGAATTTCATTGATAGTTTCTCCCAAGGAAACGCCACTATTGGGCTTGCCAACCTCGCTAGTTCTGCCCTATTAAGTAATTTCCAAAATCAAATTAGTGAGGCCCTAGGTTTAGCCAGTTTCCGGTTATTTCCCACCACCATTAACGATCGAGGACAAATTAACACTACCTTAGGTTTGGGAGCCGAAGTCGGCATTGATATCACCCCCAGTGTCTCGATTTCTGCCCTCCGAGTTTTAACCGCCAATCAACCTTTTCAGTACAGTCTCCGCTACCGGATCAATGAAAATCTCCTCCTCCGGGGCAGCAGTAATTTAGCTGGAGATAATCGAGTTTTAATTGAGTTCGAGACTCGCTATTAAATCATGAATAACTTATTACGAATAACTTACTATTAAATTAGTCCCAATAATATACTTACAAGCATTTCTAATTATTCTATTTGTCCACATAAACTTGAAATAGCAAACTAATAGTAAATCTCAACCTTGGAGGTCGAAATTCAATATTTACAACTGCCAAATTTACAGATTTTACCCCTAGAGAGTAATCACCTACCGGGTATTCTGGAGATCGATCGCCTCTGCTTTGGTGGTTGGTGGAATTTAGCTCATTATCAGTGGGAATTAGATCATCCAGAAAGTCATTTTTTAGTAATTACTATTCCTGAAGTATCTAAGATAGCTGAAACATCTGAAATAAGTGATCCCCAAGCAAATAATCTAGTGATTGGAGTCGGTGGCTTTTGGCAAATTCTCGAAGAAGCTCATATTCATCTTTTCGCAATTCATCCCCAATACCAAGGCAAGGGACTAGGGAAATTCCTCTTGGGTCAACTCCTCCATCTAGCAAAAGAACTTGGTCTAGAACGGGCTACCTTAGAAGTTCGGGAGTCCAATCATCAGGCTCTAGGTTTATACCAAAAATTTGGTTTTCAAGAAGCAGGACGTAGACCAAATTACTATGCTGACAACTCTGAAGCAGGCGTGATTCTTTGGTTAAATCGACTACAATCCTGCGAGTTTGTCTAGGGTAATTTCTAGAGCTAACCTATCTTCAAAATATCTTCCCATGTCTACTTTTGTTGCTGCCGAACCCTATCCCTATCCTTACAATGGCGATCTTCGTCCCGAAAATACAGCCTTGATCATTATTGATATGCAGACAGATTTTTGTGGTGAGGGGGGCTATGTCGATCGAATGGGCTACGATTTATCCCTGACTCGATCGCCAATTGAGCCAATTAAAAAACTCTTACAAGTAATGCGCAATCGGGGTTTCCTCATCCTCCACACCAGAGAAGGGCATCGCCCCGACCTCTCAGATTTACCCGCAAATAAACAATGGCGGAGTCGGAAAATTGGGGCAGGAATTGGAGACCCTGGGCCCTGTGGCAAAATTTTAGTCCGGGGCGAACCAGGTTGGGAAATTATCCCAGAGCTAGCTCCCTTGCTGGGAGAACCCATTATTGATAAGCCGGGGAAGGGTTCCTTCTACGCTACAGATTTAGATCTAATTCTCAAAACTAAGGGGATTCAAAATATTATCCTCACCGGGATCACCACGGATGTCTGTGTCCACACCACCATGCGAGATGGAAACGATCGAGGTTATGAATGTCTTCTCCTGTCTGATTGCACCGCCGCCACCGATAAAAATAACCACCTCGCCGCTCTGCACATGATTAAAATGCAGGGGGGAGTCTTTGGAGCAGTAGCAGACTCTCTAGCCTTGTTAACAGCTATTTCTTGAGATTAGCTACTTGAGATTAACTACTTGAGATCGACCAACAGAGGAGTTTGAGATGTCCTTGGAGTCTGGACAGGGCTTTAAACCCAAATCTCTGGTAAAATGCTCTATCATCTGCTAAAAAACAGCCACCTCATTATGGCTCTTAAACCATGCCCCCAAAGGCATAGCCATGCAGCAATTGAAACTTATATTTGACAAGATTAGGATGCCCCAAGTAAACCAACCCGCAGTTATGGTCATCGGCGGTGCTGAAGATAAAGTCCACGGAAAGCTGATCCTCCACCACTTTTTCCATCGTGCTGGTGGTCAAGAGGCAAGGATTGCGATCGTGCCCTCTGCATCTAGAGAGCCGGTGGTGATTGGCGATCGCTATGTCAATATCTTCAAAGAGATGGGAGCGAAGGAAATCCGAGTTTTAGATATCCGCGATCGCATCCAAGGAGAAGATACCGACTTCCTTGCCTACATCGAAGATTGTACTGGCGTATTCCTCACCGGAGGAGACCAGCTCCGCCTCTGTGGGCTATTAGCAGAAACCCCGCTTATGGAAAATCTCCGCCGCCGCATCCGTTTGGGGGAAGTTACCCTCGCCGGGACTAGTGCCGGGGCTGCCATCATGGGCTATCACATGATCGCTGGGGGCGGCAGTGGTGAATCTCCGAACCGAGCGCTGGTTGATCAGGCTATGGGTTTAGGAATTATCCCTGAAGTCATTGTGGATCAACATTTCCATAACCGGAACCGCATGGGCAGACTCATGAGTGCGATCGCTGCTCACCCAGATTTATTAGGGTTAGGTATTGATGAAGATACCTGTGCCTTAGTAGAGCGCAGTGGTATTATGCAGGTACTCGGCAAGGGAACTGTCACTGTGATTGATCCTGTCTCCCTCTCCTATACCAATCATGAAGGGACTGAAGCCACAGATCCCATTAGTCTCCATAATCTCAAAGTCCACATTTTTAGTCACGGCGATCGATATCATATCTACAAACGTCATGTTTTACCCCCGGCTCCTACTGCCTTTGGTTAGAAATTGGCGAGGATAATTTCTAATCTCCAGAGAAACTGTTCATCGGTAACAGTTTGCTGACACTGCAAGCAAGACACTAGTTAATCATCAGTTAGTCGTTATTCCTACTCAACTATCATCAAGCCCAGACCAATTTATGAAAATTCTCAAAATCCAGACGTTACGCGGTCCCAACTACTGGAGTATTAGGAGACAGAAACTAGTAGTCATGCGTCTTGATTTGGAAGATTTACGAGATAAAACCTCTAGGCAAATCCCCGGTTTCTATGAGGGTTTACTCAAAACTCTGCCTACCCTAGAGGAACACTTCTGCTCCCCCGGTGTCCGGGGCGGTTTCCTGAGCAGGGTTGCCGAGGGAACAATGATGGGGCATATTATCGAGCATGTTGCCCTAGAGCTACAAGAACTAGCCGGAATGTTAGTCGGGTTTGGACGTACCAGAGAAACCAGAACTGATGGCATCTACCAAGTTGTGATTGAGTATCAAGATGAACAGGCGGGGCGCTATGCGGCGAGGGCTGCGGTTCGCCTCTGTCGGAGTATTGTCGATACCGGGAGCTACTCAGAAAAGGAGCTAGCCCAAGATTTGGCTGACCTACGGGAAATTGCTAGGGATGCTGCCCTCGGACCAAGTACAGAGACGATCGTCGAAGAAGCAGACAAGCGGGGCATTCCTTGGGTACAGCTATCGGCACGAGCCATGATCCAACTAGGCTACGGAGCCTTTCAAAAACGAGTCCAAGCTACCCTGAGTGATTATTCAGGGATTTTAGCAGTGGAATTAGCCTGTGATAAGGAAGGCACGAAGCAAATTCTTAAGGAAGCTGGAGTGCCAGTGCCTAGGGGTGCGGTGATCCAATACCTAGAAGATTTGCAACCAGCGATCGACGATGTGGGTGGGTATCCCATTGTGATCAAACCCCTTGATGGTAATCATGGACGGGGGATCACTATTGATATCAATAGCTATGCTGATGCGGAAGCTGCCTACGATATGGCTCGGAATGTTTCTAAATCTATAATTGTGGAGCGTTTCTATCAAGGGCGAGATCATCGGGTATTGGTGATCAATGGCAAATTTGTGGCGGTGGCTGAAAGAATCCCTGCAAGGGTGATCGGTAATGGCAGGCTGACTATTTCTGAACTGGTGGAAGAAACGAATCAAGACCCCAACCGGGGCGAAGGGCATGATAATGTGTTGACCAAAATCACCGTCGATCGAAGCTGTGTCGCTCTTCTTGAAAAACAGGGCTACGGGCTAGATACAGTGCTACCTATGGGGGAAGTCGCTTACCTACGGGCCACGGCTAACCTTAGTACTGGCGGCATAGCAGTTGATCGCAGTGATGATATTCATCCAGAAAATATTTGGTTAGCCCAACGAGTCTCCAAAATTATTGGCTTAGATATCATGGGGATTGATATTGTTACTCCAGATATTACCAAGCCCCTACAGGAAGTTGATGGAGTAGTGGTGGAAGTCAATGCGGCTCCGGGATTTCGGATGCACACCGCCCCCAGCGAAGGCAAGCCCTGTAACGTGGCAGCGCCTTTGTTAGATATGCTCTTTCCCCCCGGTACTCCCTGCCGAGTCCCCATCATCGCTATCACTGGCACAAACGGCAAAACTACCACAACTCGCCTTATTGCCCACATCTATCGCCAAACTAATCTGGTTACGGGTTACACCACCACTGACGGAATTTATATTGACGATCATCTCGTGGAAGCAGGAGACAATACAGGGCCCCAGAGTGCTCAAGTTATTTTGCGGGATCCCACGGTACAAGTGGCGGTACTAGAAACGGCTCGGGGGGGGATTCTCCGGGCAGGCTTGTCCTTCACGACCTGTGATGTCGGGGTAGTCTTGAATGTGGCGGCGGATCACTTAGGAATTGGGGATATTGACTCGATCGAGCAGATGGCTCACCTGAAAAGTGTCGTTGCCGAAGCCGTAGCGACCGATGGTTATGCTGTCCTCAATGCTGATGATCCCCTTGTCGTAGCCATGGCAGAGCGAGTCCAGGGCAAGATTGCCTACTTCTCCATGAAACCCGATTCTCCCCTAGTTGCCACTCATACCGAAAGCGGCGGTATTGCTGCCTTTTATCGAGAGGGTTTTCTGATCATCCGTAAAGGTATGACGGAAATTAAAGTAGCAGAGGCAAAAGATGTCCCCGTTACCATGAAAGGAATGGCTCCTTTTCAGATTGCCAATGCCCTTGCGGCGACCCTTGCTGCTTACGTTCAAGGGGTAGAGATAGATACGATCCGCCTTGGGTTAATGACCTTCAAAGCCTCGGTGGAACAAACTCCCGGACGGATGAATTTGTTTGAAATCAAGGATCATAGCGTCCTAATTGACTATGCCCATAATTCGGCTAGCTACGAAGCCCTCGGAGGCTTTATCCGCAACTGGCCGGGAGCTAAGATTGGGGTGATTGGTGGTCCTGGCGATCGACGGGATGAGGATTTAATTAATTTGGGGACTCTTTCTGCCCAGATTTTTGATCAGATATTTGTCAAGGAAGATGAAGATCGCCGGGGACGAGCGCCGGGAGAGGTGTCAAGACTAATCTGTCAAGGGATTGTTCAAGCCCAACCCAATCTTCCCCACGAAACTATTCTCAAGGAAACTGAGGCGATTCAAAAAGCTTTGAGCCAAGCTACGACAGATTCCCTGGTGGTGTTCCTGCCAGAGTCGGTATCCAAAGCTATTAAATTAATCGAATCCTATAAAAGCGATAATTAAGCCGATGATGAGATTTGAACTCACGACCGATCGATTACGAATCGATTACTCTACCCCTGAGCTACATCGGCAAACTGAATGAACTGAATAAATATTATAGCGGATTTTGGGGCTGCAAAAACCAAGAATTCCTAAAGAAGATATTCTAGAGGAGTGTTCTTAATAATGCAATTCTATCTTTTCAGTGAGTCACCATGCCTTCTCCAAAACAACGTCTAGACCCAGAACTGTATGCCCGCTTGCAAGCAGAATCAAAGGCTCCCTATCGTCCTCTCCGCAAATTTATTTATGTAGCTTTTGGTATTTCTGGAGTCTTGGGGGGGCTAATTTTTATAACCCAGATTGCTGCCCAACGAGATGTCACCGCTGCTTTACCCAATCTGGCAGTACAGATCGGAGTCGTAGCCTTGATGGTGTTTTTATTCCGTCTCGATCGTGAAAAAGCCTAGGATTGTCATAGCTCGATCGGTAATTTGTCAGTAAAAAGACGTAGTTAAGATTATCGATCACTTAGTGGTTTATAACAAAAAATATAGCGGTTCTCTAGAAGTCAACTCTATACTAAGGGTAGGAATAAAATTTGTTGCAACTGTACCCATAAACATAGCAGCAATAAGTTGATTTTTCTCTGGAGTTACAACTCTATTTAACTAGCTTAATTAGCTACTTATCTATTAATTTTCTGAGGCTATGGAAATGGATAACTCTACCCAAAATAATAATTCTCTTCCCCTAGGGCAACTTGTTGACTATCGAATTATTGAAACGGTTTATTCAGGAAGTCGGACTTTAGTATATCGAGCTATTCGGATCCATGACCAGTTGCCTGTAGTGATTAAACTCCTGAGAAATGATTATCCTACCTTCAGTGAACTGATACAGTTTCGTAATCAGTACAGCATCACTAAAAAACTCAGTTCTCCCCATATTGTTCAAACCTATAGTTTAGAACCTTATCAAAATGGTTATGGGTTAGTAATGGAAGATTTTGGAGGCGTATCTTTGCAGGAATGGGCTATGAATGGCAAAAATAAGCTTTCTTTGCCGGAGTTTCTCAAAATAGCGATCGCCCTCTGCAAGGCCTTAGATATTCTCTATCAAGAGCGAATTATTCATAAAGATATTAAACCCAGCAATATTTTAATTAATCCCGAAACCAAGCAAGTTAAATTAATTGATTTTAGTATTGCATCCTTGCTACCAAGAGAAACTCAAACCCTCGTCAATCCTAATGTGTTAGAAGGGACAATCGCTTACCTTTCTCCAGAACAAACAGGAAGGATGAACCGGGGAATTGATTATCGTAGCGACTTCTATTCTTTGGGTGTCAGTTTTTATGAATTACTAACTGGAAAACTACCCTTTGAAGTTAGTGATCCTCTAGATTTGGTGCATTGTCACATTGCGAAAATAGCATCTTTAGTAGATGAAATCAACCCACAAATCCCGCCTGTACTCTCAGAAATCGTCAAAAAATTGATGGCGAAAAATGCTGAAGAAAGATACCAGAGTACTTTAGGACTAAAATTTGATTTAGAAAATTGTTTAACTCAAATTCAAGAAACGGGTTCGATTGAGAGCTTTGAGATTGGGGCGAGGGATGTAAGCGATCGCTTTACCATCCCCGAAAAACTGTATGGTCGAGAGCAGGAAGTACAGATATTGCTAGAAGCCTTTGAAAGAGTTAGTACAGGCAACACCGAATTAATGTTAGTAGCGGGCTTTTCTGGTATAGGAAAAACAGTAGTTATTAACGAAGTGCATAAGCCGATCGTGTACCAAAAAGGTTATTTCATCAAAGGTAAGTACGATCAATTTAATCGCAACATTCCCTTTAGTGCGTTTGTCCAAGCGTTTCGAGATTTGATGGGGCAATTACTCTCAGAATCTGATAAGCAACTTACTCAGTGGAAAGCCAAGATTTTACAAGCAGTAGGTGAGAGTGGACAAGTAATTATTGAAGTTATTCCAGAACTGGAACTCTTAATAGGAAAACAGCCAGAAGTTACAGAATTGTCAGGAAGTGCATCTCAAAATCGTTTTAATTTATTATTCCAAAAGTTTGTGCAAGTATTCACTAGTGTGGAACATCCGCTAGTAATTTTTCTAGATGACTTACAATGGGCAGATTCTGCATCCTTGAAATTATTAGAACTCTTGATGAATGATGCTGGTCATTTATTAATTTTAGGAGCCTATCGAGATAATGAAGTATCTCCTATTCATCCATTTATGCTCATAGTGGAGGAACTGAAGAAAAAGGGAGTAAAAGTAAATATAATCACCTTAGAGCCGTTAAGTCAGGTCGACATTAATAGATTGGTAGCAGATACGTTGAGTTGCCCTTTGGAGCTTGCCCAGCCCTTAGCTAAATTGGTTTATCAAAAGACCAAAGGTAATCCATTTTTTACTACGCAGTTTCTCAAGGCCCTGCACGATGATAAATTCATTAAATTTAACCAATATTTGGGTTGTTGGGAATGTGATATTAGTCAAATTAGGGTACAGAGTCTAACTGATGATGTGGTGGAGTTTATGTCGTTGCAATTGCAGAAACTTTCACCAGAGACTCAAGATGTATTGAAGTTGGCGGCATGTATTGGAGCGCAGTTTGATTTGCAGACTTTGGGCATAGTTTACAAGCGATCGGAAACAGAAACAGCCACAGCCTTATGGAGAGCATTGCAGGAAGGATTAATTATTCCTATTAATGAAAGCTACAAGTTTTTCCAAGCAGGTACAGAAAGTTCAGAAACAACTCAAATTATTACAGTTCCTTATAGATTTTTACACGATCGAGTCCAACAGGCTGCTTACTCTCTAATTCCTGATCATCAGAAACAAAGAACTCATTGGCAGATTGGACAGCTCCTACTAAATCATACGGATTTGACCCAGAAAGAAGTAAGAATTTTTGAGATTGTCAATCAGTTGAACTATGGCATATCGCTAATTACTCAGCCAACGGAACGAGAGCCGCTGGCTGCATTAAATTTACTGGCTGGTCAAAAAGCAAAACTCTCAGCAGCTTATGCATCGGCATACAAGTACTTTGAGCAGGGTCGTACCTTACTAGAAAAAGATTGCTGGCAAAGCCATTATCGGTTAGCAGTGGATCTGCATATTGCTGTCATAGAAGCGGCCTGCCTAAACAGTGACTATGAGACAATGAAGACAATTGCGGATTCAACCCTGCCTCAAATCACCGATATTCATGATCAGGTGAAGATTCATGAATCGCTAATTCTCTATTATCACATCCAATCTCGCTTTAGGGACGCTGTTAACCTAGCAGTTCAAACTCTGACCCAACTTGGAGAGACTTTCCCATCCAGTCCTAATACACAAAGTTTTGTTGATGCACTTAATACAACAACCCGTTTGATTCAGGAAATTGGCATTGAACAAATTGATCAACTGCCGCTCATGCAAGATTCTGAAAAGTTAGCAGCCATGAGAATCTTGCGATCTTCATGCTTCCCTGCGTACTTTGCTGCTCCAGAGATGCTGGGATTATTAATCTGTCGTTTAGTTGATCTAACCCTCAAATACGGATGTTCACCTCTTACTCCGTTTGCCTATGGCATTTTTAGTGTATTAATGAATGGCGGGGTGAGCAATATTGAGTTGGGAGCGAAGTTTTGCGAATTGGCAATCTCCCTAGAAAATCAGCAAGACACCCTTCAGTATCGGGCACTCACCTATAACATGTGCTATGGGTTATCACGCCACTTTTATAAGCCAGTTCAAGAGTCTCTTGAACCGCTAATGCAGGGATATAAGAGCTTCTCAGATAATGGTGATGCTGAAAGTAGCGCCTATTGTCTGATCAATGCCTATTTTTGTTCGATTCTATCTGGAGTTAATTTAATAGAAATTCAAAAAAAATTTGAGAAATATATTCATCATGTTGTCACGTTGAAAAATGAACAAGTCATTCATCAATTACACATCTGGACACAGGTAATTCATAACCTGAGCGGACGAGGACAGAATCCCATGCAATTGAAGGGTGAATATTTTGATATTGACCAACTATTGCCTGAACTTTATGAAACTCAGAACTTCAATACTATCAACTATGCTTATGTAGCTCAAGTAATACTTTCTTATAAGTTTGGAGAATATGAACAAGCACTTGCATATGCCGAAAAAACAGCACCTTTGTTGGGTAGCAGCACCGGGAAATTTTTCACCTCAGTCTATAACTTTTATTACTCCTTAAGTTTGATCGCTGTATATAATCAGGTAAGCATAGCGACTCAAATGCAATATCTGAAAAAAATTCACGAGAACCAGAAACAGTTACAACATTGGACAGACTATTGTCCAGCTAATTTTGAACACAAGTATTTATTGGTGCAGGCAGAACTTGCTCAGATTACCCAGATGAACATGGAAGCGATCGACCTCTACGATCGAGCGATCGCCGGAGCCAAAGCTAACGAATATCTCCAAGAAGAAGCCCTCGCCAACGAACTCGCTGCTAAGTTCTACCTCGATTGGGGCAAGGAAAAAGTTGCTGCTGGCTACATGCAAGAAGCCTACTACTGTTACGCTCGCTGGGGAGCCAAAGCCAAAACCGATGATTTAGAAATTCGCTATCCTCAACTGCTGCAACCA
>Ga0105044_10009108_pt1 | contig 13605 bp, 13 predicted proteins | sample MAT01_FD_78092 | JGI IMG/M metagenome (GOLD analysis project Ga0105044, IMG submission 78092) | Freshwater microbial communities from Lake Fryxell liftoff mats and glacier meltwater in Antarctica - MAT-01 | ecosystem: Environmental > Aquatic > Freshwater > Ice > Liftoff microbial mat | place...
ACAGCCAGTGGAGAACGGAGGCATGTTGCTTTCGTAAATGGGACTCGCGGGTGTTGAAATGAAGGACGATCATTATGAGTTACCAGATGTTTTCAATTGGGGCTATGGCATTGGCAATCCTGTCCGGAGGCGCAGCCGCGTTTCCTGTCGCCAACTCGGAAGACAATCCACATGCGGCCCATATGCTGAAGTGCGCAGCAGTGTGCGCCGATTGTCAGGTTCAGTGCGACTCATGTTTCCATCACTGCTCATCGCTTGTGACGGACGGCAAGAAAGAGCATGCAATCTGCATGAATTGCTGCGTGGATTGTGCAGACTGCTGCACATTGTGTGCGAAGTTTTGTGCTCGACAGAGCACTATGAGTGCGCATGCGCTGGAGTGCTGCGTCAAATGCTGTGACGAATGTGCTGCCGCCTGTGAAAAATTCCCTGAAGACAAGCAGATGGCGGCCTGTGCCAAGTCCTGTCGCAATTGCGCTAAGGAATGTGGCGCAATGGCTAAAATGCTGAAATAACAGCAGCCTGCTGACCAATGAAAATACGACCGGCGACAGAGGAACTGTTGAGGACTGCAATCCTCAACAGTTCTTTGGCGTCAGTCGTCTTGCGTCGGAACAGTACCTGCGATTGCGCGAAAAAGGGACAAACGTTTCAGGGCTCCGGCTGATGAGACTTGTCATCGCAAATGTGGCCCGTCGTTCGGAAATTAGTCACTCCAACCAGGAATTCAATATGCCCGTCGCCACCAGAACGCTGCGTTCAGTTCACCTTGCTTCCCGCCCGGATGCCGTCCCGACACTGGACAACTTTAAGGTCGTCGAGGATGAGATTTCCTCTCCCGCGAAAGGTGAGTTCCTTGTCCGGAACGAATGGATCTCCGTCGACCCGTACATGCGCGGCCGAATGCGTGACAGCGACAGCTACGTTCCAGCCTTTCAGATCGGTGAACCTATGGAAGGAGGCTGCGTTGGGCGGGTCATCGAATCGCAATGTCCGGACTTCAACGAGGGCGATTACGTCGTGGGCAATATGGGCTGGCGCGACCACTGGCTGTCTACCGGCGAGGGCGTTTTGAAGGTTGATGCTGAAGTCGTATCCCCGCAGACTTATCTCGGCGTTCTCGGCATGACGGGAATGACGGCGTACGTTGGTCTGAACAAAATCGGCAAGCTAATTGAAGGCGACACCGTCTTCGTTTCCGCTGCGTCGGGTGCCGTTGGTTCAATCGTGTGTCAGATTGCAAAATTGAAGAACTGCAAAGTGATCGGGAGCGCGGGATCACAGGCAAAAATCGATTGGTTGAAGAACGAGGCTGGTATCGATGCCGCATTCAATTATCACGAAGTTTCAGATGTGAGCGCGAAGCTGAAAGAACTTTGCCCCGACGGAATCGATCTGTACTTCGACAACGTCGGTGGTGATCACCTGGAAGCCGCGATTGATTCCATGAAGAACTTCGGGAAAATTGTCTGCTGTGGGATGATCTCATCGTACAACGACAGTGAACCTCAACCAGGGCCGAAGAACATCTTTAGAATCATCGGTAAGCGTCTGCGAATGCAGGGTTTCATAGTGCGTGACCATATGGATCAGACCAGCGTGTTTCAGCGTGACATGACGCAATGGATTAAGAATAGCAAAATCAAGTGGCGCGAGACCGTCACCGAAGGTTTAGAAAACGCTCCACAGGCGTTCATTGATCTCTTCACGGGCGACAAGATTGGCAAGTCGCTTGTAAAACTGTCGTAAGCACCAGCACGAGACCTTTGAGGAGACCGGAATGTTTCGCTTCAACCACATTGTGGCAATTTCACTTCTGTCGCCCTGGCTCATGGCAGGTGTGACGATGGCTGAAGACGGTGCCGGTCAATCCGCCGTGACTTCCAATAAAACGATATCTACACACGATGTGATTCGCGTCCGTCTTGCTCACGATCCGTTGTCCTACATTGAACTTGTGATCAATCGCTCTGTTTGGGACGGCCTGTCCGCCAGTAGACGGAACGCCATCCAACTGATGGCGAAAAGTGCTGTGCTGACGAATCACACTGCCAGACTGAACGCACAGGGCGCGCGATCGAAATTCTTGCGGCCAACGGCGCCATTCATCTGCAATGGCCTCACGGATTGCTCCGCGTGCTGAGATCGGTCGCCGGCAGGACACTCAACGACAAAGCAATGTCCCTTGACGCTCCTCAGTCAGCTTTCGATGAGGGAGCAGCTTATCGTCGAGTGCTGAACAGTCAGCGCGACTATATGGTTCGTCAGAAAGTCTATTGGGACTTCGGAGACATCAACCAGGGGATGAGTCAAACATCAACGTCGCCGGGCCCAAGTCCCGACAAGGCACTACCGTATAAGGTGCGCGAAGACCGTCCTGGATAGACGGGGCCAAAGTTTTTGGTTGTTCACAGGACATCTCTCGTACGTTTCGCCTGCAGCGCGCCTCAGTGTCAGGACACGAAAAGTGCATTGGAGGAAACTGGCGACATCGATTCACAATCTCACGCAATTGTTGGAAAGAGCAGAACACGTAATGGAGAACGTGCATCCGATTCATCTGGCCAACGCTGACGATGTGGAGATCATCGTAGCCACGCATGGCAGAAGTTCTTGATTCGTTATGAGCGTGAGCTGGTCGTCCGTGACTTTTATTCTTGTCGCGTAGTCAGCGTGAAAAGCGATTCAGCCAAAGCGCTCGAATTGAGATTGCAAGCGCCAGGATTCCGGGGACGTCTTGAGGACGAATTGGATCTGATTTGCGGTTACCCTTTTGTGAAAGAGGAAAATGCAAAAAGCTGATAATGGTTGGAAAAAGACGCATTGAGTTGCAGAGGCTCAAAAGGGTAACGCTACGGGGTAAGTCCCCGGAACTTACCCTTTTGGCTCCTGAGCAAAGGGCTAAGCACATGCCTCGTTTATTCCACCGACCACCAAAATACTGCCATCACAAAGGCACCCAGCATGCCACCGTTTCCTTCCGGGGTCACCCGTGAAGCGACGATCATTGACGATGTGCTTCGATTTCTTCGGAAGCACCATGCCACACTGTTTCTGGAGGAATTCGGCCCCGTCATTCTCGACGATCTGCGTAACGGCATGATTTCCGAACTTGAATGGTGGCGAAAGCACATCAACAAGCAGGTCAGCCGATTGACTCGGATTTTCACGTGGGCGGCAGAGAAAGAGCTGGTCAGCCCGTCGATACCGCTGGCGTTGAAATCGCTGGATGTCCAGGTGTATCGGCCTTCAGTACACAAGACAGAACACCACGAAAAGGACCGTGCGATCGCAATTGATCCGCGAGGCAAACAGATACTGGCCGCGTATCTGCAACGAGAGGCGGGCGCCAGCTCCATCACGAGACTGCGTACTTCGCGGCAATTGGTTCCTGACGAAATGGTTGATGAATGTTATCGTTCATCGACGATATTAGATAAAGGAGTTGGAAACGTGCCCAAACAGGTTGTCAAGAAGAAGTCGTGCTGCGACGACGCAAAGCCGTGTACCTTGCCAGCCGATCAAACGGCGGAGCAGATGGCGGCTTTGGCCTGGGCGATCGCTCACCCAGCGCGAGTGCGGATTGTGCGACTGCTGATTAGTCGCAACACCTGCGTCTGCGGTGAAATTGTGGATGAGATGCCACTGGCTCAATCAACCGTCTCGCAGCATCTGAAGATCCTGAAAGAGTCGGGACTCGTGCAAGGCGAAGTCGATGGCCCCAAGGTCTGTTATTGCATCAACCCGGAAAAGCTCGCTGCGTTAAAATTTCTGGTGGCATCACTGTAGGCGTTTTTTTGCTCATCAATATCGTTATTCGGCGTTTTACGATGAATTTGATTTGAGGTACTGGAGATCAGGATGACGTCAATTAGCGATACAGTTCGATCAGCTTCCGCTTCCTGATCAGTCCGTGGATTGCATTCTGAGTAACTGCGTCATCAATCTGGCTCCGGACAAGCCAGAAGTATTTCGCGAGATGCTGCGAGTCATGAAGCCGGGCGGGCGAGTCTCCATCAGTGATATTGCTCTGCGGCAACCACTGCCGGCGGGGATTGCCAGCAGCCTGCAGGCGTACGTGGGCTGCATTGCGGGAGCGATGCTGATCTCAGAATACAAACGGCGGCTGCAGGAAGCAGGTTTCAATGCGGTTGTTGTTTCTGAAACCGGTGCTGACCTGAATGTTTACGCTCAGGCTGGATCTGCAGGATGCTGCTCGACCGAACCTGCTGCCAGCTGCTGCGATGCATCGAGTGGTGCAGCAGCTGACACCAGTCAGGAGGTTTCGGTTCACGAAGGTCTGGCACAGGTATCGCATGACTTTGATGCGAACGCTTGCGCGGCCAGTGTACGAGTCTATGCGACCGTCGGTTCGCACAGTGTGCCATCCTGGCACACAAACAGCTCAGGCGATGTTGCTTCTTTGGATACTCAACAGAAAGTTTCGACCATGAAGTCGATTCAGGTTTATGACAAACCGATGTGCTGTTCGACAGGAATCTGCGGCCCGAGCGTTGATCCGGTTCTGCCGCGGTTTGCTGCGGACCTTGATGCGTTGAAGTATGCGGGGCACACTGTGGAACGGTAAAACCTGTCCCAGCAGCCACAGGCTTTTATTCAGAACACCGAGATTCACTCGCTTCTGTCCACAGAAGGTACGGACGTTCTGCCTGTTGTCATGGTTGACGGGCATGTGGTGAGTCGCGGCATTTATCCGTCGCGTGAAATGCTCGACCTGTGGACGGGTGGTGTTGCTGCGCAACCTGCGTCACTGCCGATCGCCGATCAGGGATGTTGCAGTGGTTCGACGGGATGTTGCTGAACATGTCCAGACAGGCGCGCGGCAGGGCGGCAGCCCTCCGAGGCTGATTTGCCACCTTGCCCGCACGCAGCGGAATATCCCACGCAATTTGGGTTGCTGCCACGCATCGCAGAAATCAATGGATTCATCGCAGGAATCTCGGAGGGCTGACGCACTGCCGCTCGCCTTAAAAGGACCTCGATCATGAAATTTTTGAAATCTCCAACTCGCAATCTCTTCTTCACCGGAAAAGGCGGAGTCGGCAAGACGTCTCCCGCCTGCGCGACGGCGGTCAGACTTGCTGATGCCGGGAAGCGCGTCTTACTCGTGTCAACAGACCCTGCGTCGAATCTGGATGAAGTGCTCGGGACGCCGCTGCAGCATCATCCAACTCCGGTGCCATCCATTCCCAATCTGTCCGCGATGAATCTGGACCCGGAGAAGTCAGCCGCAGAATATCGGGAACGCATGGTGGGCCCGTACCGAACACTTCTGCCTGCGGCCGCTGTGGCCAGCATGGAGGAACAGTTCTCCGGGTCGTGTACGCTGGAGATTGCGGCCTTCGACGAGTTCTCTCGACTGCTGGGAGATGCCACGGCCACATTGCAGTTTGATCACGTCATCTTCGATACGGCTCCGACCGGTCATACGCTGCGGCTGCTGACATTGCCGTCTGCATGGTCCGGCTTTATGGAATCGAATACCACCGGCACGTCCTGTCTGGGACCGCTCGCTGGCCTGCAGACGCAACAGGTGCTGTATCATGAGACTGTCCGCGCACTGAGTGACCCAGCAATCACAACGCTGGACATGGTAACTCGCGCGGAAGCGACAGCGTTTCGCGAAGCCGCCCGTACCAGCGGCGAACTGAAAGCACTGGGAGTTCGCAATCAGCACCTTGTGATCAACGCGGTGTTTCGAGCCACTGACAGGAACGATCCATTCGCAACCGCGATGGAACGACGTGGTGACAAGGCGGTTTCTGAGATGCCGGATGTTCTGCGTGACCTTCCTCGCACGCTCATTCCGCTCACGGCTGGCGGTGTTTTGGGCGTTGCAGCGCTGCGAAATCCGGGACAACCATCATCGGCCACGCCTGCATCGTCCGCAGTACCGACCGGTATTGATTCAACAATCGATCGTATGCAGCTTCCTCCGTCGCTGGGCGCGATGATTCATGAACTGGCTGCACCTGGGCATGGTGTGATTCCGGCGATGGGAAAGGGTGGCGTGGGAAAGACCACTGTCGCCGCCGCAGTAGCCGTGGCGCTCGCCGACCGAGGCTTTCAGGTTCATTTGTCGACGACAGACCCGGCTGCTCATATCGCGGCAGCGGTCGCTGGCGAGAAAAATCGGTTCGTCGTGCTCGACGCTGCTCCCACCGCACATACCGTTGCTTCTTGTCTAACCTCAAAACGTTCGCCCGTGCCAGACAAGCTGGCACGGGGCGACAGAACAAAGGGGGAACAAAACTTGCGCAATCAAATAACTGCGTCAACCCCGGATTTTTAACAGCCCGGGGGCTGGCCCCCGAGCACCAGTCAAACCAACGTCCAATGTGTTCTCTGTCCGCTTCACTTTTCTGCTATTATCTTCGCCTGTTTCCACTTCCCTGTGTCCGCCAATGGATACAGGAAATCTACCGCATTATTCACCAACCTGCCAGGAAGATTCCCAGCCCGCCAGCGGGCCGTTGGTTTTAATGCCTGACAAAGCACTAGAATCTTCGCGGTCCGTAGTCCTCTCTGCAGAACCCCGTATCATGTCCTCACCCCAAAAATCCGGAATGCGTATCCTGGTGCGACGATTCGTCGCCGACTATGGCATGGTGTTTGTCCTGTTATTGCTGATGGCCGGGTTCAGCTTCCTCACGATTCAGCCACAGCGACCGACCGGTGCGGATGTCGGGGCAGCAATTGCGGATCAGATCCTCTCGCAATTTGGCAACTCTGTCAGTGTGATCATTGCCGTTCCCGGTTCGGAAGAAGATCGTGCCTTCGCCGACGCCGCAGGAAATCGACTTGAATCCGCAGGTGCGACAGTGGTCGCCGTGACAACGGGTTCTCCTGTCGATGCAGGACAGGCGTTGCAGAAGGCGGTGGATGATGGCGTCTCCGTCGACGCAGTTGCGCTGACCGGAAGTTCGGCGATGTGGACGGTCCTGGACAAATTCCCGCAACTCACCAGAGACCGTCGCATTTCGCCTGGTACCGGAAGCTGGCCGAATTTCCTCAAGGCGAGCAATCTCATCGGCGTGGCGAATCAGACGGCCGTCTACGCGGTTATCGCCATCGGGATGACGATGGTGATCATCACCGGCGGAATCGATCTGAGCGTCGGTTCCGTGGTCGCGCTGGCATCTGTGATTGCAACAATCATTATTCGCGATCACGGTGGCGGTGTCTCAGCATCGACAGCGACGGTGGCAATTGCATTCTCGATTGCCATCCTGGTCGCCGCCCTCGCAGGTGCGTTCAATGGAATCATGGTGACGACGTATCAGTTACCGCCTTTTATTGTGACGCTGTCAACGATGCTCATCGCCCGCGGACTTGCGAAGCGATTATCCGAATTCCAGTCGATTAACGCCGTGCCTCCATCGTTTCGATGGCTGGGTAACGGGAGTACATTCAACGTGCCGAACGCGATTCTACTCATGCTGGTACTGTATGTTCTGACACATTTTGTCATGAGTCGTTCCGTCTTCGGTCGCTATCTTTACGCGATCGGTGGAAACGCTCAGGCATCGCGGCTGTCGGGGATTCCGGTGAAGAAGACCACGATGATCGTCTATGTGATCTGTGGAGCTCTCGCCGGACTGGGAGGTATCATGGTCTAGTCACGCCTGAATGCCGGCGATCCGAAATACGGCACGATGTATGAACTGGAAGTCATTTCCGCCGTAGTTGTCGGTGGCACATCCCTGATGGGCGGAGAAGGACGCATGTTTGGCACCCTGATCGGGGCTTTCATCATTGCGGTGATTCGCAATGGAATGAATCTGATGGGAGTCAACTCAGACAGCCAGGAAATCGTGCTGGGAGCCGTACTGTTGCTGGCCGTCCTGCTGGATCGCGTGAAGCGGATCAGGATGTCCGGGACATAGATTGCCGCCTTATTGAGAATTGCCCCAACCACGAGATGCTATGCGCTGTAGCTGACACGCTTCGGAACAGAGACTTGCATGTTCTCGTGACAAAGTGGTTCTTCACCAATGCTTGATGACCTATACTGAGAACAGACTTGAATCCTGTTGGGGGGCCGTAAGGTGCAGGCCAATCCTTAGCCTTTGCCTTCGGATCTTTCAATCATGCGTCTTTTACCTTGCGCCAAACAGAACAAATCTGGAATACATTGTCCATGAGCACGATTCGACCGTCCGTTTCGTTTCGGAATCGGAGTAATGTTCGCCGTACTTCGGCCTTGAGAATCGAGCGGATTCCGGCTGCAGAAGTGCTTGAAAGTCGCCAGTACTTATCGGTCGATGCTGTCATCCAGTGGAACCAGATCCTGCTGGATGCCATTCGCACTGATCGCACAGCTCCGCCAGTTGCCTCGCGAAACCTGGCGATCATGCACACCGCCATCTTCGACGCGGTGAATTCAATCGATCGTCAGTACGCACCGTACGCAACGACAGTTGTCGTTCATCCGCGTGCTTCCAAAGAAGCTGCGGTCGTCTCCGCAGCTTATGAAACGCTGACCGCAATATTCCCCGCGCAGAAGGCGACGTTTGATGCCAAATACGTAGCGGCGTTAACTGCTGTTCCTGATGGTCAGGCAGAGACCGACGGCGTCAACGCTGGCAAAGCAGTCGCCCGCCAGATCCTGAATCTGCGCGCAACCGACGGATTCTCGACGACCGTCACATACACCCCTGGAACAGATCCCGGCGACTGGCGTCCAACGCCGCCTGGCTTGCAATCTGCCGTGTTGCCGCAGTGGCCGGACGTACAACCGTGGGCGATGACCAGCGGTTCGCAGTTCAGCCCGATTGCTCCGCCAGCGTTGACCAGCGTTGCATACGCGACGGCACTGAATGAGGTGAAGTCCATTGGTTCCGCCACGAGCATAACACGAACGGCAGAGCAGACTGCCATCGCAAAGTTCTGGGCCAACGGTGGCGGTACTGCCACGCCGCCAGGCCATTGGAACGTGGTCGCTCAAATTGTTGCTGAAGACCGGCACAACTCACTCGAAGACAACGCGCGCTTGTTTGCGATGCTCAACATCGGACTTGCCGATGCGGCAATTTCCTGCTGGGACGCGAAGTACGAGTACGACCTCTGGCGCCCCGTTACTGCGATTCAGTCTGCAGATATCGACAACAACGTGAGGACGGTTGCCGATCCGTCATGGACGCCGTTGCTGACAACTCCGCCGTTTCAATCGTATTCGTCCGGCCACAGTACGTTCAGTGGAGCGGCGGCGGCGATCCTGAAGGGTTTCTTCGGGACCGATCGAGCCCACTTCGTCCTGCCTTCTGAAGCGGCAGGCGTGGCAAGTCGCGCGTACAACAGCTTTTCTCAGGCCGCTGCGGAATCCGGAATCAGTCGCATTTATGGCGGAATCCACTACAGCTTCGACAACGTCGCCGGACTTGATTCAGGCGAACGGCTCGGCAAATTCGTCGTTCGCAGCCTCCTGAAAAAAGACGTGGGTACAGCATCCGCCACTTTGGTGAACGGCAAGTTGTACGTGAACGGAACATCGCGCGCAGACAATATCCGCATCGTGAATCGCTCAGGCGGATTGACCGTAACGTCCGACGGTCGACTGCTTGGCCGTTTCTTTCCGTCAATGGTGACCCACATCACGGTTGATGCCGGTGCCGGAAATGATGTCGTGACTCTCGTGAATGTCAACGTCAGCAGCGACCTTTATGGAGGTCGGGGGAATGACATCCTGATCGGTGGCGACGCAGCCGATCGAATCTGGGGTGAAGACGGATGGGACACGCTGTTCGGTGCAGGGGGCAATGACATGCTCGATGGCGGCTCCGGACGCAATACACTGTTCGGCGGCTCTGGTAATGACACGCTCAAAGGCATCCGCCACCTCGACCACCTCTTTGGCGGCAGCGATCTTGATGAACTTCTGTGGAGCAACCCTGCCTGAATAAATGGGAAATCTCATTGGCGTTGACTGTTGCACTTAGTCCGGTGCCGGAGTAGCCTGTGAACTTCGTTTCGAAGGTGCCTTCGGACTGTCGTTTTCTGATACACTAAACAACTCCACATGCAGACGTTAGAAACTGAAGTCCTGTTCCGTCCCGATTCTGCCGCGCTGCGGTTTCTGCCGGAAGGTCCGTACGCGTTACCCGACGGTCGGATGAGCTGGGTCGGGATACAGCATGGCGTTGATTCGACAACCGGTTCGATCAATATCCTGAATCCGGTGAACGGTACCAACGAGTCCTTCCCACTGCCAGGTCGACCGGGGTTTGCATTTCCTGCCGATCAGCCCGGAGTCTTTGTGACGGGCTTTGAACGGAGCGTGGGACTGTTCGATACAAAAGCAGCAAAATGGAGCCCGTTCATCGAGAACGTGGATTCGAATGTTTCCAACACGATTATTAACGATGCGGTGGTCTTCGAGGGTAACCTGATTTTTGGACTCAAGGAGCTGGAATTCAAAACGAAGAAAGCCGGCCTTTATCTGTGGCGACGTCGCGATCAGGCATTGATTCAGCTCAGAAGTGATCAGATTTGTTCGAACGGAAAAGCGATCGTGCGGAACACTGACGGTTCGCTCACCCTGTTCGATATCGATTCGCCTTCCAAACAGATCATCCGTTGCCGCCTGGATATTGAAGCGGGCACTTTGAGCGACATTTCCGTCATCGTGGATCTGACATCCGAAGCGATCTTTCCAGACGGCATGATTCTGACACCCGATCATCAAAGCCTGATCGTGGCACTCTATGATCCCGGCGATCCCGAAGCCGGTGCCACTCGACAGTACAACATCTCAACCGGAACGCTGGAAACAATCTGGACGTGTCCCGGATCACCGCGCGTCACTTGTCCGCAACTGATCAGGCATCAAGGCCGCGTGCGATTGGTACTGACCACCGCAGTGGAACATATGCCACCGGAACAGCAGGCTGGTCATCCCAACGCTGGCTGTCTGTTTATCGGCGACACGGCGTTTTCCAGCATCGGGGACCAGCCCGTGTTCCCGGTGCCAGGGCCAGGAGGAGTCTGATTCGTTTTGGCGAAAATTCAATAGTCGGACAGCGCCACTTTTTCCGAAATAGGAACCCGAAGCGTAAGCGAGGGAAAGAGTTAGGTACAATCCCTCGCTCACGCTTCGGGTTGCAAAAACGCTCGGTTTCCGACAAAACTGGCGCTGTCCAAGTAGAATCCGCGCGAGGACGAGTTACACTGCATTTGGTTGATGGTCAATCGCTCACAGGCTGGTACGTCGTCTGGACGATGAATCCGGGTTGGGTATGTAGTTCCGGCAGGTGTCTGGCAATTGCCGGAACGGCGCTGCGCTTGGTTCGGCCTACAAAAAAAAGTAACCGTTCACGGGGGTATGAAAAATTGTGGTGCATCCGGCGTGCCAACACAACAGATTGTATTGTGACGCTCGGGCGGCGAATCATTCCTTGTGGTTGATTTCCAGTGCTATCCCAATATCTTGTACTCGTTTCCCCGACCCGTGAACGGTTACAAAAAAAACAGTGACTGGGCACCAGCCGCAGGCGACGGTGATCTCCGTGCTGGTCGAAATCGCAGCGAAATTTTAACCGTGGAGTGCGCATCATGAAATGGGAAGGTCGTGAACAAAGTTCAAATGTCGAGGACCGTCGCGGGATGCGAGGTCCGGCTGTGGCGGCGGGAGGCGGAGGACTACTGCTGGTTGTCCTGATGATCGCCATGCAGATGTTCGGAGCGACGGAAGACCAGCAGCGATTGGTCGTCAATGTCGCAAAGAATATTCAGGGGCAGGTCGCTTCTGTGCCAGCCACTCCTGGCAAAGGTATTGACGACAAGAGCAAGGAATTCATCAGCGTGATTCTGCACGACACAGAGACGATCTGGACGAAGCTCTTTAAGGAACAGGGAAAGAGTTACACGCCCCCAAAGGTCATCGTTTTCTCAGACAGCGTGGCCTCTGCCTGCGGAAATGCCAGCGCCGCATTGGGGCCGTTCTACTGTCCGGCCGACGAGCAGGTCTATATCGATCCGACGTTTTTTGATGAACTCGCCACACGCCATAACGCTGAAGGTGATTTCGCACAGGCATACGTGCTGGCCCACGAAGTCTCGCATCACGTTCAGAATCTCACAGGCTTCAGTGATATCGTGAACCAGGCAAGGTCGCAGCGTGACGAGCGAAGTTCAAATCAAATGTCCGTCCGCCTCGAACTGCAGGCGGATTTTCTGGCGGGCGTCTGGGCGCATCATGCCCACAAAGCCTACGACATCCTGGAAGACGGCGACATGGAAGAAGGTATCAACGCTGCCAACCAGATCGGCGACGATACGCTGCAACGCGAAGCCACTGGACACGTTGTCCCGGAACGCTTCACGCACGGTCGATCTGATCAGCGCGTCAAGTGGTTCAAAAAGGGACTTCTCTCCGGCAAGTTCAAAGATTGCGAGCAGCTTTTTGAGATTGACTATGACAAGCTGTGACAGCGGCAGGGTTTTCACACGGGTAAAGTGAAAATACTCACTTTCCGCTCTGTTCGAAACGTGGGGGAGTTTTTGCCATGGCCACCCGCATCATGATGACCGTTGTCGTGCTTTCATCAATCGCAGGTTGGGCGTGGGCGCAGAGTGGAGACGCGGTCAAGGATGGCGATGACAAGCCACCTGCGCTGGAGAGCCTGAGCTGGCTGTCTGGGCGTTGGAAAGGCGATGTCGAAGGAGACATCACCGAAGAGCAATGGATGGAACCAGACGGCGGCATGTTGCTTGGAATGAATCGCAGCGTTTATCGGAGTGGAAAAGCATCATTTGAATTCCTGCGAATTGCAGAGACACCGCGCGGCATCACCTACTTCGCCAGTCCTTCAGGCAAGGTGGCGACGCCTTTCATCCTCAACGAAGCGTCAGACGGTCACGTCGTGTTCGAAAATAAAGATCACGATTTTCCGCAACGGATCATCTACCGCAGGCAGAAGGATTCGCTGACCGCTCGCATCGAAGGCATAATCAAGGGAAACGAAGAATCCATGGAATGGACATGGAAGCTCTTGCAGTGAATCCTGTGCCCGGTGCCAACCTCAAACGGCCCACGTCGCGGAGCGATATCCGTCGTGCGGTTGCTCTGCGACCAATCGCAGAATCCTTCACGGCTGACTGCCTGCCGATCTCCTGTCATTCTCTGCCATTTGTGCAAAACCGGGAACCTTCTGCTCAGAAGCTGGTCTTGTGGCACTTTGCGGTGCCGCATAAATTTCAAATCTGGTGGGATCGCGATGCTCGTGGTCCGATCAATGTCGTCGAGGCTTCAAACCCGCTGAAAACAATTTATTGTCGCTGGGTCAGGGATTTTCAAAGGGGTCAATTCCAATACTGTTCGGCACGGATGTTGCCCGCATGACGAATGTGAGCGACGCTGAGTTGATTTACGAGTCACTCGACGCAGAAACGTGGCTGCGGTGATGTGAGGTTTTCGCTGGGACGAGGCGTCGTTTTTCGCAGCGCGCAGCAGCGAACAGCCCAGCACGATTGAACGCGCGGGGGCCTACTTTTTGGCAGGTCTTAATTTTTCGATGTGCCGTTCCAGTTCTTCCAGCGACGCCCAGCCGGACATGTACAGGCAGATCATTTCAAACGTCCGCTTTG
>Ga0105044_10009115_pt1 | contig 13601 bp, 8 predicted proteins | sample MAT01_FD_78092 | JGI IMG/M metagenome (GOLD analysis project Ga0105044, IMG submission 78092) | Freshwater microbial communities from Lake Fryxell liftoff mats and glacier meltwater in Antarctica - MAT-01 | ecosystem: Environmental > Aquatic > Freshwater > Ice > Liftoff microbial mat | place...
TCACGTCCAACACCGACGATTAACGATTCACCACCATCGCATATCCACCCGGGCGAATCGATATTCAGATTTTGAACCAAGAACTTGTCACCATCTTTTTGGGCAATTGATGCCTGATACAGAAAACTCATGTAGACGAAAGCGTCGCCATGTTGCCAATAGAGGCAACGGTCGACTCTGCGCCCGTTCAGGCTGTCTATTCTTTGAACTTTCTGTGCCGACACTGATCCCTCACTGGATTGTTGTGGCACAGCAAACGCGAGTCTTTCGTTCGTAGAAACGAAGAACGCAATTCCCAGGAAAAGTACGACAACTCGTTGCAATGTGATATCCGTCAAAGTTCTGTTGTGGCAAGCTATGCACCCATTCATAAATTTCTTCGTTTAACCGCGTGGGCATCGCCCCGCGCATTCGCAAGGGAAACGCGGGGCGATGCCCACGCGGTTAAACAAGTTGTGTGCCAAAACTTCTGCATGGATGCTTATGCCACAGAATCGCTGCTGGTGGGCTGGTCCCACGAATCATCGAGCAGTTCATCGGAATCGGAAACAACATTTCTCCCGTCAATCCGATGTGCGTCTCCGGAGTCTGAAGTTTCGTGTTCCGGCTTCATTGCATCGTAGGCAACCTTGTGACCTGGCAGCCACAATGGTTCAATCTGCTTTTGCTGGAACAACTGTGCAATGTGCTCATGGCAGGTGAAGAACAGAACCTGTTGACCCTCGCGGGCGACCTCCAGCAGACAGTCTGCCGCTGCTCCAGTGCGCTCCTGATCAAAATTGACGAACAAATCGTCCATGACGAGTGGCAGTTCCACTCCGCGTTTCGCAAATTCACGCACGAGTGCGAATCTGATGGAAAGGAACAACTGTTCCCGCGTGCCACCACTGAGCTGTTCAACACGAAACGTCTGCCCATATTCGTCGTCAATACACAGAAAGTCTTCTCCCAGCGGTGCCCAGATGCGGTGGTAGCGACCGGATGTCATGCGGTGCATGTAATCAGACGCAGTCACCAGTGTGCCAGAGATATTTTCCTGTTCGAAGCGGCGACGAATCTGCACAACGGCATCGTATTCAATCTGAAGTGCGAACCAGTCTTCAGACGCACGGTAGATCTCCGAGGCTACGCGGGATTTGTTGAAAAATCCTGCATGGGAATCGCGACTGGATTCCAGCAATCTGATCTCCTGTTTCAGACTGCCCAGTTCTTCGTGATTCTTATTCAGCCGCTGTTCAACATCGGCCAGCTCGGAAGTTCGCAGTTGAATTGTTTCACGAGCTTTGAATGCATCGAATCGAATCAGGTCATCTTCCACGATGGCCAGTTCTGCCTCCGCAGATGACGCATCCAACAATTCTTCGTTGGCTTTTTTGAGCTGAGATGCCAGTTGCACTCTCCGAGTTTCGGACTCCTGCTGCTTCGTCAGTTCTTCCCGCGACGACACGCCGGCTCGGGCAAGCACGGCACTTCGTCGCAATTCTGCGGCTTCCAATTGATGTTGCGTATGACGTCCGTCATGCTGCTTTGATTCGCTTTCCGCAATCAGCCGGTTCTTTTCAGTGCGATCCCGATCGTGAGTTTTCAGCTCCTGTTGCCATGACGTCAGGACTTCCAGCGGTCGCGAGAAGTTCATCTTTCTGGCATTTGTGAGCCTGTTCCCTAATTGTTCCACGCGCACGCGCATCGCCTCGAACATCCGTCGCAGGCCTTCAACTTCCGGAGCCGAATTCCGCCATTGCGTCAGCATTTCTCGCACTTCCTGAATGCGACGCCACCAGTCGAACGCCTGCTCGACACGCACCGTTTCGTCCATCCCCAGCGAGGTCAGCACTCGACACCACTCCTGTCGCTGCTCGTTGACAGTCTGTTGAGCCCCCTTGTAGCGATCTCGCAGCATCTGCAATCGCATTCGTCGCGACGCCACACGAGTCTGTTTGCGTTGCAACACCTCCAGATCGGCGATCCGCGTCGAACAATCGCCGATCCGATCAACCATTTCTGCCGTCGATGATTTCCAGTTCTCGACGTTGTCCTCGCGGCCTGCAAAGCGGTCAGCCAGAGACATTCGGCCAATGCGTTCCTGAAGCAATCGCAATTGCCGGTCGGCCTGACGTGCTTCGTCTGCAATGTCATCGAGCTTAATACCGACTTTAGCGTCGAAGTTGTTTCGCAGACCGTTGCGAACTCCCCACCACATGATGCCTGCGAATCCAAACGCGGCTGCCGCCAGCGCGCCGCCCAGGGACCGGCTCGGTTCTCCGCCGAGCGAGAAAGTTGCGATCCCGAACAGGCACAACGCGGCACCGATCCAGCCCATCGTGGTAATCGTCTTATCAACCCACGCAGGAATGGATTCGTCTGTGTCGACGCGGTCGATCACGCGACGCACGGTCTGAATTTTCAGCGCCAGTTGTTCTTCCTGCAGTCGCAGGCGTCCGAGATTCTCGAGTTCCTGCAGTCGCAACTGCTCATGTTGAACGGCTTCGGACACAGGAATCCCGATGACATCCAGTTGCGAGTTGAGTTCCACCAGTTCCTTCTGACTGCGTCTGGTCATGCTCCGCAACATCCGTCGGAGTTTACCGCTCCGCTGAACTGCATCCTGATAACCTCGAGCCGCCTCAAGCAGGCGATGATGCGCTGCCGGTGATGTGTCAATGGAATTCAGTCGTTCTACCGACCAGCCGCTGCCGAGCTGAGTCATCTGATGATTCAGTTCACGTTTCAGTTCTGACGACCGTTCTTCGGCATTTCGAATCTGTTCTTCAATCTCACGCAGCCAGTCGCTTTGATCGACAAGACTTTGAATCGCGTAGCGTTCTTTGTCGAATACCTGATCGGTCTGAAGTCGTTCTGCCTGCGACCGCAGTTGAGCCGCCTGCTCGTTGAGTTTATCGCGGCGGTTGGAGGAATCCTGAATGTCCTTTTCAGCGGCTGTCAGCAGCTTCAAGGCTTCTGTTGGATTCGTGGGGACGACCTGCAGCCCGGAGAGTTCCTCCTGGAGATCCCTGATACGCTTCCACGGCTTGTGACAACTCTGAAGGAATCGCAGGCCACGCAGTTCGTTGCTGACACTGTTTTCACGTTGCTGCAGTTCTTCAATTTCCTGGAGCAGTTCGCGGCGACGATGCGTGAGTTTTGCATGCTTGTCGCGAGCCAGTCCGGAGCTGCGCCGACTGCCAGACATGGTGGCGTATTTGTCGAATAACTGTGGAATTCGACCAGACCGATTGTCCGCACCAAACATCGACGCACGGCGTTCTTTGACATCGGCAAGAGCATCCAGAATCTGCCGCCCCTGCGGCCCCAGTGACAGACCGTAAATGTACTCTGCAACCTGATTCGTGCCCAGCGTTGCCAACTGCTGCAACTCGCGGACGCCCACAGCAAAGATATCGGCGTAAACATCTTCGCTGGTTCCCGACAGAATATTGTCCAGCGCTGCGTCTTTGTCGATGCCTTCCTGACCGCCGGAGATTCTCAGTCGACCGCGCCCCGCCAGTTCAGCGCGGCGATGAATTCGCCACGTGCGTCCGCCATGTTCACACCGCACTGCTCCGCGCCAGGGTTGCTCCGCATCCGGTCGATGAAATGCCGGTTCGGTGCCCAGCGGTTCGTAACCGTACAGGGTCGATCGGATGAACCGCATCAGCGTCGTCTTACCGGCCTCATTGGGACCGTAGATGACATTGAGCCCCCGCGGATCAAGGCGCAGCAGCAGATTGCGCCAGATCCGAAAGCGATCGATATCAATTTCCGTCAGCTTCATGCCGAATTCCTTTGCCAGACCGCACTTCCCGCAACTCCGCGTTTAGTCATCGGATTCGTCCTCGTCGTCATCAACGTATTCAGAATTGACGTCGACAGATTCGTTAAGGTCGCCAGGACACTCCTGCTCCGCAGATTGCACCTGCACGAAATCAGTGTCACCCGTCAAATCCATATCGCTCGCTACGTCGTCACTTTCGTCGGCCCGACCGAAATCCGGCACAAACCATGTCGCCCCGTCGGTTCGCAGCCTGGACATAATCTGTTCCGGATCAACCGAAGGCAGCAAGGACGTCAAGCGCTGTTTCCAACCCGTGGTGAGTTCTTTATTGGTATCGATGAGTGACTGCAGTGCGTCGTCCGTCAGGATGCGGGACCGCCCGGCGATCTGCTGATACTGATCGGCGAGCGACGTCGGTGGATCATGCGGTGGCCATGCGTTGGGAAGTGATTGAATTTCGTGCAGCAGTCGAACGGTGCGCCCGCCGTGTTTGAGCTCATCCAGTTCCACCGCTGCTGCAACGTCCAGATCATTGCGAGCCAGTTCCTGCAGATCGGGCAGTGCCCCGCGAAGTATCCATTGCACCGACCAGATGCGGTCAGCCGCGCCTGGCTTCTGTCCCAGCAACAGCGTTTTCATCTGCTGCAGAATTGATGACAAATTGGTATGCGGCGCGACGTTGACTTCAATCTGCTTCCAGTCCACACAGCTGGAATCGACGGAAGAAATTCGAATTTCCCCAGTTTCCGAAACTTCGACGAGCGAACACGCGCCGTCTGAGGCTTCCATCTGACTACGTGGTTGCGTGGTGCCGGGACAGTGAACAACTCCCTCGTCCCGCCACAGCGTTGTGCGAGCGAGTTCCCCAGTCAGAGCCAGAAAATTTAATTGACCGTCGTGAAGCATTTCATCGACGTATTGAATGAATCCCGGATCAAGCGAGGGGTGTGCGTCTGACGAACTGACTTCCAGCGTTTCCAGAGATCGCTTGACACTTCGCCGGCCAGTGTCGGCTTTCCGGGGGTGTGCGCCATTTTCGGCATCAATCGAACGCCACACACGAGTGGATTCCTCGGGGTCGGAATCGGCGGGCGATTCTGGTCCGCTGAGTTGCTCACCTGACGCCATGTTCAGCAGTGACGCTGCGAGCGTTTCGTCTGACGCGGAGGCTGCCATGGCTGCCATGCGTCGCGCTTCTTCATATTTTGCTTTGCTCACAACACCGATGCGAAACGGCTGAATGCCGTCAGTGCCCCTGGCCAACACTCGAATACCGAACGCATCCGCTTCTCCCAACCACATAGATGACGAGAGCGTTGTCGCGAGACGATCCTTGACGTACAACTCTTCAGGTTCCGGGTTTGAGCTATAACAAACGACGACGTTTTCAGGCATCTCAGGGATTGAACGCCATGCTTCGGGCGGATCTGCATCACCGGGCAGGACGAAGACCTGGATGTCGTGTTCCGTCAGCCGTTTGAAACCTCTTAATAGTGTCAGCCTCGCGCGAAGACTGCGATCGGCTTCGACAAACACGTTTCCCGACAACAGCAGAAAATCCACATCGTGCCGGATTGACGCTTCAATCACCTCTTCAAACGCATGCAAAGTGGCGTCTTCAAAGGCAAATCGCAGCTCGTCAGTCAGAGACTCCGCAGTCTGGACGCTCACAGGAACATCCAGCCGGATATTGGCAGCATGAATAAATCGTTGCGGCTCAAACGCCATCAATCAGACTCCCTTCCGACATCCAAAACAGCCGACAATTGCATCCTGAATCCTGTAGAATACGCACATGCGAACCAACGTCGAGCAATATTCAACGGGATTCAGTGAACGCATTCATGGCACGCCACGAAGATTCGGTAAGCTGCCAGTGACTGCGGAGTCTAATGAACCTGCGAACCTGGGGAAAGGCTTCCCGTCTGGTGGAATCATCACTTTTTTTGACTTCACTGTGGCTCAACAGTGACGATTCCTGTTGAAAGTTGGTTGAAAGTGCTGGCGCTGGACCTCAAACTGGCGTGGTGACAGACTGCTTCGGTCTGTCTTTTCATTCGTCGCAGGGCACGCCACGATGTTGGCTCAGTTGATTCCGCAACACGGTGGACCGCCGATTACGCTGCAGAGCGCGATTACGATTGTCGGACGCAGTTCGAAACTCTGTGATCTGGTGATCGATCATACCAGCATTTCAAAGCAGCATTGTGTTCTGGTCAAGACGGATGGACTGCTGTATCTTCGCGACCTTGCCAGCACCAACGGGACACGCGTGAATGGGCAACGAGTTATTCGTGGTGCGCTTCTGCCGGGTGATCAGTTATCATTTTCCGGTATAAGTTACCGAGTGCATCTGGGCCCGGATCAGGGACCAGCCCGTATCACGCGGAATGGTGCGACAGAGATGATTCCCATCATTGGCGACGATGGGCTCAATGATGAAACAATGCTCAACTCCGAACACAGCAAGAGCGATGTGCGTTTCCTGCGCGATTCCGACCTGCTATTACCTGATTAAGCGAAACAATTTTCATGTCAACAGTTCCACGGGTTCTGAAGTTCATCGTCTCGTGTTGTCAAGCTTCAGCCTGCATTTTTTGTGGCATGGTAACGCTCAACATGAGCACCCTCGCGGACGACTGGCCTCAATGGGGTGGACCGCAGCGAGACTGTGTCTGGCATGAAGATGGGATTGTGGACAAGTTCCCGACGGACGGATTGCTGCCTCGCGTCTGGTCAGTCGAGGTGGCCGAAGGATATTCCGGACCAGCGGTCGCGGACGGGCGAGTGTTTCTGACCGATCGCATTGCCGAGGGCGAACAGGAACGCTTGCTTTGTTTTGATGCGGAGACCGGGAAACCGTTATGGAAGCACGAATACTACGTGCGTTACTCGATTCAGTATGCCCACGGGCCTCGCGCGACTCCTGTGATCGATGAAGATCGAGTTTACTTCATCGGTGCCCAGGGTGATATGTTCTGTATGAACGTGAAAGACGGTTCCATCATCTGGCAGAAATCATTTGAAAAGGATTTTGGAACGGAGATGCCGACATGGGGCATGGCGGCGGCACCTCTGGTCGATGGCGAAAATCTGATCACGCTCGTGGGCGGCAGAGAGAACGGGCTCGTTGTCTGTTTTAACAAGTTGACAGGAAAAGAATTGTGGCGATCACTGAATGATCCCGGAGTCGGCTATTGTCCTCCCGTCATCTACGAGTTCGCGGGACGACGACAATTGATTATCTGGCATCCATCGGCCGTCTCGTCGCTTGATCCTGAAACCGGAACGGTGTTATGGGAAGTCCCGTGGGCGATCAAGGCGGGACTTTGCGTTCCGATGCCACGAAAACTGGACGATCGTCTCTTTCTGACATCGTTCTACGAAGGACCGCATATGCTGAAAGTGAGTGCGGACCATGCCGAAATTTTATGGAAAGGCAATGGCGTCAACGAGCAGCAAACGGACAAGCTGCATTCCATCATGCCGACGCCGGTTGTAACAAAGGACAATATCTTCGGGATCTGCAGCTACGGCCAGTTGCGTTGTCTGAAGACAGAAACTGGTGAACGTGTCTGGGAAACGCGGCAGGCCACCGGCGAAGGTCGTTGGTGGAATGCGTTTATCGTGCCGCAGGGTGATCGCTATTTCCTGCACAACGAACAGGGCGACCTGATCATCGCGAATCTGTCCGAGTCTGGTTACAAAGAAATCAGTCGTGCCAGACTCATTGAACCGACCCGCCCGGTGATGCGCCGAATGACAATCTGGTCACACCCGGCGTTTGCCATGAAGAGTGTGTTTGCCAGGAACGACAAGGAACTGGTGCGAGTCAATCTGGCAAAGTGATCTGAGTGTTTTTACGCCCCAGGCGGCCACGATCAAGGCGTAGCCGGATTCGTAAGAATTCGGAGTCGGATAGAGTCAGGTAAACTTTGCATGCGTGCATTTTTGGGAGCGAAGGCGAAACGAGCTTATGTAGGATGGACATTCATGTCCGTCGCATGGCCATAAAACACATTCGATACGAATGTCATGGTGCCTTGGCTGGCGTTCGACAACGCGACAGTGCCTGGCCAATTTCAATTTTATCGCTCGTTCCTTCGTGGCGAGAATTCCCGCTACGGAATATCGGGGCACATTGGGTTGCGGGCGACGCCCGCGTCAAGGAGACAGATTTCGAATGACGCTTCGATTGGCGGTGGCCACAGAAGATTTTGGCCAGCCACTGCGGCAGGCCATCGAGCTGGCGGCAAAGAACAAAGTGCAGGGGCTGCGACTCAACGCGCGGACGGAAGTTCGAGCGGAAGATTTTTCTGATACGGCTTTGCGACAGTTGAAACATTACGTGGCAGAGCATCAGCTCAAAGTCGCCGGACTGATGTATTCTTCCCGACATGCGATCTATGACGAGCAGCATCTGGACCAACGCCTGGATGGCATTCGGTCGGCGCTGACCCTTGTGCGAAAGTTGGGCACATCGGAACTGCTCGTTCGTATCGGTCGAATTCCGGATCCGGAATCTGCAGCTCCGACCGCGAAGCCGGACGCCCCAAAAGATGCCGATGTCGATTCCTTGCGGAATCCGTTCTCATTTGCGCCAGCCTCGTCAACACTGCTGTCTGCGGGTGCATCTGACTCACAGAAGTTTCAGTTGCTGTGCGATATCCTGAACGATCTTTCCAGTTTTGGCAGCCACCACGGGGCCGTGCTGCAGTTGCAGTTTTCGAATTTTGAACTGAAGCGAATCCAACAACTGTTGAGTCGCATTTCAGCGGGTACGGTCGGAATCGTGTTTGATCCAGCTTCCTGCGCCATGACCGGCAGCTCTCCAGTTCCAGTCTTCCGCGACCTCTATCAAAACGTAGGGTATGTACGACTTCGCGACGCTCAAAAGGATGTCGATGGCGGCGGCATCGAAGTTCCGTTCGGTGACGGCAACGTCGACTGGACCGAGCTTCTGCCGACGATTGTCGAGGCCAACCTTCGGACCTGGGTCTGCGTAGAACGTACGGGCGGAGACCAACGGGACGCCGATGTGCGAGACGCAATCAGAAGAATCGAACAGTTATTGCCGTCGCCCGGGTAAACCCACCGCCTGAATGTGGCCGTCTCGCTCCGCCGAGACGAGTCATGGGAGTGGTTTCCAGCGCACCCAGTAGCGGATTGTGGGAGAAGAATTTCGATGACCGGTGGAATAAATCCAGCGTCTCGACATACTCCCGCAATCTGAGTTTGTGAATGCGGATTGAGAATATGCGTGAAATTCCACGTTGCGATGAATTGTACACCGTGTGTTACCGCCGTCGCAATGTGCATTGCATCACGAGGCTCCGAGGCAGGCGCCGCCGTGCCTTTGCCTGGCGGCCTGCGTCTGCGATTAACTGAAAACCGAAAACTAAACCGTAGACTAAAAATGGGACGCAGCCAATAGTGTCCGGCACGAGTCTTGCGTTCATGTGGCTTTTGAGCGGATTTCAGTTGATTGGCGAATCGCCGAGTGCAATCGAATGGCTCCGTCGGAGTGTTTATTTTCGGAGCGCGCAGCAGCGAACACACCGGCACGCAAAGTCGCGCGGGTGCCTTACTTTTTGGCAACTTTTAGTTTTTCAATATGCCGTTCCAGCTCTTCCAGCGACGCCCAGCCCGACATGTAAAGGCAGATCATTTCGAATGTTCGCTTCGTCGGTGCGCGGCCAGTGTGAATCAGAATCAACAGGCACGCCCTGCCTGCCGGCAAGCAGGGATGATCGCCATGTACGCCTGGATTTCGACTCCATTCTGCTTTGTGCTCAGCGATGCCGGCAACCCGGCAACTGTTTGAACATCCTGAAAAATAAATCGATCAGCCATCTCAAACAGTATGCCTCTGCGATCAGTTCGGCGGGAATATCAAGCAGATCGCTGATCACGCCAGCCTTACGGTCAGCGGCTGTCAGAGGCTTCTCTTCAATGACTTCGTACACCGAGCTATCGCGAACTCGACAGACGTAACTGCTGTCGGCGGCATGGATCACATTCCGGAGCAGGAACTTTGCGTAACCGCGATCCATCAGATAGCAACGACCGGGTTCCACCGTGCGCGCCATGACGGCACGCTCATCCGCTTCACCTTTGGGCTTCGAACCGGTGACGTCAACACGACTGACGGTGCGTCGTCAACTCGCGCAGCGTCTTTCAAGTCTGCACCGATCGGTGCATCATCACAAGGTTGCTCATCGGATTGTCTGGCATCCTTTGCCACAATCGCCGCTCGCTATTTCACTCTGGCAGACAGAATTCACCGCAAGGTACCGGCGCGATTTCCGTGCCAAAGATTCGTGTTTTTCTGAAGCGGGAATCAGCGGAAATCCCGAGCAACATCCGTGCCGAACACTATTGGGTCAGGAACCAATAGCCAAATGGCCCAGAGGGGGTTCCGCACTCTTGGTTCCTGACCCCTTTTTTAAAGCGTCTAGCCGACACTTTGCTGGAATGTTCAGGGAGAAGTCGCCAGGACTTTCTAAAACAAAGAGCATTCTCAGGCGTGATCCGTAGACTGGTGTTATGTGACGGCACTTTTTGTCCTTCCTTTTTGTCATTCACTTCTCAAGTGATTGTTGCAGCGTGGTCAGTGCCTGCCAGAGATTGGCCTGCGTCCACAACAGTGGCGTGATGTCGTTGGGAATCCATTCACCTTTTTCGCAGAAGTATGATTCCGGGCAGCGATACTGTGGAAACCGACTTCCAGCCGGCGTCAACTGTGACAGCGATCGACGTGTTGCTTCAATCTGTCGTTGCAGCGAAGCAGGATCACCGTCGGCGAGATACCGTTGTCCGTGAATGGAGGCGAGGATCGGATCGAAGATGCACCATTGAGCTTCCATGCCGGGCTGCAGCAGTTTGTCCCGTGCGTCCAGGTCATCGCTGAAATCTGCTGTCCGCGCTTCGGCAGTCATCAATGTCCGATAGTCTGCACACCAATAGGAATCACCCGGATAGCGACGAATGCCGTACGGTCCCTGCAACTGCGTCGTCACATCGGCGAGGATCCTGTCCTCAAGAGCTCGATCACGTAGTACGTTGAGCGGGTAAATCAGAAACAGCAACGCAGCATCATAACGGCGATTCTGCAGGGGATCAGGCTGAATACATTCCGCAGGGAGAATTTCGAGGAGGGTCCTGCGACACTCGACCAACAGACCGTCCACATCCGTGATCGTGATGGGATGACTTACGTTCGCCAGATGTTTGGTCACAGCAGACTGCTGAATCAGTTCTCGCAGTAGCGACAGTCCGGCCACGACACAGCCAATACTGGACGCGGCAACCTTGCGTATTTCTTCCCAATGACCACTATCTTCGTCCTGCCAGACTTCGACCGTTTGCCAGAATCGCACCAACTGTGCGATCAATGCCCAGTCAACGGCATCGATCGCCAGATCACCGCGAATGATCAGCTGACATGAAAGCCATAGAAAGTATCCCAGGGCGTCGTTCTGAGCATGCGACCATTTCTCAGTGTTCTCGGTCAGATGTGTGCCGTCGAAACGAATATGAGGCCGATGCATGGGATCCGACGGATCAACGTTTCCGCCAATGATTTCGGTAAATCGATGGCGGTATTTGGCAAAGAACGCAGTCAGCGACTGAACGCATGCGAGAGGAATGGAGGCATCGTTCAGCACTGCCAGATGAGCCCATGCGATCTGGATGTTGTCGCGAACCCAGACGTTGTGGTATCCAGACAACTCAAAATCGCCCCCCTCGCCTGCTGCGGCGGAAAAGAGTCCATTCGGTAGCGTCGGAAACAGAAATGTACCCTGTTGTTCAAGAAACTGCGTCAGTACCCGCACTTCTTTTGCGGTCGTTGATTTCTGAATCCAATCCACCGGTGGTGTTCTTGCCCAGTCCATTGTCATTTGCTTCCTTTGTTTGTTGTTCGCTGGTACTTTGAGCAAAAATGACCAACGAGCGGCATTGTGATCAAATCCGGGACTTCCTGCACTCCCGAATCTGACACGATCAGGAAAGTGGAATTGGCCAGTTCCAGCCTGATGAGAATCCGCCGTCCACGTAGAGTGTCTGGCCGGTCATGAATGCCGACGCTCTTGCTGCCAGAAAAATGGCCGTGCCGATCATGTCCTCGGGCTGGCCAAGTCGTCCGAGAGGCGCGTTGGCTTCGTTCCATGCCTGCATGGTCGGATCTGACCAGAGTTTTCTGGTGAGATCCGTCAGGACAAAACCCGGTGCGAGGCTGTTAACACGGATGCCATGGCGGCCCCATTCCAGTGCGAGTCCGCGCGTCATGCCCTGCATTCCGAACTTGCTCATAGCATAGGGCAGCACTCCTTTGAGCGGCATCCAGGTGTTCAGTGATTCGACATTGATCTGTATGCCCGATCGGCGTTCGATCATGTGCCGTCCGACTTCCAGCGACATCAGAAAGGCACCGCGCAGATTCGTGTCCAGCACAAAGTCGTAATCGGCGGCCGTGAATGTTTCCGCTCGCTGACGACGATTGACCCCGGCAACGTTGATCAGTGTATCGATGTGTACTAGTTGGTCGATCGCTGCCTTTACTGTGGATTTGATCTGTTCCGGATCACTGACGTCACAGGTCAGTCCTGTCACAGGCATCCCTGCCTCATTCATTTCCTTCACGGCCGTAGCGACTGATTCCTGACTGCGACTGCAGATCATAACTTTTGCGCCGCGTGTGGCAAATCCTTCTGCTATCGCGCGCCCAATGCCGCGACTGCCACCGGTAATCAGAACATGCTGGCCTGAGACTGAAAAGAGCTGATCGGACACAATGTGATTCCTTGTCTGGTATTTGACACACGTCGCGTGAAAAAAACTCGACACTCTGCGAAGATAGGCTTTAAAAAAGGGGTCAGTTTTTTAAAGCCTGCCAAAGCACGCGCAGTATTCTGAACATTCCGGGGCTCTGATTCAAAGCACTTTTTCATGCACCAGTACATCGCGGCGTTTGGCTACTTCGTTATGATTTTCCTGGCGTGGCTGATGAGTTCCCACAGGCAGCGTTTTCCGTGGCGCGTGGTGCTGGGAGGAACGATGCTCCAGGTGGTTTTTGCCGCGCTCACGATCAAGACGAAACCAGGACGCATATTTTTCGAAAAAGCCGGTGCCTGTTTCAATACCCTGATGGATTTTGTCGATGAGGGAAACGTCAGAGTCTTTGGCGAAAGCTTTCGCGACCACTATTTCGCCTTCAAAGTTCTGCCCACGATCATCTTTTTCTCAGCATTGATGTCGGTGTTGTATCATCTGGGAGTGATGCAGTTCATTGTCCGCATCCTGGGATATGTGATGCAGGTGACGCTTGGAACATCAGGAGCAGAAAGTCTCTCGGCATCTGCCAATATCTTTGTCGGGCAGACAGAAGCACCGCTGGTTGTGCGCCCGTATGTCGCACGGATGACACGTTCCGAACTTATGTCCGTCATGGTCGGAGGCTTTGCAACGGTGGCAGGCGGCGTCATGGCGCTGTATGTCGGGTGGGGCATTGATGCCGGACATCTCATGACGGCATCTGTCATTTCCGCGCCCGCCGGACTGCTGATCGCCAAAGTTCTGCAGCCAGAAGTCGATACGCCGGAAACGCTGGGTGTTTCAAAGCACGCCATGCCGCGGGAAACGTCCAACCTGATCGAAGCCGCGACGACGGGAGCTGCCGACGGACTTAAACTGGCACTCAATGTCGGTGCGATGCTGCTGGCATTTTTCGGGCTCATTGCGATGCTGGATTACGGTCTGACTCACGGATCGGCGTGGGCGTTTGAGTCGCTGGGACATCAGAACTGGCAACCGCTGACAATGGCGCGAA
>Ga0105044_10009116_pt1 | contig 13600 bp, 13 predicted proteins | sample MAT01_FD_78092 | JGI IMG/M metagenome (GOLD analysis project Ga0105044, IMG submission 78092) | Freshwater microbial communities from Lake Fryxell liftoff mats and glacier meltwater in Antarctica - MAT-01 | ecosystem: Environmental > Aquatic > Freshwater > Ice > Liftoff microbial mat | place...
AGCACGCCGGCGTGCGCGTGACCTCGACGGAGCCAGCGACGGTCTGGTGAACGATCGTGCACACCGCGGTGCTGGTGCCCGGATCCCAGTACGCGTGCGAGGCAGTCACGCCGCGGCCGTACTGGTGCTGGGTATTCGCCTTCCTCGCGTCGGGACGCGAGCGCTGCTTGTAGCTCGCGCACATCGCATCGACCTGCGAAGGCGATGGCGGTGCGCCGGGCGCCGCGCCACCGTCGACCGGCCGCGAGCCCTCGGACGGCGCGGCGCCGCCGTCGCTGGCCGGGTCGTCGCCCGTCGCGACCATCGCGCTCGCATCGGTGGGCGTCCGCGCGATCTCGAGCGGACCGGGACCGGTATCGCGCGTCGCAGGAGGCGCGGGCTGACAGCCGGCGCTCGCGAGCACGAGCAACACGGCATCGAACAGGCGGCTCTCGATCGTCCGTCGGGTACGCATGGCGCGAGCATAGCCGCGACCGGGAGTGCGTGCACGAGCCGAGCCCCGATGCGTTGCAGCCGGCAGGTGAACGATCGCACTGCCGATGACGAATCGAAGCATGGTCTTCGCGCTCCTCGGACTGGTCGCCATCGCAGGGTAGACTCGTCGACGCTCGGCCATGGCAGGCCGTTCGCCACCGCCCGCGTAGCCAACAGCCAGCCGGCGGTCTCGGCCGACGCGACGGCCAGGAGTGGATCAGAGATGGGCAAGAGGCGGTCCTTCGTTCGGGTGGGAGGTGGCCTCCTTGTGCCTCTGTCAAGTGACCGCGCCTCGTCTACGGGTGCACCGGCCCTCTCGCTTCTCCTCGTGGCCGAGTTCCCGATCGACGTTGACGGTCGGGATCACCGCGGAGAAGAGAAGTTGACCGAGCAGCCTCCCCACACGACGATCTGCCGATGGAGCGCTACGAGGGGGTCCGCGGGCAGCAACGGGTCGAAGCCATTGCCGCCGCGATCGAGGCGTCCGGAGGCAAGGTCGTACGTGCGCCGTCACCGAGCGTCGCTCCGTTCGAGTTCGAGGTGCAGTTCCCCGACGGCAAGCAGCTCAAGCTCGTTTGCTACGCATTCACCGCGAACAAGTACGACCAGAAGGGTCGGCCGCTCGACGAGCACCGTCTCCAGGTCAAGGTCGGCTTCCATGCTTCGCGCGATTGAGCTGCCAGTCGTTCCGCGCGAGGAACACCGTGGCACCCGAGTGATCCTCGGCGATGTTGTCGCGGTTGGCGTCGGAGAACCGCTTGATCATCTTCGGATCACCGCGTCGACCCAGCGCGCGACCTCGAAGGAGGTGCCCTCGAAGTGACAGGGCAGGTCGTACTCGGAGCGAATTCGATCGGCGAGCACCTCGAGCTGAAGCGCACTGCGCGGTCAGGGCAGAGTGGAGGCGACGGCCTGCGTCGACGGCACGCGCATCGTTGCGGTGACCGAGGGGGATCGACGGCACCAAGCAGCTCCCCTACTGGAGGGACACGATCTTGACGGAAGCCGCCGCTTACGCGACGACATGCAATACGGAAGCACCGGCGATGGCTTCGCGATCGAGGTCGTCGTCGACGAGGCGTGTCGCGAGTGTTACCGGATCGAGGCCAGCCGCGAAACGCAGTGGATCGTCCACACCGGCGATGTGCTCGGTGCGCAGTACGGCGTCGCACACGCGCTCGAGAACCTCGGCTTCCGGTTTCGCACGCCGACCGCGACGCTGGTTCCGGATCCACCGGCGTTTGATCCCAGCACCGCCGAGCTCGGCGTGCTGCACGAACCCGAGGTCCGGGGGCAGCGCGGCCTGCAGCTCCACACGCTGCATCCGATCGAGGCGTACTTCGGGATGTGGGAGCCGGCCGACGACGAGCTCGCGCGCCGCACGTTCGACTGGATCATCAAGAACCGCGGCAACCACGTCCAGTGGCCCGCGCTCGACGACATCATGAAGCCCGCACATCACGCGGAGTGGAAGGCCACCACGCAGCATCTGCTCGAGCTCGCGCATGTTCGCGGCCTCGATGTCGGGCTCGGCGTGCAGATCTTCGGCAGCGGCAACATGCAGCAGGCGTTCGATCTCTCCGACGACGAGACCGGCACGATCCCGTTCGAGACCGAGCTCGCCGAGCGCCTCCCGCTGGTCGCCGATGACCTCGCCTTCGACGGCTACGTCCTGACGTTCGGCGAGTTCTACGGCGAGGAGCCCGAGCGCTTCATCGCCGCCGTCGATGCCACCGCCGCCGCGATCCATGCGCGCAAGCCCGACGCCTCGCTCAACGCGTCGATCCACGTCGGTGCCGATCAGCGCGTGGTCTACGACGGCGAGGAGCTGCCCTACTACTTCCTGGTCAAGCACGCCGACGACTCGATCGTGTCGAACGTGCACACGGTGATGTTCTACAACCTGTTCGAGGAGACACGACCGTTCGCGCGACGTTCACGACCGAGGTGCTGCCGAAGCTCGGTGATCTCGCGAATGATCTGGCCGCGTTCGAGGCGCGCTTCACGGCCCTCGACCTCGCCGATTCGCCGTGGTCGCGCGAGCTCGCCGACGGCTTCGCGGTCGACGCTGCACGCGCGCGCTTCGTCCACGCGAGCTACGAGGCGGTGCTCGCGCATCTCGCCGGTGAGTCTCCCGATGCTGCGCGCGCACGCGCCGAGGCAGCACTCGCGGAGGGTCACGCCGCAGTTCAACGTCGTCACGCCTCGCCGCACTACACCGGTCCGCGTGACCACCTGTTCGGGCAGCCCGAGAACGCCACGGTGTACGGCTTCGGCTATCTGTCGCGCGCCGACACGCTCTGCTACTGGGGGCGTGAGCTCGCGCAGCTCGACGCCATGCTCGCGTTCAGCTCCGCACCGATTCCGACCTGTTACTTGTGACGACGTTTCGACCCAAGTCAGCGCAGCGCGCTTCGGGGTTCGCGACGCGATCAGCGAGCAGGTCCGTCATGCGTCTCGCGCCTGGCGTGCGAACCAGCGCCGGCGCTTGAGCGTCAGGATCACGAGGACGAGGATGCCGGCGAGCCCGGGCATCGACGCACCGACGATCGCGACCACGAACCACGCACCGAGCCCTCCGCCGATGGCGACCACGTATGGCTCGGCGCCATCGCAGGTCAGCGTGTAGTTGCCGGGGGCCATCACATCGATCTCGTAGATGCTGCGACCCGCGTAGGGTCCCGACGTGTACGTGTTCGTGACCGTCGGCGCCGTCATCACGTGTGGCTTGCCGTTGAGATTTTTCAGCGTGCACGAGAACGTCATCTCGGGCGGCGTCGCGTAGTCCTTGTTCTCGAACGTCGACGAGTGCTCGTAGTAGATCGTCGCGCGACCACCGGCGAGTGCGATCTCGCGAGAGCCCGCCATCAGCTGGCGCTGCATGTTGACGACGACCTCGCGCATCTGGGTCCAGCCGGTGAGGCCGATCGCGAGCGCGATGCCGATCAACCCGAACGACACCAGGTACCAGCCGCGTGAAGCAGGCCGGTCCGGGACGTCCAGCATGATGATCTAGTGAGCCACTGCGTCGACTCGAGCTTTCGCCCAGCCGACACGCGCTTGCAGATTCTGGTAATCGCCGTCCTGCGGCCTGTCGCCCCACTTCGCGAGCTCGCCCTCGGCTGTCGCGAGATCCTTCTTCGCGACATCACCGTCGATGTCCTTCGACGCGACGGCTTGCTCGATCAAGATCTCGACCTCACCCGTCGGATCGACGCGGAGGTAGCCGCTCGCGACCGCGAACCGAGCAGGCTTGGTTCGCTGGGTGATCGTCAGCACACCGGGCTTGAGCGCGGTGAGCATCGGCACGTGCCCCGGCAGGAGCTCGAACTCGCCAAGCTCGCCAGGCGCCTGAACGCTGTCTGCATCGGTGTGTGCGACCACGCCACGCGGCGTCACCAGGTTCACCTTGAGGATCATAGGGAGCCCGCCAGCCATCGGGTTAGCCCTTCTTCGCGAGTTCAGCGGCCTTGGCGCGCGCGTCGTCGATCGTGCCGGTCATCTCGAACGCCTGCTCCGGCAGGTCATCGCACTTGCCCGTCAGGATCTCGTCGAAGCTGCGGACCGTGTCCTCGCGGGAGCAGAAGATGCCCTTCATGCCCGTGAACGTCTCGGCGACGTGGAACGGCTGGCCCATGAACTTCTCCATCTTGCGGGCGCGCGAGACGATGATCTTGTCGTCTTCCGAGAGCTCGTCCATCCCGAGGATCGCGATGATGTCCTGGAGGTCCTTGTACTTCTGGAGGACCCGCTGAACTTCGCGAGCCGTGGCGTAGTGCTTCTCGCCGACGACCGCGACCGAGAGAATCGTCGACGTCGAATCGAGTGGATCGACGGCCGGGTAGATGCCCTTCTCGGTGATCGCACGGTTGAGCACCGTGGTCGCATCGAGGTGGGCAAACGCCGTCGCCGGCGCCGGGTCGGTCAAGTCGTCGGCGGGCACGTAGATCGCCTGCACGGAGGTGATCGAGCCGTCCTTGGTCGAGGTGATGCGCTCCTGCAGACCACCCATCTCCGTCGACAGCGTCGGCTGATAACCGACGGCGGACGGGATGCGGCCGAGGAGCGCAGACACTTCTGAGCCGGCCTGGGTGAACCGGAAGATGTTGTCGACGAACAGGAGCAAGTCCTGCTTCTCGACGTCTCGGAAGTACTCGGCGACCGTCAGCGCTGACAGCGCGACGCGCTGACGAGCACCCGGCGGCTCGTTCATCTGGCCGAAGATCAGCGCGGTTTTCGAGAGCACCGAGCTACCGTCGAACAGCTTCGCTTCCCTGAGCTCGTGGAAGAGGTCGTTGCCCTCGCGGGTGCGCTCGCCGACGCCGGCGAACACCGAGTACGAGCCCGACTTCTTCGCGACGTTGTTGATCAGCTCCTGGATGAGCACCGTCTTGCCGACGCCTGCGCCACCGAACAGTCCGATCTTTCCACCACGGCGATATGGAGCGAGGAGGTCGATGACCTTGATGCCGGTCTCGAACATCTCGACGGCCGTGCTCTGGTCCGTGAACTTCGGGGCCGAGCGATGGATCGGCAACCGCTTGGTCGACGTCAACGGGCCGGCCTCGTCGACCGGCTTGCCGATCACGTTGAGGATCCGACCGAGGACCTCGGCACCGACGGGCATCGAGATCGGCGCGCCAGTGTTCTTGACGAGCTGACCGCGGACGAGACCGTCCGTGGTGTCCATCGCGACGCAGCGAACCACGTGCTCGCCGAGGTGCTGGGCGACCTCGATCGTCAGGTTGTCTTCGGTCTTGTCGATCGCGGCGTTGGTCGCGAGGAGTGCCGTGTTGATCTCGGGCAGCTCTGCAGAATCGAACGCAACGTCGACAACGGGGCCGATGACCTGGACCACGCGGCCCATCGAGTTCGGAGAGTAGTCAGTAGTCGCCATGGTTGTTCCCTATTACCCTTTGAGAGCCTCGGCGCCGCCGATGATCTCGAGCAGCTCCTTGGTGATCGACGCCTGACGGGCGCGGTTGTACGTGAGCGTGAGCTTGGAGATCATCTCCCCAGCGTTCTTGGTGGCGGCTTCCATCGCCGTCATCCGGGCCGCGAACTCGGCCGCGACCGATTCGAGCGCGGCGCGGTACAGCTGGATCTGCACGAACAGCGGAACGAGCTTCTCGAGGAGGAGCTCCTTCGACGGTTCGTACGCGACGTCGACGCCGGGATCACCGCCCGGAGTCTCCGACGGCTCGGGGACCACCGGCAGGATCTGCTTGACGCGAACGACCTGGCTGATCGCGCTCCTGAACTCGTTGTAGGCGACGTACACGCGATCGACGCGCTTCGCGAGGAAGTCGTTGACGACGCGGTTCGCAGTCTCGCGAGCGGTCTCGAGCGCGGTCGGGCCGGTGGCGCCCGGATCGGTGCTGGTGATCGTCGCGCGACGGCGCGAGAAGTACTGCTGACCCTTGCGGCCGAGGATGCGGAGCGAGACCTCGGTCGCGCCCGAGAGCTCGTTCGCGGCGTAGCGCTCGACGGCCTTGACCACGTTCGAGTTGAACGCGCCGGCCTGACCGCGATCGCTGGTGACGACGACGATCGCCGCCTTCTGTAGCGGACGCTCCTCGAAGAGCGGGTGCGCATCGGTGCCTGCCACGACCGACAGCTCGGACACCACGCGCGAGATCGCGGCGGTGTACGGCCGTGCCGCGATCAGGTTCTCCTGTGCACGGCGCAGCTTCGCGGTCGACACCGTCTTCATCGCGCTGGTGATCTTGCGCGTGTTCTTGACGCTGGTGATGCGCGTCCGGATCGCCTTGAGCGACGGCATCGGATTACTTGTTCTCTCGTTTGTCCTCGACGGAGAACTGCTTCGCGAACTCCGTCAGCGCCTCGCGGAGCTGCTTCTCGGCCTCACCCTCGAGCTTGCCCGACGCCTTGAGGTCGTCGAGGATGCTCTGCTTGCGCGACTTCATGTAGGAGAGCAGCTCCTTCTCGTAGCGACCGAGGACGGAGACCGGGTAGTCGTCGACGAAGCCGTTGGTGCCGGCGTAGATGATGATCACCTGCTCCTCGATCGGCATCGGCACGAACTGGCCCTGCTTGAGCAGCTCGACCATGCGAGCGCCGCGGTTGAGCTGCGCCATCGTCGCCTTGTCGAGGTCGGAGCCGAACTGCGCGAACGCGGCCTTCTCACGATAGCTCGCGAGCTCCAGTCGGAGGCGACCAGCGATCTTCTTCATCGCCTTGGTCTGCGCAGCGCCACCGACGCGCGACACCGAGATGCCGACGTTCACCGCCGGACGAATGCCGGAGTAGAACAAATCGGCCTCGAGGAAGATCTGGCCGTCGGTGATCGAGATGACGTTGGTCGGGATGTACGCCGAGACGTCGCCTGCCTGGGTCTCGATGATGGGGAGCGCGGTCAGCGAACCGCCGCCTTCCTTGTCGGACAGCTTGCAGGCGCGCTCGAGCAGGCGCGAGTGGATGTAGAACACGTCGCCCGGATACGCCTCGCGACCCGGCGGGCGGCGGAGGAGCAACGACAGCTGGCGATACGCGACCGCCTGCTTCGAGAGATCATCGTAGACGATCAAGGCGTGGCGGCCGCTGTCGCGGAAGTACTCCGCCATCGTGACGCCGGTGTACGGCGCGATGAACTGCAGCGGAGCGGGCTCCGACGCGCCGGCCATGACGACCGTCGTGTACTCCATCGCGCCGGCCTTGGTGAGGCGGTCGACGACAGTAGCCACCGTCGACTGCTTCTGGCCGATCGCGACGTAGAAGCAGAACACGTTCTGCCCCTTCTGATTGAGGATCGTATCGATCGCGATCGCCGTCTTGCCAGTACCGCGGTCGCCAATGATCAGCTCGCGCTGACCGCGACCGATCGGGATCATCGAGTCGATCGCCTTCATGCCGGTCTGCATCGGCTCGAACACGCTCTTGCGCTGGATGATACCGGGCGCCTTGATCTCGACCTGGCGCTTGTTCGCGCCGGTGATCGGCTTGCCGCCGTCGATCGGAATCCCGACCGCGTTGACGACGCGGCCGAGGAGCTCCTCGCCGACGGGGACTTCGACGATCTTCTGCGTGCGGCGGACGACATCACCTTCGCGGACGCTCTCGTACTTGCCGAGGAGCGCGACCCCGACGTTGTCTTCCTCGAGGTTGAGGACCATGCCGGCGACCGTCTCGCCGCCCGCACCCTCGAACTCGAGAAGCTCGCCGGCCATCGCGCCCGACAAGCCGTACACGCGCGCGATGCCGTCACCGGCCGTGAGCACGGTGCCGGTTTCGGTGACCGAGACCTTCTTGTCGTAGTTCTCGATCTGCTTGCGAATGATGTCGCTGATCTCTGCGGCGCGAATGTCCATAAGTCCTCGGCTTTACTTAGTTAGCTCTTCACGCAGGGTGCGGAGCTGGGTGCGCAAACTTCCGTCGTAGACCACGTCGCCGACCTTGGCGACCACGCCGGCGAGCAGCGCGGCATCTTCCTTGCGGACGACGTCGACCTTCTTGCCCGAGAGCGCCTCGAGCGCGACCGTGATCTGCGAGATCTGGGAGGCATCGAGCGGCTTCGCCGACGTGATCGTGGCCGACACCCGACCGGCCTTGGCCTCGATCATGGTGTCGAGCTCGCGCGAGATCCCGCCGATCGATGACATCCGCTCACCGTCGAGCAGCAGGTACACCAGGTTCTTGGTGTTGGGCTGCGCGCCGATCAGCAGGAGCAGGGCATCGATCACCTTGCGGCGATCACCGCGGCGGATCGCCGGGTTGGTCAGCACGGTGACCAGCTCGACCGAATCGGTCATCGCCTTTGCGAGGCTGCGCAGCTCGCCGGCGACGGCGTGCCCGTTCGCCAGCCCCATCACGGCCTTCGCGTAACGCCTCGCCAGACTGCCGGACGCCATCAGCGCACTTCCTTCCGGGCAACGGTCTGCACGCCCGTGATGAACGCGTTGATCACCTGCTGCTGATCCGTCGCCGTCATCTTCTCGCGCAGCAGCGTCTCGGCGGCTGCGATCGCCGCGTATGTGATTTCGCGGGTCAGCGTGGCGCGCGCGAGCTCGATCTCGGCGGCGATCCGGGTCTCCGCATCCTTCTTCATCTGGATGGCCTGACGATCGGCTGCCTCGAGGATGCGCTTCTTGTCGGCCTCGGCGTCGGCGCGGAGACCGTCGACCATCGCCGTGATCTCGGCATCGGCCTTCGACAGCCGGGTCTGGTACTCCTCGAGCCGATCGGCCGCCTGCTTGCGGAGCTTCGCGGCCTCGTCGAGCGCGGTCTTGATCTGGTCGTGGCGATCCACGGCGAGCTTCTCCATCGCCGGCTTCGCCTTCCACGCGAGGAGGATCAGGAACAGGACGAAGTTGAGGATCATGAAGATGAACGGCGCGCCCATCTCCTCCTCGTACGGCTGGTTGCGCTCGTCGAGCATGACGTTGCCGTGGGAGTCCATCATCTTGCCGTCGCCGAGCTTCCCGCCCATCACGTCCTTCCCGTTGTGCTCGAACGGGCTGCCGAGATAGTTGAAGTGTGCCGACGGGTCGTGGTGGTGCTCGGCCTTCGGGTCGTGAGCCGCGCCGCCGACTTCCGCCTTGGTGTCATCGGCGAATGCGACGTGCATCGCGAAGAAGCTGGTTCCAAACGACGCGACGAACAGACCGGCGGTGAACACCGCGATCGTCGTCAGCTTGCGCATCGCGCTCACGCGACCTCCCGACCGAGCAGCTTGCTCGCCATCTTCTGGGCCAGCACGTTCGCCTCGGGCATCAGCTTCGCGCGGGCATCCTCGACCTGGCCGCGCATCTTGATGCTGGCCTCTTCGATCGCCTTCTGCGTCGCGACACGCGCGGCGTCGGTGACCTCGCGCTCGTGCGCGGTCGCCTCGGTGCGGAGCTTGCGCCCCTCCTCGTTACCCTTCGCGCGCGCGGTCGCGAGCTGCTTCTCGTAAGCCGCGAGCTTCGCGTCCGCCTCGGCGGTCATCCGCTCGGCCTCGCCGCGCGCGCCTTCGATGCCGGCTCGACGACGCTCGCGCAAGGTGAGGTACGGCTGGAAGAGCATCTTGTTCGCGATCACGTACATGACCAGGAACAGACCGAACTGGATGAAGACCGTCCCGTCGACGTCGATCAACGGATGGCCGCCGGATGCGATCGATGATGCTGCTTGATCCATGCTGGCTAACCTGAGGCAACCTGCCGAAAATCCTGGGAGGCGCGCTGCTTAATAGTCGGCGCCACCAGCGGTGTCAACGGTCGGATGCTCCAGGTTTTCAGGCCGCTGCTGCGACAATGCGCCGCGAGCGCAAACCCACTCAGATCAGCGGGTTTCGGCTGGTGGAAGGATCGAGGAGATCTCGATCTTCACGTCCGGAAATGCGGCTCGAGAGATCACGTCGCCCCGCGAACGAGTCGTCTTCTGACGTGGTCCTCGCCTTCCGTCCTTTGTCTTGTTTGAGGGATGGCGGAGGCGTGGGGATGGGTCGATCAGCGTGGAGCGGAGCGCGGCTTGCTCGATCGCTCGCTTGCTCGCCGTGCTGTGGAAGCTCACCCACGCACCGGCGATTCGGAAGCAGGAGCGTCAGCGCTGAGCGCAGTTGACGGTCTTCGAAGCGGGTCTGGGGTTCGGTTCGCGGAGCTGCGTCGAGTGAGCCTGGCGAGCAAGATCGGGCTGTCGGGTTCCGCGGAACCTGACCTGGCCGGCGGAGTCGACTCGACGAACCTCAGCCCTTGACGCGCGATGGCGCGGGCGACTTCGGCGCTTGTGCGACCGGCTGCTTCGTCGCGCCTTCCATGAAGGAGCGGCCCTCGAAGATGACGCCCTTGTCGATCTGCAGGATCGGGGTGTGGAGGTCACCCTTCACACGGCCCGGCGCATGGATCTCGATCGAGCGCTTCGCCTTGATGTTGCCGACGACGGTCCCCTGGATGATGACCTCGCCGATATCGATCTCGGCTTCGACGATCGCGCCTTCGCCGATCACGAGCACGTCATCCGAGAACACCTCGCCCTTGAACCTGCCGTCGATGCGAACGGTGCCCTCGAACGTCAGCTTGCCTTCGAACGTCGCGCCGCGTCCGAGCAGCGTCGTGATCTCGCCCATTGCCTGTCGCGCTGCGGTTGCCGCCATTGGACGTACAACCTATCACCGCGCTCGGCCTTCGATCGATGGCTCGCAAGCCAAACGTTCACGTGATCGAGCTGTTGCGATAGGCCGTCGACGACGAGCTCGCGATCAGCGGTCCTTGCGCCTTTGGCCGGCCGGCGCTCGATTCGATGTCGGAGCTGACGAAGCAGCGCCTTAGAACAAGCCGCCGACGCAGCTCGCGATATCGAAGAACATGAAGGCGAGCGCCTTCTCCTGCGGCGTCAGGTCGAGGTTACCGGCACCGCCAACACAGCTGTCCGGGTAGTCGCTGTTCTGGTTCTGGACCGATCCAGAGACGTGCATGTCCGTGAACACGACCTTGCCGCAGCGCTGATCATTCGCCACTTCCTGCGGTGTTGTGAACTGGAACATCTGCGGGGTACCAGTCGCGTTGGTCTGGCGGACCCAGAGCTCGGATCTGGTGGTGTCTAAGGTTTGACTCGTGGTCCTACCCTGGACGACCGGAAAGCTTCCGCGCGTCGTCGATCCGCCAACGTTCACCATCCAGTCCGCGAACAACGTCCCCTTCGGATTCGAGACCTCGTCGATGAACTCGGTGCCATCGAAGTTGCCGTCGTCGGCCCACGTCCCGATCGTGTCCCAGTTGTCGGGCGTCGGAGTGCCTACTCCACCCTGGAACTTTCCGCTGATCCAGATGTTGTGCCAGTGCGAGGCGAACACGCGACCGCCAACATCCGCGTACTCCTTCATCGCGTCGAGCGCGTTCTGCGACTTGTTGGTGGCATTTTGGAGCTGCGCGCCTTCGCACGACAAGATCACGATGTCGTAGGTCTTCAGCGTGTTCACATCCGACCAGAACGGTTCGGCTCCCGTGAAGGTTCGGTTTGCCGAGGCTCCGGCGAAGCCGTTCTTGAACGCATCGACGCCATTACCTGCGTAGAGGTGAATGCGTCCAGCGTCGCTGCTCCTGGTGACCTCTGAATCCTCGATGCCGAGCTTGCGGACGAGGCATTCCATCGAGTCGGCATTGCCTGTCGTGATCGCGATCTTCGGGATGTCGCCTTCCGCCTTGTTCTTCGGCAGTCGCGTCTCGCCGGCGCCGATCGCGTTGTCAGCACACTGGTTGACCGTCGGGATCACGATCTGACGACGCCACTTACCGGTCGTGACGATCAGCGGGATGTTGTCGCCCGCCGGAACATTCTCGAGTCGGAAGTTACCGGCGGCATCACTCGTCGCTTGCGCCACGGCGGAGCCGGGCAGCGTCGTCGAGCAACGATCACAGCCGACGCCCTCGGTGAAGGCAGGAACCGGATCGCGGTTGACGTAGACGGTGACGCCGTTGAGCGGCAACGTTCCGTTGGGAGCGAACACGGTGCCCGTGATCGCCGTGCTCGGGAGACCCATGGCTCCACAGTTCACGACCTGACATTCGATGCCGACACATGCGTCGGGTTGATCATCGTCATCACCGTCGTCGTCGTCGCCGCTCTTGCCACCGCATGCAGTGGCGAGAACGAACAGACTGATCACAGCCGCGGAAATGGTCTCGCGCATCAAGGCCTCCTCGAAGCGCTTATTCTATCGGAGGCCGGGGGTGATCGGAAACTAACGCCGTGCTGACCAATGCTTACTGCAACACTCCGACACAGGACGAGATGTCAAAGAAGATGAAGGCGAGGGCCTTCTCCTGTGGGGTGAGGTCGGCGGTGCTGCAACCGTTGTTGTTGAGGCCGGTGCCCGGGAACGGGTTTCCGGAGTTCGAGCTCGAGCCCGACGCGACGTGCATGTCGGAGAACACCGCCTTGCCGCAACGCTGGTCTGCGGGCACATCGAGGGGCGTCGTGAACAATGCGTTCTGGACGCTCGAGACCTGTGGGGTCACGATCGAATCTGCCTGCTCGACATAGACCCACCGCTCGGCCAAGGCGGGCTCGGCGATCGCAGACGCTGTGTACCGTGGAGACGTGACGCTGACCTCGTTGCGTGTAGTCGAGCCACCTACATTCACCAACCAGGTCGCGAACGACGTTCCCTTGGGGTTGGGGAGCCCGCCGATTCCGGTTGGCGTGGGAAGCATCGCTTCGTCGACGGTCGTGATCTGCGCCGCGTTCGTCTGTGGGGCGCCGAACGCCCAGGTGATGACCGACTTCCAGTCAGCCATGCCGTAGGTCGGATCGGGTGGAGGGTTTCGGCGATCACCACCGATCCAGACGTTGTGCCAGTGCGACATGAACACGCGCCCGCCAACTCCGGCGTAGTCGTGAAGCGCTTGGAGCGACGATTGCGGCTTGTCATTGACGCCTGTCGTCGCACCAAACCCCGAGTCGATCCGCTGATCGCCCTCGCACGAGAGGAGCACGATATCGTAGGTGTCGAGCGACGTGCGTGAGTCCCAGAACGGCTTCGCCGGCGCAAACGCGCGCGCACCGCCAGGATGCGTCGCCGCGAACGAGCTGGCGCCGTTTCCGACATAGAGGTGAACCGCGGTGTCCTCGCCGGCGGTGCCGAACTCGGTGTCCTCGATGCCCATCTTGCGTACGAGGCACTCGAGGGCGTCGGCGTTGCCCGTGGTGATCGCGATCGAAGGGATGTCACCCTCGGTGCGGTTCTTCGGAAGCGTGGTGTCGGCCTTCGCGGCGGCGTTGTCCTGACACGCTGCCACCGTCGAGATCTTGAACTGGCGGCGCCATTTTCCGCTCTGGACGACGATCGGAACCTCGGTCGTCGCGGGGACGTTCTCGAGGCGGAAGTTGCCGGCCTCGTCGGTGACGGTCGAGGCGATCGCACCACCGGGCAGACCGGCCGCGCAGCGATCACATTGCACGCCGGCCGGCAGCGGGCCCGGCTCCGACGAGGGCACGTAGACGTTGACGCCGTAGAGTGGCAGCGTTCCGTTGGGAGCGAACACCGTTCCCGTGATCGTCGTCGGTGGCAGACCCTTCGACTGACAGTCGACGACCGCGCAGAACAAGTTGTCGCAAGCATCGGGAGACGGCGTCGCCGAATCGGGCTCGCCCTCTTCGGGACGCTTGCCGCAGGAGATGACGAGAACCG
>Ga0105044_10009118_pt1 | contig 13599 bp, 10 predicted proteins | sample MAT01_FD_78092 | JGI IMG/M metagenome (GOLD analysis project Ga0105044, IMG submission 78092) | Freshwater microbial communities from Lake Fryxell liftoff mats and glacier meltwater in Antarctica - MAT-01 | ecosystem: Environmental > Aquatic > Freshwater > Ice > Liftoff microbial mat | place...
CGCGACGACCTGGTGGCGCGGGGCCACCGCAACGTCGAGCGGTACTCGTGGGACGCGACCGCCGACGGTCTCGTCGCGCTGTACGAGCGGGCCGTCGAGGATCGCGACCGGTCGCTCCGTCCCGCGCCGACCGGCGCGGTGGTCGGCCGCCGCCGACCGATGGTGACCCTCTCGGCGCCCGCGGGGCGCCAGGGGGGAGACCTCGCGGACCCGTCCCTCGTCCGGCTCGTCGTCCTCAACTACAACGGCGGGGCCGACGTGGTGCGCTGCGTCGAGGCCCTGCGCGGCGCGGGGACCGCTGCGCCCGGCCTCGAGACCGAGGTGGTCGTGGTCGACAACGCGTCGACCGACGGGAGCGTCGCCGAGCTGGCCCGTCGCTTCGACGACCTCATCATCGTGCACAACCCCACCAACACCGGGTTCCCGGCCAACAACCTGGCCCTGCGGGACCTGGAGGGGGTGCGCTACGTCGCGCTGGTGAACCCCGACGTCTTCGTCGAACCGGGCTGGCTCGAGCCCCTGGTGGCGTGCCTCGACATGGACCCGGCGATCGGAGCCGCGTGCCCCCTGATGCTCTTCGAGGACCGCTTCGTCGACGTCGAGCTGACTTCGGCCACCTCGGCGCCCGGCGGGGGCGACACGCGCCAGCTCGGGGTGCTGGTGTCGGGGGCGTGGGTCGACGGGGTCGACGTGTGGGCGAGCGTGCGCGTCGACGGCGTCGACTTCGGACCCGAGCAAGGTCCCGACGGCATGTTCCGGTGGACGGGCGACCGGACCATCCTGCGCATCCCCGTCGCATCCACGGGGGCGGTGCCCGGCGCCGTCGAGCTCGAGCTCACCTCGGTGCTCGGTCCGAGGCCGGTGCGGGCCCGCAGCGGGGACGAGGTCGTCGAGGTCGACGCCGGGACGGACGCGGTGCGACTCCGCGTACCACTCGCGGGCGAGCCCTACGACCTCGTGAACAACGCCGGATCGGTGGTGTTCGACGACGGCTACGGCGCCGATCGGGCCTACCTGCAGCGGGTGGGCTCCGAGGTCGCCGACGACCGGGACGTCTTCGCGTTCTCCGGCGGCGCGGTGCTGCTGCGGCCGGCGTTCCTCGAGGCGGTCGACCTGCTCGACAAGCGCTTCTTCCTCTACTACGAGGACACCGACCTCTCGTGGCGAGGCATCGCCCAGGGCTGGCGCTACCGGTTCGTGCACGCGTCCCGGGTTCGTCACCGTCATTCGGCCATCGTCGGCGAGGGCTCGCCGACGGCCGTGTACTTCAACGAGCGCAACCGTCTCATGATGCTCCTGAAGAACGCACCGGCGACGCTCGCCGCCGGCCAGGCGGCGGCGTTCGCTGGCGACATCGTCGCCACCGTCGGCGAAGTCGGGGTCCGGGTGGTACGGCGGCGAGGGCGTCCCATGACCGCCGACCGCACCGACCTGCGCCGGGCGTGGCTCCATGCCCGGGCGCTGGGCGGGGTGGCGGCGAAGGCGCCGTTCCTGGCTCGCCGTCGCCGCCACCTGCGGCGCATCCAGACCGTTCGCGACGACGAGATCCTCGCCCGCCTCGTCCCCCGGGCCACGGGGAGCACCTGAGGACGGGTCACCCGGTTGTACGGTTGGCGGTGCCGTCGGCGCCCGTGCCGGCCACCTCCTGCCCATGACCGCCACGTCCTCGCGCACCTCCCGCTCCGGCCGCCGCCAGAACGCGCGCCGAGGAGCCGCCCGTCCACCGGGCCGGTTCCGTTGGCGGCGCATCCCGGGGCGCGTCATCCTCGCCCTGTGCTTCGTCGTCGGCGCGGTGGCGCTGGGCGTCGCGGTGCTGCCGTTCACCACCACGAACCCCGAGGGCGTCGAGCTGCGGTGCGGCCCGGCGGTGTTCGAGGTGCTGATGCCGGCCGACCCGGCCTTCGACGACATCGCCGAGAACGCCGGGTGCGCCACCCCGGCGAAGGACCGGTTGCTGATCGCCGGGGGCGCGCTGGCGGGCGCGGTGCTGGTGGCGGCCATCACCGAGCGGCGCACCCGGCGCGGATCGGTGCAGCGCGACACCCGCTGGTTGGCGAACACCTCCCGGACGCGCAAGGTCACCCGGTCGAGGACGAGGCGAACCCGGGCCGCCGCGAAGAAGCCGGCAGTGGGTCCGGCCGACGACCGAGCCGAGGCCCTGCCGATGCCGCGCCGCTGATCACGTGTCGCGTCAGGGATCGACGGTGCGCCGCTCGATGGCGGCGAACGCCTCGGCGGCCGCCCGGGTGAGGGGCCCCGGACAGGCCGGTACCGCGACGCCGTCGATCGTGGCGACGGGATGCACGTCGCGGGTCGAGGAGGTGAGGAACACCTCGTCGGCATCGGCGAGCCGGGCGAGTGGGTGGGCGACCTCGTCGATGTCGAGCACCTCGAGCAGCAGCTCCCGGGTGATGCCTGCGAGGCAACCGGAGCTGAGGGGCGGGGTCGTCAGCCGCCCGTCGATCGCCAGGAACACGTTCGAGCCGGTCCCTTCGCAGAGGTCGCCCGCCGTGTTGGCGAAGAGTGCTTCGCTCGATCCGCGGTCGTGCGCGTACTGCAGGGCCACGACGTTCTCGGCGTAGGAGGTGGTCTTGATCCCGGCCACCGCCGAGTGCTCGTTGCGCGGCCACGGGACCACGCTGACGGCGGTGGTCGGTGGCCACGGCGTGGCCCCGCTGACGGCGAGGAGGACGGTGGCGGGACCGGCCGGGCGATCCGACCCGAGCGGGCCGACGCCGCCCGTGAGCGTGATCCGCAACCGGCCCACCCCGGGGGTGTTGGCTGCGAGCACCTGGTGGGCGGCGGCCCGCAGCTGGTCATCGCCGAGCTCGACGGGCAGACCCATCCCGGCCGCCGATCGTCGGAGGCGGGCGAGGTGGCGGCCGAGGGCGAAGGCCTCGGGCACACCGTCTGGCCTCGTCACGACCTTCATCGTCTCGAACACCCCGTTGCCCACGGTGAGCCCGTGATCGAACGGGGACAGGTGGGCGTCGGCGGTGGCCACCAGCTCGCCGTTGATCCAGACCGAGGGCGCTGCGCTCATCCGGGCATCCTCGCACGGGTGGCCGACCCGTCGGCTCGGAAATCGCTCACGTCGTGGGGAGTGGCAGTGCCACCCCGCCGGCGACCTGCAGCAGCCGGCGCGCCTTCAGCTCGGTCTCGGCCCACTCGCCCTCGGGGGTGGAGTCGTAGGTGATCCCGCCACCGGTCCCGAGGTGCAGGTGGTCGTCGGCGACCCAGAACGTGCGGATGGCCACGTTGAGGTCGCCGGCGACGCGATCGGCGTCGACCCATCCGATGGCCCCGCAGTAGACCCCGCGGCCGACCGGCTCGAGGGACTCGATGTGGTCGAGGGCGGCCAGCTTCGGGGCGCCGGTGACCGACCCGGGCGGGAACGTCGCATCGATCGCGTCGGCCCACCCGAGGCCGGGTCGGAGGCGGCCCTCGACCGTGCTCACCAGGTGGACGAGGCCGGGGTGCGCTTCGACGGCGAGCAGCGCGGGCACGGTGATCGATCCCCAGTCGCACACCCGCCCGAGGTCGTTGCGGACCAGGTCGACGATCATGACGTTCTCGGCGCGGTCCTTGGCGAGGAACTCGTCGGCGGTGGCCGCCGTGCCCTTGATCGGCGACGAGGAGACGAACCGGCCGCGGCGGGACAGGAAGCGCTCGGGTGACGCCGACGCCACGTGCAGCCCGTGCGACGGGATCCGCACGACTGCGCTGAACGGCGCGGGGTTCCCGACCGCCAGGGCCGCGCCGAGGGCGGCGATGTCGGTGGCCGACCCGGGCGCCGGCGGCCCGGGCATCGCCGCGCTCATCCGGCGGGTCAGGTTCACCTGGTACACGTCGCCCGCCGCGATCGCCTCACGAATGGCCCGGACCCCGGCGGTGAACCCGTCCTGGTCGAGCGACGAGGTCCAGTCCGAGAGCACGGGACCGGCCCACCGCGGTCCCGGCCACGGAACGGCCGGCCGGACCGTCGAGAACCGGGCGCAGACCGGCGGCTCGTCGAACGGCAGAACCACGGCCCAGAAGCCGACGGAGTCCAGGGCGGCGAGGTCACCGGTGACGTCGACCAGGCCGGTGAGCAGGCGGTCGCCGACCACGGCGAGCGCATCGGTGTCGATCGTCATGCGCTCACCTCCCGGTCCCGGGCTCCACGACTCTACGATCCCCACCATGTCTGTTGAACTGAGCGAGGAGCAAGAGTCGTTCCGCAAGGTGGTGCGGGACTTCGCGGCGACGGCGATCGCACCGTACGCCGAGGCGTGGGACCGCGACCACCACTTCCCGGTCGACACGGTCCTGGCCATGGGCGAGCTCGGCCTGTTCGGCATCCCGTTCCCGGAGGAGTACGGCGGCGGAGGGGGTGACCTCACCACGCTCTGCGTCGCCATCGAGGAGATCGCCAAGGTCGACCAGTCGATGGCCATCACCCTCGAGGCCGGCGTCGGACTCGGTGCCAACCCCATCTTCCACTTCGGCTCGGAGGACCAGCGCCAGACCTGGTTGCCCGACCTCATCGCCGGGCGGACGCTCGGCGGCTTCGGGCTCACCGAACCCGATGCCGGCAGCGATGCGGGCGGGACCCGCACCAAGGCGGTCCTCGACGAGGAAGCGGGGGAGTGGGTGATCGACGGGGAGAAGGCGTTCATCACCAACTCGGGGACCTCCATCACCTCGATCACCACCATCACCGCGGTGACCGGATCGGTCGGCGGCAAGCCGGAGATCTCGACGATCATCGTCCCGTCGGGCACGCCGGGGTTCGCGGTGCAGCCCCCATACCGCAAGATGGGGTGGCACGCCTCGGACACCCACGGTCTCTCGTTCTCGGGGTGCCGGGTGCCGGCGACGAACCTCCTGGGCGCGCAGGGTCGGGGCTTCGCCAACTTCCTGGCCACGCTGGACGACGGCCGGATCGCCATCGCCGCCCTCGCCCTCGGCGTGATCGAGTGCTGCCTGGCCGAGTCGCAGCGGTACGCGTCCGAGCGGCTGGCCTTCGGGCGCCCGATCGGCGCGAACCAGGCCATCGCGTTCAAGGTCGCGGACATGGCGGTGGCCGCCGAGGCGGCGCGTGCCCTCGTCTACGGCGCCGCCGCCCGCCGGGACGCGGGCCGTGCGTTCAAGAAGGAGGCGGCGATGGCCAAGCTGTTCGCCACCGAGGCCGCCGTCGCCGCGACCCGTGACGCCACCCAGATCTTCGGCGGCTACGGGTTCATCGACGAGACCCTGGTGGCGCGCCAGTACCGGGACGCCAAGATCCTCGAGATCGGCGAGGGGACCAGCGAGATCCAGCGTCTCGTCATCAGCCGCGAGCTCGGCCTGCCGGTGACCTGACCCCGTTCGATCGCCCTCGGCTGCGGTGGCCCTGCCGCGGGATCCGCAAGGTCGACGAGTACCATCGCCCGCTGTGAAGCGTCGCCGGACGTGGCCCCAGCGGCTCCTCATCTCCTTCAACATCGTGCTGGTCCTGACCTGCCTGACTGCGGCGGGCGTCCTCGCCGTGTCCCAGCAGAAGGTCGGCGAGACGCCGCGGATCCAGCTGGGGACCTCGCTCGCCGAGCCGGCGGGCGCCTCGGAGCCCCAGAACTTCCTCATCGTCGGCGCCGACAACGCCGAGGGCCTCGACGAGGGCGATCCGGTCCTCACCGGCCGCAACATCCAGGAGATGCTCACCGACACGATCATGATCCTGCGGGTGGACCCGAACCAGGAGAAGGCCTGGCTCCTCTCGTTGCCGCGTGATCTCTGGGTCGACATCGCCGGTGGCGGCAAGGGACGGATCAACGAGGCGCTGGCCCTCGGCGGCCCCGATCTGTTGATCCGCACCATCGACGAGAACTTCCAGATCCCGATCAACCACTTCCTCCAGGTCAACTTCGCCGGGTTCCGCAACATCGTCGACAGCGTCGGCGGGGTGCCGATCTACTTCAACTACCCGGCGCGGGACACGAACTCGGGTCTGGCCATCGAGGAGCCGGGCTGTCACGTGCTCGACAGCACCCAGGCGCTCGGGTTCGCCCGGTCCCGCTACTACCAGGCGTTCATCGACGGCCGTTGGCAGGACGACCCGACCAGCGACTTCGGTCGCATCAAGCGCCAGCAGTACTTCTTCAAGGCGGCCATGAAGCGGGCGATCGAGCGGGGCGCCCGCAACCCGGTGGAGCTCGCCAAGCTCGTCAGCGTCGCCCAGGAGTACGTGATCATCGACCAGAACCTGACCTACCAGCAGATCCTCGACATCGGTGAGCGCCTCAACAACTTCGACCCCGACGACCTGCAGGTGTACTCGGCGGGTGACTTCGCCGAGGGTGGCTGGGCGGGGCAGGCCAGCGTGCTGTTCCTGAACGAGGCGGCGGCGCAGCCCTCCTTCGACGTCTTCCGAGGGATCAACCCGATCTACGACATCCTCGCCAGCGTGCGCGTCGAGGTCCGCAACGGCACCGGGAAGGCCGGCGACGGTGAGGCCGTGGCCGCCGACCTGGTCCGAGCGGGCTTCACGGTCACGGGGTCGGTCGACGACGCGAACTTCCGCAACGACGCCACCGTGATCCACTACGCCCCGGGCGCGATCCTGCCGGCCATCGTCGTCGCCCGCTACCTCGACGTGGACGCCCCGCTGGTGGAGGACCGGGCCCTCGCCACCGCGGCCAACCCGGTCGCGTTGGTCGTGGGGCGCGACTTCACGGGGATCCGCGACGAGTGGCGCCCGCTCGAGGAGTTCAGCGAGTACCTGCCCGGCCCGGTGGAGGCGACCCCCGACACCGTGGTCGCCGGGGCTCCCACCACGACCGAACCGCCGCTCAGCGCTCGCAGCATCGTTCCCGAGCCGCCCGAGGGCGAAGAGTGCTGATCCGACCACTGGGCGCGAGCCCCTTTCCCGGCGCCGGCCGGTCGGGATCCTCCTCTGGCGGCCACCCCCAGGACCTCTTCTAGTATTGTCAGATGCCCGATGTTGGCGGGCCTGCGGAAAGCAGAGGACACATGGGCACGGTTGCGGTCATCGGCACGGGATACGTAGGTCTGACCACGGGCGTCTGCCTGGCCCATCTGGGTCACGAAGTCGTCTGCGCGGACATCGATCCGTCGAAGGTCGAACGCCTCAGCCGGGGTGAGGCGACGATTCTCGAGGTCGGTCTCGACGAGTTGCTGCGCGAGGGCCTCGACTCGGGGCGCCTGCGCTTCGTGCTCGGCGCGGCGAACGCGGCGGAGACCGCCGAGTTCATCTACCTGTGCGTTCCCACACCGCAGGGGGCCGACGGGTCGGCCGACATGAGCTACATCGAGGAGGCGGCGCGCCAGATCTCCCCGGTGCTCGCCCCGGGTTCGGTCGTGGTCAACAAGTCCACCGTCCCGGTCGGGTCGACCCGCCTGGTCGAACAGGCCCTCGGCCGCAGCGATGTCTCGGTCGTGTCGAACCCCGAGTTCCTCCGTGAGGGCTCCGCGGTCAGCGACTTCATGAAGCCGGACCGGGTGGTCATCGGCAGCGAGGACCAGAGCGCCGCCATCCGCGTCGCCTCGCTCTACATCGCCGTGCCGGCGCCCCTCATGGTGACCGACCCCGCGTCGGCCGAGACCATCAAGTACGCCAGCAACGCCTTCCTCGCCACCAAGCTGTCGTTCGTCAACGCGGTGGCCGCCGTGTGCGAGGCCGTCGGCGCCGACGTCAACGATGTCGTGCTGGGCATGGGCTACGACAAGCGCATCGGCCACGAGTTCCTCCGGCCCGGCCCGGGGTGGGGTGGCTCGTGCTTCCCGAAGGACACGCGGGCCATGCTGCGGATCGCCGCCGACGCCGGCTACGACTTCGGTCTCCTGCAGGGCGTGCTCACGGTGAACGAGGAGCAGTTCGAGCGCACCACCGAGAAGATCGTCGACATGGCCGGTGGCAGCGTCGACGGTGTCACGGTGGCGGTGTGGGGCCTCACCTTCAAGGCCAACACCGATGACCGCCGGGACTCGCCGGCCATCGAGATCATCAGCCGCCTCACCGCGCGCGGCGCCCGGGTGCAGGCGTTCGACCCGACCGTCAGCGGTGACCTCGACGAGCCCGCGGGCCTGGTCGTGTGCGCCGATCCGTACGCCGCCTGCGAGGGCGCCGCCGTGCTCGCCGTGCTCACCGAGTGGGACGAGTTCAAGTGGCTCGACCTCGACAAGGTCGCGTCGCTGCTCGAGCGCCCGCGCGTCGTCGATGCCCGCAACCTCCTCGATCGTTCTGCGCTGTTGCGTCGCGGGTTCACGTACCGCGCCATCGGGCGCGCCTGATGACCCGGACGGTCATCACCGGCGGGGCCGGTTTCCTCGGATCTCACCTGTGCGACGCGCTGCTGGCCCGTGGACACGAGGTCGTCGCGGTGGACAGCTTCGTCACCGGACGCAAGGTGAACATCGAGCACCTGGCCGACCACGACGGCTTCACGCTGATCGAGCACGACGTCAGCGAAGGCGTTCCGGTCGACGGTCCGGTCGACCAGGTCCTCCACTTCGCCAGCCCGGCATCGCCACCGGGGTACCTCGCCCGTCCGCTGGTCACGCTCAAGGCGGGCAGCTACGGCACGCACCGCTCGATCGAGCTGGCCCACGAGCACGGCGCCCGGTTCCTGCTGGCATCGACCAGCGAGGTGTACGGCGATCCGCTCGTGCACCCCCAGCCTGAGTCCTACTGGGGCAACGTCAACCCCAACGGCCCCCGCAGCGTGTACGACGAGGCCAAGCGCTACGCCGAGGCCGTGACGATGTCCTACGCCCGCGAGCTCGGCACCGAGGTGCGCATCCTGCGCATCTTCAACACCTACGGCCCGCGCATGGACCCCGAGGACGGGCGGGTGGTCTCGAACTTCATCGTCCAGGCCCTGCGCGGCCAGCCGCTCACCGTGTACGGCGACGGCACCCAGACCCGCAGCTTCTGCTACGTCAGCGATGAGATCGCCGGCATCCTCGCCCTGCTCGACGGCGACGTCGTCGGCCCGGTCAACATCGGCAACGACACCGAGTTCACGATGCTCGAGCTCGCCGAGCTCGTGATCGAGCTCACCGGCTCGGTCTCCGAGCTGGTGTTCCGTCCGCTGCCGGAGAACGATCCGTTGCAGCGGCGTCCCGACCTCGCGGCTGCCCGCCGCGACCTCGGATGGGAGCCCACCACCACGTTGCGCGAGGGGCTCGAGCACACGGTGCCGTACTTCCGGTCCGCCATCGGCCTCGACTGACCTCGGGTACCTCGATGGCTGGATCGACGCAGGTGGCGGTCACGCTCGAGCAGTGCTGGCACGAGGTCCCGGGTGGCGTCGCCTCATCGGCGATCGAATCGACGCGTGCGCTCCTCGCCCACACCGATCTGCGCCTGGTCGGCGTGGCGGCACGCCACTCGTCGCCGCCTCCGGCGCCCTGGGTGCCGCCGATCGAGGTGCGCCACCTGCCGTTGCCCCGCCTGGCGCTGTACGAGACCTGGCACCGCTTCCGCCGCCCGACGGTGCAGCGGGCGACGGGCCCCGTCGACGTGATCCACGTGACGGGGATGGCCATGCCCCCTCGATCGGCACCCATGGTGGTCACCGTGCACGATCTCGCCTTCCTGGCTGATCCGAGCCAGTTCACGCCCCGAGGCGTGCGGTTCTTCCATCGGGCCATAGACCTGGCCCGCCGAGACGCCGACATCGTCGTGTGCCCCTCGAAGGCGACCGCCGACGAGTGCATCGCCAACGGGTTCTCGGCCCGCCGGGTGCGGGTGGTGCCGTGGGGCGTCGATGTCGTCCCGGCCTCGGCCGACGAGGTTGCTCGCGTGCGCCGGGCCCACCGCCTCGATCGCCCCTACGTCTTCTGGAACGGCACGATCGAGCCTCGGAAAAACCTGCCGGTGCTCCTCGACGCGTTCGCCCGCCTCGGGCGAACCGACGTCGACCTCGTGATCGGTGGCCGGGCGGGCTGGAACGACGAGCTCGCCGCGATCGAGCGGCGGTCGGGTGTCGGGGTGCGGCGCCTCGGCTTCGTCCCGGCCGCCGACCTCGGCCCGCTGCACCGTGGCGCGGCGGTGTTCTGCTTCCCGAGCCGCCAGGAGGGCTTCGGCCTTCCCGTCCTCGAGGCGATGGCGCAGGGCGCTCCGGTCGTGACGTCGTCGGGAACGGCGACCGCCGAGGTGGTCGGCGACGCCGGCCTCACGGTCGCCCCCGACGACATCATCGGGTTCACCGATGCCCTCCGGGGCCTCCTCGACGATCCGGACCGGGCGAGGGCCCTCGGGGACGCCGGGCGCCGCCGGGCCACCCAGGTCTTCACGTGGAAGCGCACGGCCGACGGGCTGAGCGACGCCTACGCCGAGGCCATCGACCTGGCTCGCCGTTCCCGCCAGCCGCGCCGCCGGTGACCGCCCCCGGACCGCACCGGCCCGGCGCCCCGCGCCGAGTCGGGCTGAACATCATGTGGCTCGTGCCCGGCGTCGTCGGGGGGAGCGAGGAGTACACGACCCGCCTCCTGAGCGCCATCGCGGCCGAGGCGCCGGTCGATCTCGAGCTGACCCTGTTCGTCAACTCGTCGTTCCCGGCGATCTACCCCGAGCTCGCGGCCACCTACCGCACCGAGATCGCACCGGTCTCGGGGCGCAGCAAGGCCCTGCGGGTCGCTGCGGAGACGAGCTGGCTCGCGCTGCGTTGCCGCAGCCTCGGCATCGACCTCGTCCACCACATGGGCGGCATCGTGCCGGCGTGGCGGCCGACGCCGTGCGTGCTGACCATCCACGATCTCCAGCCGCTGGTGCTCCCGGAGCACTTCGCCGTGCCCAAGCGGCTCTTCAACCGGTTCTCGGTTCCCCGGTCCGTTCGGGCCGCCGATGACATCGTCACCCTCACCGAGTACACCAAACAGGACCTGGTGGCCCGGCTCGGCGTCGATCCCGACCGGATCGTGGTGGTTCCTCCCGGCTTCGGACCCGGCCGGGACGGCCCCGACCCCGTTCGGTTGCCCGGCCCCGACGAGACCGGCGACGACGTCCGCTCGCGCTACGGACTCGGTGACCGGCCGTTCTTCTTCCTCCCGGCGATCACCTATCCGCACAAGAACCACCTGATGCTGCTCGAGGCCTTCGCCACGCTCCATCGCGACCACCCCGAGGCCCTGCTCGTGCTCACCAGCGGCGAGGCCCAGATGGCGAACGACATCACCGCGGCCATCGAACGGCGCGGTCTCGGGTCCCACGTCAAGAGGCTGGGGCGCATCCCCGAGGGCGACATCGTCATGCTCTACCGCGAGGCCGTCGCGCTGACCTTCCCGTCGCTCTACGAGGGCTTCGGCCTCCCGGTGCTCGAGGCCATGGCCTCCGGCTGCCCGGTGCTGGCCGCCGATGCCACCGCGCTCCCGGAGGCGGTCGGCGGTGCCGGGGTGCTGTTGCCGCCCTCGGACCCAGACGCCTGGACCGCAGCCATGGTTCGGGTCCTGACCGACAAACCCTTCGCCGCCGACCTGTCGGCAGCAGGTTCCGAGCGGATCAAGGCGTTCGACTGGCACCTGTCCGCGCGCACCCAGATGGACGTCTACCGTCGGGCGATCCGAGACTGAGGACCGATCCCGTGCGACTCACCATCCTGTGCCCCCACTTCGCGCCCGACGTCGCGCCCACCGGTGAGGTGATGACGTCGATCGCCGCGGAGCTGGTTCGGCTGGGTCACGAGCTCCACATCGTCACGTCGTTGCCCTGGTACCGCCACCACGCGCTCGAACCGGGGTGGGACGGTCGGCTGGTCCGGCACGAGCGCACCGAGTGGGGTCGCATCACGCGCGTGCACCCGTTCCCGACCGACAAGACCAACATCCCGGCGCGCGCCCTGGCGTTCGGCGGGTTCACGGCGCTGGCGACGCTCGAGGGCCTCGCTCCGCTCGACGGCCTCGTCACCGGCTTCCGACCCGACCTCGTGCTGGCGATGTCGCCGCCGCTCACGCTGGGCGCAGCAGGCTGGGCCGTGGCCCGAGCCCGCAGGGTGCCGTTCGTGTTCAACATCCAAGATGTCTTCCCCGACGTCGCCGTCGAGCTGGGCCTGCTCACGGGAAGACGGGCGATCGCTGCGGCGTCGCTCCTCGAGCGGGTCAGCTACCGCCACGCCGACGCCGTCACCGTGCTGAGCGACGAGCTCGCCGACAACATCCGGGCCAAGATCACCCGCGGGCTCGCCGGCGACCGGTCCCGGCGCGAGGCGGCGAAGGTGCGGGTGATCCCGAACTTCGTCGACACCGAGTGGATCGCCCCCGGTTCCCGCCGCAACTCCTATCGCGACGAGTACGGCCTGGGCGACCGCACCGTCGTCATGTACGCGGGCAACGTGGGGCTCTCGCAGTCGCTCGACCTGATGCTGGCGGCCGCCGGAGCGATGGTCGACGACCCCGATGTCGTGTTCGTCGTCAACGGCGGCGGGGCGGCGCGCGACGACCTCGTACGCCGCGCCGCCGGCCTCGCCAACGTCGTGTTCGTCGACATGCAGCCCAAGGGTCGCCTCCCGGAGGTCCTCGCTGCGGCCGACCTCCACGTCGTCCCGCTCAAGCGCGGCCTGGCGTGGTCGAGCGTGCCCTCGAAGCTCTACTCGATCCTCGCGGCGGGCCGGCCCATCCTCGCCAGCGTCGACGACGGCACCGAGGTCGCCCGCACGATCGAGCGGGCCGGGGCCGGCCGGTCGGTGCCACCCGACGATCCGGAGGCCTTCACCTCGGCGATCCGCGCGATGCTCGCCGATCGGGCCGAACTGGCTGCGGCCGGCTCATCCGGCCGACGCTTCGTCGAGAGCTGGGCGTCACCGGCGGCGGTCGCCGAGGCCTACCAGGAACTGTTCCTCGAGCTCGTCTCGCGACGCTGAAGGCCTGCCCCGGGGCCGTTCCTGCGCCTCCGAGACCCCCGATTCGCGAGGGGGGGTGCATTACCCCGCCGAGGTGGTCCCGACTAGCGTGGTCGACCATATGGGTAAAGCATCGTCCGCCAAGAAGGTCGCCCGCGCCGCTCGCGCCGGCGGCAGCACCAAACGGGAACGACGCAAGTTCGGCTTCCCGCTCGCCGTCTTCGTCGTCGTCGTCCTGGGAACCTCGCTCGTGGTCTTCGCTCGCACGTCGCGCGAGCCGGCCTCGGCCGCACCACCCTCGTACCTCAACAGCGATCACTGGCACGCCGCGTACGGTGCGTTCGTCTGCGATGCCTTCCTGCCCCCGTGGGTCGACGCCATCGAGGACCGAAGCGGCATCCACACCCACGAGGACGGCATCATCCACATCCACCCGTTCTCGGCATCGGCGTCGGGCGACCGGGCCCGCCTGTCCGTGTTCGCCGAGCAGGTCGGGGTCACCTTCACCGACGACGGTTTCACGGCCCCGGACGGCACCGAGTACACGAACGGCTACGACTGCAACGGGCAGCCCGCCAAGGTCTCCGTCGTCAAGTGGTTCCCCGACGACCCCACCCGGCCGGGTGAGGTCTACGAGAGCAACTTCGACAACATCGTGTTCGACACCGATCGGGCGGCCTACACGATCGCCGTCGTGCCCGACGGCGTCACCCCGCCGCTCCCCGAGAGCGTCCCGGGTCTCGACAACCTCACCGACGTGCCGGGCGGTGGCGGCGGCGCC
>Ga0105044_10009119_pt1 | contig 13598 bp, 14 predicted proteins | sample MAT01_FD_78092 | JGI IMG/M metagenome (GOLD analysis project Ga0105044, IMG submission 78092) | Freshwater microbial communities from Lake Fryxell liftoff mats and glacier meltwater in Antarctica - MAT-01 | ecosystem: Environmental > Aquatic > Freshwater > Ice > Liftoff microbial mat | place...
AACAGGAAGCGAGGTTAGAAGCGCAAAGAACAGCGAAGGCAAGGCAGAATGAACGCGAAGAAATGCGCTCATGCAGACCAACTCGACCCGATACGGTCAGTACGAGCAGCGGCGAGATTAAGAGCAACCCGACACAGATTAAGGTCAGAAGTTCAACGCAGAGACGCAGAGACGCAGAGACGCAGAGACGCAAAGACGCAAAGAGAGAAAGGAAAGGGACGCGAGGTTTAAAGCGTCCCGTGTTGTGCTTTCCTTTCTTTTTCTACTTTCGTGTCTTTGCGTCTTTGCGTTGACCTCTTGATCTGATTTTTTTTCGGTCTGCCCCCTGTCAGAGCAACCCGACACTCGTTCAACGGCGACTTCGACGGCGACAACTCGCGGCAGTTCTCTCTGCCTTTCCTTCCGCTCTCCTTCGCGTCCAGCTGCTCTCCTTTCTTTCTTTTGCCTTCGTGTCTTTGCATCTTTGTGTTGAACCTGTATGCGGGCTTCAGATGCAAGGCCCTTTTGCTTGACGTAGTGTTGAGCTATGTACACGGCCCTTGCCAATGCGGCACCTGAACGCGGCTGGCGCCTTTTGATTGGCTGGCGTCGCTTGCGCGTCACACTTCTGACCGCGATCGTGTTGGGGCTCTTGTTACTGCCGATTTGGCGGTCTGACACACCCACGCTGTTCTTGCGCATTGGCGGGGCCGCGCTTTTCGCCATGTTGGTTTTTGGTCTATTCGAACAATGGCCGAAGCGCTTGCCGGCTTGGTTTGCACGCTGGGCATTACAAGTTGCCGGCGTCGCCATCGCCGTGCCTGCCGCGTTTTTTCTGTTCTATTGGCTTAGCACCGAGCCGGGACATCCGCCGTTCTGGCAGGTGCAAGATCGCTTAGGTGGGTTCGCTATTCTTGGCGTGACCGGTTTGCTGTTGGCGCCATGGGTCGCATTGACCGCATTGGTGCGCCAGAAGGAAGCTATCGCGCGTCATCAGGCGCTGACCTTCGAACTTGAGCGCAGCGAGCTGTCGCGGCAAGCCTCAGATGCGCGTCTGCGATTGTTGCAGGCGCAAGTGGAACCGCATTTTCTGTTCAATACCCTGGCAAATGTTCGGGCCCTGGTGGAGTCAGGGTCGCCACAGGCACCCGTCGTGCTCGATAGCCTGATTGCCTATTTACGCGCTGCCGTGCCGCGGCTGCAGCAACACACCACCACTTTTCAAGACGAAATCAATCTGGTGCGTGCCTATCTGGAGCTGATGCAGATGCGCATGCCGGATCGCCTTAGGTACACGATCCGCACTGAGCCGGAAGTACTAGCCGTGGATTGCCCTCCAATGACGCTAATGACGCTTGTAGAGAATGCCATCCGCCACGGCATAGACCCGAGCGAAGAAGGCGGCTTGGTCGAGGTCGATCTGCGCGTGGAGGGGCACCGCTACGTGGCGACGGTGCGTGACAATGGGATAGGCATCCATGAAAGCGGCAGCGCTTGCGGCACGGGCCTTTTGTCTCTGCAAGAGCGCTTGCAATTGGCCTACGGTAAAAGCGCCAGTTTGCAGCTTTGCGAAAACTTGCCGCACGGCGTCACGGCCCGTGTCTGGTTGCCTGCACACAGGGAATCGGCATGAGTGCCGTGCCAAAGGCCTTAATCGCAGACGACGAACCTTTGCTTCGGCAAGAATTGGCTCTGCGCCTCGGCGATGTGTGGCCGGAGCTCAATATCGTTGCGCAGGCCCGCAACGGCCGCGAAGCCATCGCGCAATTCGAAGCGCTGCGCCCAGATGTGTGCTTCCTCGATGTGCGAATGCCGGGTATTTCTGGCGTGGAAGTGGCACGACATATTGGTTCGCGCGCACATTTGGTGTTCGTGACTGCATACGATAGCTACGCCGTAGAAGCCTTTGCTCAGGGCGCGGTGGACTATTTGGTCAAGCCGATCTTGCGGGAGCGCTTGAGCGAGACGGTGACGCGCCTACGCAGTCGTTTAACTCGGTCGCAGCCCGCAGCCGCGCCTGAAAGTCTGCTGCAACAGTTGGCGACGTATTTGCAAGCGCAGCCCACGCGCGGGCCACTGCGCTGGTTGCGTGCCTCGACGGGCGCTTCATTACGCATGATTCCGATGGAATCTGTGGATTTTCTGCGCTCGGACGAGAAGTACACCACTGTGGGCTGGCGGGACGAAAACGGTGCCGCAACCGAGGCGCTGATTCGAACGCCATTGAAGGATCTGATCGAACAATTGGATCCCGAGCAATTCGTTCAATCGCACCGCTCGGTCGTGGTCGCCCTGCGTGCCATACGCTGTGTGCTCAAAGGCGATAACGAAACGGCGACGATTAAGCTCATCGGCCGTGATGATGTGCTGCCGGTGAGCCGGCGGCACATCCATCATTTTCGTCAGATGTAGTTCAGCGGCCTTCAGTTGCCACCGATCGCGGCACCGATTGGGAGGCTTCGTTCACCTGATCTTGAGGGAAGCCTTTGATCAGAAGCCACACGCTCATGACCAGGAAAGACAGCGCCATCGGCGCCAACATTGCGTGGACGATCTCGTGACCGAATACAGCGCGGCCCACGGTGAACATCTGCAAGAGCACCGCGCAAATTCCGAAGCCCGCGAGCAGCCTTGGCATGAGTCGCAGCCGAAAGAAGATGCTGAAAAGCATCAGGACGCCGATCCCAGCCAACAACTTGTCCAGAAAATGCACGCCGTTGCGGATTCCCACCAGCACGGCATTGGATGCCGCAAAAGTCGCCGCCTGCGCAGGCTCAGCGGCCAAGTAGACCTCGCTCAAATGACGGAAGGCAAACAGGCTGGTGAACTCGAAGATTGATACCGCCAATCCGGCAGTGATGATGGCGAAATAGAAGGTGGACAGGATCGGTGCTTGATGCCGGAAACGGCTCGCGATGAGTGCGGCTACAAAGGTGGAGACCAATCCGGTGAACAAGCCCAGCAGCACAATCAGGCCAATGTTGTCAGATTGCGCGGCTGCGTTGGTCAGCAAGCCGCCTGCGGCGAACAGATCGGCCTGGAGTTTGAAGTTGGACAGAATGCCGATCACCAGGGTGCTCAGCATGCCGAGGCCAACGATGCGGCCGGCAGTTTTGTCATTCATTGGAATTTTCCTGATCACTTAGGTCATGACGCCGTTGCGCGACACGCCTGTCGCAGCAGGAAAGCTCGCAGCCCAGCGCGCATCTCACAAGCTGCATGCGACGCGTGACCCGATTGCGGTCATCAGTGACGGGATCAGGGATTTAAGGTCAGATTAGAGGGTAAATCGGGCGAGTCACTGCGCACAATCATGGTGCGCGCAAGCTCTTCCGCCGCCGTTGTTTGCTGGCTGTGCGCGTGCACGCTCACTGCGAACAGCCGTCTTCACACTCGCTATAGCGCAGGAACTTAAAACGCCAGGCCGGCTCGCGCGCGATGCCGCGAGCTTGGACCGCCCGGCGGGTTTCTTATCAACGTATTCCATCGCGCGCGTCTGGATTGTTCAGGGCAGTGCACCCCAGACTTCATTTTTCCGACGAGATTGCCGATGGCCACCTTTTTACTTGTGTTGTTCCTGTGGATTTTCACCGTGTGTCTGCATGAGTTTGCGCATGCGCGCGTGGCCTTTGCCGGTGGTGATACCAGCGTGCGCGATAAGGGCTATCTCACGCTGAACCCGCTGCGCTATCTGGATCCAGTTACCTCGCTATTGCTGCCGGTCGTGTTCTTGGTGCTAGGTGGTATCGGGCTTCCCGGTGCAGCCGTATACATTGAGCGTCATCGTCTGCGCTCGCGGCATTGGGAGAGCGCGGTCTCCATCGCAGGCCCGCTGACCAATTTGTTGCTGCTGTTTGTGATCGCCGCCGTGGTGGCGGCATTTCGCGATAGCCCGGTCGCGCCGGCGCTGGCTTTCCTTGGATTGTTGCAGGCGAGTGCAGTGGTACTGAACCTGCTGCCGCTGCCGGGATTCGACGGCTATGGCGTCATCTCACCGTATCTGGCCCCCAACGTCCGTGAGGTGTTTGATCGCTACGCCGGATACGCGATGTGGGCGCTATTCCTCATGCTATTCCTGGTGCGGCCAGTGGCGCGTGCCTTTTGGGGGCTGGTAGGCGGGCTCGCAGAACTGGCCGGCATTCCGTTAGGGCTGGCACAGTTTGGCTACGCGGAGTTTCGCTTTTGGGATTGATGTGCAGACTCCCCCGTATGTGGCTTTGAGTCAGTCAGCGCGACGGAACGCAACCAAACGCTGCCTGAACAAGGGTTTGATTGTTATACGTGGCGTGATTGAGTCTTCACGGTCTTCACGCCTTCACAATATTTAACGCCGTATTTTCACAAATGTGAAGACACCCGGCGGTCGGGTGAGGAGCCTAAAGATGAACAAGCGAGACGAGCAATCAGGACTGGTTCTGTTGGTAGAAGACAATCGTGGCATTTCAGAGATGGTTGGCGAGTTTCTGGAACGCCGTGGCTATTCGGTCGATTACGCGGCTGATGGCGTGACTGGCCTGCATCTGGCCGTCAGCAATAGTTATGACGTGATCGTGCTCGATCTGATGCTGCCTGGTATTGATGGCATCGAGGTTTGCCGCAAGCTGCGGCAAGATGCAAAAAAGTCCACGCCGGTGCTCATGCTGACTGCGCGAGACACCATTGACGATAAGGTGACCGGTCTTGACTCGGGTGCTGACGACTATCTGGTCAAGCCCTTCGAAGTGAAGGAGCTGGAAGCGCGCGTGCGTGCCCTGATTCGTCGCGATCGCCGTCAAGTGAGCCAAGAAGTTTTCCGTGTGGGCGAACTGGTGCTCGACACTGCAACATTGCGCCTTACGCGCAATGCCAAGGATCTGCAAGTCTCGCCCATTGGCCTTAAGTTGTTGACCATTCTCATGCGCGAATCGCCGCGGGTGGTCTCACGTCGCGACATCGAGCGCGAAGTGTGGGGAGATATGCTCCCCGATAGCGACACGCTGCGCAGTCATCTCTACAACTTGCGCAAAGTGATCGACAAACCATTCGATAAGACGCTGCTGCACACGATTCACAGTGCTGGCTATCGTCTGGCCGATCTCGATAACGAAAGCATAGCGGCCTAAATGAACGACTTGGCACCTCGCCGGGTGCCGCCGCCCGGTAGCCGTTGCCATAGAAATGTGCAGACGGCGATTGCATCGTCGCCTGCACATTCTAAGCACTGATGGGTCCGGACAATTGCGTTGTCGTTCAAGGGAGTCCGCCTCGGCGGAGCGCATGGCAGAAGTTAACACCACCGCCGGATTACGCCACAAAACTCAGAGCGCATTGACAGGTTTAGCGACAGCGCTTTGCGTGTCACTTCTAGCGTCTGTGACTTCAGCGGCCGTGTTCGCGAGCATCTGGCTCAGCGCTGTGCAGCGCGTTTCCTTTTTAGAGCTCGCCACTGTGAGCTTGCTGGTGCTTATCATCGGATCAGTCATTAGTTTGCGCGTGGCGCGTCGCCGTATTCGGGCCGCCATCGAGCCTGTGGTTTGGCTGGCTGAAGAAGTCGGCGGGTGGGACTCTAAAGATCCTGACTTTCAGGCACTCAGCAATGATCGTTTGCCTGAGCGAGTCGATGGCGAAGGCCATGTGCTGGCCCAGTCAATTCACTGTTATGCGCGTCGGCTTAGTGAGTTTGTCGAGCGCGAGCGTAACTTCACGCGCGCCGCAAGCCACGAACTACGCACGCCGTTGACGGTCATCAAGATGGCCAGTCAGGTGCTGATCTCAGACAGCGTCTTGGATCCCTATGCAACGCGAAATGTCGAGAGAATTCAAAGCTCTGCGCGGGATATGGAAGCGCTGATCGAGGCCTTCCTATTGATTGCACGCGAGGCCGAGAACGCGCTTCCGGCAGACGATATCGCCGTGAATTCGGTCGTGCGCGAAGAAATGGAGGCCGCACAGGCACTGATTGGTGAGCGCGATATTGACCTGCAGTTCGTCGAAAGCAGCCAGTTCCGACTACATGCGCCATCAAAAGTGGTTGCAGTGCTGATTGGGAACCTGCTGCGCAACGCGATCAGCTTCACTGATCGTGGGCACGTCAAAGTGACTGTGAATGATGGCGAAGTGGTTATTGAAGACAGCGGTATCGGCATGTCGGCGGAAGATCTGAAACTCATTTTTCAACCATTTTTCCGCGCGCAGCACGGACGTCGCGGTGGTCACGGGGTCGGGCTAGCCGTGGTCAAACGTCTATCTGATCGCTATCGCTGGCCTATTGACTATGAGAGCACCGAAGGCAAAGGCACGCGCGTGCGCATTCGTTTCCCTGATCGTATTGTGGTTGGTGCCGCCGCACCCGTCAGCGTGATCAACAGCCCACGTTATATGAATCCGCCGCGCGCCGCGTAAGCGGCACATCACCACTTGTGCGACCGACGCACACTTGCGAGCCTCGCGCTCCCAATTTGAAAAGCGTGGACATATGGTCAACTCGCGTGCACTGCTTGCGCTACTCAGTTGCTTTCTCGGCGCCTGTGCGAGTGTGCCGAGTCGAAAGCCCGATGATCGCGGCTTTGATGTCATTGCGTATCACGCAAACATCGTTCCAGATATCCGTGCGGGGACACTTCAAGGAAGCTTGAAGCTGCGCTGGAAGCCGACTGCCATCTATGCAAACCGGATCATTCTCGATCGCTATGCGCGCATGACCATTGCGTCGGTCAGCGACGCTGGGCAAGCGCTGGCCTTCCGTACACCACAGGGCAAGCTCGAAATCGACCTGCCCAGTACGCAGGCTCCGACTGCCGATCGCGAACTTACGATCGTTTATCAATCGACACCCGGATATGGCCTGCAAATGCACCACGGCTATCCGCAGATCTACTCGCTGTTCTCGACCAGCCAGTGGATGCCCGTGGTCGATGCGCCGGACGAAAGAGCCACGCTCGACTTAAGTGTCACGCTGCCGGCCGATCTGGTGTTTACCAGCAACGGCGAAGCAGTTTCCAACGTGCAAGTAGCCGGCGATCAACGCGTCCACCGCTGGAAAATTGATCGTCAAATCCCAAGCTATGTCTATGGCTTCGCCGCGGCGAAGTTCACCGAAGCGCAGGTGCCTGGACACATCCCGGCACGCGTGTTGGGTGTAGGTTTCAACAAGTCCGAACTTCAACAAATCTTCGCCGATACCCAGGATATGTTGGCGTATTTCACACGGCGCGCGGGCGTGGCCTATCCGGGAACTGCGTACACGCAGGCGCTGGTGGTGGAAACGGTCGGCCAGGAGCATGCAGATTTTTCGCTGTTATCGGAGGAATACGGTCGTTCGGTTCTGGCCGATCCGCGCGCCCAGGGCCTGATCGCGCACGAGGCCGCGCATCAATGGTGGGGTAACTCAATCACCTGTCGTGACTGGCGACATTTCTGGCTCAACGAAGGCTTCGCCACTTTTTTGGCGGCGAGCTATATGCAACATCGCTTCGGGGATGCCGCTTATCAAACCGCCGTGTCTGGATGGGAACGTCGCCTTGCCGACCTTCGCCTTCGCGGTGCGGACAAGCCCCTGGTTTTCGACGCTTGGCATAAACCGAGCGCGGACGATCGTGGCGTGGTCTATCAAAAAGGTGCCTATGTCTTGCACCGGTTGCGCCTGAAGTTGGGTGAAAGAAAATTTTGGCGCGGTCTGCGCGATTACTCGCGCCGCTACTTCGATCGATCGGTCACCACGCAGGATTTCCAGCGCGCCATGGAGAAGTCCAGCGGTCAATCGCTCGACGATTTTTTTGCGCATTGGGCGTACCCGCCAAAGACGTGAGCGCTGTCAGGCTGTGGGCGCTTGGTGAAGCTTCTGGGCGCTATTCATCACGGAGCGCGTTAAGCGCCAATTCCATACTCGCTGGGTATCGATCCCGATGCCAAACCCAACGGAGCCCAAACGCATGCACACACCACAAGAGTTGGAACATAAGCTTTGGAAGCATCTTGAATCTGATCGCACCCTGATGCTGGGCTTGGACGGTGTCGAAGACGGCCATTCACGGCCCATGACCGCACAGGTTGAGGGTGAGAAGGGTCCGATCTGGTTCTTTACCGGCAAGGAAAACTTGATCGTCAAGAATCTTGGCAAAGGCCACCGCGCCATTGCCGCCTTCGCCGCCAAAGATCACGATTTATTCGCCAGTATCAAGGGCAATCTGCGCGTCGATAACGATCGCGCCGTCATTGACCGTTTATGGAATCCCTTCATCGCAGCTTGGTACGAGGGCAAAGACGACCCGAACTTAACGTTGCTGCGCCTGGATGCAGAAACGGCTGAAGTCTGGCTCAACGCTTCAAACTTGCTGGCTGGCGTGAAAATGTTGCTAGGCGTTGACCCGAAGCAAGATTACAAAGACAAAGTCGCCGAGGTGGATCTGCGCTGAAGCACGTGAATCGCTGCTCTTCATCACAGCATTGTGTCGACTACTCGTCGATCCCAAGCGCCTGGAACGTTAAGCCAAGTTCAAAAGAGCAGTAACCCTGCCTCGCCCCCCTCTCCCTTGCCCTTTTGGGAGAGGGGCTGGGGCTTGAGGGCCCTTAAGTGCCACGATCTCCCGAATGCTGCCGAGATTGCCCCAAGTCCAACTTGAACGCGCGTATCGATCAACATGGTTTGGCCGGATGACAAGTTCTCGGCGCGCATCAAATCGTGCCGGAGCGACGCTCTCGACGTGGACATTATTCGCACCGACCCGTTGAATACACCGCGCGCGCTTTCATGGTTGCGGAGCAAAGACCATGCCAGCGGCACGGTGGTTTGGCGCTGGCAACTCGCGCAGGCAACGCCATTAACTTAGCCCCCTCACGCCGTCTGCTTATAGGCCATAGGGAGGCGGATCGCCGCCTTGCCTTTGCGTAAGTGCTGGGGTGTGGAGCGTCCTTTGCGCTCGCAGTGGCGGTGTCGGTCGAGTCTATCGAGCAGGTGCTCAAGGTCGTCGGTTGTGCCGCGCAGCACGCGGCGATGCTGATCGATAAACTCAGCATCCGATAGCGGTTCGATCAGGAATCTAAGGCAGGCAGTACGTCAGATCAGTCACCTGTAAGCTCCTGCGCAACGCTGGTTCTTGGGCGTCTGACATCATCCAAGTATATGATTAAACAGGGCTTTGTGAAAGTTATTTGCTAAGTTAATGGCACTTCTCCCGCACCATGCGGCAAAGGCGAATAGCAACCGCAACAGCGTTCGGACAAGTCCAAACCCACATAAGCTGGGCCCATTTGCCGCGACTCACGAAAAAGGCAGACGAACGCAGATGAAAGAGAAAAATGGAATGACGACGTGGATTAATAATCGATCGAACAGTCTTATTCGTTTATTTGTTGCTGTTCGCTCTATCTGCGCTCATCCGCGCTCATCTGCGGTTAAATTCTCCTTTTACTGAACTTTGAGATACGTGCTGCCGGGCGTCCGCAGACGTGCACCGCCGTGCGCTGACGCTTTTCCTGCATGCTCCGGGCGTTGCTCTTACATCAAGCGTGGCCACATCAGTTTGACTCGCACCCGAGCAACAGCGCTAACCTGAACGACGCTTACTACAATCCTCTGAATCGAAGGGGCGATCCCCACCTCACGGATTGCATCTATCGCAACGACCTGGATCGGTCGTGGCCTCCGTTGTTGCGGGCCGCTCGAGGCGATAACGGCATTGTTTACAGGACAGCACCTCGGTCTGGATGACCTGCGTGGGTTCACCGCACCAAGCGCATGGTAGCCCAGCGATGCGTTCGGTCACGTCAAAACCCGGCAAAGCGCAGGTAGGACACTGGCTCACATAGCGTCGCACGAGGTCCTGCGCCGCCCGCTTGATCGCGGCCATGCGGGTCGGATTGCGATGCGCGCGCATATCGGCTTCGACAAAGGCTGCGCCGCACAGGGCGATCGCCTGTCGAATGGCGCTGTCGAGTGAGGCCAGATCGACAATATCCTTGACCAACAAGCGCTGCGGATCGGGCTGTTCGCCGTCGCAAGCCATCACAATCAACCCATGATCGGGAAAGCCCGCGCGCTCGGCGAAAGCTATCGCAGCGTCCAGAGTGGAAACGATCGCATGGCCGCAGTTGGTGGCGGGACTGGCGTCATGCCCGGTTAATTCGAGGCCGCTGTCGCGGTCGATCAGAACGATAAGCTCGCGGCCGATCGCCAGAAAGGGAATGAACGGGTGTGGCCCAAAGCTGCCCTCGCTGGCCAGACCCACGCGCGCCAAGGGAGCGTCTGCAAAACCCGCGGCAATCTTCGCTCTGGCCGCGTCGAGTGGGCTGCCGATCCGCTCGATATCACGACTGAAGGTCCCGAAGCGGTCGGTGTTAACCCCGATGGCCAAGCCAACGATGAGGCCCAGACCTTCATGCAGGACGGGCGCAATAACGGCGTCTTTACCGTGCATAGTGGTCAGCACGGCGACGGTGTTGCGATAGGGAAGCTCAGCGTTGGCCATCAGAAGTAGCCTTCGCGTTTCTTCTGTTCGAGCGAGCCGCCATCCTCTCCATCGCTGATGCGGCCCTGACGCTCCGAAGACGACGCGCGCAGGGTTTCGTCGACCACGGCCCGCAGGTCAGTGGCGTCAGACTCGATAGCGCCGGTCACCGGCCAGCAGCCGAGCGTACGGAAGCGGACCTTGCGGGTTGAAATCTGGTCGCCGGGCGCAAAGCGCATCCGGCTCTCGTCGTCGACGACGATGAATGCGCCACTTCGTTCAACCACGGGCCGCGGCGCGGCGTAGTAGAGCGGCGCCAGCGCGATATTGTTGAGGAGGGCGTAGCTCCAGATGTCGATTTCCGTCCAATTGGACAGCGGAAACACGCGCGCAGTTTGGCCCTTTGCGAGCCGCGTGTTGTAAAGCGCCCAGAGCTCCGGACGCTGCTGGCGCGGATCCCAGGCGTGGCCGGCGCCGCGAACGGAGACAATGCGTTCTTTCGCACGGGATTTCTCCTCATCGCGCCGGGCGCCGCCGAAAATGATGTCGTAATCGCCGGTGTTGAGCGCCGTCTTCAGTGGCTCGGTCCGCATGATCGCGGTGTACCGATCCCCATGGTCGAAGGGATTGATGCCTGCGGCGCTGCCCTCTTCATTGGCATGGGCGATAAGCTTGAAACCGTGTTGCGCTGCAAACGCGTCTCGAAAGGCGATCAGCGATTGGAACTCCCAGGTGGAGTCGACATGCAGCAGCGGGAACGGCGGTTTACTCGGAAAGAAGGCTCGGATGGCGAGGTGCGCCATGATCGTTGAATCCTTGCCGGCCGAAAACAACATGACCGGGTTGCGGGCCTCGGCGACGGCCTCCCGGATAATGTAGATGGATTCCGACTCAAGCCTGGACAGATTCGATCCGCCTACCCGCATATGGCCTGCTCCCAGTTGAGATTGGATGTAAAACCGCTCGACGCCCGACCGCTATACCGCTACTTTGGGATGGCGCAGGTACTTGGCGAGCTCAGGGATCTGAGAAGATGATGGCATCGATCGGCCCGAACTTCGAGCTGGGCCTTTGGTGAGGGTCGCGAGTCAACGTGTGGTGGTGATGCAAACGCCAGTTCCCGTTGGAAGCTGCGCACCTGACAGACCTGCAGTGCGTCGGTCACGTTGATGCGTTGGCGACGTCTGGCCTTGACGGGAACACGCCGAGCGGCGGGCTTCGCCGGCTCTGTCTTTTCATTCGGGCTCCGCGCATGGGCTGCTGTCAGCGCGTCCTGCCGAGCCTGGGCGCAGGCGGGGAGTCCGCAGGCCACATGCTTGGTGATTATCTTGGCGTGCACATCCTGAGCGATCACGTGGATGCGCTTGCCGGAGAAGTTCTCGATCTGTAGCGGTGATTTCTGGATGCGAAAATCGCCTTCGATGCTCCAGCGCAGCGCGTAGAGTGCCCTGAATTGGTCGTTGGGGTTAGTCCGAGTAGGATGCGGTGAGCCTGCGAACCGCATCGATCGCGAATCGATGGCAAGCGAAGCTCCCAAAATTCCGGCTGCGCATCTCAGATCAAGTCACGATCGATGCGTTTCGTTCCTCAACACATCCTACGCGGGCTCGAACCAGATCACATCGTCGATGTCAGCGCCGCGGTGTACGACAGCGCCAGCGCCACGCTGGTCGGCGGCGTCATTGTCTGGATCGGCGCCAAGCCGCAACCGCCGCGGAACACGCAGGCACCGGCCGCCGTCGTCACCGACCTCACCGTCGGCGCGGCGTCGGCTTGCGCACTGCCCGTCGCCATCTTCGGCAACGGCTTCGAGTAGCAAAAAAAATGCGGTTTACGGTGACACGAAAAACCGCCGCGGACAGTGGAGTTTCAGCCCGCGAAGAATGCGGTGAGGCACGAACCGCATCAACTGAGCATGCATCGCAGACGCCGCAGTGTCGGTATTGGCGGGGCCTCTATCGATGCGGTTCGCTGCGCTCACCGGCATCCTACGTTTATTGCGTTCGACGCGGGCTGATGAGGCAAAGCATTTGTGCCCGAGCAACTTGGATTACTTCAATGCGCCGGGATTGTCCGGGTGTCCGGCATTTCGAGATCGCGGTAATCCGCATCGGCCACCTTGGCAGATGCCACGAGCCGCCGTGCCTGCAACGATGACCAAGCTATAGCAACCGGGACACCTGGGCACGCTTTCCGTCTACCGAAACACGGTCAGGCGTGGCGTCGCGGTATCGAAAGGGCGCTTCACCTGAAGCGCCCTTTCGATGTGCGCATTGGCGCGTTTTTCGAGAATAAATCCGACGAACGGTCTAAATTCGCTCGTGCTGTAATACACGTGTCATGTTGATCGTGTAACGAATGTAAATTCGTGAGAGTCGCTAGCACAAACACGTTACGTGGGTGTTACAGCGCTTGCGTCCAGACGTGAAAGCTCCTACGGTCCAACGGCAGCCGGGAAACGCCTGCAGAAACCCCGTTTCCTTGAGGAGTTCACACCATGTCCAAGTCCAATCTTGTTTTGTCTGCCGCTGCATTGCTCGCGTTTTTCGCCAGCAGTGCCCATGCAGAGTCTCCGGTTTCTCAAAACATCGTCCCGTGTGTCACTGCGAACAGTGAGCACCTCAGTGTTTTCCGTTATCCGGCGGTAGCCAAAAAGGACGGGCGCTATGGATCAGTGCAGTTGCGCGTGTTGGTCGATGATGAGGGTGGCGCACGCACGGTCGTGGTGAGCACCAGCAGTGGTTCGAAAGAACTCGACCGGGCCGCGCGCATCGGCGCACGCAATGTCTCGCTCTGCTTGCGCGATGGCAAAACCCGCGCCGCGCCTGGCTATGCGCAGATGCAGGTGAAGTTCAAGATGAACTCCTTGCTCGCAGGTCGCTAAAGTTCCAGTCGCCTCGGCATTGGCGTGGCTTGGTCGACGACGACCAGCCAGCCAAAGTTGCGCAGCTAATCACGCAAGTGTTTGATCTGCCTACATCTGGGTGGCTAAAAATGACACGACACGGTGGATTTGCTGGGCGTCGTAGATTCACGCCACACGCATGGAATTTGGGCGAGGTTTTAGGGTTAAGCCTGCGGGTTCCGCCCTAAACAGACTGCCAACATTCAGCCGCTGACAGGGCGGGCGGCGCCATCCGCATGGAATTTGGGCGAGGTTATGGGGGCTAAGCCTGCGGGTTCCGCCCAAAACTG
>Ga0105044_10009121_pt1 | contig 13597 bp, 10 predicted proteins | sample MAT01_FD_78092 | JGI IMG/M metagenome (GOLD analysis project Ga0105044, IMG submission 78092) | Freshwater microbial communities from Lake Fryxell liftoff mats and glacier meltwater in Antarctica - MAT-01 | ecosystem: Environmental > Aquatic > Freshwater > Ice > Liftoff microbial mat | place...
CGCTATCGCCGACGATATCGGAGTCCGTAGCCGAAACCAGATGCACGCGATAGGAGCGGCCGTTGATCCGGCCAGCTTCACGTAGCTTGTCGGCAGCCATGAAGAACGCCTCCGCCGGGCCGGCAATTTCCAGCGAGCAAACTGTCGGCGTGGCCAACAGAAGGTGGGCAGGAGTCAGGGTGGGCAGGGCCTGAGGCGGCTCCAACGCAAAACAACAGCGTGAACTTCTCTCGATGGCAAAAACTACATTACGCCGCGCACCACAACCCCCTTGCCAAGCTGCTTGCCCGCATACATCGCCGCATCTGCCGCCTTCAGCAGAGTGGAGGTATCGGTGCCGTCCTGCGGCACCAGCACGTAGCCGATCGTCACCCCGACATTGCAATCCTGCTCGCCGTGCCTGAATGGCGTTCGGAATACCGCAAGCAATTTGTTGCCGAGTTCAGCGGCCTTTGCCTCGCTGGTCACCTCGGTGGCGACGATCACGAATTCGTCGCCGCCAACGCGCGCGACGACGTCTTGGTTTCGCACCGCAGCGGTTAGACGGCCGCCGATGGCGACCAGCAGCTCGTCGCCGATGTCATGCCCGTACTGGTCGTTGACCGGCTTGAAGCCGTCGAGGTCCAGCATGTAGATCACCAGCATTCGCTCCCGGGTCGCGTGCGGCACCAGCGCGGCGAGCGCCTCATTCAACCCGCGGCGATTGTTGAGCGCGGTCAGCGAATCGGAGTTGGCGAGCGACTTCATCATGTCGCGCTCATGTCTGGCATGTTGCGCCATGCGGTGCTCGGCCGCGGTGCGCAAAATGACGATTCGCATAAACAGCAACATGTCGAACGTGGCGCCGAACTGCAGCGCATGCAAGGTCCAAAAATTGGCGCCGATGTGGCCGTTAATGGTCAGCGAGAGGATCACGCCGGTAAAAAAATAGCCGGCCCATGCCACGATGAAATAGGTGCCGACGATGTCGCCGCGGCGTACCCGCGCGATGGCTCCCTGCAGGCCGATCAGCGCGGGCATCAGCCCGAACACGGCGGAGACCACGCCCAGCCAACGGTTGTTCATCACATCCAGCGCGAACAGCAGCGCGAACAACACAAGGACGACGGCAAGCGCCTTCAGAGCGAGGCGTGCGCGCGGATGCAGATCGTCCGCCAGCACCGCCTCCACGAACAGGGCCAGCGTGGCGGAGACCATCAGCAGCGAAAGCCCCGCCATGTGTACTTCAACCCACGGCCGGTCGGTCCACAGGTAGATGGCACCCAGACCGAACAGATGCATGTTGAACAACAGATGGCAGACGATGACGGCCGCGTATTTTGCGTACACCGCGTCTTTCAGAGTGATCCACTGTTGCACGCTGAAGACCAGCAGGCACAAGCCGATCGCGATCAGGATGCCCTGCAATAGGAACTCGTGATTGGCGCGCGCGTGGAACGCCGCCGGTTTCAGAAATTGCACCGGCACAATCACCGAGCTGCGTGTGTCGACGTGGAACAGGATGTCTACGTTCTGACCTGGCTGAAGATCAAGCATTACCGCCGGCGTCCGCGAACCCAGCGGGCGATCACGGAACGGCAGCAGGCTGCCCATCGTTGCGACCTGCTCGGCGCGGCCGTCACGGGCAATAAAGACTTCGGTGCGGTTGAGCAACGCGTAGTCGATTTCCAGAACCCAGCGGCCGTTGGAATTGATCGGGACCGCTACCGGCACGTGAAACCACAACGCATCATTGCGGAACCCCATTCCCGCATGCGGCGAAACCGGAGGCTTGAATTCCGAAAGGCGTCGAAGCGCGTCGGCTGCGTTTATAGAGCGATCGGGGTCAGACAAGACCTGCACATACGGCCAGGCGTCGTGAATGCGCGTCGCATCGTCAAGCTCGAGCGGTGCCGCAGCAGCCGGACCTGCGCTAAGCGCCCAAAACAGACACCACAGACACCACAGCCCTAGGCGCCGCACTCTGATGCACAGAGTCATTGGCTGCAAAGAGGTGGCGTGGCGCGTCAGCGTCATGTGGATTTCAGTCCCCTGTCGTTGCCGGTCAATCATTAGCCGCAAATTGTACCGGCCCGCATCGTGCAAACCGCTGGCCGCCTGCAAGCTTCATCCTTGTAGCTGGAACAGACGCGGCGGCGAGCTCGAGCCGTCTCGGCACTTGTATTGGCGGGCGCTGTTCGGCCGGAAGCGGACGCTCGCTGCCGATGCGTTCAAGCCCTTTTATCCTGCACGTATAGGAAGGGGTCGCGGTGTCTGTGACCGCCAACCGCCGCAAGGATGATTGCGCCGCGCTGCTCGCTTTTCGCCAAACGCCCCAATGGTGCCATTCCGCGATCGGCGCAGTGGAGCGACGCCAGGATCGCCTCAGCGGGCCACTTGAGGATCGGCATCAGAAGTTACTCCAGCATCCTGACGGCCACTGGTCCACCGGCGCTGACCCGGCTCCGGACGACGGGCCGGCGGATCTGGTACACGTTGGAAAATGAGGCGAAGCGAGACCGCAATGGACCAAAACGCTAGCTAGCCCGCATGTTTCATGAATCTCGCGCGCCCTCGCTTGTCTCTTGTCCGCACAGGAGATTTTCCTCAGTCGGTCGTACGGCCCGATACGCCGCTCCTTCGGAAAATCTCCTGTGCGAACAACATCCTGCGCGATCATCGCGCGAATTCATGAAACATGCGGGCTAGTTGAGGCCGATCTGGCGTTGCCGGTCGAGGAGCGTCACAGTCTCAGGGATCATAGGCGCGTATCAGGACGTTCGTCGCTGTCAGGCCGTGGCAGTTATCCGAACTCAACCAAGCTACGGCGAGCGCCGCGGCAGGCGTATGTCTCCGCGCATACCAAGAGCCGGTGACTAACCAAGTGAGCTGGCGAGGCTCGCTTGCTCAGCCACGCGCATTGGCAAATTGCTCGCGCGGTGCCGAGTTGTGCGAGCTCTCCGAAGCAACGGCTGCGGCGGCAAGACCGACGCAGCCGTTGGGGCTACAGAGCGGACGCCGCTTTGTCCTTGATTGCTGGCCAGTTGGCATTGGCCTTGGCGATGTTGCGCGGGACGTCTTCCGACCACTTCTTGAAGACATCGGCGTTGACGTTCAGGTACAGCATGCCGCCAACCACCTTGAACTGGGTCGGATCGACGTCGAGTTTCTTGCCCAGCGCCGCGCCCATGGCGCAGTAGCCGCCGAACGCCGGTGTGTACATCTCCGGGTTCGCCTGGAACTGCGTGAGGTTGGCTGCGGACGCGAAGCGGTAGGTCGCGCCACCGTGGCTGCTGGTAAATCTGGCGTCGCCCATGGTCGGCTTGTCGACCGTGAAGTGGGCCACCGGATCGTCGCCATGCAGGATGACGGCACCGGCTTCTACATTGATCGCCGAGGTTGATGCCGGGTCATAGGCGTGGGCAGTGGACGGCGCCGTGCCGGCAAGACCGGCAATGGCCAGCGACAGGGCAGTAGCGAGGCTGAGGCTGTGGAAGGAACGGCTCATCGGAGAATCTCCTTTTCGAACGGCAGGTGCAACGAGAAGTGCTGCGACCCAAGCCGGGTCAACAGCGGGTGCGGATCACGCGGCCCAGCTGAGGCCGCGCGCATGCACGTGGGGGAAGTCGACGGTGGTCTTGGCGACGTTGTTGAGGTAGTTGGTGAAAACATTCAGGGCGAGGTTGGCGACCACCTCGACCACGGCGTCCGGTCCGTAGCCCGCGGCGAGAAAGCGCTGCAGGTCAGCGTCCTCGATACGGCCGCGGCTCTCAACGACGGTTTTCGTGAACTGCAGCAGCGCCTGCACCTTGGCATCGGCCGAACGGGCGTCGCGGGCATCGTCGAGTTCTTGGTCGGACAGCTTGGCGACGTTCTTGCCGAGGTAGGTATGCGCCGACAGGCAGTATTCGCAGCGATTGATTTCAGCGACGGTCAGGGCGATGCGCTCGCGGACCGCACCATCGAGCTTGCCTCCGGCAACCGCAGCGCTGAAGCCGAGGTAGGCGCCGAGACCCGCAGGACTGTGGGCGAGGACTTTCATCAGGTTGGGCGCCATCCCGATCTACTGCTTGACGGCGGCGAGTAAATGCTGGGAGGCGGCGGGAGCGGTTTCGACGGTGGGGATGGGCAGGCGATTCATGGGATTTCCTTGAGTGGGAGCGGGCCGCGACGTTGGGCATTGGTGCCGTTCGTTTCGGTGGAGCGCACTCTAGGCAGGCGGTCGTCCGAGCAGAATCACCCGCGCCGGCAAGGCACGCTTGCAGGAATCGGAAGAGTGCCGGCAGCGCGCTAGACTGTGGCCTTGCGCGTTGCGGGCGGAGGCCGTCGATGGACCGTGTCGATGAAATGGCCGCGTTCGTGGCGGTCGCCGAGCAAGGCGGCTTCGCGGCTGCCGCACGCCATCTCACCCTTTCCGCGCCGAGGTGGCGGCACTGGAAGTAGCGGTCGGAGCCGAGCTATTCGTTCGTACGACACGCTTCGTGCGACTCACCGACACCGGTGAGCACTACCTGCTGGACTGCCGGCGCATCCTGCGCGAACTCGAAGAAGTCGAGGCCCGCGCAGCCGGCACCCATCTCGCCCCGCAGGGCAAACTGGTTGTTGCGGCGCCGATCGTTTTTGGCCACCGCCTGCTGCTGCCCTTGTTGGTCGAGTTCCTGCAGGCCTACCCGGCGGTGCTGGCTTGGCTCGGGCGCATCGAGGCCCTGCGCGGGTTCGTACCGATGCAGGCGACCGCGGCGGGACTGCGCGCCAACGGTTAGACGTCGCACGGAGAACCGGTGGCCCAAGCTGCCATTTCGCCTTTGCGCAAAGGCTTAGTGTGGTTGTAGTCAAGGGCGTCCCGATGAGCACACCGGCCCCATCTCCATTTCATGCCGGCGAAGTCGCGATCCAGACTCAGCTGGGTGTGGCCGAGCGAATGGCGCAGTTCGGCAGTCGAGTGGTGCGCGATTACCTGCCCGAGCAACATCGGACGTTTTACGCGCAACTGCCTTTCCTGGTGGTGGCCACGGTGGATGACAACGGTTGCCCGTGGGCCAGCCTGCTTGAGGGCCGGCCCGGCTTTGTGCACTCGCCTGCCCCGACCCGCCTTGATTTCAACCACGGCCTGTCCGCCGACGATCCGGCCGCCGTCGGCTGGCGCGACAGCAGCGCAGTAGGGATCTTGGGGATCGAGTTGCACTCGCGCCGGCGCAACCGGGTCAACGGCGTGCTCGGCCGCAACACCCAAGGTCGGATGCAGCTCGAAGTCGAGCATGCCTTCGGCAACTGCCCGCAGTACATTCAGGCGCGTGGCATCGACTTCGCCCTCGAGCCGGGTAGCCAATGCGCCAGCGAGTATCTCCAAGGCGAGGCGTTGACTGCCGAAGTCGAGGCCTTCATCAGCGCTGCCGACACCCTTTTTGTAGCCAGCTATCTCGATCACGCCGATGGCCGTCGCTCGGTCGATGCCTCACACCGCGGCGGCAAGCCGGGTTTCGTGCGGGTGCTCGGTCAACGTTTGAGTATCCCCGACTACGCCGGCAACCTGCACTTCAACACCCTTGGCAACCTGCTGCTCAATCCGCGCGCCGGTCTGGTCTTTGTGGATTTTGCCAGTGGCGAGGTGCTGCAGCTGAGCGGGCGGGTTGCGCTGGATTTTGCTGCTGAAGAATTGAAATTCTTCCAGGGCGCCGAGCGCCTCTGGCATCTTGATGTCGAACGATGGGTATTGCGTCGCGGCGCGCTCGCCTTGCGTGGCGATGCTGGCTGGCGGTCGATGAACTCTGACTTGACGGGCTCCTGGGAAGAAGCCAAGTCACGCATGCTGGTCGAGGGTGTGCGCGAGCGCTGGCGGCCGTTTCGCATCGCCAGGATCGAGGCCGAGTCCTCGGTGGTGAGCTCGTTTTGGCTGGAGCCCGAGGACGGCGGCGGTCTGGCGCTGTTCGAGGCTGGGCAGCACCTGCCGGTGCGCGCTCTGATCAATGGCGAGGCCGCGCCAACCGAGCGCACTTACACGCTTTCAGTGGCACCATCGGATGGCACCTATCGGCTCAGCATCCGCAAGCAGGGCAAGTTCTCCAACCACTTGCACACGGCAGTGAGAGTCGGTGACGTGATCGAGGCAAAAGTCCCGCGCGGCGGCTTCACTGTCGATGCACTTCAGATCAGGCCGCTGGTGCTGATATCGGCCGGAGTCGGCATCACGCCGATGCTCGCCATGCTGCGCCATATGGTCTATGAGGGCGTGCGCAAACGCCGCATCCGACCGACCTGGTTTATCCATGGCAGTCGCAACGAACAGGAACGCGGCTTTGCCGCCGAGGTCGCCCAGATTGCCGAAGCTGCCCGCGGCGCGGTCACTGTGGTGCAGGTGCTCGACGCGCCTGGCGAGGCGGCGCGTGAGGGTATCGACTACCAGGCCAAGGGCCGGGTCGATCTAAGCTTGCTGCACTCCGTGCTGCCCTTCGACGATTTCGACTTCTACCTGTGCGGGCCGCCGCCTTGCATGCAGGCCTTGTACGCTGGCCTGCGCGGCCTGCACGTGCCCGACACACACATCCATGCCGAAGCGTTTGCTCCGGCCGGCCTGCGCCGCGATAGCCGCGAGCCTTTGCTGCCGGTAGCGACGCAAGCGGTGCCAGTCATGTTCGCCCGTTCCGGCAAGGAAGCCCGCTGGAACCCCGACACCGGCAGCCTGCTGGATCTTGCCGATGCGCGCGGGCTCGCGCCGGCGCATGCCTGTCGGCAGGGTATGTGCGGCAGCTGCAGCCACAGCGTGCTGAGCGGCACGGTCACTTACGCTGCGCTGCCGGCCAGCTCGGTCGAAGCGGGCAAACTGCTGCTCTGCCAAGCCATGCCGGCCGAAGGCAGCGGACCATTGGTGGTCGATGCTTGAAATGGTGCCCGAACACCGGCCTCATGGGATCGCCCATCGAGCGGCCTGTCCGGCCTTCGGAGTCGTGGCGATTGTCGGCTGCGAGTCGGCAATGGGAGGGTTGGTTTCGACATGACCACAATGCTGGCTTCACATCATCGGAACATCCACGTTGAGGCGATGTGGCGGGAAATGCACGCTTTAAGTCACTCCTGCCACCCGTTCTTCACCAACCAAAGCGTGCGCCGCGCTTTTCAGCGTCAACTCGGAGTCAGCCCAATCGATTACTGGGCGCGATTTTCGGTGCACGACCCAGTGCCAGCAATGGAATTGATGGCGACGAAGGGCGCGTAGTGATGACGTGCCTGGCAGGTTTTTGCTGTCGCTGGCTGTGTCGCTTTTTACGAGAGTGAGCGGCCTCGACCGTGATCGTGCCTTTTACCCCACAGTGCTCGCCGTGGTTGCCTCTTAGTACGACCTGTTCGCAGCGATGGGCGGTCCGCCGCGGGGCGTGCTCGCCGAAGCCGCTGTGACGGTTGGCTTCCTCGCCGCAGTTGTTTTTGGATTCGCGCGCCATCTGTGAATTATCGTCGCTGCGCGTTTGGCGCACGGACTTTTCGACTTCGTCCACGGATATCTCATCTCAAACCCAGGCGTTCCCGCAGGGTGGCCCGCGTTCTACTTGGCGTACACAATGCTGCCCAGTCGCCAAAGCAGCCGCAGCCAACGCACTGTTGGTCACAGCCCGCGCTATTCTTGCGACAGAGCGGTGTCGGCCGTGTCCGTCTTTCCGGAGCAAGCTATGGGCGACCCGCTGTTGTCGGCTGAAGATGGCGTCCCGGCGGCTGAGGTGCCTGCTGCGCTTTCGGATTCGACGACGCCTGAGCCATGGAAAATTCTCGTTGTCGATGACGATGACGAAGTCCATGCACTTACCCGGCTGGTCCTGCGCCATGTGCGTTTTCGCGAGCGACCGCTGCAACTGATCGAGGCCGACTCGGCAGCGGCGGCGCGTGAATGCCTGCGTCAACACCCCGATGCCGCGCTGGCCTTGGTGGATGTGGTGATGGAAACGCCACAAGCCGGCCTGGAGCTGGTCCGTCATATTCGCGAAGAACTGGGCAACCACGCCATCCGACTCATCCTGCGCACCGGCCAGCCCGGCCAGGCACCCGAGCAGGATGTGGTGATGGCCTACGAAATCGACGACTACCGGGCCAAGACCGAGTTCTCGGCGCAGCGCATGGTGACCGGGGTGATCGCCTCGTTGCGTGCATTTGCCTACATTGCCGAAGTCGAGCGCTTGAATGGCGAACTCGAGCACCGGGTTGCCATGCGAACTGCCGAGTTGGAGCGCTTGGCCATGCTCGATCCGCTGACCGGTGCCGGCAACCGGCGTCACCTCGATGATCGGGCAGCGCGCGAAATCGATGATCAACAGCGCAGCGCACAGCCCATCGGCGTGGTGCTGATCGATCTCGATCACTTCAAACAGGTGAACGACCGCTGGGGTCACCCTGCCGGCGATCAGGTCTTGCAGCAGGTCGTCCGCATCGCCAAGGCCGAACTGCGTACCAGCGATTTTCTGGCGCGCATCGGCGGCGAGGAGTTCGTGATTTTGTTGCCAGGCGAGTCGGTCCGCACGGCAGCCGACGTCGCGGAACGCGTGCGTCGGGCGATTGAAAATCATCCCATCGATGTCAGTGGATTATCGATCCCGGTGACCGCCAGCTTCGGGGTTACCACCATGGGGGTCGACAACCTGCTCGAGTCGGCGCTCGAACGCGCCGACCGGGCTCTTTATGCGGCCAAGCACGGTGGTCGCAATCGCGTTGTTGTGGCAGCAGATCCGTGAACCGCCGACGTCCGCATCGATACCCCATGAGCCGCCGGCCTGCCGGCCGCCCGGCATTGGGCGGGCGATTTCGGATCGCGCTGATTGGCTTGGCCACACTGCTGGGAACCTGCGCACTGATCAACCTGGCCCACGCGACGGCCGCACTGGGGCCGATCGGTGACGCACACTTTGAAAGTGTCGATAGCGAAAACGTCATCGTCGACGGCGTGGTCACTGCGCTGGCCCAGGATCGCAACGGATTCCTCTGGATAGGTAGTCAAGAGGGTCTACTGCGCTTCGACGGCTATCACATGCTGCGCTTCCGTCACGATCCGGAGGACCCGCAGTCGCTGGGCGCTGATTTCATCCGCGACCTGCTGCCGACTGCCGATGGAGGTCTATGGGTCGCCACTGGCACCGGTGGTCTGTCGCGCTTCGATCCGACCAACGGCCGCTTCCGCCGCTTCCGGCATGATCCGGATGACCCGCACAGCCTCGGCCACGATGGCGTACTGGCTATCACTGCGGCCGATGCCGACGGCGAGAGCGTCTGGCTCGGATTGGCTGGCGCCGGCGTAGATCGCTTCGATCCCGCGAGCGGTCGCTTCGAACACATCCGCAATGACGCGGCCGACGACAACAGCATTCGTCACGACACGGTTCGCAGTCTGCTTCGCGACCGCCGCGGCGATCTCTGGATCGGCACCCGCCGCGGTCTCAGTCGACGCTTTGCCGACGGCCGGATCGAGTCGACTGCCGCCGGCATCGCCGCACTCGACGAGCAATATATCTATGCCCTGTTTGAGAGCAGTGACGGCCGTATCTGGGTCGGCACGCAGGGTCAGGGCGGCGGCTGGATCGATCCCGACAGCGGCCAGTGGCATGCGCTGCCGCTAGGTGTGGAAAGCGACGGCCTCGCCCACCCGTGGGTGACCGACATCGCCGAACCGCTGCCCGGCCAGATCTGGATTGCCACTTATGGCAGCGGGATCGACGTGCTCGACGCCGACGGCAAGCGCGTCATGCGCCGCATCGTACGTGATCCCGCGGTGGCCAGTAGTCTTGCCGTGGATTCTGTGACCTGCCTGCTGAGTGACCGCTCCGGCCTGCTTTGGGTTGGCAGCTGGGGCGGTGGGCTGCAGCGCCACAATCCGGTTGCCAACGCCTTTCATGCGTTGCACTACAGCCCGACACGGCCTCACACGCTGAGTAATCCCAGTGTGTTGAGTGCTCTGGATCGTCCCGACGGCACGATCTGGCTCGGCACGGATGGCAATGGCATCGATATTCTCGACCGCCAGCGTGGCGTGGTGGACGGACACCGACCAGATCCGCTGCGCCCCGGCGCATTGCCTGCCGGCGCGATCACCGCATTGCTTGAAGACAATCAGGGCACCGTCTGGGTCGGTACGCGGCAATCCGGGCTGCTGCGCTTTGATCCAACTGCGAATCGATTCGAACCTGGGACACGCTCGACCGGTTCAGCAGACCTTCGAATCAATATGCTGCGGCGTCGCCGCGATGGTGGTCTGTGGATAGTCACCGAGAGCGGCTTGGCTCAGTTCGATACGGCCAGTGGTCAGAGCGTTGCACTACGCATGGATGACGGCTCAGAGTTCAGCCTGCCGGTGCTTGCCATTGCAGAAGAAAAGGATGGGCGACTCTGGGTGGGCACCGCTCGTGGTTTGCTATTGCTGCCGACCGATGCCGCCGGACTGCACTGGGTGGCAGCAGGATTGCCCGCGACTGGATTGCCCGCAGCAGGATTGCCCGCGACAGGATTGTCCGCGACAGGATTGCCCGCGACAGGATTGCCCGTGACAGGATTGCCGAAGGGCATCACCCGCCTAGGTGCGGTGCAGGCCTTGGTCTTTGATCCCGGTGATACGTTGTGGTTGGCCAGCGGCGGTCGCCTGCTGCGCGCAGCCTCACCGCGCGCCGACCGCCTGCAACTGCAATCGCTGGACCTGCGTGAGCCGTTGCCAAGCCAAACCAGCTGGAGCGAATTGCAGTCCGACCAGCGCGGCCGGCTGTGGACCGGCAATCTGATGATCGATCCCGCCGTCGCCCGCGCCTGGCCCTTTGGTCGCGCCGAAGGAGCCGATGTGGGCGCGCGCACCGAAGGCATGCCAAGCAAGACCAGCGATGGTTTGTTGTTGTTCGGCGGCACCCGCGGCCTGCTGATTATCGAGCCGGAAGCCTTTGCGCCATGGACATTCGAGCCTACCGTGGTCACCACGCAGATCAGCATCGATGGCTTGCCGCGGCCCTGGTCGGCACCAGACTCAGGCTTGCTGCTGAGCCCCTCCAGCCATCGTTTCAGCGTCGAGTTCGCCGCGCTCGATCTGTCGGCGCCGCAACAGAATCGCTATCGCTATCGCCTTCAAGGACTCGACGACGACTGGATCCTGACCGACGCCGAACATCGTGTGGCGACTTACAGCAATCTGTGGCCTGGCAGCTATCAACTGCGCCTGTCGGCAAGCAATCGGTATGGCGACTGGAGCCCACAGGAACTGCAGCTGACGGTCGAGGTGCAACCGGCCTTCTGGCAAACACCGGCGTTCGTGCTGCTGCTGGTGATCGGCCTGGCCAGCTTGGTCTACCTCGGCTTCCTGGCGCGCACCATGCGCATTCGTCGGCGCTCGCGGGAGCTGGCAGAGCTGGTCGAACTGCGCACCGCCGAACTGAGCACGGCCCATCGCAAGCTGTTGCAAACGCAGCATAGGCTCGCGGCACAGGAGCGCGAAGCGGCACTGGGCGGCCTCGTCGCCGGCGTCGCGCATGAGGTCAGCACACCGCTCGGCGTGGTGATGACCGCCCTTTCGGGCATCGCCGATGGCTGGCGGGAACTGGCCAAAGGATTGGGCAGTGGCCAGCTGCAGCGCAGCGATCTGGACCGGCTGCGCAATGACGGCGAGGAATACACCGAACTGGCGCTGCGCAACAGCGATCGGGTCGCCGAACTGGTCGCCAACCTGAAGGCGATAGTTGCCCGTCGCGACAGCGACCGCGTCGAGGACGTCGATCTGTCGCTACACCTGCGTGAGGCCTGTGCACTGGTCAGCGCCGACTTGCGGGACCTTGGCTGTCGAATTGAAGTTGAGGTTGAACAAGGCCTACACCTAGTCACCGTGCCGGACGCGTTGACTGAAGTTCTCACGCGGGTACTGCGCAATTGTGTCGATCACGCGTTTGCCGGAAATTCCATCGGCTGGGTGCGAATCAGCGCTCAGCGACAGCCGTCAGGCGGCGTGGAAATCGACATTGTCGACAACGGCCGCGGGATCAGCGACGAAGCGCTTGGACAGGTCTTCGATCCGTTCTTCACCAGCCGCCGCGGTCGCGATGGCCACGTCGGATTGGGACTGTACGTGGCTCACACACACACGACGCAGCGCCTGCGGGGCAGCATCAGCGTACGCAGCAACTCGGGTGAAGGCACCCAGGTACGCATCCTGCTGCCTGACCTTGCCAACCATGCCGGGCAACCCTGAGGCAGCGAAGCTGGCACCCCCCTCAAATCAGGCGGAAGACTTCACAGGCAGCTGCGGAAAGTCAACGGTGCGCGCACATGCAGACGCTGCCGGAAGTCTGAACCGATGCGCGCGGGCGAGTGGCCGCGTCCGCCCACAGCGACTAGCATCGAGGCCAGCCCACCGCCGGTAACGTGATGAACAAGCCCCGCCATTTTTCGATGATCCGCGAGTTCTTCCTCGCCGACTGGTTCACCCTCGCCAATGCGGTCTGCGGCATGGGTGCGGTGCTGGCGCTGATGGGTTCGCTGCAGGCCGACAGCCGTCCGCTGATGCTGCTGGCCGGCGCGCTGATTCCGCTGGCGCTGCTGTTCGACGTGCTCGACGGCCGCATCGCGCGCTGGCGTCACCAACAGTCGTCGCTGGGCCGCGAACTCGATTCGCTGGCCGACGTGATCTCATTCGGCGTCGCTCCGGCGGCATTCGCCTATGCCGCCGGTATGCAGGGCGGCTGGGACATCATCGTGCTGGTCTGCTTTGTCGCCTGCGGAGTCAGCCGGTTGGCGCGCTACAACGTCACCGCCGAATCGATGTCGGCCGACACTGGCAAGGTCACCTACTTCGAAGGCACGCCAATCCCGAGCAGCGTGCTGCTGGTATTGCTGCTGACCGCCGCCGTCTGGCTCGGCGCGACCGGACCCGCGCTATGGTTCGGTGTCTGGCAGCTTGGACCGTGGCAGCTGCATCCGCTGGTGCTGCTGTTCGCGCTATCCGGCTCGCTGATGATAAGCCGGACATTGCGGATACCCAAGCTGTAGCAGCGGAGCCTGTCGGACTTTGGGGGCCAAAGCGAAAATTCGGCTGCGCGAGAACAGTTTCGGACGATTTGAAAGCCATTAGTTCCTATATTGGCCAGCCGGCGGACGGCAGTCTTGGAGACCTGGACTCGCCAGTCACAGTGTCAAGGCCGCAGAGTGCTCTAGGCGCGATGGCCACCGCCATTTCCGGGGCGATTCAGCTGCGGCATCGAGTTGCCGGCCATCGGTCGAAAGCGTCGAGATGCTTAGGAATATTCTTAGGGCATGGGTGTCGAGGGTTGCCCTGGGGGCGTGGGTGTCCACGTTTGCGGGTGGAGCGTTTGGGCGGGTTGATGGGTGTTTGGCAGCGCCGTTTGCGGCGATTGCCCGCCGGTTACCGACGGCGGGACGAGCGCTTCCCTGCGGGATCGCGGCCCCTCCATGTTGTCTTCCTGGTTTCGCTTTCGGCTTGGTGGCCGGCGGGGTATCACGCGGCCACAGCGGGCGGAGTGCGCGGGGCGGGCCGGTAGTGCGCTTTCTCCCGCGCGCCGTGCTTTGCGAAGTGGGCGAGGATGGCGCGGATGGCGGTGGGTTCTTCGATGCTGGCCACGATCCGCACCGCCCCGCCGCAGTGGCCGCACGTGCTCAC
>Ga0105044_10009125_pt1 | contig 13593 bp, 9 predicted proteins | sample MAT01_FD_78092 | JGI IMG/M metagenome (GOLD analysis project Ga0105044, IMG submission 78092) | Freshwater microbial communities from Lake Fryxell liftoff mats and glacier meltwater in Antarctica - MAT-01 | ecosystem: Environmental > Aquatic > Freshwater > Ice > Liftoff microbial mat | place...
ATGGTGGGCTGTTAAAAACTTGGTATTGCCTTATGATTTTCCGGGGCGAAAAAGTTCTGTTTTTCTTCCGTCCCCTTGCCTGGTTGTCCGGCAGGAACGCGAGATTTGGAATTAGCACACAATCGTAAACGCCATCGCTCCCCTGTTCAGCTTGCCTGACAGGAAGCCAGGATTCACCAGCAAAACTTTGCCTTCCGGTTGGGCAAGCCAACCGGGGATGCCCGTCGTCACGCATCCTGAACTAACCCCCAAAACGTTCGCTCGTGCCAGGCAAGCTGGCACGGGGCGACAGAAAAGATGGGAACAAAACGGCACAAGGAGAGTGCCTGCTACTTTTGATCGCAATTTATATCAGCCGCAGTGCGCTAGCGCCCGGTTTTCCGAGTAGTTTTGAGTAAACCGGACGCCAGCGCGTACCGGCTGACAGAAGAAATCGAGCGCTATTGGGATAGCGCCATTCCCCTATGGCAGCAGGCCGTGCTCGCGGAGCTCCTGAATATTGCCGGGAGTACTTGAAAGAATTCTTTCCGAGGCGTATCGAAATACGGCGAACCCGGCGAGCGCGGCGGGGGCGGACAGGATCGCGACGCGGTCTTCTTCTTCATCGTCCAGTTGACGATTCAATCGAGTGACGGCTTCTTCGACGGTGTCGGTGACAATTTTTTCAGGCCCGGATTCGTTGCTCAGCTTCAGGTTGGAAAACGCGGCGGTGCGGGACATCAGGAATTCAATCAGCCCGCTCTCTTCATGTTCTTCGAAGAAATTACGCAGTTCCGGATGCATCGTGTCAGGTGTAATAATGCGGGCTCGGGACACGATGACCGTGCCGCGGCGGACTTTGACCATCGCGGCGTTGCCCGCCGCACCTTTGCCGGAAGAAGATGTCACCAGATAATACGGCAGATCAGAATCACCAAAAGTGAACAATCCTAACTCGACTGCTCGCTCAATGCGCACGGCGTTCCAGGTGGAGCGGAATCGCTGAAACTGTTCAAACTCATCGAACATCGAATTAACGGCCCTTTGTCAAGATTCCTGATTGCACGCCACACAATACCACTGCAGATTTTGTGAATGTTCGCGAGTAAAGTCGCAAAGTCAAACTTCCGGCAAAATTATCCCTGTGATGGTCGTTGAGGAAGGCGCATGACGCCCTGCGATTTTTGAGACACTCGCGACTTGCGGCGGTAGCTGGCTGGACATGCAATCGAGCGTTGTCCAACGTATCCCTATGACATCGATCGCCGTCGCTCGCAACGTTCGCTACCACTACGGAACTCGTACCGCGCTGGAAGACGTGTCGTTTTCCGTAGCCACCGGCACGCTCTTCGGGCTGCTTGGGCCAAACGGGTCCGGAAAGACGACACTCTTTCGTCTGCTGGCGACATTGATTCCCATGCAGTCGGGCGACCTGTCGGTCTGCGGATTTGACGTGACGACGCAACAGTCTGCCGTTCGCAGACAACTGGGCGTTACGTTTCAGTCGCCGGCAGTGGACGTGCGGCTCACGGTTGCGGAAAACCTGAAGTGTCACGGCAGCATTTATGGCTTGTCTGGCGCAGCGTTGAACAACCGCGTGTCAGACATGCTGCAACAATTCGGAATCGTAGATCGTCGACACACGATCGTGGGCACGCTCTCCGGAGGTCTCAAGCGTCGCGTGGAACTTGCCAAAGGCATGATGCATAATCCAAAGGTGCTGCTGCTGGATGAACCGACCAGCGGACTGGACCCACGTGCTCGGCAGGAATTCTGGGAACTTGTGACTGCTCAACAGAAGACGCAGGGAACCACGATCATCGTCGCCACGCACCTGATGCCGGAAGCCGAACTCTGCGACCGCGTGTTGCTGCTCGATCGGGGTCGAACGGTGGCTGAGGGCACTCCGACGGAATTGCAGAGTCGGCTGGATGGGGAGCGACTGACGGTGCGGCTGCGTGATGCCGCGAGCCATCTGGATTCGCTGCGGGCGATGATCGGTAGCAATGTTGAGTTGCAGGGTGATCGCATCACACTTCGGGCAAGTAATCCTGCCGAACAGATTCGTGAGATCATGCAGGCGTTTGGCGATCAGATTCTCAGTCTGGAACTCACTCGTCCGTCGCTGGAAGACGTGTTTCTGGAACTCACTGGTCGATCGCTTTCACAGACCGGAGACACCAATGCCCAGTGAGCCTGCTCAATTCAATGCCGTTGTGGCGCTGACAAAACGGGAATTGATTCGCTTTCTGCGACAACGGACACGCGTGATCGGTGCGGTAGGCCAGCCGATCATCTTCTGGATTCTGTTTGGTGCCGGGCTGCGGAGTTCGTTCACAGCACCGTCGTGGGCCGATGGTCTGTCGCATACCGTCAGTTATCAGGAATACTTCCTGCCCGGTGTTGCGGCACTGATCGTGCTCTTCACGGCCATCTTTTCCACGATCTCAATTATCGAAGACCGCCGGGAGGGATTTCTGCAGGGCATCCTGGTAGCCCCGGTTTCGCGGTTGTCGATTGTGCTGAGCAAGCTGACCGCCGGCACGTTGCTCTCAATTCTGCAGGCTGGTTTGTTCCTGCTGATCGGACCGCTGATTTCTGCGATCGGACTTGGTTCACCGATCGAGGTTACCTGGTCAGTGACACGCATGCTGATGGCAACCGGCTTTCTGGTGCTGATCGCTGCCGAACTGACGGCGTTGGGATTTATCATCGCATGGCCCATGAATTCCACTCAGGGATTTCACGCCGTCATGAGTATTTTCCTGATGCCGATGTGGCTGGTGTCCGGCGCATTTTTTCCTGGCGGCGATTCCGGCTGGCTGTATTGGCTCATCCGCGCCAATCCGCTTACCTATGGCGTGGCCGGACTACGGCGTTTGTTGTACGACACGACTCTCCCCGTAACGGCGGAATTGCCATCCATGCTGGCGTGTATTTCCGTCACGGTCATCACAACTGTGACGTTGACGTTACTGTCGGCATGGCTGGTATCCCGCCGCAGCGTGCATAATGTGGCGTAGTAACAGACGGCGTTTCCTCAGTGGTACTCGATTTGTGATTAAAGTAGCCGTCACGCTCCGCCGTGAAGAGCCTGGAACAGGGCCACATGAATGGATCCCCCGCGCTGGCTGTACTTCAACCCATGCAGGGGCAGATCGTGGACCTCTGTCCTGGTTGATGAATGTCGATTGACAGATGCTCATCACGGCGGAGCGTGATGGCTACTTTGGGTTGCGGGCGAAGACCGCGTTGGGAAATCGAGTGCCATTGGGCGTTTCCCTGGCAGGTCCGCGCGGCGGATTTGTGCCATGAGTCGCAACTTCGGCTTAGCTCTGTTAACATTCAGGGAATCCTGCAAGTGTATTCTGCGTGCATGAAAGTCGTTTCTATGTTTTCACTTCCCGCTCATGTCGCCCGGCGGACATTCTTACGAAATTCGGGCCTCAGCCTTGGTTCGATGGCCCTGACGTCACTGCTGGCCGGACAGAATCAGGCAGCTCAGGATGCGACAGGGCCGCATTGGAACGGTATTCTCAATCCGCCGCATTTGGAACCGCGAGCCAAGCGGATTATCTGGCTCTACATGGCCGGCGGAATGACGCACATCGACACCTTCGACAACAAACCGAAGTTGACGGAACTCAACGGCAAGGAAATGCCGGAATCTGTCACGAAGGGGCAACAGATCGCCCAACTTCAGGGGCAGAAGCTCAATTGCTTCGCACCTCAGCATCCGTTCAGACAATGGGGACAATCGGGGCAGTCCATTGCGGAAATCTGGCCAATGCTGGGAGAAAAATGTGCCGATGATCTCTGCATCGTCCGCTCGCTGCATACGGATGCCATCAATCACGATCCAGCTCACACATTCATGAATACCGGCACCATGATCGCGGGACGTCCGGCGATGGGTTCGTGGCTGCTGTATGGCCTTGGAGCCGAATCCGAAAGTCTGCCGGGTTTCGTCGTCATGGTATCCACCGGACAATTCGGTCAGAAACAACCGATCGCAGCGCGACAATGGCATTCCGGTTTTCTGCCAGGCCAGTTTCAAGGCGTGGAATTTCGCGGCACGGGCGATCCGGTGCTGTATGTCGGTAATCCGAAAGGCGTGACACAGCAGCAACAGCGAGACGTCGTCGATGCTGTCCAGAAGCTGAATGGCATCGCCGACGATCGGTACCACGATCCGGAAATCGCGACGCGCATCAGTCAGTACGAATTGGCGTTTCGAATGCAGTCGAGCGTACCTGATCTCATGGATGTGAGCCACGAGCCGGATCACATCTTTGACTTATACGGGACAAAGGGCGGCGACGGTTCGTTCGCCTCCAACTGTCTCCTTGCCCGTCGCCTTGCTGAACGTGGCACGCGATTTATTCAACTGTACCATCGCGACTGGGATCATCACGGTTCGGTGAAAGAGCATTCTGCCGGCACTGCCAAAGAAGTGGATCAGGGCGTCGCAGCACTTATCACGGATTTGAAGCAACGCGATATGCTGAAGGACACCATCATCGTGTTCGGTTCGGAGTTCGGTCGCACACCGATGGCTCAGGGAAATGGGAGAGACCATCACCTGGCAGGCTTTACGATGTGGTTTGCCGGCGGCGGCTTCAAGCCCGGCTTCAGCTACGGAGCCACAGACGAATTGGGTTATCACGCCGTCGAAAATCGAGTCTCTGTGCATGACGTTCACGCGACGCTGCTGCATCAGATGGGCATCGATCACGCTCGGTTCACGTACAAATTTCAGGGGCTGGATTCGAAGCTCACAGGCGTTGAAGAAGCGCATGTGATTCAGGAACTGCTGGTCTGACAATTTGGAACGTGGTCTGGCTGCCTGGCACAAATACTGACGTTTTTCGGGATCGAACGCCCGTTGAGTTGTGAAAGTTCGCGTTGGTGGTTGCAATTCCTTGTTCAACCAATCCGGGACAGTCGAAATAAATCTTCGTTTCGCACAAACCGATGTACAAATCGAGAAAACCTATGTCGTTGCATTTTTGCCGACCTTGTTCTGTACGATCAGGAATCACGTTACTCCATGTCGGGCTGTCGCTTGTCTTGCTGTTGATTTCAGTTCCAGGCGTGTGCGGCGATGAGCCTGCATCGGCGGCTCAACCGGAGCTGACGCTGCGCATGAACGCCGGTGGAATCGGTCGGCATGTTTCGAGTCGCTGGGGTATGACCAAGGCGGTGGTCACGAATAAAGGTTCCGAAACGCAAACGGCGTTGGTGGTGGTCACGCCAGCGGCAAGCGGAGGACTTCAGTATGCGAAGAAATTCTCCGTCCCGGCCAGATCGACTTTCGAAACTTCATGGCCGGTTCGTGTGGGCAGAGTCGAGACGCCGATCAGCGACTTTGCGTATCTGCTTTTCCCGAACGGGGCTGAGGACGGTCTGATCCATAGAAACAAGCACGATGAATTCGTTCCGACGTATTCAGGGCTGATCGCGCCGAATCCCATGCTGGGCCTGACGGGTTGCCTGTCTGACCCCGAGGAACCGACCGAACACATGGATTCAACACTGAATCTGCTGAGACTCATGTCGTACTCGCGGCGAATGGAGCAAAACGTAACCACCATCAAGCCGGCAGATCTGAGTTCGCACGGAGAGTGTCTGGAACCGCTTGATCAACTGACCGTCACGTCCTCAGAACTGCTTCACTATCCTGATGCGATCGACTCCATTCGCGCGTGGCTGCAGCGCGGTGGACGGTTGTGGATTCGTCTGGACCGCACCGGGATCGATGCAGCACGTTCGCTGTTGGACGATGCACTTCCACTATCGGTCGTGGGTGAGACGACGGCAAATTCTGTGCGGCTGACGCTCAATCCGGATTACCGGCAGGAGACATACGAAACGCGGGAAGTGGAACGCACGTTTGATGAACCCATCCGTTATGTGCGCGTCGTCCAGGAGGGTGGTGAGGCCATCTGGAACATTGATGGCTGGCCCGTTGCGATCCGAATTTCCGTGGGTCGTGGCACCGTCGTGGTCACCACTGTGGACGCCTCCGTGTTCTGCGTACCTCAGACCCGGACGCGGGAGGACGCACCCGAGTTTCGCCTGATTCCATCGGGGCAGCCTATGCAGATGGCGCTGTTCGTTAATCGTCAGGAACCGATGCTCCGGCAGAATTCAGTGACCGCACAAGCCGCCAGCGTTATCGGTTATCGAATCCCATCGCGTTTTACCGCGATTGGTCTGACACTCTGCTTTCCAGCTTTATTATTGGTTGTCGGAGTCTGGTTGCAGCGTCGCGAACAAGGGGAACGCCTCATTCTGCTGCTGCCTGTGATCGCGATTCTGGTGGCAATTCCAGCCGTGGGACTCGGTTCGCTCGGGCGTGGTGTGGCACCGAAAACCGTCATTGAAACAGCGCTTGTACTATCTGTGCCGGGTTCAAAGCGACTGGTCTCCGACGGCTATGCGTCGGTATTTGACTTCGGATCCGAAGCACTCAACGTTTCCGGCACAGAAGGCACGATCGTGGAGGTGGATATAGATCCGACAAACCGCAATTATCGACGACTTGTGTGGACCGGCGTCGACATCTGCCACTGGGAAGGCCTCAAACAACCTGACGGTATCCGCACTTTTTCCGAACGATCGGTGGAGACACTGCAGCGTCCATTGTCAGTCACGGCCACGTTTGATGAGAATGGAGTCACCGGAAAACTGGAATCAGGTGGGTTGTCTGAAACCGGCGACTTGATCATTGCCGGTATCAGTCCCGATCGTATGAGTCTGACACTGGATTCCGCAGGTCAGTTCCGCGGCGGGCCGCAGGATGTCCTGGCAGTCGGAAATTTTTCCGGTCGCACGTGGGTTTCTGATCAGCAGCGGCGACGAGCAGAGGTCTATGCTTCGGTGTTCGAGAATGCAGGAAACGTTGACGCATTCCCGCAGGTACCGAGTCTGATGTTCTGGGCTCAATCAAATCGTCAGATGCTGAGTATCGGCGACTCGGACGCGCGTCGGGAGCGTTCGCTGCTGGTTGTGCATCCTTTGCGGATGGAACGCCCGAAGATCGGTACTCGGATCACAATTCCGTCACCGTTCATTTCGGTCCGCACAACTCAGGATTCTGAAGGGATCGGATTTAGTTCCGTCTTCGATAACGGCAAACGTCAGTGGTCAAAGACCGAGGCCAGCAGTCGATCATTCATGCAGTTTCAGATTCCCGCAGTATGTCTTCCGTTCGAAGTGGATACGGCCGAACTCGAATTGTTCATTCGAGCAGGTTCGCGAACGGTTACGGTGTCGGTCGGCAGCTTTGAATCGCAGGAGGTTGTGAGTACGCTGGTCAGTCCACTTGGTGTGCAGTCCATTTCCGTTCCGGCGGACCTGATCCGTGAGTCGTGCCGCGACGGCAAGTTGTATGTGTCGCTGAATGTCAGTGATCTGGACGAATCGCCGCATGCTGGCGATGAGAATGTCTCGGAGACACAAAACGACTACTGGGAAATATCGCGGTTGGGACTGACGCTGACCGGCAGCCGAACGTCTGAAAATCCCTGAACGGACGTTGTCCCGGATCGCCGCACCGGAAACATGAGAATCCAGCAGACTTTCCTGTCCCCTCGCCTCCTTTAGCAGATTTTATGCGAACTATGACCGACCAGACTCCTGTCGTTGAAATCCATGACCTTTCGAAACACTACGGTGAGTTCGTGGCGCTGGATCATCTGTCACTGACGCTCAATCGCGGCAGTATTCTGGGTTTTATCGGGCCTAACGGAGCTGGTAAGACAACAACTATCCGTATCCTGGTCGGGTTGTCGCGACCGACGTCCGGTGTCGCAAAAATTGCCGGCATGGACTGCGTGCGGGATCTTGCCAAAGTGCGACGACTGGTCGGCTACATGCCAGACAAATTCGGATCTTATGACAATATGCGAGTCCGGGAGTATCTTGATTTCTTCGGTGCAGCCTTCGGGATTCCTCGCGCGGTACGTCGTAACCGCATAGCCGAGGTATTGGAACTGACTAATTCGACATGGATGCAGGATCGCTACGTTGAGAGCCTGAGTCACGGTATGCAGCAGCGTGTGGGGATCGCACGCACGCTGTTGCACAAACCGGAAGTTCTGATTCTGGATGAACCGGCGAACGGACTGGACCCCGAGGCGCGGATTGAAATGCGAAATATTCTGCTGCGTCTGGCATCGGAAGGGAAAACACTGATCGTGACCAGTCACATTCTTCCGGAGCTGTCCCGAATCTGTGACAAAGTTGCGATCGTCGCTGGTGGCAAGTTGCGGGCGTTTGGCACGCTGCAGGAAGTGACGCGGGAACTTTCTCAGCTGCGAACGATGGAGATTCAGTTTTTGTCAGCGACGGGACTGACACAGATTGGCGACAAATTGAGAAAAATTCTGGAGCCGACGGCCGAAGTTACGGTGTCAGAAACTGAGTTCATCATTCGTTGTCGCACATCGGCGTCTGACGAAACTATGGCTGACGTGCTGCGGCAACTGATTGTGGCCGGCGACAAGGTCGCCCAATTCCGTGAAGTCGCCGGCGATCTGGAAGAAGCGTTTGTCTCGGCCGCACGTGTGGCTGAAGCGGAACGCACGGGCCAGCCCACAGCGTCTGCGGCAGCGCCGACACTCCAGACTCGGGAGGTGGCACGATGAACGGATGCCTTGTGATCATCGAACGCGAACTCCTGGGACTGTTGCGCAATCGCAGAACGTTACTCATTCTGGTCACCACTGCTGTTGCGTTTGCCGCAGTTGTCATTCTGAAGTGGCCATCCAGTGGCATCTCCGACCTGAATGGACAGCAGGCACGCGAGACATGGCAGTGGCTCACGTATGCCATGTTGGGGGCTGCAATCCTGATCGTGCCCGTGTTTCCGTCCACATCTCTTGTCAATGAAGTGCGCGGACGAACGCTGGAACTCCTGCTGAATTCCCCGCTCTCGCGTGCATCGATTTACTTTGGTAAGGTCGGAGCGATGTTGGGGTTTGTGGTGCTGCTTCTGTTTGCAACCCTGCCAGCCATGGCCTGCTGTTTTCTGATGGGTGGGCTGACGCTGACAGATGTGCTTCGACTCTATGGATTCCTGCTGCTCGTCTGCACTCAACTGATCGTGATCGGAATTCTGGTTGGCACTTTCTGTCGCAGCACTGAAGCCGCTTTGCGCTGGAGTTACGGAGTCACGTTTGCAATCACCATCGTGCCGACGTTTCCCGATTTTTTCATGAAGGGCAGCGACAGCCCGATCGCCCGTGGCGCCGGATGGTTAAAACTGATTTCCCCAATCCCGTCGCTCATGCAGATGCTGAACCAGGGATCGATCGGAGGTTCGGGGTTGACGGAAAATCGTGCGGTATTGTTCTGGTATCTCTTGTTCACAGGATTATCGATTTTGGTTGGCAGCATTGTCTGCATTATGCGTCTGAGCCACTCGCTGATCGATAGATCTCGTTCTCAGGGAAGCATCACCGACGAACAGTCGTTGGGCATCAGAGCCGCGCGACGAGTCCTCTATCTGGTCGATCCACAGCGTCGTTCAAAGGGAATTCCGTTATTTCTGAATCCCGTGATGGTCAAAGAGTTTCGCTGCCGTCAGTTTGGTCGGCTACACTGGTTGCTGCGGCTCATTGCGGGTTGTGCCGTGTTGTCACTGATGTTGACACTGGCGTCCGCCGGTGGTGCTGAATCACGGGGTGTTAACTTTACGGGAGCCATCATTATTGTGCTGCAGGTGGCGTTGATCGTGTTGCTCACGCCAGGGCTTGCGGCAAGTATGATCGCGGGAGAAATGGAAAGTGGCAGCTGGAATCTGCTCCGTGTGACTCCCATGAGCGCTGGCAGAATCCTGATTGGGAAACTCACCAGCGTCGTGCTGACGCTCGCCCTGCTCTTGTGTGCGACACTCCCGGGTTACGCCGTGATTATGCTCATTCAGCCCAACCTGCAGGCCCAGGTCAGGCAGGTGATTGTGAGCCTGATTCTTGCCGCATTGCTTTCGATGTTGATCAGCGCGACGGTGAGCAGCTTTTTTCGTTCGACGGCTGTGGCGACGACCGTCGCGTACGGCATCCTGATTTCACTTTTTGCCGGGACGTTGCTGGTCTGGGTCAATCTCGACGCCCCGTTTGGCCATTCACTGGTGGAAAGCACGCTGCGACTGAATCCCCTGGCAGCCGCGTTGAACGCGATCGAAGCGGAGGGGTTTCAGACGTTCAATCTGATTCCGTCTGCGTGGTGGATCAGTTCGATTCTCTGCGGTGGGCTGTTAATTGTGTTGTACTTCCGGGTGCGTCGTCTGAGTCAGCCCGACTGATGCATTTCTTGAATCGAGTTGCAAACGTGAGCGTCGTTATGACCTTCGTATCGAACCGAATTTCACGTTTCTGCGGGGTATTTGGCGCCTTAGGGCTGATGGTTTTCATGTTTGCAAACGCGTCCGCTCAGGAGACGCTCGATCCGGATCGTGCCAATCTTCAGCTCGACCTGGACGTACGGCAGAGCGAACTTCCCGATCCGGATTTCAGCCCGCATGGCCCTTTTTCGGGGCCTCTTGATATTCCTCATATTGCGCGTTTCTATGGACTGCCCATGCGCATGTTTCTCGAGCCGCATCTGATTTCTCCTCGAAGCTTCAAAAACCTGGATTCTCGATTTGTACCATTGTTCGACAGGACGCTTCGCGAAATTGACGATGATGAACTGCTGGAAACAGCAGCTCTCAGTTTAGCGCGAGTCGCCCGCGAAAAATTGCAGGACATCAGCGGTTCAGCCGATATTCTGTTAAAACATCTGGAATTGCACTCAAATCTGCGCGTGCGCTTCGCGTGTGCCCGGGCTCTCGTGAATGCCGATGTCAGGCAATCCGCTTCGGCCGTCCTGAAGCTGAATGAATTTGCGGATGACTCGCAGCGGCTATGGATTGACCCGGCTCTTGCGCGCTGGAACGTAACGGCGGCAGGCGACATCTGGAAACAACGACTCGCAACCGCTTCTGAAACCACGCTGGCTGTGTCGCTGGCCTGTGATGGACTCGTTGCGCTGGGAGACTCACAGGCTTCGGATCTGCTGCGTTCAGTCGTGCAAGGCGAGTTGCTGACGTTCGAAAAACGCAAAGCGGCAGCGAGCGCACTTTCGGTTCTGGCCCCGGACATGGCATATGCGGAAGCAGAATCCCTGATTGAGGGCAGTGTTCCGGAACGTCTGCTGGCGATCCAGCTCTTGTCTACCGCGAAGCCGGAAGCACATGCCAGTCTGCTCTCTCTCTGTACGGATGCTTCAGATGGTGTCACGTCCGCAGCCTGGGTGGCATTGTTACGCGTGAATCCGGAGGCTCTTGTCCCGGTATTGCCAGCGGGGCGCAGTCATCGCGATGCGGTCGTCCGCATGACCGCTGCCCATATCATGCGAAGATTTCCGGACGTTGAACGTTCCGGCTGGTTGCATGAACAACTGAGCGACAGGCATCTCGAAGTTCGAAACGTCGCGCGTGAGATGTCGTTTCTGGTCGCTGAAGAACAGCCTCAACTGCGAGCTGGCATCGTTGCGTTGTCCCGCGACACTCTGGCGGCGAATCCCGAAGACTGGCAGGGAATTGAACAAAGTCTGCTGCTGCTGGGACAACTTCGCGCGGCGGAATTTTCGGATCGCTGCGTTCCGTTGCTTGAGCATCCGCGTGACGAAGTTATGGTGACATCGGCATGGCTGATGCATTTGTATCCTGATGTGGCCGTGCAGGATGCAGTGCGGAAACAACTGATTCTCAACGAAGAAAAGTTGAAGAATCCTGATCTGGTTTATGCCGAAGCCAAAATCGGGCTGCAGTCATCGTATCTCATTCAATATGCCGGTCTGCAGCGTCTGAAGGACCTGCAGGCATTTCTGGAACCCAATTTCAGTAAGAGTGCACCTGGTGGGCTCTTCAAGCGGACGGCGGCAATGTGGACGCTCGGATTGTTCCATGAAAACGATCCCGACCCGGATATTACGAAATCCTTTCTCGGGCGGGTGGCGGATCGAGCCGGCATGATGCCGGAACAGGAAATGGTGCGGGGCATGTCAGCCACGGCACTGGGGTTGATGCGTGCAAAGTCTGCCGTACCTGGACTTCTGGAAGCATATGAGCTTGACCCGGACGTCTCCCTCATACCGGATAGCGCGCGATGGTCGCTGGGAATGACAGGTGAACCGCTGCCGGAAGCATTAAAGCCTTACTCGCAGGCTGTCGGCGGCTGGCGGCTGAGTCCGGCAGGGGATCGATGATTTAAATCGGCCACATGATCGCCGACAGAATTCTCGTCAGCAGTCAACAGTGGACTCGGCAACATTCGAGCCACCGTGACGATGCGCACCATCATCGCTGTACAATTCACACCCAGCTTCAACAGGATCCTGGCTCGATGCTTTTCCACCGTCTTCTCGCTGATCCCTGCAGTGATCGAAATAGCCTTGTTCGTGCGGCCTTCATACACCATGTTCAGGATTTCGAGTTCCCGCACCCTCAGAAAGCGCAGTTGCTTTCGAGCAGCTGTAATCTGATCGATCAGGCGGTCGATCACGTTTCTATCGGATAGGACACGAAAGCGAAGCAATCGCCCCAATACCGCTCCGTCGATATTGCTGAACACACACTGCACGGCCACCTGGATTCGTGTTTCATCGTCCAGCACCAGTTGAATGTTTTCCGAAACATCAAAGTTGTGCATGGCGACGCGCAGGAAAAACTCTTCGGCAGGGACGCCTGTCGCTTTGAACGATCGCGAGAGAGCCCCGTGTGGAACCAGTCCACCCGGCGCTACGACCGTAAGATTCCAAAGACTGCAAAAGGCGTGAGAACACCTTACTGGATCAGACGGCTTCACCGGAAGAAAGCACCATGCCGACGGATCGCTCTCGCAGATCGCTTCGATGAGCGACGAATTATCGGGTGAGATGGACGCGATTTTGAACATTGAACTTCAATCAGGAGCTTGCGGAAGCAAAGGACCGGTTGGATTCATCGTTGTCGCAGACCTGGATTCCTTTCGCAACGTGTGATCTTGTCTGCGGACGAGTACTCGATGAATTCCTGACGTTGGATCGACACGCGAAACCCAGCAACTGGATTATGTTTCCTCGATCGCGGCTTGAAACTCAATTCGAACATGGACTTTTTTTGGAACTGAGTAGGGTATTTGCCCGCTCTTTTTCTGAGCGGGAGGTTTTCATTGAATAACTCCACCTGCGACTCTGCGGAGATCAGCATCCCCTGGAGTTCGCCGCGACAGCCTCGATCTCAGAGTGTTAGAGTGAGCTAGTGCCGAGGCAACTCTCGTGCTGCCTGAGTCTGCGCCTACTGTTACAATATAGAGCAAGGCATTTCATGAAGCAAGGAATACGTCCGTCACAGAACTTCAAGAATCCGCTCGGTCTGCTGTTCCGCATGTTGATTTCAGGGCAGCAAGCTGCCTATTCGACATTGATTTATGAGGCCATGCGGCAGGTATCGCAACTATTGAACCGCTTGCTGGCCGGTCGTGAACGACGTCTGAGGCAAACGGCTGTTGCTGATGCTCCGCCTGTCATCCTGGTTGTAGGGGCTCCCCGCAGCGGCACGACACTGGTCTATCAGACGATGGCCAG
>Ga0105044_10009126_pt1 | contig 13592 bp, 8 predicted proteins | sample MAT01_FD_78092 | JGI IMG/M metagenome (GOLD analysis project Ga0105044, IMG submission 78092) | Freshwater microbial communities from Lake Fryxell liftoff mats and glacier meltwater in Antarctica - MAT-01 | ecosystem: Environmental > Aquatic > Freshwater > Ice > Liftoff microbial mat | place...
ATCTACGCCGACCGCATCCTGGAAGCTCTCGAAGCGCACCTGCCCGGCCTGCGGGCGAACATCGTCACCCGCCGTATCTTCACGCCGGAGAACTTCCGCACCGAGTTGAACGCCTACCACGGCTCGGCGTTCTCGGTGGCCCCGCTGCTCACCCAGAGCGCTTACTTCCGCCCGCACAACCGCGACGCGAACATTCCGGGCCTGTACTTCGTCGGTGCCGGTACGCATCCCGGTGCGGGCGTGCCGGGCGTTGTGAACTCTGCCAAAGCGACGGTTGGGCTCATCGAAAGTGATTACCAATTACAGCGTGGCGCGGCATGAACGAACCAGTCGAGCGTGCCATCATTCGCCGCCACTCGAAGAGCTTCGCTCTGGCCGCCCGGCTGTTGTCGCCAGCGGCTCGCGGCCACGCCGAGAAGCTCTACGCCTGGTGCCGCTATGCTGACGACGCCATTGACCTGGCCCCAACGTCGCTTGCCGCCGCAGTCGCGCTCGTGGAATTGCGAGCCGACCTGGATGCGATCTATGCCGGCCGGCCAACCCGCTCGCCGGCGGGGAACATGCTCGCCACGGTGGTGTCCGACATCCGCCTGCCTCGCGAGTACCCGGACGAACTGCTGGCCGGCATGGCGATGGACGCCGCCGGCACCCGATACCGCACACTTGATGAACTGCTGTTATACTGCCACCGGGTAGCTGGCGTGGTGGGGCTGATGATGTGCCACGCGATGGGCGTGGCTGACGAGCAGGCAGTGGTCCATGCCGGGCACCTGGGCATCGCCATGCAGTTGACGAACATCGCCCGCGATGTGGCCGAGGACTGGTCACGCGGCCGGCTGTACCTGCCGCTCGAATGGCTCGGCGGCGAACCGCCGAAGGACCGCTCGCTCGACGACGCGACCACCGCCCGCGCTGTTCTGCGACTGTTGGACGTCGCCGACAGCTACTACGCATCCGGGGATCAGGGGCTAATCCACCTCGACCGCCGCAGTCGGCTGGCGGTACGTGTGGCCCGCACGGTGTACGCCGAGATCGGCTCGGAGGTGCGACGGGCGGGTTGTCGCCCGTCAGCCGGTCGGGCCTTCGTTTCGAAGGCTCGCAAGCTGCGGGCGGTAGCTGCAGCCGTCTGGCATGCCTGCACTGACCACCACACCCCGCGTGTCGTCGCCCCGCCGACGCGCGTGTGGGCTTTTCGGCCACTGGTCGAGTGGCGATGTGAGATAGTTTCCCTTCCTCTTCCGGAGACGACCATGAACGGATGGCGCGATTCGATGTACCTGGTGACGTTCGGGCTGGCTCTCGTGCTGCTTATGTCCACGGTACTGTTCGTGTTCGTCGGGCTGAACCCGAAACAGGAGGAGTACAGTTACCTCCCGTGGCTGTACTCAGGCCTGAGTGCAGTCGGCAGCATCGCGTGCTGGGTCACGTCCGGCCGCCTTGGCCGGACCAGTGCAGATTGACTGGCCGTCACGTAAACACAGCGTCCGGGGCTTGTCGAACAGTTTGAGCAGTGGGCCGATTGGCGGTCCGTTTCAGTGGTTCATTGCCTCACCCCACGCTTGTCTCTCACCGGAAGACGTTGATCCTTCCCGTTAGGAATGGTTCTTGCCTGAGGTCGCGAGATCGTGAGAATCATTCGATGCCGGTGATCAACTCTGCCAGTACGACCGCGTTTCGCGTTATTGCCACGCAAAACGGCCCTTCCCGCAACCCGGCGAATCGGCTCGAATGCAGCGCGGGGCAATCGCTCCGGTTTCTCTTCACTTCGGGAGGGAAATCGGCTTGGCCCCTTGTATGGATAAGTGAAGAGCGAAAGAATCGGGGAGGAGATCGCGACTTTTAAGAATGAGAGAATCAAGCAGACCGAAAACACTTCCCCGCTTACGCTCTGCGAGTGCCGTGAGGACTTTCCGAATCCGCGTTGGGAGCATCGCCGGCCGCATGGGCCGTGGGACATGATTGCGGGAGTTGCATGCGAACCCGAGATGACTGGTGGGGGCGACGAGCGACTTCTCGCCGGAACTACCGCCTATTCTCTCGCCCAGAGTGATGCGATCACTCCTCTGAAGGCTGCTTCAGAGTACGCGACCATCGCGATCGAACTTTATGATTCCCGGAACCGCCACGCCAATCCTTCTGAGGAGTATGAGTACCCCTTCAGATGATGGCGGCCTTCGAATCCAAGGTGAAAATAATCACGATCAGGAAAGCAGGCATACTCCCATTGCTCCGTGCCTGCTGTGGGCGGATTGATGGAAGTTTTCAATGAATCTCCCAGTTCAATAAGCGATTGCGGATATCGACTACGCTCAACCCGAAACTCGTCGATCAGTCTAATTAGATGATCGCCCTCGCGAAGTGACTCATCGACCTTCCAAGGCTACCAATTCGACTGGTAAAACTCGTCGTAACAATACCAGGCAACCAGTACAAGCAACAAAGTCGCTGCAAACTTCATGGCCCATGACGAAACGCGCATCTCTTCCCCCAATCGATGAAAATCCTACTGCATCGGCGAAGAGCGGTTGGGGTATTGCCTTAACACGATTCTGCAAGATGCAGAGAATACTTGAGGCAACGAATGTGCTCGTCCGGCACAAAACGATATGCCCTCCTTCTACGCCGCAGCCGTTTCCGCTTCATCCTCGGGCCAGTCCTCGAAGCGTACGGCAATTTGTTTCGAGACACCTGATTCCTGCATGGTGATGCCGTAGAGGACATCGGCGGCGGCCATGGTGCGTTTTTTGTGGGTGATGATGATGAATTGCGAGCGGTCGAGGAACTCGCGCAACACGTTGGCGAGGCGCGTAGTGTTCGCTTCATCGAGGGCGGCATCGACTTCATCGAGAAGGCAGAACGGGCTGGGCTTGCTGCGAAAGATGGCGAACAGCAGGCCGACGGCGGTCAGCGTCTTTTCGCCACCGCTCAGGAGCGAGATACTGCGCAGTTCCTTGCCGGGCGGCCTGGCGACGATCTCGATGCCGCTTTCCAGCACGTCGTCGGGGTTTTCGAGAATCACGTCCGCCATGCCGCCGCCGAACAGCTTGCGGAACAGTTCCTGAAAGTTGGTCCGGATTGTTTCGTAGGTCTCGCTGAACAGCTTGCGGCTGTCGACATTGATCTTGTTGATGATCTCCATCAGCGAGTGTTGAGCCCCGATCAGATCGTCGTGCTGGCTCTGCAGGTCACGCGAACGGGTTTCGACTTCCTGCAGTTCCTGCAGCGATTCCAGGCTGACGTTGCCAAGCTTGCGGATGCGGTCTCGCAGTTGGGTGATCTCGGCATTGACCGCTTCGGTATCGCCGATCTCCGGCGGCGGCCCGGTGATTGACTCAAGTTCGACCTGGTAGTCTTCGCGCAGCCGGGCCAGCAGTGTCTCGCGTGCATTGTCGAGATCGCGCACACTGAGTTCCCGCTGGTGCAACTGCGTCAACTGTTCCTGCGATGCGGCCCGCACTGTCTGCAACTGCTCGACGAGGACGCGCCGCCGTTCGCGTTCCGTATCGCGGCGTTCGGTCAGATCGTTGCTCTCGCGTTCGCACTGCTCGAGATGATGATGCAGCATCGCCAACTCGGCCCCGGCTTTCAGCCGGGCGGCCTGACATTCAACCTGTCGGGCGTGCAGCACCTGCTCGTGCCGATCAACGCGGAACGATTCCTCGCGGCCGCGCCGCAGGTCGGCCTCGATCTGCTCGAAGCGGGCCCGCAACGCGTTCAGGCGTTCTTCCACCTGCGCGAACGCCACCTGCCCGGCGGTATGTTCCTGCCGGCGAACCACACGTTCTTGTTCCAGCGACTGGATTCGCTTATCCGCCTCTTCAATCCGGCGGCGCAAGGCGGCGGCATCGCGCTCGGCAATTTCGGCTCGGTCGCGTGCGTCCTTCCATGCGGTTTCCAGTGAAAGAATCTCGCCTTCCAGAATCTGCATCTCGGCCTGGTGCAGTGATAGCTCGTCATCGAGTCGGGCTTGGTTCTGGCGGTGGGTCAGCACCTGCGTCTGCAAGTCGCCCGCCTGATTGGCGAGCAGGCCGATCTCCTGCTCGAGGCCGTGGATCGGTGCTTCGAGTGCATCAATCTCTTCTCGCAGTGAGTTCAGATCGCGCTCGGCCCGTGCGTTCTCGGCATCGAGCGCGACCGCTTGCGCCCGCAGTTCGCGCAACTCGCTTTTCCGCGACAGGATGCCCGCTTCGGCGTGATGGGTGCCTACTGTCAGTGTGCCGTCGAGGTCGAGCAGTTCGCCCTGCTTCGTGATGAAGCGGTAACCCGTGAACTCCGGATCGCCGGCCATCAGTCGGGCCGTCAGCAGATCGGGAACGATGCGCACGTTGCCCAGCAGTTGCCGCGGCAGGCCTGCCAGTTCGGAGTGGTCGCAAGTGACCCAGCGGTCGGCCGTCGCGGTTTCGTCGCCTTCGGCCAATGGTTCCAGCGGCAGCAACGGCAGGAAGGCAACGCGGCCCGCGAACGGGCGTTCGCGCGCGTCGAGCAGTTGATCGAGCTTGCCCGCATCGCGGACGATGAACTTCTGTGCCGTGTCGCCGAGTGCCAGGTCGATCAGCGGGGCGACATCGCGCGGCACGCTCAGGTAGTCTGCCACGAAGCCGATGATCGTTTCGGACAGGGCCGGGGCAGCACCGGCTCGCTCCGCGTTCAACAAGGTGATGACTTCGCGAACGCCTTCACCAAGCCCCTCCTGGCTGCGCTCGAGTCCTTCCAGCACTTCAATGCGTCCGCGCAGGCCGCCGCGGCGTACATTCAGTTCGGCAATCTCCTGCTGCTTCATGTCGGCCCGGCGGCGCAGATCGTCGCGCTCCTGCAGCCGCTGCGCATGAGCTTGCTTGACCAGCGACAGCCGTTGCTGCAAGTCCGCGCCGGTGCGTTCGAGGTCCTGCAGCACGCGCCCGACAGAGCCGCGTTCGGCCGACTTCTGGTCAGCCTTGCGGCGGCGCGCTTCGCGGTCGCGGTAGAAGCGTTCCAGTTGCTGCTTCGTCGACTCGGCCTGCGTCTGCAGCGTGCCGGCCTGGCGGACGAGATCGACCTGCGACCCACGATCTTCCTGCAACTGTTTCTGCAGGTGCGTCAACTCGCGATCGACTTCCGCCAACGCGGTTTCCAGTTGTTCCACACGCAAGCGCTGCCGGCCCGCCTGGTCGGCAGCATCCTGCAACTCTGCACCCGCATCGGCGGCGGTCATGGCCGTGTCGCGCACGAGTCGCGCCAACTCGATGCTGCGGCGGCGCGATTCGGATTCCTGTTTGTCGAGGTCGTCGGCCTTGGCCGCTTCTGCGTCCAGATGGGCGGCCTGTGCGGCAATCTGCTGCTGATACCCGGCCAGTTCCGCCATCGCGATGTCGAGGCGGGCTTCCACGTCGGTCAGCGATGCTTCCAGTTCGCGGGCTTCGTTCTCGGATGTCGCGGCCTGAATGGTCGCCTGGCCCAACTCGGTTCGCAACGCTTCGAGCGCGGCTGATTCTTCGGTCAACTTCGCGGTGAACTGAGTGAACTCGCGAAGGCCGGCACCGATCCGCAGGTCTCGCAACCGGCCGGAGTATTCCTGAAACCGCTGCGCTTTGGATGCTTCCAACCGCACCCGGCGAAGCTGCTTTTCGACTTCGCTGATGATGTCGCGCACGCGCGATAGATTCAGGTCGACGTTTTCCAGCTTGCGAAGTGTCTCGATCTTGCGAGCCTTGAACCGGCTGATGCCGGCCGCTTCCTCGAAGATATTGCGGCGATCCTTGGTCGATGCCTGCAACAGCGCGTCGACCCGGCCCTGCTCGATGATCGAGTAGGCCCCGGCCCCGGCACCGCTGCCGAGGAACATCTCCTTGATGTCCTTGAGGCGCGACATGGTGTTGTTGATGAGGTATTCGCCGGTGCCGTCGCGGTAGACGCGCCGGGTGATCTGCACTTCATCGGTGTCGATGTTGAGATGTCTTTGGGCGTTGTCGAACGTCATGGTGACTTCGGCCAGGCCCAGGCTTTTGCGGCTGGCCGAGCCGTTGAAGATGACGTCGGCCATCTCGCCGCCGCGCAGGCTTTTGGCGCTCTGCTCGCCGAGGATCCAGCGGACGGCATCGACGATATTGCTTTTGCCCGAGCCGTTGGGCCCGACAATCGCAGTGATGCCGTGCGGAAAGTCGAAGCGCGTCTTCTCCGCGAAGCTCTTGAACCCGACAAGCTCCAGGCGTTTCAGCATGCTGCCTTCCTGCGCGGAACGGGGCGACTGGGCGAGTGACGGCTACTACTTCCGCCCGGGGCGGTCGAAGACGCTCGGCGGCTCGGCCTGTTCCTGCGTGCTGCTCTTCAGCAGTTCCGCTTCGTTCTCCATCTTCTTGTCGACGTGAGCGTTCTGCGCCAGTTTCTGGACGGGCACATGCTTGGGCAATGCGTCGATGGCCAGGTCACAGGTCAACGCTTTGGTATCGCGAGCCTGCATCAGCATCTGGGCCACGTCCTCGTAGAGCGCCCCCATCTCCGCCATTGTTCTAACGATTTCGACAATCGACAGCGAACATTGTTCGATCCGTTCCGACTTGTTCACCGCGAAACGACTGATGGTGCACTTCGTGTCGCCTGCCTTCGCTGTCAGGATCAGGTCCGGCCCGGCCCGCAGTGAAAACGGGCCGACCAGTTGCGCCTTCTGGCCGAATACGACCACTTCCGCGCGGTTGCCTGTCAACAGATGCACCAGCGGCGTCGACTTCGGCGCGAGCGGGTGCAGCCAGAACGATTTGTTCATGAGCAGCCCGCGCGACGTATCGCCGCGCGGGTCGAGTTCACGCAGGGCACGGAACGCGCCGTAGCGAACTTCCGGCTGTTCACTGGCAAGCAACTCAAGCAGTGCGAAGTTACTTGCCGCCTCGTCAAGCGACGACAGCGCGGTCAGGCTCAACCCTTGAAGGCTGGGGTGTTCCTCGGCGAGTTTCGCCAGTTCCTGCGCGGCGATCGGTTCGCCCAGGTACGCCAGACTTTCCGCGGCGGCGAAGCGCACCAGCGGGTAAGGGCTTTGTTTCAACGCGTTCATCAGTACCGGGATCGTATCCCGGCCAAGCGCTTCGAGCCGCAGCGCGGCTGAAAGGCAAGTTTCGGGCTGCATCACCTGTTCTTCCAGCCGGCGGCGGTACGCGTCGTCGACACGGTCGATCGGGATCATGCGCACCACGCGCAGGAAATGGGCCGGGTTGCCGCGGGCGTGCGGCGGGATGGTGACGACGACCGTCTCCTTGCTGCGAGCCACCGCGATCTTCTCCGGCGTGCCGGGACCATGGAACGTCTCGTTGATGCGGTCGGCCACGGTCATCGAGATGCGGTAAAGTTGATTCTGCGGATTGAGGATCAGATAGTACGGCTGATCGGATTTGGTGCGGCCGCCCTTCCAGACGAAGCCGCGCCGCATGCCCGACTCGATCGTGTCACCCGACTCGCGGTCGCTGTTCTCTTTATCCTTCAGCGCGACATGCAACGGTCCCTCGGCAGCGACGAGCGAATGGCCCTTCAGCAGGCTGTCGCCGGTGTTCACGGGTTTGACGTCGGTGGTTTGTTCGAGGTAGTTGCGAACCTGCGACTGAGTCGCGTAGGTCGCCAGCGACGTTTCCAGCAGGTAGCCGCCGCGCAGACTTTTAACTTTGCTGCCCGGGGGCAGCGTCACTTCGATGTTCACGCGATCACCGCGGCGCGAGCCAGCGGGGATCTCGGCACTGATCAATACCACAGCGTTGTTCGGTGAATCGAGCCAGTCTTTCGCATTATCGATCTTGTTGCGCTTCAGGTATTCCTCGGCCATTTGCCGGTAGTTGCCCGGTGGGACACCGCCACCGGTCCCGTCGAGGCCGACGACCAGGCCGATGCCGCTGACCGGGACGCCGCCGGCGGATTGAATGTCGGCCACGTCGCCCACGGTGCGCACGAGGGGCTTGTCGTTGTCTTCTTCCATCTGCAGTCGGGAGGTACGCTCCTTCATGCAGCCGGACAACGCGATCATGGCGGCTGCGACGATGAGGCCACGCAGTTTCATTAAATTCATCCCCCGATGGCGCATGGGCATGTCCGGTTAGCTTCCCCCGAAGCTTGGAACGGACCGTAGCGCGCTGAGCGGCGGAACATAACGCGATTCCGCGCGTCGTCAAGCCCGCTTCAGCATCTATCCGTCGATCATCAGGCGGGGCAGGCCGGCTGGGGGTTCTGCGGCAGTTGCAGCGCAGTCCGGCAGGATTTCGCAGATCCTCCAGTCATCCCGAAGGCCGACTCCTTGCAGCGATCGGCCGTTGCCTGCTACAATGCCTCGGACACGGATGAATTCAGGGGCAACAGAGTTCACGACGATGAAATGTCAGAACTGCCCGAAGACGGCAACGCTGCACATCACCGAAGTGATCGGCGAGGGGATGTTCGAGGAACTTCACCTGTGCGAGGACTGCGCCCAGAAGTACCTTTATGAAGCGCAGCCGGCGAAAGTATCTTCCAAGGGCAGCAAGGAAGTCGCTGATGAAGCAGGGCTGATTCCCGGGCAGCAGTGCGAGGTGTGCGGGCTGAAGTTCGTCGACTTCCGCAACTCGGGCCGGCTCGGCTGTCCGCATGACTATACAGCGTTTCACCACGAACTGACCCCGCTGCTCGAAGGAATTCACGGCGGCATCAGGCACACGGGCAAAACACCGCGCCGGTTGCCGCGCACGAAGATGCATCAACAGGAATTGACGACATTGCGGAAGCAACTGCACAAAGCGGTAGTCGACGAAGCCTACGAGGAGGCAGCCCGGCTGCGAGATCAGATCCGCCGCATGGAAGAATTGGCATAACGGAAGGGCCGCGACATGAAGTGCCAGTTCTGCCAGCAGAAGGCAACCATTCATCTGACGGACATTGTCAATAAAAAGAAGCACGAAGTGCATTTGTGTGACGAGTGCGCCCGCGAACATGAACTGATTCCCGACGATAAGCAGGAAGTGAACGTACCCGCAATGCTGCATTTCCTGGTCGCCCAGTCCCGCGATGAGAAGAGAAAGCAGTCGATCGACGGCGAAGCCTGCCCCGCGTGCGGACAGAAGTACGCTCAGTTCCGCGCCCAGGGCCGGCTTGGCTGCCCGGCCGAGTATGAGGTGTTCCGCTCGGCACTTGAGCCGTTACTGGAACGGATTCACCGCCATCTTCGTCATGTCGGCAAGGTGCCCCGGCGGTACAGGCAGGGATTGCAGGAACGCGAACGCGCTGAGCTGCGGACACTGCTGGACGCTGCGGTTCGCGAAGAACGCTATGAGGAAGCGGTCGCCCTGCGCGACCGGATTCGGGCTGCGGAGACTGCCGGATGAACCTTGACAGCATGTTGCCGACTCTGGGCGAATGGCTCAAAGGCACCGGGCCCGAGGGGGACGTCGTCGTCTCCACGCGCATCCGGCTGGCGCGCAACCTGGCCGACCACCCGTTCACCAACCGCAGCAGCAACCACGAGAAGGCCGAAGTCGAAGCGAAACTGCGCGACTGCGTCACCCAGCTCGATCTGCCGCACAAACTGCGTTACGTCGAGATGGGCGATCTGTCCGCACTCGACCGGCAGTTCCTGGTGGAACGGCAACTGATCAGCCGCGAACTGGCCAATGTTCTCGAGGGCCCGCGCGGGGCGGCGTTCGACGACCGCGAATCGGTCAGTCTGATGGTCAACGAGGAGGACCAGCTTCGCCTGCAAGTCATGCGCAGCGGCCTTGCTCTCGATGCCGCGTGGGATGAAATCGACTTCATCGACGACATGATCGAAAGCAAGCTGACCTACGCCTTCCACGAACAATTCGGCTACCTGACCGCCTGCCCCACCAACGTCGGCACCGGCATGCGGGCCAGTGTGATGCTGCACCTGCCGGCCCTGGGCATGACCAAGCAGATTGAAAAGGCGTTCAAGGCCCTGCAGAAGATCAATCTCGTGGTTCGCGGCCTGTACGGCGAAGGCAGTCGCGCTTCGGGCGACTTCTACCAGATTTCGAACCAGGTGACGCTTGGCAAGAGCGAAGCGGCCGCTCTCACGGACATCCGCGAAGTCATTCATGAGATCATGCGTTATGAACGCATGGCCCGCACGGCGCTGGTGCGCGAAAGCCGGCAGGGCATGCAGGACCGGGTTGCCCGCGCGATCGGTACCCTGCAGTCGGCCACGATGATGACCTCCGAAGAGACGATGGACCTGCTTTCCTCGGTCCGTTTGGGCCTGCATCTGAAATTGATGGAAGAAGTTCCGCTGGAGACGGTGAATGAACTGTTCCTGCACTCACAGCCGGCCCATCTGCAGAAGCTGATGGGCGAGATTCTCGACGGCGAGGCCCGCAACGCCGCCCGCGCCCGCTACCTGCGTTCACGCCTGCGCGACTCGGCCGGACAGAACTGATTCATTCCATCAGGAACCATTGATGCGTTGGCGTTTTCTGTTCATCACTGCCCTGTTTTGGTTCAGCCTGGCCCTCTGGACCATCGGCCTGCTCATCCCGGTCCCAGCGCGCTCGACCGAAGTGTTCGGCAGTGATGACATCAAGTTCATCATCGCCAAGATTCTGCATGGAACCGCGTACGCCTACCTGGCCGTGCTGGCCGGGCTGATGAACGTGTCGCCGCGCCGGCGCTGGTGGCTGCTGGGTTTGCTGAGCTCCCATGCGTTTCTGACGGAGTTTCTGCAGTCGTTCGTCAACCGCGGTGCCTCATGGCGGGACGTGGGGTTGGACCATCTCGGCATCCTGGTCGGCTTCGCCGCTTCTTGGCGGCGGTGGTTCCCGCGTTCAAAACCGCTTAGCCGCGACTCGTAGGGTTTCCTGAGAGTCTCGCGGTTAAGCGCTCATCGTCGTCGCGCGTGTCTCCGGAAACCCTGCGACACGCGGCTAAGCAATCACTTCAATAACTTGATGAACTCGCGCATCCACGCCGGGTTGTCGTGCCAGGTGCGGGCGCAGACGAGGTTCCCGGCGACGACGACTTCCTGATCGACGTAGACACCGCCGGAGAACTCGGCATCGAAGCGGCACTTCTTCACCGTCGTCACCTGTCGACCTTTGATGATGTCTGCGGAAGCGAGAATCTCGATGCCGTGGCAGACCGAGGCGATCGGCAGTTTCTTCGCGTCGGCTTCCTTGGTGATGCGGATCAGGTCGGCATCGTAGCGGATATACTCGGGGGCCCGCCCGCCGGAGATGATCAACCCCGCGTAGTCAGCCGTCTTAACGTCCTTGAAGGCGATGTCGGCCGCGAGCTTGTAGCCCGGCGATTCGATGGTGATATCCCAATCAGGGTGCGTGTCATGCTGCACGAGGTGGTAGATGCGCTTGGCGGGCCCGGCCACATGCACGGTGTAGCCCTCTTCCTTCAAGCGGAACAGCGGGTACATGGTGTCGAGCACCTCGGCGGCATCGCCGATGACGAGCAGGATATTGCCTTTGCTCACGGAGAGTCTCCCGGAAACTGATGTTGTCGAACGTCCAGCGACGTAGACATGATAGGGACGCACCCGAGCGCTCCGCTTCGGAAACCCTGCGCGTCGCGGCTTCACGAAGGATTGCATCATGCGATCGATATTTCTGCTGCTTACTGTGTGTGCCTCTCCTCTGTTTGCCGATGAGAAGAAACCCGTGGACCAGAAACCGCTCGATGCCTCGTTCCTGCGCCTCTATGCCGAGACGCGCGGGTTCATGCTCGGCCGACCGGCCAAGCCGAAACCGACGCCCGACGGGAAGGCGGTGTTGTTCCTGCGCAGCGAGCCGAAAAAGCCGAAGCAGAGCCTGTACGAGTTCGATGTCGCCAGCGGCAAGACGCGCGAACTGCTGACCCCGGAAAGCCTGCTGAAGGGGGCGGAAGAGAATCTGACGCCCGAAGAGAAAGCGCGCCGGGAACGGCAGCGCGTGAGCGTCGGCGGCTTCAGCGACTATCAGTTGAATGACGATGGCTCGAAGGTGCTGGTGGGGCTGTCCGGGAAGCTGTACGTATTCGACCGCTCCGCGACTCGCGGCGTCGCCATCGAGCTAAAGACGGGGAAAGGCACGCTGCTTGATCCGAAATGGTCTCCGGATGGCAGGAAAGTGTCGTACGTCCTCGATCATGATGTCTACGTCTACGATCTGGCCACGAACAAAGAGACACCGGTGACGCGCGGCGGCACAGAGGTCAAGACACACGGCTTGGCCGAGTTCGTCGCCCAAGAAGAGATGGGCCGTTTCAGCGGCTACTGGTGGTCGCCCGATTCCAAGTTCATCGCCTGCGAAGAGGCCGACCACGAAGGCGTCGAACAATGGTACGTCGCCGACCCGAATAAGCCCGACCAGAAACCACTACCGAAGTACTACCCGCGCCCCGGCAAGAAGAACGTGGCCGTGCACCTGGGCATCGTGCCGATCGCTAGCGGTGAGACGGTGTGGGTCGATTGGGACCGCAAGAAGTTCGAGTACCTGGCGGCAGTTCGGTGGGACAAAGTTGGTCCGTTGACGATTCAGGTGCAGGATAGGAAGCAGCAGGAGTTGGTGTTGCTGTTGGTGGATGCGAAGACAGGGAAGACGAACACTTTGCTAAGTGAAAAGGATCAAGCATTCGTCAACATCACTCGAAATACTCCCTACTGGGTTTCTGAGAAGGAAGGCTTTTTTTGGTTCAGCGAAGTCGAAGGGGGTAGTGAGGTCACTTTGCGCGATCGTGAAGGGAACAAGAAACCGATCATTACATCTGAAGCTGTTCAAGGATTTGTCTCTTTCGACCCCGCTAGAGACCGCGTCATCCTCCGCGTTTCTCGCGGTGAACCGGGACACACGCGTTTCGTCCATGTGAAATCTAAAATGCTGGAAGACGAATCGCAACCAATAATCAGGCGAACACTCGCTCCAGTCGAACTTGCACTCGGTCATGTGGATGTTACATATGCGATAGACCATAGTGCCTTCGCTCTCACGCGGTCAACGACTGCCGCAATGCCCATTACAACCGTACGAGTGACGGGCGTACCCGAATTACAAGTTCTGCCATCGGTCGCCGTCGAGCCTGACTTTTCTCCGAACATCGAGTTTGGAAAAGTCGCTGATTTTTTTACCGCCATCATCCGCCCGAGCAACTTCAATCCCACGAAGAAATACCCCGTCATCCTTGATGTCTACGGCGGCCCGCACCACCTGCACGTCACGCAAGAAATGCGCCCCTGGCTGCTGAAGCAATGGCTCGCCGATCGAGGATTCATCGTCGTCGCCATCGACAATCGCGGCACACCGGGGCGCGGGCGCGATTGGGAGCGAGCGATCTATCAAAAATTCGATTCGGTGCCGCTCGACGATCAAATCGAGGGGTTGAAATTACTCGGTGAAAAGCACCCCGAGATGGACATGGAGCGCGTCGGCATTGTCGGCTGGTCGTTCGGCGGCTACATGTCGGCCCTGGCCGTGCTGAAACGGCCCGACGTCTTCAAGGCCGCCGTGGCCGGGGCGCCGGTGACCGATTGGGAAGACTACGATACCCACTACACCGAACGCTACCTGGGCGTCCTTCCCGAAAGCCAAAAAGCCTACGACGACGCCAACCTCGTCAAAATGGCCGACAAATTGACGAGGCCGCTCCTGCTTCTGCACGGCACCGCCGACGACAAC
>Ga0105044_10009127_pt1 | contig 13591 bp, 10 predicted proteins | sample MAT01_FD_78092 | JGI IMG/M metagenome (GOLD analysis project Ga0105044, IMG submission 78092) | Freshwater microbial communities from Lake Fryxell liftoff mats and glacier meltwater in Antarctica - MAT-01 | ecosystem: Environmental > Aquatic > Freshwater > Ice > Liftoff microbial mat | place...
CGCTCGCCTTCTACGACCGCAACCGCACACTGCTGCCGTGGGACCGCACGCACAACTTCCAAACTACCCTCACTTACGAACTCCCGTTTGGCAAAGGCCGCGCTTTCAGCCCGGGCAATCGCCTCGTCAACGCCCTCATCGGCGGCTGGCAGATCAACACCCTGGTGAGCATGATGAGCGGCACCCCGTTCACCGTCTTCAGCGACGGAGCCAGCTTGCGGATGCCCGGCTCCACCCAGACGGCTGACCAACTGACACCTAACGTCCGCACCAAGCTCGGTGTGGGCCGTAACGTGGCCTGGATCGACCCCACCGCCTTCGCCCGCGTCACCGAAGCCCGCTTCGGCAACTCCGGCCTCAACGTCATGCGCGGACCTGGCTTCGTCAACTCGGACCTCGGCTTGTTCCGGCAAGTGACCATCAAGGAACGCTACAACCTGCAGTTGCGTACCGAGCTTTTTAACTGGACCAACACACCCAAGTTCAACAACCCGAACGCTGCCGCCAACAACCTGATCTTCGCCAACGGCCAGTATTCCGGCGGCAGCTTCGACATCACCGGCACCAACTCCGGAGGCCGCGACCCCAACGGCGATCGCATCCTCCGCATCGGCCTCCGGCTGTCGTTTTAGCGGAGAACCTGACCTAAGCCAAAAGACGCCGGCTTCCCGGGAGCCGGCGTTTCCTTTGCCCAAACGGATACCGCGGACTGAGATCCGCCGGTCCGGGTAGGGTTAAGGCCTGATAAATAAAGAATAGATTTACGATTTTTAAAATTGAAGTGAATGGCATTCGCACACCCGGCCCTGGCGGTCCGGGCCAGAGTCGAGAAACAGGGGCGGAGTTTTGAGCCGTTCGGCGACGTGAGGTGTTGTAAACTCGTCAATGGAACAGCGCCCCTTGCCCCATAGAATCTTAGTGGTTGACGATGAACCGGATCTTGAGTCACTGATCTCGCAGCGCTTTCGCAAAAGGATCCGGAGCGAAGAGTTGTCGTTTGTCTTTGCGGGACACGGCGAAGAGGCGCTGACGAAACTGCGGGAGCACCAAGATATCGGCATTGTACTCAGCGATATCAACATGCCGGTGATGGACGGTTTGACGCTGCTGGGCCGTTTGCGCGAAGGCCATCCGATGGTGCGCTCCGTGATTGTGTCGGCTTATGGCGATATGCAAAACATCCGCACGGCGTTGAACCGCGGCGCGTTTGACTTCGTCACCAAGCCGATCGACTTTCAGGACCTCGAAATCACGCTCGACAAGGCGATCCAGGACTCGGTGCTGCGCAAGCAGGCCGCCCGCGACCGGGATCATTTGCTGGGTATGGAGCATGAGCTCGATCTGGCGCGGGGTATGCAGGAGTCCCTGGTGCCAACCGTGTTTCCGGAGCACACGCGCTTTGAGGTATTTGGCTCGATGGTGCCGGCGACGCAGGTGGGCGGGGATCTGTACGACTTCTTTCTGCTGGACGGCAATCGGCTGGCCTTTAGCCTGGGCGATGTATCGGGCAAAGGGATCGCCGCGGCGCTGTTTATGGCGGTGAGCCGGACGGTGCTGCGGGTTTCGGCCGGCAAGGGGCTTTCCCCGGAAGAGTGTCTTCGGGAAACGAACGCCTTCCTGTGCCACGAAAAGACGAACGCCATGTTCCTCACCTGCTTTTACGGCATTTTGGACCTCAACACCGGGAAGCTCGAATACAGCCGCGCCGCGCACAACATCCCTTACGTGGTGCGGGCCAACCCCTTGGCGCACGGGGGGCGAGCGATCGAGAATCTGGACCAGGCTGGCGGACTGCCGCTGGCGCTGTTCGATTTCGCCGCCTACGACCTGGGCACGGTGCAACTCGATCCCGGCGATTGCCTGGTGGTCTTCACCGACGGCATTACCGAAGCGATGAATTCTGCCTACGAGACTTACGACGAAGTGCGCCTGGAAGCGTTGCTCAAGCAGTTGCCCGCGTTGCTGCCCATGCGGGAGGTGGTGCAGACCGTGATTTCCGGGGCGCAGGCGTTCGCCAACGGCATGCCGCCGTCGGACGATATGACGGTGCTGGGCATCCGCTATCTCGGCCAAGGTTAACGCATGAGGCAAGTGATTTCGCTGGCCGTGTTGATCGGTGGGATGCTGGCGTACGGCCAGCCACGGGCCAGCGAAGCGGGCGTGCCGTTCGTGCGCTGGTTCAGTCCGCAGGAGTATAACGGCAGCCAGCAGGTATGGTCCTTTGTGCAGGACGATACCGGAATCCTGTACGCGGGCATCAGCAACGGCTTGCGGCAATACGATGGGACGGGCTGGCGCAGCATTGCGATGCCGCATAGCGCTCCGGTGCGGGGGCTGGCACGGGGGCCGGGGGGCCGGATCTTCGTGGGCGAGGTGGGTGACTTCGGTTATCTGCAGCCCGACGAGAAGGGCGAGGTGAAGTTCGTCTCGCTGCTCGAATTCGTCCCTCCCGCTGACCGCGACTTTCAGGACGTCCGCAAGATCCACCCGACTCCCGACGGCATTTACTTTCAGAGCCTGGAGCGGCTGTTTCTTCTGACGCCGGATGGGCCGGGATGGAGGGCTAAGGTTTGGAAGCCGAGCAGCCGCTTCCGCAATTCGTTCCTGGTGGCGGGTAAGCTGTATGTCACCGTGACCGGCGAGGGCTTGCACCGGATGAATGGCGGGACCATTGAGAAGCTGCCGGCGGTGGGGCTGGAGAAGTCGCCGGAGACTTTGGTGACGGCGTTGCTGGCGCACGGGGACGAGAATGCCGGCGCGGTGCTGGTGGGGACGGGCGACGGCCAATTGCAAGTGCTGGACGAGAGGGGCTTGCGGCCATTTCCGCAGCCGGACGGGTTGTTGCGCAAGTTGGGCATCTCGGGAGCCGGCGCGGTGCGGCTCGGCGACGGTGCCATCGGCGTGGGTACGCGCGGCGGCGGCTTTCTGATTCTGGAAGCGGATGGCAGGACGCGGCGGCATATGGACCGCGCGGCCGGCATTCCTTCCGACGGCGTGCTGTCGGTGTACCGCGATCCAGGCGGCATCGTCTGGCTCGGTTTGCAGAACGGCATTGCGAAGGTAGATGTCGACTCGCCCTTCTCTGAATTTGGGCGGCCGGCTGGCATGTCGGCGGCGGTGAACGGGATCGTGCGCTATCAGGGCGCCTTGCATGTGGCGACCTTCGCCGGCCTCAAGTACCTCGACGCACAGGCCGGCGAGTTCCGCGCCGTGGCCGGGATTGAGACGTTGGGCATTGTGGGTCTGCTGGTGCGGGGCGACCGGATGCTGGCCGCCGCGGGCCGCGATGGACTCTTTGAGGTGAAAGGCCACGAGAGCAAGCCGGTGAGCAAATCGGCCTTCTCCGCCGTGATGGTGAACTCGCGGCAGGATGCGGCGCGGGTGTGGGTGGGCACGCGGGCCGGCTTGGCGTCGGTGCTCGATCAGGGGAACGGCCGATGGGTGGACGAAGGCTTGATGGTGCCGACACCGGAGGTGCGCAGCATTGTGGAGCCGGAGCCCGGTCTGCTCTGGCTCGGCACGCAGGCGCGCGGCGTGGTGCGCATTCGCTTCGGTAGCGGTAAGCCGGAGGTGAAGGCTTTTGGCCGCGCCGAGGGCTTACCGGGCGAAGGTGGGGTAAGCGTACATCTGGCCGCGGGGCGGGTGATCTTCGCTTCGCCGGCCGGCGTGCGGGAGTTCGATGAGAAGGCTAAGCGCTTTGTGCCGTCGCCGCTATTGGGCACGGTGCCAACGGGCGGGTCGGCGGAAGAATACAGCGTCGCCACGGACCAGAAGGGCAATCTGTGGGTGAACTTCGGCGTGCGGCCGGTGGTGATGAAGCGGCAGCAGGACGGCAGGTTTGAGGCCGATGAGAATCAACTGCGGCGGATTGGCGATGGCCGCGTGTATACGCTGGCGGTGGACGACGACGGGGTGGTCTGGCTGGGCGGACTGGACCGCGTCTTCCGCTATGACCCATCCAAGGCTAGGCTGCGGCCGGAAGCGCCTCCCTCGCTCATCAGGCGTGTGCTGGCGGGCGACAAGCAGAAGAAAGCGCTCTACGCCGGCGGCGGCGGCGCGGCCGCCAAGGCCCAGTCGACGATTGTCTACGACGACAACGAAATACGCTTCGAATATGCCCTGGCCAGCTTCGACGATGCGGCGAAGAATCAGTTTCAGACCAAGCTTGAAGGGTTCGATAATGACTGGTCCGGTTGGACGACGGAGACCCGGCGCGACTACACCAACCTGCCGCCGGGCGCCTTTGTTTTCCGGGTGCGCGCGAAGAATCTGACCGAGCAGGAAGGCGCGGAGGCCGAATTCCGTCTGCGGATTCTGCCGCCGTGGTACCGCACTTGGTGGGCGTATGGCCTTTACGGCGCGCTGCTGCTGGCCGGTGTGTTCTTGGCGGATCGTTTGTTGCAACAAAGGGTGGTCGCGCGGGAACGGCAAAAGTCCGTCTTGCGCGAAGCCGAGTTGCGGGCCGAAACGGCCGCCGCCGAAGCGAAAACCTTGCAGGCGGAAAATGAGCGCAATAAGAACGTCCAGCTATTGAGCGAGATTGGCAAGGAGATCACCTCGTCGCTCGACCTCGACACCATCTTCCTGAAGCTCTATCAGAACGTGAATCAGCTCACCGACGCTTCCGTCTTCGGCGTGGGCCTCTATCATGAGCAGCGCCACGAAATTGAATACCGGCTGGCGATGGAGGATGGCAAACGCTACCCGCGTTATTCTCGCGACACGCGGAACCCGAACCAGTTCCCGGTCTGGTGCCTCGAGCATCGGAAACCGGTGTTTTTGAACAACGTGGCGCGGGACTACGCCCAGTACATCGAGGTGTACGACGATCCCCGGCAGAAGCTGGAGGACGGCAGCGAGACCAAGGCGCCGGCGTCGCTGGTGTATCTGCCGATGATGATGAAGGATCGCGTGCTGGGCGTGATTACGGTGCAAAGCCATCAGCCGAACGCCTATACGGACTACCACGTCGACCTGCTCGAGAACCTGGCGTCCTATACGGCCATCGCGCTCGACAACGCCGAAACCTATCAGCACCTGAAAAGCGCGCAGGATCAGTTGTTAGTGCAAGAAAAGCTGGCGTCGCTGGGCGCCTTAACCGCGGGCATCGCCCACGAAATCAAAAATCCGCTGAACTTCGTCAACAACTTCGCCGACCTGTCCGTGGAACTGATGGAAGAGCTGCGCGAGGAAGTGGACAAGTTGCGCGCCGGGGGCCAACCCGACATCGACAACATGGAAGACCTGCTCGACGACCTGACGGGCAACGCCAGGAAGATCAACGAACACGGCAAGCGGGCCGACGGCATTGTGAAGAGCATGCTGCTGCACTCCCGCGGCGGCGCCGGCGAGCGCCAGCAGACCGACATCAACGCCATGCTCGACGAGAATGTGAACCTCTCCTATCACGGCATGCGGGCGCAGGACACATCGTTTAACGTCACCATCGAACGGCAGTTCGCGCCCGACCTGGGCCAGGTGGAAGCCATCCCGCAGGACCTTAGCCGCGTTTTCCTCAACCTCCTGAACAATGCGTGCTATGCGGCCAACGACAAGATCAAGAAATCCGGGGCCGGCTACGCGCCGAAGTTGACGGTGAAGACGGTGAATCTGGGCGATCAGGTGGAGGTCCGCATTCGCGATAACGGCATGGGCATTCCGCCCGAAGTGCGGGCCAAAATCTTCAACCCCTTCTTCACCACCAAACCCACGGGCCAAGGCACCGGCCTGGGCCTCTCCATCAGCCACGACATTGTGGTGCAGGAACACGGCGGGCAGTTGGAAGTGGAAACGGTGGCCGGCGAATTTACGGAGTTTATTGTGCGCCTACCGCGGCACGGGAGAAAAGTATGAAGATCATGGTGGTGGACGACGAAGCCGATGTACGCAGTATGTATGAGCAGCGCTTCCGCAAGGAGATTCGCGCGGGCCAGGTGATGCTGCACTTTGCGCTTTCGGCGGAAGAGGCGCTTGCGTTCCTCGAAGGCAACGAGGACGAGATGCTCATCCTGTCGGACATTAACATGCCGGGAATGAGCGGGCTCGATCTCTTGAAGGCGATCAAGGAAAAACGGCAGGACCGCAAGGTCTTCATGATCACTGCTTACGGCAACGAAGAATATCATCGCCAGGCCGTGGCTTACGGCTGCGACGAGTATCTGACGAAGCCGATCGATTTCGGCATACTGAAAGAAAAGCTGCTGGCTTAACCGAAAATCCGCCCACAGCGTCTTTCCTGCGGGCCTGGCCACCGGCTTCCCGACCGACGTCGCCGGACCCGGCGGTAACGGCCGCCACCGGACCTGAAACCAGCCCGATGCCAGCGCCCTTTTTTCTTGCCGCGCCGGCGGAACGAGCCGTCGGGGCAGTAGGATGGCAGTAGGAAAGCGTGGTTTATGCAAACGCCTCAACAAAAGCGGGAAGTTCGCGAACTGGTGCAAGCGCTCGAAGCGATAAACGGCGAGATGACGAAGTTGGAATGCACCGGCCTCAGCGACGGCATCCAGCCCGCCCACCAGCACGGCGCTCGCAATCTGCTGCACTATCTGGTGCTGCGCCGGCAGGACATCCGGGCTCTGCAGCGTCGGCTGGCCGCGCTAGGCTTGTCCTCGCTCGGGCGGACGGAATCGCATGTACTGGGGGCCGTCCAAACCGTCCTGCATTTGTTGAAGCATCTCGATGCGGGGGTAAGGCCGGCTCACGATGAGCTCAACCTCAACGAAGGCGCCAGCGTCCTGGAGGCGAACACCGAAGTCTTACTGGGTCCGGCGCCTGAAGGCCGCAAGGTCCGCATCATGGTCACCATGCCTAGCGAAGCGGCCACCGATTATGATCTGGTGCGCGAACTCCTAGCCGGCGGCATGAACTGCATGCGCATCAACTGCGCGCACGACGGCCCCGCCGCTTGGGCGGAAATGATCGCGCACCTCCGGCGCGCCGAAAAAGAACTCAGCAAAAGCTGCAAAGTGGAGATGGACGTGGCCGGCCCCAAACTGCGCACCGGGCCCATCGCGCCGGGCGCGGCCGTGCTGAAGTACCGCCCCCGCCGCGATGCCTTCGGCCGCGTGACGGAACCGGCGCGCCTCTGGCTCACTCCGGAAATGCACCCGGAGGCGCCGCCCACGCCCGCCGATGCCTGTTTGCCCGTGCCCGCCGCTTGGCTGGCGCGTCTCGAACCCGGCCAGAATGTCCGCTTCACGGATGCGCGCGGAGCCCGCCGCTCCTTCGTCATTGGCGAAGCCGTCAACAAAAGCTGCTGGGCGCTAGCCTCCAAAACGGCTTATGTCGTGCCCGGCCTGTTGCTCACCGCCGCCGGCGACGGCCACGAAGCCTCGCGCCGCACCCACGTCGGCAAGCTACCGCCGCGCCCGCAAACGCTGCTCTTGAAGTGCGGCGACACGCTGGTGCTCACCCGCGCGCTGGACCCCGGCCGTCCTGCCGACTTCGATGACAACGGCGAACTGCTCCACCCCGCCCGTATCGGCGTAACGCTGCCCGAGTTCTTCGATTGCGTCCGCCCCGACGAACCGATCTGGTTCGACGACGGCAACATTGGCGGCGTCATCACCGCCGTGCAGCCGGACGAAGTGCAGGCGAAGATCGTCCGCGCGCGTCCCCAAGGCGAAAAGCTGGGCGCGGAAAAAGGGATCAACGTACCGGAGACCCAGTTGCGCGTTTCGTCGCTGACCGCCGAAGACATTCAGGCCCTTGAATTCATCGCCAAGCACGCCGATATCCTCGGCTTCTCCTTCGTCCGGGAGAAGGGGGACGTCCGCGAGTTGCACGATCGTTTGGCCGCGATGGGACGCCCGGACCTGGGCATCATCCTCAAAATCGAGACCCGCGACGGCTTCGAAAACCTGCCGGAACTGCTGATGGAGGCCATGCACAGCCGCGCCGTAGGCATCATGATCGCCCGCGGCGACCTCGCCGTCGAATGCGGCTACGAGCGTCTGGCCGAAATCCAGGAAGAGATCCTGTGGCTCTCGGAAGCCGCCCACGTCCCCGTCGTTTGGGCAACGCAGGTGCTTGAGTCCATGACCAAGACCGGCAAGCCCTCGCGCTCGGAAATCACCGACGCCGCGATGGGTGAGCGCGCCGAATGCGTCATGCTGAACAAGGGTCCTTTTGTGGTGCAGTCCGTGCACATCCTCGACGACATTTTGCGCCGGATGGGCGCGCATCAGGAGAAGAAGACTCCGATGCTACGGAAACTGAATGTGGCGGCCGCGTTCGGGCCGACGTGAATGCCGGCCGTGAGGCGTTTGGGCTTAGTTGCGCTTGGCACGGACGAAAATAGCCAGAGCCCCGAAAGCGATGAAGCTCATCGTCCCCGGTTCGGGGATGTTGCCGCCGATAGGCTCAGGCGTCGGGGACGGTGACGGGGCAGAAGAAAACAGGGTCATTTTTCGCTCTGAAGCCGTCTTGAATCGCGGCGGCCAGTGGTCTCTTGCCAGCATCACCGCATCATCCCCGGTGCCCTCCGCGTCGATGCCTTGGCGCGGAGGGCAACGGACGTCTTCGCGCTTTCGTCATCCCCAACTCATTTTCCTGAAACCAACGCCACCTAGACTGGCACTATGGTTTCTTCCTGGCGAGTTTGGCCGCTGACATTCCTGCTCCTGATGACCGGCCCGGTAAGGTCTTTCGCGCAGTTTGAAACCGCCACCGTTTTGGGAGCGGTTCGCGATGCATCCCAAGGCAGCGTCGGGCACCTCCAACCAAGGCTTCTCCAATCAGGTGGTGCAGGTTTCTCCGGATGCCGTGGCGGAGTTTAAGGTGGTGACCAACAACTATTCCGCCGAGTATGGCCGGGCGGGCGGGGCGATCATCAACGCCTCGGTGAAGAGCGGGACCAACCAGTTTCACGGCGCCGCGTGGGAGTTTCTCCGCAATACGCAGTTGAACGCCATCGGCTTCTTCCAGCCGCGCGAGAACAAGAAGCCGACGCTGGTGCAAAACCAATTCGGGGCCGCGCTGGGCGGCCCGATCCGGCACGATAAGTTGTTTTTCTTTGGCAATTACGAGGGCTTCCGCCGGGTGACCACCAACTTCGCGCTCTCTTCGGTCGCGACGCTCGACCAGCGCGCCGGACGTTTCACCGACGCCGCCGGCGCGCCCCTCACCATCCAGAATCCGCTTACTCTAAAGATCGACTACTTCCTGAACTCCAAGTTGAATGTGTTTGGCCGGTACAGCCACCGGCAAGCCGCGGCGGTGGAAGAAGCGAGCCTGCCCACGCCGTCCGGCGGCTCGGGCAATGGTTGCTGACTTTGTACGGTATTCGCGGCCTCACCGAAGACCCGGATTACGCCGGCGGACTCAATACCCAGAACATCGGCGGCTACACCAGCCTGGGGCGGCAAGCCAGCAATCCTCAGTTTCAGAACCCCTCGGTCTACAATCCCAAGGTGAATTACTCGCGTTTTCTCGGCCCCTTGAGCCTAAAGGCGGGCTATGAGCATCAACGGATCCATACGGAGATTCAGGATTTCACGCCACAGTACGGGCGGGATTCTTACAGCGGCCAGTTCACTCGGCTCCCGGCCGCCGCCGCCAACAGTGTCTACAATGTCGCGGATTTTTTGCTCGGCTTACGCGGCAACTATGATGCCGCCAATGTCCTGGTCGCCCAATACCGGCAGCAGATGCACTTCCTCTATCTGCAGGCCGATTGGAAGTTCAGCCGCAAGCTCACCTTAAATCTGGGCGCCCGCTATGAGTTCGCCACGCCGCAGTACGAGGCGCAGAACCGGTTATCGAATTTCGACCCCCAAACCCGCCGATTGGTGGCAGCGACCGACGGCTCCTTCCGCAATCGCAGTGGCATCGATCCGGACTTCAACAACTGGGCGCCGCGGATTGGCTGGGCCTACTCGCTGAGCCCCAAAACGGTGATCCGCGGCGGATTCGGCGTCAGCTTCATCCACTTCAACCGTCTGGGCGGGGAGAATATCCTGAGCGGTAATATTCCGTGGGTGCTGCGGCCGAGCATTGCGCAGTTGCCTTCCCAAGGGCTCTGCCGGGCGGGCCAAGCGGTGCAGACCTGCTTCCGTCCGACGCCGGATGGCTACCCGGCCGGTTTCCTCGACCCCGCCAACGTCTCCACCCTCACCACCCGATCTCTGCATATCCCCGTCGACACCCGTACCGCCTACACCAGCAGTTGGCACTGGTCGGTACAGCGCGATTTGGGCCGCGACCTGGTTGGGCCAATTATCACTCGTTACAGGCACGTCTTGAACGCCGCTTCGAGGGCCTTCGAATAGGTGAATGGAAAAAGCGGTTTCGAGCTATTCAAATTGCCACTCTCGGTGGGCCTGGGTTTCGCGGTGGCGCCAGACGAAAGGGGGTGAAGGCATGTAACTGCGCTTGGTAATCAACGGTAAACACAGTACTTTTCTCGTCATGAGACTATTCCCTCGTTTCCTTGCTTTCGTGCTGGCTTTGCCGGTGCTTTCCTTCGCGCAGGACGTTCGCTATCGTCCGATTGACCTGGTCGGTAACTGGTCTTTTGTTTTCGACGGCGCCTTAGTCAATAAGGGCGTCGGCATTCCGGTCACCGCCACCGGCTTGATGACCCTCGATGCCGGCGGGCGCATCACCCGCGCCGTGCGGACTCTGAACCTGGGCGGCCAAGTGATACCGCAATTGTCCACCGGCAGACTCACCATGAACGACGACGGCACCGGATCCGCCGAATTTGTGGTCACCATTCAAGGGCCGGGTGGAGTGTCGATCCCGTTCTCCACCGAGACTTTCTTCTTCGTCGTCACCGCCGATGGCCAGCAGATCCAGGGCATCGGAGGATCGGCCAAAGCGCCGAACGGCGACGAACTGGGCGCACTGGTCGTCAAAGCGACCATCATTCGTCAAGGCCGCTCGCGGTTGGTGGTCAGTGAAGTTCCTGTTGCTTGGGGCGCTCGCCGTGAGCGCCCACGCGGCGACGATTACCCACTTCGCGAGCGCGGTGTCGGTGGTGAGAGCCGGAGCGCAATTTCAGAATCAATTTAACTTGGGGCCGGCACTGGCGAGTAACTCCTCCGCTTTGGTAATTTCGAATGCGCAGGGTGCGGCTGAGTCTTCCGCCTCGTCTGACCTCTCGACCGGCTTTCTCCGCGCGGCGGTAAATGCCGTCACCTACTCGCAACTGGGAGACACCTCCTCTACCCGTGCCGTGGCGAGCTTTGGCGATACGTTCCGCTTCTCGGGTAGCGTCGCGGCCAGCGACGCCGTCAGCTTCATCTTGCTCCTGAACGGAACGTACCAGCCGTCGCCCTTATTCTCCCCGGACGGCAATCAGAGTCTGATCGAAATCCAGATCCGGACGCCCGGTGGGCTCACTGTCGCGGGACTGACCGGAGACTCATCGATCATCGCCCGACGGGCCTACCGGATCGGTGCAGGTTCCCATCAAAACAGCATCTGCGCGAACCAAGCTTGCAGTGCGGCCACCATGGAAACGATTGAAGTGATCGAGACCTTTCCCAAAGTTATCCAATTCGATTTCTTCCCCGGAGGCGACTTCGATTGGGAGATCTTTTTCCGGCTCGGCGCCACACTTCCTAATCCCTAGCTATTCTTCGCCGCCGACTTTAGTCGTACCGCTGCCGTAACCTTCATCGGTCCTACGGCCCAATCGGGCTCCGGCGTCTTTCCCGGTACGATCCCACTCTCGTCGAATGTCCCGGAGCCGAACGCCTTTTGGCTCGTTGGAGGCGCGTTCGTTTTACTACTGCGTCAACGGGTTCGATAGCCGGAACCAAGCGGTGGGCACTGTCGTAAAGCATGATCACCCATAGCGCTTATGGCCCTTGAGTTGCTAGCCAGTTCATCATGAAAACGTTACTGGTGCTCTACGCGACCCGCGACGGCCATACCGCTCGGATCGGTGAAAGGCTCGTTGCCGCGATTCACGCCCACGGGCACGCCGCAGACCTGATGGATGCCGCCGACCTTCCGGACCGCTTTGAGCTCGACCTTTACGATGCCGCGCTCCTGGCCGGCTCCGTTCATGCGGGGCATCACGAAAAAGAGTTGGTCAACTTTGTCCGGCAGCACCGCGAAGCACTCGAGCGCATGCCTACCGCATTTCTCTCCGTGAGTTTGTCGGAAGCGGGCGTGGAAGACGAAAAGGCGGCTCCGGAGAAACGTGCCAAAGCCGCGGCGGATGTCGAGGAGATGATCCAAAGCTTTCTGCGGGAAACCGGCTGGCACCCGGGAAAGATTCAAGCCGTTGCCGGAGCATTGCTCTATACGAAGTACAACCTCCTGGTACGCTTACTGATGAAACGCATCGCCGGGGCTTCGGGCGGCTCCACCGATACCGCGCACGATCACGACTACACGAACTGGGCCCTGCTGGATCGTCTGGTGGACGAATTAGTGCGAGGCTGGTAGGCATGACGAAGAAGCCGTGGGCACTTACAATCGGCCCGAACCCAGGCCGCCTAAGCGGCAGGAGCGGCAGATCCCAAAGCCCGAGCCGTTGGCGTTGATGAAGGTGCAGAGCTGCGTAAGGCGAGCGAGTTCGCCGATTCCGGCAACGGCGCCACCGGTGGATAAAGTACCAGCCAGGAAAGGCGTCTCGGTGGTCGCGGCCGAACCGCTATCCATGAGATGCAACGTGGTGGCCCAGGCGGCCAGGCCCGGAGCCAGATTCAAAGGCGTGCCGGAGACAGACGAGCCCACGCAACTGCCCCCGATCGGTACGGTGGCCAGGAGCTTAACCACCAGCGAAGTCGGCACGGCCGGGGTGAGCGTGTTGCTGATCAGGTCGCTTCGCGCCGACAGCGAAACCAGGCCGTTCGGCGTGACGGGACAGGAGCAGCAGGACACCAGTTGCTCATCGGGGGAAAAGGCGTAGATGTTGGCGCAAATGGCGCCGGTGGTGCTGGCCGAGGTACCCGCGGCGAGTCCAGCGCCGCCGGCGCCGGTGTTGGTGATATTGATGAACGAATCGCCGACGTTGAGGTTCGACAAGTAGCGGATCAGGTAAGGCGCAAAGCCGGCGGCGGATGCAACGTCTACCAAGGTGACGATCGTCTGGCCACCGGCACTCACGCTGACCGTCGCCGTGCCGGCGGCCAGATTGCTGCTCAGCAGCGATTCTGCCGGCAGGGTGCTCACCCCCGTAAGGGTGACGCCGGCCGGCAGACTCTCGGTGATGACGATCGCGCCGGCCGTCACCGTCAAAGGTGAGCTGCACGTACCGCCCGGCGCGGCCCCGGCGGCGACGGTGACCGCGCTACCGCCCACGCTGAAACTGAACAGAGTCCCGATGGGGATCCCGGCGCCGGCGACTTTGCAGATCTGCACGAAGCCGGTGTTCGGAACGGAGGAAATGATCGCATTCAGGAAAGTGACCACCGTCTGCCCGCCGCCGCTCACGGTGACCGTCGCCGTGCCCGCCGGCAGATTGCTGCTGATCAGCGATCCGCTGGGCAGCGTGCTGACGGCCGTGAGCGCTACGCCGGCGGGGAGAGTTTCGGTAATCAGCACCGCGCCGGCGGGCGCCACGATCGGCGTGCTGCAGGTGCCGCCTGGCGCCGGCCCGGCCGCCACCGTCACCGGAGTGCCGCCGACACTGAAA
>Ga0105044_10009128_pt1 | contig 13591 bp, 12 predicted proteins | sample MAT01_FD_78092 | JGI IMG/M metagenome (GOLD analysis project Ga0105044, IMG submission 78092) | Freshwater microbial communities from Lake Fryxell liftoff mats and glacier meltwater in Antarctica - MAT-01 | ecosystem: Environmental > Aquatic > Freshwater > Ice > Liftoff microbial mat | place...
CCGCATGCTCCGCCGCTTGTGCGGGCCCCCGTCAATTCCTTTGAGTTTTAGCCTTGCGGCCGTACTCCCCAGGCGGGGCGCTTAATGCGTTAGCTGCGGCACGGAGAACGTGGAATGTTCCCCACACCTAGCGCCCACCGTTTACGGCGTGGACTACCAGGGTATCTAATCCTGTTTGCTCCCCACGCTTTCGCTCCTCAGCGTCAGTAATTGCCCAGAGACCCGCCTTCGCCACCGGTGTTCTTCCTGATATCTGCGCATTTCACCGCTACACCAGGAGTTCCAGTCTCCCCTACAATACTCTAGTCAGCCCGTATCGAATGCAGGCTCAGTGTTAAGCACTGAGTTTTCACATCCGACGTGACTAACCGCCTACGAGCTCTTTACGCCCAATAAATCCGGACAACGCTTGCACCCTACGTATTACCGCGGCTGCTGGCACGTAGTTAGCCGGTGCTTCTTCTGCAGGTACCGTCACTTTCGCTTCTTCCCTGCTGAAAGCGGTTTACAACCCGAAGGCCTTCATCCCGCACGCGGCGTTGCTGCGTCAGGCTTTCGCCCATTGCGCAATATTCCCCACTGCTGCCTCCCGTAGGAGTCTGGGCCGTGTCTCAGTCCCAGTGTGGCTGATCGTCCTCTCAGACCAGCTACCCGTCGATGCCTTGGTGGGCCGTTACCCCGCCAACTAGCTGATAGGCCGCGAGACCCTCCTGAAGCGATAAATCTTTCCTCACCAAGCCATGCGACTCGGTGGGGGCATCCGGTATTAGCTCGAGTTTCCTCGGGTTATCCCAGACTTCAGGGCAGGTTTCTCACGTGTTACTCACCCGTTCGCCGCTAGGTCTTCACCAGTGTTGCCACTGGATGGACCCCGCTCGACTTGCATGTGTTAGGCACGCCGCCAGCGTTCGTCCTGAGCCAGGATCAAACTCTCCGTCGAAATCTCAAACCCTCGCGGAGCGCCGCCGGCAAGCCGGCGACCCATCGTTCGGGCCTTCGAAATATGGAGAGCCGGCGTCGAGGGACCAACCTCGGCGCTGACTCACACCCGGTTCTGGCGAGACCCGGGTGTTGATGGACACCGATCGTCGGACTGGGTAGTCCTCGGATCGGATGCTCAATGAATTGATGAGACAATCACTCGCGTACTGCCCACCCACTGCCCGGAGGCAGTGGTCGGATGGACAGCCGTAGCGGTGATCGCCCGCATTGGCTTTTTTCGTCCTCTCTTCTGTTTTCAAGGAGCGCCCTGGTCGAGAAGGTGCGTGCACCTGAACTCGACCTGCTCTCGACTCGCGCCGGCGTGGCCGGGACGGTCGGGGTTCCGTTTCACCTGCGTACCCGTGCGCCGGAGCGAGTGGGCCGCGGTTTGAAGCGGAGTGCCACCGTAGTGGAGTGCAGCGCAGGCGTCAAACCCGGAGGTTCTGACCGTGCGGCGCATCCGTTGCGGAGGCGGTGCACCTGGAGGAGCGGAGCGATTGGCACCAGAACCCGTGGGATCCGGCCGGACGCTCTCGCACCCTGTCAGGAGCGAAGTCGCAACCTAGCGAGGCGCAGAGCCGGCAGTCAAACCCGGAGGTTCGGATGTTCGGCCCGTGCGCTTCTCTGTGAAGCGAGGCGTCAACCTAGCGGAGCGACTTTTCGTGCGTCAATTCGGCGGAGCCGCTTGTCGCATGTGCCCGTCCCGCTGGGGTGGCGCCTGGGCATCGTAGCGGGTGTTGGCGCAGGAGGGGTGCATACCGGCGGGATTCGGCGGCGCCGGTCACGACGCCACCACCAAGTGGCGGGTCCGCTTCCCCTTGCGGACCACCAGGTATCGGTCGTGGCGCAGGTCCGACGGCTCGATCCGTCGGCCCGGCGCAGCCTGCTCGTCGTTGACGTAGATGCCGCCCCCGTCGATGGTCCGGCGCGCCGCGCCCTTGGAGGTCTCCAGCCCCGTGAGCAGGACGAGGTCCACCAGGTCACCGTCGAGCAGCGTCGAGCGATCGATCTCGGTGGTGGGCAGCTCGTCGGCCAGGAGATCGAAGTCGTCGAGCGTCAGCGACGCGACCTTCTGGGTGAAGCTCTGGCTGGCGGCCTCCGCCTCGGCCGCAGCGGCTTCGCCGTGGATGAGGCGCACCATCTCCGATCCCAGTCGGCGCTGCGCCTGGCGCCGCTCGGGCGCGGCATCGTGGTCGGCGACGATCTCGACGATCTCGCCGACCTCGAGCAGGGTGAGCTGCAAGAGGAAGCGTCGGGCGTCCTGGTCGTCCACGTTCACGAAGTACTGGTAGAGCTCGTACGGCGAGGTTCGGTCCGGGTCGAGCCACACCGCGCCCCCGGCGGTCTTGCCGAACTTCTGGCCGTCCGAGCGGGTCACGAGGGGCACCGTGAGCCCGAAGACCGAGTGCCCCGACCGTCGCCGGATGAGGTCGATGCCGGCGGTGATGTTGCCCCACTGGTCCGATCCGCCGATCTGCAGCTCGCAGCCGCGGTGCTCGTGGAGCCACCAGTAGTCGTTGGCCTGCAGGAGCATGTAGCTGAACTCGGTGAACGAGATGCCGTGCTCGCTCTGGACCCGGCTCTTGACCGAGTCCTTGGCGAGCATCTGGTTGACCGTCACGTGCTTACCGACATCACGGAGGAAGTCCAGCACCGAGATCTCCTGGGTCCAGTCCCGGTTGTCGACGAGCTGGGCCGGGGCCGGGCCGTCGCGGAAGTCGAGGAGCTGGGCGAGCTGGGGCCGCAGTGCGGCCAGGTTCGCGGTGAGCGTCGCGGCATCGAGGAGGTTCCGCTCCTCCGACCGCCCGCCGGGGTCGCCGATCATGCCGGTGGCGCCCCCGGCCAGAGCGATGGGCCGGTGGCCGGCATCTTGGAAGCGCCGGAGCAGGAGCAACGGGACCAGGTGGCCGATGTGGAGGCTGTCGGCGGTGGGATCGAAGCCGGAGTACACCGTGATCGGCCCGGCATCGAGTCGGTCGCGCAGCTCGCCGAGGTCGGTGCTGTCGTGCACCAGCTCCCGCGCCTGCAGGTCGTCGATGAGGGCCTGACCGTCCACCGGTACCTCCGTGGCTCGTGGCCCCGGGCAGGTCGCCCGGAACCGGTTCCGGCGCCAGGATCGGCAGCGGTACCGAGCAGTCTGGCCCGCGAGAACCCGGACGTGCCCATCGGTTCCGGGCAACGGTGCGTCGCCCGCGGACCGCCTGGGACCTCCTCGGATCGCCCGCCCGGCTCGCGCATCGATCGGGCCCGGCACCGGACGTGACCGACGCCGGGCCGGGTGAGTTGGTCCGGATGAGACCCGCGGTGCCACCATGGAGAGGTGGTCACTCCGTACGCGTCCCCTCCGGCGGCGGACGACGACGCCGAACCCCGCTCGCGCTGGACCGTCATCGGCCGAGGGGCGGTGGTCGCCGTCATCGTCGGCCTGACCGCCATGTGGATCTACGCCTTCTTCGTTGACCACGGCGTTCCCGGGCGGCTGGAGAACCCCGTGTTCCCGGCGTTGGCCGATCCGGTCTGCCAGGCCACCCAGGCCGAGATCGACCTGCTCCCCCGCGCCGATCAGACCCCCCTCGCCGGCGAGCGGGCAAACGTGGTCGATCGGGGCAGCGACGAGCTCGACGCCATGCTCGACGAGCTCCGACTCCTCGTTCCCGCCAACAGGCCCGAGACCGAAGCGGTCACCCAGTGGATCGAGGACTGGCAGATCTACGTGGAGGATCGGCGCAAGTACACCGTGCAGCTCCGCGAGGACCCGATGGTCCGGTTCGCGGTGACCCAGAGCGAACGTGACAATCGCCAGGTCACCCGCGCCCTCGACCGCTTCGCCACGATCAACAACATGGACGCCTGCGCCATCCCCGACGATCTCTCCTGACCCGAGCGCCGGCGGCGGCGCGAGCAGGTCAGCGATCGAGGTGGTGGCGGGCGCGGGTGAAGGCTTCCGCGGCGAGGCGATGGAGGCCGGCGTCGAGCTCGAGGTCGACGAGGTCGGTCGGCGACACCCAGCGGAGGCCCTCCGATTCGTGGTTGCCGACCACGACTGCGTCGTGCGGGGCCACCACCAGGAAGCGGACATCGAGGTGGAGGTGCGCAGCGTCCCTTCCGGCGGGTATCTCGTGGATGTCGAGATCGACAGGGTCGGGATCGACCAGGAGGCCGGTGATGCCCGTCTCCTCGGTGGCCTCCCGCAGCGCCACCGCTGGGAGGTTGGCGTCACCGTCGGCGTGCCCGCCGGGCTGGAGCCAGCGTTGCAGCTTGGTGTGGAAGAGCAGGAGGGCGTGCTCGGCCGTGGCGTCGACGACGAACGCCGAGCCGGTGAAGTGCCCGGCCCGGCACGACCGGACGAGCGCGTCTTCGTGCGCAGCGGCGAAGGCCAGCATCGGTTCGCGGTAGCCGACCCCGTCGTCATCGGGGGCAAGGGCGCGCAGGAGGGCGACGACCGCGCCGAGGTCGGCCGACGGAACCAGCTGGGGCGCCTCCGCGGCGAGCAACGGGGTCACGACACCGGACCCTGCGTTCGGGTGGGTGGGTCGGCGGACCTCGGGACCTCCCCGATGCCGGCGCCCCGATCTCGGGGCCGCGTGCCCCGGGCGCTCGAAACGAAGGGGTCGTCGGCGATGAACCAGCGCCACTCGTGCTCGATGCCGACCGAGATGCCGACGCGGACCGAGGTCGCTGGTCGGTCGGGCGGCTCGGTGCCGTCGTCGAGCAGGAGGACGCCGCGGTCGCCCGTGACCAGATCCGCTCCGTCGAACCCGCCATCGATGCCGAGCGCCTGGCACACCTTGGCCGGGCCGTTCGTGAGGTCGCGGTCACGTCGGGCGGCGAGACGGCGCGAGCGCATCACATCGATGCCGGCGACCGGCGCCACCGCCCGTATGAGCACGGCGGTGGCGGTGCCGGGTTCGCCGCACACGACGTTCGCGCACCAGTGCATGCCGTAGGTGAAGTACACGTACAGGTGTCCCGCGGCACCGAACATGGTGGCGTTGCGGGCGGTCTTCCCCCGGTGGGCGTGGCTCGCGGGGTCCTCGATGCCGGCGTAGGCCTCGACCTCGACGATGCGGCCCACCACGTCGCCGTGGGCCAGCAGCTTGTTCAGCAGCAGCGGCGCGACCGCACGGCCGTCGGCCGCCAACAGCGAGCGGTGGACCGGCGCCGGACCGACGCGGCGGGGATCGCTCACCGGGTCCCCGACGGATCGGTTCCGGCCGACGACGGCGAGCGGCGCCCCCGCGGGGCGGCGCGGGGCGGGCTCGATCGGCGGAGCGGGCGGGGTGGGCTCAACCGGCGTGGCGGGCGCGATCGGCGGACAGGCGCTCGACGAAGCGGGCCAGCTGGGCATCGAACGGGACCGGGCCGCCGCCGCCGGGGGTGGTGCGACGGGTGACGGCCACCCCAGGACCCAACAGGTCGAGGGCATCGGGTCCGAACCCGTCGTTGGCCGCCACCAGCTCGGCGAGCGTCGCGTCGGTGCTGAGCGACTCTCGCACCAAGGCACCGACGATGGCGTGGGCATCCCGGAAGGGCACGCCGCCGGCGACGAGGTGCTCGGCGAGGTCAGTGGCCGAGCTGCTCGGCGCATCGGCAGCGGCCGCCATCGCCGAGGCGACGAAGGTCGAGGTGGCCAGCATCCCTGTCATCGCCGACAGGGCCAGCAGGATCTGGTCGAGGCTGTCGAAGAGCGGTTCCTTGTCCTCCTGCAGATCCCGGTTGTAGGCGAGGGGAAGGCCCTTGAGCGTGGCGAGGAGGCCGGTGAGGTTGCCGATGAACCGGCCGCTCTTGCCGCGGGTGAGCTCGGCGATGTCGGGGTTCTTCTTCTGCGGGAGCATCGAGCTGCCGGTCGAGTACTCGTCGGCCAGCTTCAGGAAGCCGAACTCGTCGGTCGACCAGAGCACGACCTCCTCGCCGATCCGCGACAGGTGCACCCCGAGCAGGGCGATGTCGAAGAGCGCCTCGGCGACGAAGTCGCGGTCGCCGACGGCATCGAGGGAGTTGTCGAACACCTCGGCGAACCCGAGGTCCTCGGCGACACCCGCAGGGTCGAGGGCGAGGGACGAGCCGGCGAGCGCGCCGGCGCCGAGCGGCGACACATCGAGACGGCGACGGGTGTCGAGCAGCCGGTCGATGTCGCGGGCCAGAGCCCACCCGTGGGCGAGCAGGTGGTGCGACAGCAGGACCGGCTGGGCCCGCTGGAGGTGGGTGTAGCCGGGCAGGTAGGTGCCCCCCGCCTCCAGGGCCCGGTCGAGCAGCACCTGTTGCAGGTCGAGGACTCGTGCCACGACCGCGCCGAGCGCCCGCTTGGTGTAGAGCCGGAGATCGGTGGCGACCTGGTCGTTTCGACTGCGGCCGGTGTGGAGCTTGGCTCCCGCCGGTCCGGCCAACTCGGTGACCCGCCGCTCGACCGCCGTGTGGATGTCCTCGTCGCTCGGCACGAACGCGAACGCCCCCTCGACGAGCTCATGCTCGACCCGGTCAAGGGCGGCGAGAACCGCGGCGATCTCGTCGTTCGTCAGCACGCCGGCGCGGCCGAGGCCCCGAACGTGGGCGCGGGAGCCGGCGATGTCGTCGGTCGCCAGGCGCTGGTCGAACGGCAGGCTGACGGTGAACGCCATCAGCTCGTCCGCCGGCCCGCCCTCGAAGCGGCCGTGCCAGAGGGTGGACATCAGTCGCGGGCCTTCCGGCTCTGGCGGGCGGCCCACGTCTGCACGCCGAGGCCCCAGAGGCGCACGAAGCCCTCGGAGTCGGCGTGGTTGAAGCTGTCCGCGGCGTCGTAGGTGGCGAGGCTGTAGTCGTAGAGGCTGTCGTCGCTGCGCCGGCCGACCACGTAGCACCGGTTGGGCTCGAGCCGCAGACGCACCTCGCCGTTGACGAACTTCTGGGTCGAGTCGATGAAGGCGTCGAGCGCCTCCTTGAGCGGCGAGTACCAGAGCCCGTCGTAGACGAGCTCGGCGTAGCGGTGCTCCAGCGCGATCTTCTCGCGCTGCACATCGCGCTCGAGGGTGATGCCCTCGAGGTCGCGGTGCGCGGTGATGAGCGCCAGCGCTCCCGGCGCCTCGTAGGTCTCCCGGCTCTTGATGCCCACCCGCCGGTTCTCGACCATGTCCAGCCGACCGAAGCCGTACGAGCCGACGACGGTGTTGAGCTCACCGACGAGTGCGGCCATCGACAGCTCCTGGCCGTCGAGCGCGACCGGGAGCCCGTGCTCGAACGCGATGGTGATCTCGCGGGGATCACTGGCGGTGAGACGGGTCATCTCCCAGACCCCGTCGGGCGGCTGGGCCCACGGGTCCTCCATCTCGCCGCACTCGATGGCCCGGCCCCAGAGGTTGTCGTCGATCGAGTAGATCTTGGCCTTGGTGGCCGTGAGCGGTATCCCGAACTGCTCGGCGTACTGGATGGAGTCCTCGCGGGTCATTCCCCAGACCCGGACCGGTGCGACGCACTCGAGGTCGGGCGCCAGCGCGCGGGTGGCGACCTCGAACCGGACCTGGTCGTTGCCCTTCCCGGTGCACCCGTGGGCCACACCGTCGGCCCCGAAGTGCCGGGCGGCCTCGACGAGGTGCTTGACGATGACCGGACGGGAGAGCGCGGAGACGAGCGGGTACTGGTTCTCGTACAGGGCGTTGGCCTTCAACGCCGGCCCGCAGTAGTCGAGGGCGAACTCCTCGCGGCAGTCCACGACCAGGGCCTCGATCGCGCCGGCGCCGCGGGCGCGATCCTTGATGGCGTCCCAGTCGCCCCCCTGGCCCACGTCGCACGCGACGGTGATGACCTCGACGCCCATCTCCTCGATCATCCAGCGGACGGCCACCGAGGTGTCGAGCCCTCCGCTGTAGGCGAGAACGACGCGCTTAGCCATGACATGCCAACTTTCTGATCGTCCCGGGACCGGAGGTCCGGGTGCGGGGTTGGGGGTGGGGGTCGGAGTAGGAGTCGGGGTTGGAGCTCGACGGCGCTGGTGCGGTCCACGCCGGGACCGTTCGGCCGATGTTGCACGGTGCCATCACAGGCCCGCAAGGTCGGTGAGCTGCTGGGCGACGCGGCGGCCGCCGATCTCCTCGTCGGCCACGAGGATGAGGGTGTCGTCACCCGCCACCGTCCCGAGGATGCCCTCGAGTCCGGCTCGATCGAGCGCGGAGCCGACCACGTGGGCCGAGCCCGGCGGGGTGCGAAGCACCACGAGGTTGGCCGACGACGCGACCTCCACGACCCAGTCCCCGAGCACCCGGCGCAGGTGGTCCTCGGGAGCGAACTGGTCCTTGGGCAGCTCGGGGATCGCGTAGGCGCCGTCGCCGCCGGGCACGCGCACCTTGATGGCCCCGAGGTCGTCGAGATCGCGCGAGACGGTCGCCTGGGTCGCAGCCACACCCTCGGCGGCCAGGAGCTCGACCAGCTCCATCTGGTTGTGGATGGCGTGCTGCTCGATCAGCTTGACCACCAGGTGCTGGCGCTGGGTCTTGCCCAGCTTGGTCGTGCCGGACTCCTCCGCGGCACCCGACGTCCGGTTGGTGGTCACGGTTGATCCAAGATCCACGCCAGCAGGCCCCGGGCGGCGTGCATGCGGTTCTCGGCCTGGCGCCACACCGCGCTCCGCGGCCCGTCGAGCACCTCGGCGGTGACCTCTTCGCCCCGGTGCGCCGGCAGGCAGTGCAGGAAGACGGCGTCGGGCGCCGCCTGGTCGAGCAGGGCATCGTCGACCGTGAACCCCGCGAACGCCGTGCGGCGCGCCGCCGTCTCGGCCTCCTGACCCATCGAGGTCCAGGTGTCGGTGTAGACGACATCGGCACCGGCGACCGCGTCCTGCGGCCGGACCGACAGCTGCGGTCGCACCCCGGCCCGAGCCAGACGCTCGAGGTCGCCGGGCTTCATCCCGTACCCGACGGGGCTGGCGATCGTGACCCGCCCGCCCAGCATCCCGACCGCGAGGGCCAACGACCGGCAGACGTTGTTGGCATCCCCGACGTAGGCGACCGTCCGTCCGGCGACGTCGCCGAGGAGCTGGGTGATGGTGAGCGCGTCGGCGAGCGCCTGCATCGGGTGGCCCTCGTCACAGAGGAGGTTGACGATGGGCACCTCGGACACGGCAACCATGCGCTGCAGGAAGGCGTGCTGGAAGACGCGAGCAGCTATGACGCCGTGGAAGCACTGCAGGGTGCGGGTGATGTCCTCGACCGATTCGCGGGTGTCGAGGCCGATCTCGTCGGGGCGGATGGTGACGGGGTGGCCGCCGAGTTGGACGACCGCCATCTCCATCGAGTTGCGGGTGCGAGCCGACGGCTTCTCGAACACCAGGGCGGCACCGATGCCGTCGAGCACCTGCGGGGGGTGGGGCGCCTGGGCCAGGTCGAGCACGGCGCGCAGCTCGTCGGGGTGGAGATCGTCGATCTCGAGCAGGTGGCGGGTCACGGTGCGACGTCCGGCAGGGGCTGCGACGCCAACACCCGGCCGAGGATGGCGAGCGCCTCGTCGATCTCCTCGCCGCTCACGGTGAGGGGCGGCGCGAACCGCAGGGCGGTCGGGCTGACCGCGTTGATGACGAGGCCGTTGGCCAGGGCCTCGGCCTGGACGATCCGGGCGTCGGTGCCCTCCTCGAGCTCGGCGGCGAGCAGGAGGCCCATCCCCCGCACCTCGGCCACCCGCGGCAGGTCCGCCAGCTCCCGGTGGAGGTACGCGCCGGCGGAGGCGGCGCGGCCGGGGAGATCGTCGCGCTCCATGATGGCCAGGACCGCCTTGGCCGCCGACGCGGCGAGCGGTTGGCCGCCGTAGGTGGTGGCGTGATCGCCGGGGACGAAGGCCGCGGCGATCTCCCGCCGGGCCCAGCACGCGCCGATCGGCATGCCGTTGCCCAGCGCCTTGGCCATGGTCACGACATCGGGCACGACCCCGAGTTGCTGGTGCGCGAACCAGGACCCGGTCCGGCCCAGACCCGTCTGCACCTCGTCGAGCATGAAGAGGATGTTGCGTTCGTCGCAGAGCGCCCGCACCGCCTGGAGGTACTCGGTGCTGGCCGGGTTGACGCCGCCCTCGCCCTGGACGGGCTCGAGGAGCACGGCGGCGACGGTGGGGTCGAGACACCGCTCGAGCTCGTCGATGTCGCCGAAGGGAACGTGGCGGAACCCTTCGGGGAGCGGCTGAAACGCCTCGTGCTTCTGGGGCTGACCAGTGGCGTGCAGGGTGGCGAGCGTCCGCCCGTGGAAGGAGCTCCACGCGCTGACGACGACGTGGCGGCCGTGGCCACCCCACTTGCGGGCCAGCTTCAGGGCGCACTCGTTGGCTTCGGCACCGGAGTTGGCGAAGAAGACCTGTCCCCCGCCGCCCAGGAGGCGGTCGAGGGTCCGGGCCACCTCCCAGCCCGGCTCACTGCCGAACAGGTTGGAGACGTGGACGAGGGTGCGGGCCTGCTCGGCGATCGCGTCGGCGACCTCGGGGTTGGCGTGGCCCACGCCGACGACAGCGAGGCCGGCGAGGAAGTCGAGGTACGACTTGCCCTCGCGGTCCCAGAGCCTCGTGCCCTCACCGCGGACGAACATGACCTGCGGCGGTCCGTAGGTGGGCATCAGGGGGCAGTGGTCGAGGTCGTCGGGTGCGCCCATGGCGGCGGCGTGGGTGGCGGCCGGGCTCGTGGTCACGATGGCTCCTGGGTCGAGGGGTGGGGGTCGTCGTCGGGCACGATCATCGTGCCGATGCCCTGATCGGTGAACAGCTCGAGCAGCACCACGTGGGGGATGCGGCCATCGAGCAGGTGGGCGGACCGGACACCGCCGTCGATGGCATCGAGGCAGGCCTCGATCTTGGGGATCATGCCGCCGCTGATGATCTCCATCCCGACCAGGTCACGGATCTCGGCCGCCGACACCTTGGTGATGAGCGAGTCGGGGTCGTCGAGGTCGCGCAGGAGACCGGGGACGTCGGAGAGGTAGACGATCTTCTCGGCCACGAGCTCGGCGGCGATGGCACCGGCGACGGTGTCGGCGTTGATGTTCAGGGCCTGGCCGGTCTCGTCGGAGCCGATGGTCGAGATGACGGGGATGAGGTTCTCGGCCAGGAGGCGGTCGATGATCCCCGAGTTCACCGAGGTGACGTCGCCGACGAAGCCGAGCTCGGGGTCGCGGATGTCGGCACTGATGAGCCCGGCATCCTCCCCCGACAGGCCGACGGCGAGCGGTCCGTGCACGTTGATGGCCGACACGATCTCGCGGTTGACCTTCCCGACGAGCACCATGCGGGCGACGTCGAGGGTGTCGGCGTCGGTGACCCGTCGACCGTCCACGAACGACGACGTGATGCCCAGCCGCGTCAGGAGGTCGCCGATCTGCGGTCCGCCGCCGTGGACCACGACCGGCCGGATGCCCACCGAGTGCAGCAGCACCATGTCCTCGGCGAAGCGGTGGGCGAGGTCGGGATCGGTCATGGCGTTGCCGCCGTACTTCACGACCACGGTCGTGCCGAAGAAGCGCCGGATGTACGGCAGCGTCTCGACCAGCATCGCCGCCTTGGCGTGGGCGCTGGCCAGCCGGGCGGCGTCCATGGCCACGTCGAGGGCATCGGGGGGATGCGGCCCGCTCACGGGTACAGCCCAAGGGTGGAGAGACCAACGGTCTCGTCGAGTCCACAGACGATGTTGGCGCACTGGATGGCCTGGCCCGACGCGCCCTTGGTGATGTTGTCCAGAGCGGCGAGGGCGACGACGAGGCCCGTGCGCTCGTCGGCTCGCACGGTGACGTGCACCGAGTTCGAGCCGAGGGTCGCCCTCGTGGACGGCGACCGCTCCGACACCGTCACGAACGGCTCGGCGGCATAGGCGTCGTGGTAGAGGTCGAGCAGCGACGCCGTCGACACGGCGCCGGTGGGCCGGGCGTAGCAGGTGGCCAGGATCCCGCGGTTCATGGGTGCGAGGTGCGGCGTGAACAGGATCGAGACGTCCTGGGCGGCGAGGCCACCCACCCGGGCGACGCTCTGCTCCATCTCCGGGGTGTGGCGGTGGTCGAGCAGTCCGTAGGCGGTGAAGTCCTCGTCGACGGCACAGAAGGTGGTGCTCGCCTTCGGTCCCCGACCGGCTCCGGATACGCCCGACGCGGCGTCCACGATGATCCCCGACGTCTCGATGAGCCCCTCGCGCACGAGCGGGGCCAGGGCCAGGGCGGCGGTGGTCGGGTAGCACCCGGGCGCCGCGACGGCGTCCGCGCCCGCGATCTGGTCTCGGAAGAGCTCGGGCAGGCCGTAGGCGAACTCGGCCAGGAGCTCGGGCCGCGCGTGGGGCTCGCCGTACCAGGTGGGGTACAGGTCGGCGTCGGCGAGCCGGAAGTCGGCGGCGAGGTCGACGACCCACCTGACGTGGCTGCGGACCTCGGCCATCAGGGTCTGCGATGCCCCGTGGGGCAGGCCGAGGAACACCAGATCGAGTCCGTCGAGGGCCTCGGGCGAGTAGGTGTCGAAGGTCCGGTCGCCGTAGACCGGCGCCAGGCTGGGGTACAGCGAGGCGATGGGTGCCCCGGCCTGGGTGTCGCCGGTGGCGAGGCCGACCGACAGGTCGGGGTGGCCGGCGCACAACCGCAGGAGCTCGGCGCCGGTGTAGCCCGACGCTCCGATGATGCCGACTCGAATCATTGCAAGAGGTTACGAGCTACCGCATCTTTATGCAAAGCGAGTTTCCGGACCTCGGTGCGTCCGCTACTCGGAGGTCTCGGCGGGATCGACGGCACGGACGTAGGTGCCGTCCGCGATGCGGCCGAGCTGATCCTGGGTGGCGACCTTCACGTCGCGAGCGGCGAACACCCGCGACACGATGGCCACGGTGGCGAGGCCGAGGGCGATGAACAGGAGCCCGAAGAGGACGCCGGTGGCCCTGGGGCCGTTGTAGAACGGGATGAAGACGATCCCGATGACGATGAGCAGCCCGGCCAGTGCCACCATGATCTTGCGTTGGGGCGAGTGCTGGATTCCGAAGAGCAAGGTGCTGAACATCGAGGCCTCTCCCGGCGGGCCGGATGACGGGGCGGGGTGGGTGCTCCCGGCAGTGCCACGGCTGTGACTGCTCCCCCACCGCTCACCGTACCGCGCCCGACCGCAGCGATCGGGACAAAGGCGGCCGGTGCTGGAGACCCGCCCGGTCGGGCTCAGCCGCGCAGGACCGCGGCGTGTCGGTTCGAGACGGCCGTGACGACGTCGGTGCGCAGCCCGGCGATGTCGGCGTCGGTCAGCGTCCGGTCGTGCGCCTGGAGGCGCAGGCGGTAGGCGAGGCTCCGGTGGCCGTCGGCGACCCCTTGACCGCGGTAGACGTCGAACAGGCGGACCGACGCCAGCAGCGGTCCGGCGGCCTCGGTGATCGAACGTTCGACCGCGGCGGCCGACGTTGCCTCGGGCACCTCGAAGGCGAGGTCGAAGTCGCTCGACGGGTGGCGGCTGATCGGGTGGTAGGTGTGGTCGCCGTGGGGCAGGTCCGCCAGCAGGTCGAGGTCGACCTCCAGCCAGCCGACCCGCTCGGCGACGGCGAAGCGGTGGAGCACCGTGGGGTCGATCTCGCCCACCGCGCCGATGACGAGGTCCGAGCCGTCGGGCGCAGTCGCCACGATCTCGGCCGATCGGGTGGGGTGCAGCCCCGGCA
>Ga0105044_10009129_pt1 | contig 13591 bp, 13 predicted proteins | sample MAT01_FD_78092 | JGI IMG/M metagenome (GOLD analysis project Ga0105044, IMG submission 78092) | Freshwater microbial communities from Lake Fryxell liftoff mats and glacier meltwater in Antarctica - MAT-01 | ecosystem: Environmental > Aquatic > Freshwater > Ice > Liftoff microbial mat | place...
GAAGCTGCCCAAGGAGGACGCTCTGCGGTTGGCCAAGGCCATCGCCGAGGCCAAGGACCGCGTGGCCTGGTGCCAACGCTGCTTCAACCTCTCAGAAGGCGAGCTCTGCGGCATCTGCGACGATGACCGGCGCGACAGCCACACCATCTGCGTAGTCGAGGAACCGAAGGACCTGGTCGCGGTCGAAAAGACCGGCGAATTCCGTGGCCGCTACCACGTGTTGCAAGGAGCCATCAGCCCCATCGAGGGCATCGGGCCCGACCAGCTCCGGGTCAAGGAACTCTTGTCGCGGATCGAGCCCGAGGGTGTCACCGAGGTCATCTTGTGTACCAACCCCAACATCGAGGGTGAGGCCACCGCCATGTACCTCGGTCGCCTGCTCACCCCGCTCGGCGTCAAGACCACCCGCATCGCCAGCGGCCTCCCCGTCGGCGGTGACCTCGAGTACGCCGACGAACTCACCCTCGGCCGCGCCCTCGAAGGCCGCCGAGACATCTGACGATGCCCACGACCCCAAACGGCGAAATCACCTACTTCTGCGTTGGACTGCAACGCAGAAGTAGGTGATTTCGGAAGATGGGTGGGTCAGCCGGCGACCTGCAGGAGGATGGCATCACCCTGGCCGCCGCCACCGCAAAGAGCGGCCGCGCCGAGGCCGCCACCGCGACGAGCCAGCTCGAGAGCAAGCTGCAGGGTGACCCGGGTGCCCGAGGCACCAAGCGGGTGGCCAATGGCGATGGCGCCACCGTTGACGTTGGTGATCTCGTCGGTGATGCCGAGGTCGCGCATGGACGCAATCCCAACGGCGGCGAATGCCTCATTGAGCTCGAAGAGGTTCACATCGGACACGGACTTGCCGGCCCGCTCGAGCGCTTTGGAGATGGCGTTCGACGGCTGGTGCAGCAGCGAAGCATCGGGGCCGGCCACCTGGCCGTAGCCGACGATCTCTGCCAACGGCGTGAGGCCCAGCGACTCGGCCTTGGCCTTGCTCATGACGAGGACCGCGGCGCCACCATCGGAGATCTGCGAGGCGTTGCCAGCGGTGATGTTGCCGGCCTTGTCGAAGGCGGGGCGGAGCTTGGCCAAGCCCTCGGCGGTGGTGTCGCCACGCACGCCTTCGTCTTCGCTCACCGTGATCGGGTCACCCTTGCGCTGGGGCACCTCGACCGACACGATTTCATCGTCGAACAGCCCGTTCTTGAAGGCGGCTGCCGCCCGCTGGTGCGAGGCGGCCGCGAATGCGTCCTGCTCCTCGCGAGAGATGCCCTGGGGCTCCTTGCCGCAGTAGGCCTCGGTGGAGGCACCCATGGCGACGTGGTCGAACTGGTCCCAGAGGCCGTCGTACATCATCGAGTCGACGACCTTCTGGTCGCCGATGCGGTAGCCGCCCCGAGCGCCGGGGAGGAGGTACGGCGCGTTGGTCATGGACTCCATCCCACCGGCGACGACGATGTCGGCCTCGCCCGCGCCGATCATGAGGTCCGCCAGGTAGATGGCGTGCATGCCCGATGGGCACACCTTGTTGACGGTGGTGGCCGGGACACCCATCGAGATGCCGGCGTTCACGGCAGCCTGGCGGGCGGTGATCTGGCCAGCGCCGGCTTGGAGTACATGGCCCATGAAGACGTACTCGACCTGTTCCGGAGTGAGCCCGGCACGCTCGAGCGCACCCTTGATGGCGAAGCCACCCAGCTCGGCAGCGGAGAAGCTCGAGAGCGCCCCCGACAGCTTTCCGACCGGCGTACGGGCGCCAGCGACGATCACGGATCCGGCCATGCGGACATCCCCTTGTGCAGAACGATTGGTGTGCCCGCAAGCGTACTGATGCCCGCCCCCACCGTGTCCATCTGACACACCACCGAACGCGACCACGATCCCAACTGAGCACGGTTCCCGGACATGGGTGTCCTGGTTCCGTGCCGGGTTCGACGAGGAGCAGTTGCCGGGTTCAGGCCTCGGTGAGGGACAGGACCTTGTCGATCTTGGAGCGGAGGTCGCCGAGCTGCTCCTTGGAGGAATTGCGAGCGTTCGTGAGTTCGGCGATCTGTGCGGTGAGATGGGCGACCGACGCCTGGGCCTGCTCCTGGGCCTCGATGCGCGATGACTCGATCATCTTGTCGACCCGACCCTGTGCGTCGGCGACCAGGCCGAGTGCCTCGTCCTGGGCCGAGGTCAGTTGCTGGCGGGCCTCGTTGGCGTGCTGTTCAGCCTCGGCGCGGGTGGACTCCGCGTAGGCGTCGGCCTCGGAGCGGACGCGAGCGGCGGCGGCGTCGGCATCGGCACGTAGCTTCTCCGCCTCGCCGTTGGCCGTCGCCAAGATGGCCTCGATCTGGCCGCCGAGGTTCGACATGCCGGTTACGGGGGCGGCAACGGCCTCGCTCGGCCCCGGCTGCGACGCGAACGCGGCTGCGACGGTCTGGAGGAAGGTGCGCACTTCATCCTTGTCGTAGCCGCGCAGCCCGACGAGGAACTCCTTGTTGGCGATCTCCTCAGACGTGATGGACATGATCCGCTGGCTCCTGGTTGTCGATATCGTGCGAAACACTATCGGCGCAGGTCAGGCGGCCGGTAGGAAAGTCCGCAGTTCGCTTCGCGCCTCGTCGTGGCGATGCCTAGGATCTGCGCTCATGCAGGCCTTTCTCGATGCCATCGTTTCCGGCGCGTCCGGCGACGAAATCGCCAATATCGCCATCCCCGAGTCGTATCGTGCGACGTTCGTCAAGCGCGACGAGCAGGCCATGTGGGAGGGGGTCGAGTCCGAGGAAAAAGACCCCCGCAAGTCGCTGCACGTCGACGAGGTCGCGACGCCAGAACTGGCGCCCGACGAGGTGTACGTCGCCGTCATGGCGTCGGCCATCAACTTCAACACGGTGTGGACGTCGATCTTCGAGCCGTTGTCCACGTTCGGTTTCCTCGACCGCCTTGGCAAGGAGAGCGTCTGGGGCGCCCGCCACGCGCTGCCATATCACGTGGTCGGCTCCGACGCGTCTGGTGTTGTTGTGCGCGCCGGGTCGGCTGTGCGCAACTGGAAGGCCGGCGACAAGGTCACCATCCACTGCAACTACGTCGACGATCAAGACCCGTCGGCTCACGACGACTCCATGCTCGCCGCCAACCAGCGCATCTGGGGTTTCGAGACGAACTTCGGCAGCCTGGCCGACCTCACCGTGGTGAAGGCCAACCAGCTGATGCCCAAGCCCAAGCACCTCACGTGGGAAGAGGCGGCTTGCAACGCGCTCTGCAACTCCACGAGCTACCGCATGATCGTCAGCCCCCACGCCGGCGACTTGAAGCAGGGCCAAGCCGTGCTCGTGTGGGGTGCCACCGGCGGCATTGGCGGCTACGCCGTGCAGTACGTCTTGAACGGTGGCGGCACGCCGGTGGGCGTCGTGTCGTCCGACAAGCGCCGTCGCCTGCTCAACGAGATGGGCGTCGAGCACGTCATCGACCGTCGCCATGCGGACTACAAGTTCTGGTCAGACGAACACACCCAAGACGAGAAGGAGTGGCGTCGCCTCGGCAAGGACATCCGTGGCCTCATCGGACGCGATGTTGACACGGTGTTCGAGCACCCCGGCCGCCAGACTTTCGGTGCCTCAGTGTTCGCGGCGGCCCGGGGCGGCAAGATCGTCACCTGCGCCGCCACCTCCGGCTACATGATCGAGTACGACAACCGCTACCTCTGGATGAAGCTGAAGAGCATCGTCTCCTCGCACTTCGCCAACTACAAGGAGGCGTGGGCGGCCAATCAGCTCATCGCGGAAGGCAAGATCCAGCCCCTCTTGAGCCGCACCTACGCCCTCGAGGAGGCTGGCGAGGCGGCGCTGGCCGTGCACAAGAACCAGATCGAAGGCAAGGCCGGCGTGCTGTGCCTCTCCCCTGAAAAGGGCCTCGGCATCGACGACCCCGAGTTTCGCGAGAAGGTCGGCGAAGACAAGATCACGCTTTTCCAACGGTTCGACCAACAGGACTGAGGCGGCCCCGTGGCTATCCAGGCGCGCAACCCAAACGAGGACGACGAGGACGGCAACGACGCCACACTCGGCCCCCTCGACGAGGCCTACGACGGTGGGGTCGACGCCGCGATGCTGACCGCCATCGATCACGTCGCCATCGTCGTCGAGGACCTGGGCGAGGCCATTGCGCAGCACCGCGACTCGTTCGGGGTGCTCGTCGGCGATCGCGAGGACCTGCACGATGAAGGGGCCGAGGCCGCGTTCCTCGACGTGGGCGGATCCACGATCATGTTGATCTCACCGATCACCGACGATTCGCCCTACGCCGACTTCCTGGCCGAGGGCGGGCCCGGGCTCCACCACATCGGTTACCGCGTCGACGACATCGCGGCGGCGCTGGCGTCGTTGTCAAAAAGCGGTAGGGAGCTCATCGACGAGGAGCCGGTTCCAGGACCCCGTGACTCCCAGGTCGCCCTCGTGCACCCCGACAGCGCCTTCGGCGTGCTCGTCCAACTCGTCGAGCGCTGACGAAAGCTGGAACCCGCCGCCTCGTTCGGAGTGCCGCTCAGCTCGAACGCGGCACGGATCCCGGACACCTATGTCCGGGATCCGTGCCGAGAACGTGTGGGTGGACCGGTGGACCGGTGAACGTGTGTCAGTGGCGGGTGTCAGTGGTGGGCGTCGCCGGACTCGCCGGGCTGGACCAGCTCGACCAGGACGCCGCCAGCGTCTTTGGGGTGGATGAAGTTCACGCGCGAGCCGGCGGTTCCGCCCTTGGGCTCCTCGTAGAGCAGGCGCACGCCGCGCTCGCGCAAGGTGGCCGACACGGCGTCGATGTCTTCGACCCGGTATGCCATCTGCTGGATGCCGGGGCCGGACTTGCCCAGGAACTTGCCGATGGGTGAGTCATCGCGTAGCGGTGCCAGCAACTGGATGCAGCTGCCGGAGTCGCCGACGGCGAGCATTGCTTCGCGCACGCCCTGCTCCTCATTGACCTCTTCGTGCACAGACGTGAGGTCGAACTTCTCGGCGTAGAACGCCAGGGCTTCGTCGAGGTCGGGCACGGCGATGCCCACGTGGTCGATGTGGGTGAACATGGTCCCATTCTGCCCGGACCGGCGGCCCAATCGAATATCTCGCAGTGGGCGGCGGGCAAAGGTGTCAAGCTCCCCATATGGGTGACGTGGCGGTGTTGCACGTAGAGCGGGTTGCCAAGAGCTACGACGATCGTCTGGTCCTCGATCACATCGAGCTCGAGATCGCGCCGGGTGAGGTGTGCGGGCTGCTCGGGCCGAACGGTGCGGGAAAGACCACGCTGGTGTCGATCATCGCCGGGCTGCGTTCTGCTGATGAGGGCCGGGTGCTCGTCGACGGGGTCGACATCGCCGAGGGCGGCCGGGCGGCACGGATGGCGGTTGGTCTCGCGGCCCAGGAAACGGGGATCTACCCGACGGTGACCGTGCGGGAGAACCTCGAGCTGTTCACCCGCCTGGCCGGCTACTCGGGGCCAGCGGTGGCCGCCCGCATGGACGAGGTCGCCGAGATCGTGGAGCTCACCCACCTGCTCGATCGCGAAGCCCGCAACCTTTCGGGCGGCGAGAAGCGGCGCCTCCACACGGCCATGGCGCTGGTGCACCGGCCGAAGGTGCTCATGCTCGACGAACCCACCACCGGGGTCGACATCGGCACCCGATCCCGCCTGCTGTCGGCCATCTCCACCCTGGCCGCCGAAGAGGGGTGCGCCGTGCTCTACTCCACCCACTACCTCCCCGAGGTCGAAGAACTGGGCGCGTCGGTGGCCATCTTGGATCACGGCCAGATCCTCGCCCGTGGTCCGCTCGACGAACTGGTCGAACAGCATGGGTCTGGCCTGGTGGAGCTCACGTTCGATGGCCCTGCCCCCGTGCTCGAAGGCGCAATGATCGAAGGCCACGTCGCCCGGTTCACCACCGACCACCCCGGACCCGACGCCGCGGCCATCGTCGGTTCACTGGGCGATCAGGCCGAGCGCTTGGTCTCGGTCGACCTCTCTCGCCCGAGCCTCGAGACCGTCTTCCTTGCGATCACCGGACGGGCCTATTCCGCCGAGGACGAGTCGACTGATCAACGAGAGCCGGAGGTGGTGGCATGAACGATCGACCCGGCATGGGGCGCATCCGTGCCGTCGCCCGCCACGATCTCCGCATCCTCAAGCGAGACCCGGCGTTTCTCGTCATCTTCACCGTGATGCCGCTGGCGTTCATGGCGTTCAACACCCGGGCCATCGGTGCGGCGCTTGCCGTCCAGTTCCCCGGCCAGGATCTCAACGGCGCCTCGTTCGTGGTCCCCGGCGCCACGGTGCTGTTCAGCGGGTTCATGGTGGGCAACCTGGGCTTCGGGATCTTCCGCGAACACGGGTGGGGCACCTGGGAGCGATTGCGTTCCTCGCCCCTGTCGCCCGCCGAGCTCATGATCGGCAAGAGCCTGGTGCCGATCCTCACCATCAGCATCCAGATCGCCGTGCTGCTCGGCGGAGGGACGCTCCTCTTCGGCCTCGAACTCCAGGGCTCGCTCAGTGCGTTCATTGCCGTCGCTGTGGCGTTGGCGCTCATGGAGGTGGCGCTGGGGTTCATGCTCTTGTCGATCTGCCGTTCGGTCATCCAGCTCAATGCTCTTTCGAACGCCGGGGCGATGTTGCTCGGTGGGCTCGGCGGCGCGGTGACGCCCGTGGAGTTCCTGCCTGGTTGGGCGCAGGCCATCGCACCGGCCACACCCGCGTACTGGGCGATGGAGGGATTCCGGGCTGTCACCCTCGAGCCGGGTGGCATCGCCGATGTGATGGTGCCGATCCTCGTACTGGCCGGCTTCACCGTCGCGTTCATCGTTGTGGCCATGCTGCGCTTCGAGGTCGAGGACACCAAGGTCTCCTGGGCCTGAGCCCGGTCGCTCTTGCGGTCGATTCCATGCCCTGGTGGCACGACCACGACCGAAGCCGCAGCTCCCGCCTGTGGCAGGAGAGCGAAGCGGCAGTAGCGTCGCTCGCCGTGTCCTTGACCACCGCCGAGTCGGCCGCTGTCGTCGCCGAACTGCGCCGTGCTCGACGCAAGCAGCGCACCGCAGCCATCCACTGGGTCGATGCCCTCTACCAGGTGTACGTGACCGGACTCGTCGCGGTAGTCATCGTGGTGGGGGCGTCGGGATTGGTCGGCGACGGACAGGTGTCGGCGGGCGCGCTCGTCGACGTGAAGCAGCACGGGCCAGCGGCGATGGGCTTGGTGGCGGCACTGGCCGTGTTCATGGGACTTCGCTCCGGAAGCCGGGGTGGCCCGCTGGCACTCGAACGCCCTGACGTGCGCCACGTGCTGCTGTCGCCGGTGGACCGAGGGGTTGCGCTGCGTGGGCCGGCTTGGCGCCAGCTGCGGTTCATGGTGACGGCAGGCGCAGCCGTTGGCGCGACCGCAGGGCAGTTGGCGCTGCGCCGGCTCCCCGGCAATGCCGCCGAATGGCTGCTGGTGGGCGCGCTCTTCGGTATCACGGTCGTGGGCCTCACCTACGGCAGTGCGCTCGTGGCATCGGGGGCGGGCATCCCCGGTCCCGTCGCCACGGCCGTGGGCGGCGCCTTGGTGGCCTGGTCGGTGGCCGATCTCACCGGCCATGCACCCATGGCCCCCGGCTCGGTAGCCGGTCGCCTCGCCCTGTGGCCGCTCGAACTGGACCTCATCGGTTTGCTGGGAACGGCGGCGGCCATCGTGCTGGTGGTCGTCGGCATGCTCACCGTGGCCGGCACGTCCCTCGAGGCCGCCGAGCGCCGCACCGCATTGGTGGGCCAACTGCGCTTTGCCGTGACACTGCAGGACCTGCGCACGGTGCTGGTGCTGCGGCGTCAGCTCGCCCAGGAGCGCCCTCGCCCTCGCCCGTGGATCCCGGCCATCCGTCAGAAGCCCACCTTCCCTGTGTTCCATCGCGGCGTACGGTCCGTGGCGCGCTGGCCGCTCAGCCGCATTGTCCGGGTGCTGCTCATGGCGATTGTGGCCGGGCTGGCATTTCGTGGTGCTTGGGCCGGAACCACGCCACTTGTCGTGCTGGCCGGACTGGCGTTGTGGGTGGCCGCGCTCGATGCCGCCGAACCGCTGGGCCAAGAGGTCGATCACCCAGGCCGCACCGACACCTTCCCGTTCGAGCGGGGTCAGCTGTTCCTCCAGCACCTTGCCATCACGTGGGTCGTCTCGGTCAAGGTCGGCCTGCTCGCCGGTGTCGTCGCCGCCCTGCCCATCGGCGAAGGCGTGCCACTTGGTCCGGCGCTCGTCGCCGGCGCGGCCGCTGGGCTCATGGCGGGCTCGGGCGCCATCGTGAGCGTCGTCCAGGGCGCGCCTGACCCCGTCGACACGCTGTCGATGATCACGCCCGAGATCGCTGGCATCCGTACCGTGTACCGAACGGCGTTGCCACCGGCGATGGCCATCATCGGCACCCTTCCGCTCCTTGCCGGGCGGGCCTCGGTGCAAGGTATCGAGGAACCTCCGCCGGTTCCTGCGGCCTTCAGCATCGCACTGGTGATGGTGGTGGTGACGGTACTGGTGGGCGGGTGGGTGCACTTCCGCGACGACATCAAGGCGTGGATCGCCACCGCAGCCCAGCAGATGTCGCCCACGGCACTGGCCGAACGCCAAGCCGAGGAGCGCCGTGCCGAAGAAGGGCGCGAGGCCGAAGCCCTGGCCGAGTCACGGCGTCTCGCCGGCGGCGACAGCGATGCCCGACCGGCGAGCGCTCGCGCCAAGAACCGCCAACCGAAGCCGAAGACCTCCACGCCCATCAGCCCGCCGCCCGAGGGCGTGCGCGGCGGCACCACCGCGAAGCCCATCGGGCGACGAAGGGACCAGAAGTGACCGACGCACCGCCCCCCGCCCTGCGCACCACCGACCTGTCCAAGACCTACGACGACCTGGTGGCGCTGCACCCGCTCAGCCTCGAGGTGCCCGTCGGCCAGTCTGTCGCGCTCATCGGCCACAACGGTTCGGGCAAGTCGACGTTGCTGCGCATGGTGGCGGGGCTGTTGGACCCGAGCGACGGAGACGTCGAGGTGGCTGGGTTCGAGCTCGGTGACGTCGATGCCCGGGCCACCACGTCGTTCCTGCCCGATGACCCGGTCCTCTACGACGACCTCTCGCTTCGCGAGCACGCCCAGTACATCTCGCGCCTCCACGGCGGCGAGGGCTGGGATGACTACGCCGAGTCTCTCTGCATGCGCTTGGGGCTCGAGGACCGCATCGACGACCTTCCTGCTCGGTTCAGCCGTGGCCTCCGCCAGAAGACGTCGATCGTGCTGGCGCTGGTGCGGCCGTTCTCCCTGCTCTTGGTGGACGAGCCGTTCGTCGGGCTGGACCTGCCGGGCAAGGAGGTGCTGCTCCAGTTGCTCGACGAGGTGCATGCCGACGGCGCGGCCACGCTGGTGGCCACCCACGACCCGGCCTACGTCGACCGCGTCGATCGGAGCCTGGCGCTGCGCGACGGTGAGGTCATCTTCGACGGGCAGACGTCGGTGGAGCAGGTCCTGCACCTCGTCGGCGGCTGAGGCTCTGGAGCGCCTCGACGCCCTCAGGTCGTCGGGGTCCGAGCTACCGACGGTTCCAAGATGGTGACCGGGTCGAGGCGGTCGGCGTAGCGGCGAAGCGTGGCCATGAGTTGGCGACCCACGGCAAGGATGATCACCGCGTTGGCGAGCGCGCCGGCCGCGTCCCAGGCGAGGGAAGTAGCCGCGTAGAACGACCAGTACCGCTGCACCGATTCGCCGAGCGACATGCCAGGCACCCAATCGAGTGCGCCGCCCCGCTGGAAGGGCCAGAACCACAGGTTCAAGATGGCGCCGAACACGAAACCCCACACCCAGCCGTACGCCGCCAGCACCGCCACCTCGGCCCAGGGGTGCATGCGTCGAGTGAGCCGCCCGATCCAGCCGGCGCCACCGCCCATCCACGCCAACGCCAACATCTGGAAGGGCAGCCAGGGACCGATGCCGCCCGACAGCACGGCCGACACGGCGAACGAGGTGATGCCGAGCAGCATCCCGAACCGGGGCCCGAAGGCGGCTCCCGCCAGGATCACCATGAAGAACAGGCCGCTGCCGCCACCCGGGAGGTCCAGCAGCTTCATGAGGCCGGCGAGGGCAGAGAGCATGCCGAGCACGGCGACGGTGGTGCCGGTCATGGTGCCGCGCCGCACCTCGAGGGTTACGGCCGTGACCGCCAGCGCGCCGACCAACGCGGCAACGAGCGGTGCATCGCCTGAATGGGCCTGGCCAGGGAGCGCCGACGACGGCAACCAGAACGGGTAGAGGAAGGCGGCCGCACCGAGCACGACCATGAGCAGGTACACGGCCGAGGAGCGAAGGCGCACGACGAGCGATGGTCGGTCGTCGAACAAGAACCGAGGACCCGTGGAGTCGAGGGCCGTCATGGCCGGGTTCCATTCGGTGCGGTGCGGAGGGCGTCGGTGACTTCGGCCACCGTGAGCATCGGTGGCAGGACGCGCAGTACCTGGGGCGCGAAGAGCGATCCGGCCAGCACGGTGCGGGCATCGCCTTGGGCCACGACGTCGCCGTCGCCGAGCACCACGACGCGCGTGGCCACGCGGGCGGCCAACTCGATGTCGTGGGTGGCAACCACCACGGCGCCACCGCCTGCGGCATGGTCCACGAGGGCTCGTTCGAGTGCGGCGCGAGACGTGGCATCGATGCCACGGGTGGGCTCATCGAGCACCAGCACCGGTGCGTCGCCGACGGCAACGGCGGCGATGGCCACGCGCTGGCGCTGCCCGACCGACAGCGATCGAGGGTGACGGTCGGCCACGTCGCGCAGCGAGAGCGCGTCGAGCCAGCGGTCCACCGCAGCAGGGTCGCGTCGACCGAGGAGCCCGAGCGTTGCCTCGACCTCGGCTCGCACGGTGGCGCTGAACAGGAGCGAGTCGGGCTCTTGAGGCACGAAGGCAACGGGAACACGGGCGTCGACGGTGCCACTGCTCAGTGATTGGGCGCTGGCCAGCGCCCGCAGCAACGTGGTCTTGCCGGCGCCGTTGCGGCCGAGGACAGCCACGATCTCGCCCGCCCGCAGGCTGAGGTCCACGGCATGCAGCACCGTCCGAGGCCCATGGCTGACCGATGCGCCCCGGACCGACACGAGTTCGTCACCGGTGGCCGGCGGTGCGATTGGATGGGGCGCGTCGAGCGCTGCGGCGAGGACCGGTGGGGTGCCGTGGCGCCGCAGCGCTTCGCGAGCCGAACGCACGGTGAGCGGCGCCGGGTCCCAGCCGAGCAACCGACCGAGGTGGGTGACGGGCGGGGCTCCGGGGAGGCCCGCGAGCAACGGTGCCGGCTCCCCATCGGCCACCACCTCGCCGTCGCGCAAGAGGACGGCACGATCGGCGAACGGACCGGCTCGTTCCAGCCGATGCTCGGCCAACAACACGGTGGTGCCGAGGTCGTCGTTCAACCGACGCAGGGCGGCCAACACATCGTCAGCGCCTTGCGGATCGAGCATCGAGGTGGGCTCGTCGAGCACCAGCACGCACGGCCCCGCGGCCAGCGCGCCGGCGATGGCGCAGCGCTGGCGCTCTCCTCCCGACAGCGTGGCCGGCGATCGGTCGCGCAGGTGGGCGACGCCCAGGGCATCGAGCACCTCCTCGACGCGCCGCCGCATCCCTGCGGCGTCGGCACCCAGGTTCTCGAGCACGAAGGCGATGTCGTGCTCCACGTGGTCCACGACGAACTGCGCTTCGGGTGTCTGGTGCACGAACCCGACCACGTCGGCCAGATCGCGCGGCCGGTGGGTGGCGATGGAGCGACCTGCCACCACCACATCGCCGCGGAACCGACCGCCGCTGCTGTGGGGAACGAGACCGTTGACCGTGCGCAACAAGGTGGACTTGCCCGACCCCGAGTCGCCGACCACCAGCACCACCGACCCGGGCTCTACGGCCAGGTGGATGGGACCGAGCCGCTGCGGACCGTCGGGGTACGCGAACGCGGCGTCGGTCCAGGTTACGGACCCTGGTTCGCCGCTCATGGTGCAGCGCTCCCCACCGGCGCCACGAGCACGGGCACGGCGAGGAACGCGATGCACAGCACCGGCCACAGCGAGAACGACGGGAAGGTGAGCGGGAAGGCGGTCCAGAACAGTTCGAGATCGGTGACACCGGCCAGCAGCGCCAAGCCGATGGGAGCAAGGAGCACGGTTGCGCCCACCGCCCCGTCGATGCGGGTAAAGGGTCGGGGCCGGTAGCGCTCGGTCCCCACGGACTTCGAGGAGGTCACCACCGCAGCGAGCAAGAGCAAGACACCGACCCCGCCGGCGAGCGCCGCGACGCCCGAGGCCCGGCCGATGAGCGCCACGAAGGCCGCACCCAGGGCCAGGAGGGCACCCAAGCCGAGCCACGCCGACGCCCGATCTGCTGGCCCGCGTGCTTGGCGCGCGAATCCCCGGGCGTCCATGGACTCAGCAAGCGCGACCGCTCGTTCGAGTCCCGACTCGACGATGGGGACGGTCAGGCGCACCAGTCGTCCCCGCCGGACCACCCGGCCACCCGTGCGCGCCCGGTCGGCCGCGCGCACGTCGACCACCGCGCGCATGGTGGCGGGAACGAAGGCCAGCGCCACGGTGATGATGAGGCCGGGCTCGTGGAAGGCGCGGGGTGCCGCCTGCACCACCTCGTGGTGGGTGGCAACGGCGTTGAACACGCCGAATGCGCCGAGGATGCCCACCACGGCGAAGGCCTGCGCGGCGGCGAACAAGACCACGTCGCCCTCGATGGTGCCGCCCACCGTGAACCCGCCCAGAAGGCGAGGCAGCGTGGCCGATGGCAGGGTGAACCAGAGGTGCTCGGGCGGCCCGTCGATGGTGGGGCTGTGGGTGGTGAGCGCGGTGAGGACGACGCGCACCAGGGCAAAGATCACTCCCATTCCCACGAGGATCGGGAACGCCTTGGCCAACATGGTGTCGAGGCGATGTGCGCTCACCACCAGGAACGACACGGCGAGCACGAGTGCGACGTACAACGGGTTGGGTGCGATCTGCACCGACGCCGCGGCCGCGATGGCCCACACGAGCCAGGTAACCGCATGCAGTGGGCTGGTGGTGGGCAATTCGTTCCCCAAGCGGGTGACGGGTTGACCCGCCGCGGGTCAACCCGTACGGTGACAGCCAGTAGTGGTCGCTGGCAACCCGGATGTTGCCAGTGGTCGTGCGCTTCGGCGCACAACGGGGGAAGTCGGTGAGAGTCCGACGCTGTCCCGCAGCTGTAACCGGTCCATCGAGTCCGGGAGCCAGGTGACCCGCCCTACCGCATCGGAACGTTCGTTCCGGTGGCCCCAGTGCTTCGCTTCGGCGGGGCCACATCGGCTCCCGAGGTTCGGAGCCACGGAGGAAGATCACCATGCGGTTCCGTCGTTTACTCGCGGCAGGTGCAGGCCTGTCCGTGCTGGCTCCCCTCGCGCTTCCCTCCGGCGTGGGCGCGCTCCCGGCCCCCGATCCGGTCGTTACCGGGGCCGCTGCTTGGCTGCTCGCCCAGCAGCAGGCCGATGCCAGCTTCGAGGTTGCCCAGTTCCCCGGGTTCGAGACCTCCGACGTCATCTTCGCCCTCGCCGCAGCGGGCAACGTCGGCCCGTC
>Ga0105044_10009130_pt1 | contig 13590 bp, 17 predicted proteins | sample MAT01_FD_78092 | JGI IMG/M metagenome (GOLD analysis project Ga0105044, IMG submission 78092) | Freshwater microbial communities from Lake Fryxell liftoff mats and glacier meltwater in Antarctica - MAT-01 | ecosystem: Environmental > Aquatic > Freshwater > Ice > Liftoff microbial mat | place...
AAAACCCTTGTAAATGGGGGTTTTTGGAGTGGGCCGCCTGGGACTCGAACCCAGTACCTGAGGATTAAAAGTCCCCTGCTCTAACCCGGTGAGCTAGCGGCCCGCCAGCCACGTTACGGCGTCCGACCATGAGGTTCCGCCCCGACTTCGGTACCGTTTTCGTGGAGGAGGCGAGGCGGGCATGACCAGAGCGCACCAAGCGAGGTTCGGCGCGCTCGTGGCCGGCTTGATGGCGGCCACGGCATGCCTCGGAACCAGTCCCACTCCATCGTCGACCACACCGCTCGCCTCATCCGAGGCAGGACCGCCGACCCCACCGATGACGCGACCGTCACCTCCCGGGCGGATCACCCCTTGTGAGGTCACCGTGGTGGGTGACAGTCTCGGCATCGGCGCGGTCAGGTTCGGCCGTTTCGGCGAGCAATTGAGTCGGGCCGGCGCGTGCCGACTGCTGGGCGCGGACGTTCGAACCAGCCGGACGACTGCGCAAGGAGCAGTGGTCGTGGAGCGTCTGGCCGAGACGAACCGGCTGGGCAGCGTGGTCGTGGTGGTGCTGGGCGCCAACGACTGCGCGGCGCGACCGTTCGAGGCTTCCGCCCGACGGCTGTTGGCAGCAGCGGGCACTCGTGCGGTGATCTGGTCGACCACCTGGCACAAGTGCGCGATCCGAGTGAACTCAGTCCTCGGACGGCTGGCCCTCGAGCCGGGGAGCCCGCTCCGGCTCGTTGACCATCCGACCTGGCGTCGCGGTCGGGCTGGGGACCTGACGAGGGATCAACTTCATCTGCAGGCACGCGGGGCGTCGCGGTTGGCCCGAGGGCTGGTCGACACCGTCGGACTGATGTCGATCCCGTCAACGCCAGCCCCAGCGCCGGCTCCGGAACCCCTGGCCCCGGGCACCGCGCTGGCTCCGGTTACACCGACGGCTCCGGAACCCCTGGCCCCGGGCACCGCGCTGGCTCCGGTTACACCGACGGCTCCGGATGCACCGGCCCCGGATACCCCCGCGCTCGCCGGCGCGCCGGCTGTGCCGACCACCACAGTCCTCTGAGGGATCGACGTTCGCCGGAACCGCCCTTCCGAAGAATCAGGCAGCGGGCGCCAGACCCGGGAGCCAGTCGATCCATTCGTCGGGAGGATGGGCGACCCCCGCCGCGGTCAACAGCACGATCGGACCACGCGGCGCACTGGGGGACGCCCGGAGCGTCCAGCCCAACTCGCTCAACAGCCGGTCGCCCTTCTTCGTGTTGCACGTCGGGCAGGCGGCGATCACGTTGGTCCACTCGTGTCGACCGCCGCGGGACCGCGGCACCACGTGGTCGATGGTGGAGCCGATCCGCGCGCAGTGACTGAACTGGCATCGACGCGCATCGCGCACCAACACGGCCTGGCGGCTCAACGGGACCGTCGACATGAACGGAACATGCACCATGTAGCGAAGCCTCACGACGGCCGGCACCACATAGGACATGGTGGCGGACCGCATGAGGCCGTTGCCTTCCACGATCACCTCGGCCTTACCCGCGATGATGAGTCCGATGGCCCGGCGCAGCGGGATGACCCGCAGCGGCTCGAACGATGCGTTCAACAGCAGCACCGCCATGGCGTTGGTTCCTCCCATCCGGGGTGATCGCTGGCTCAGTATCTCCCATCAGGGCTCGAGATGCCGGCCAATTGCGCACCGCAGGAGCCGAGTCCCATCCGGAGTGGTGTGGTCCTCCATCACTGTCAGGCCAGACCGGCGGATGGCATCGGTCAGCACCGCGTCTACTATGAGCGGATCGGCTGGGTGGCCCCCGACCGTCACGCCGGACGGGACGCTTACCTCGATGACCTCCTGCTTCGATGCGATCCGAGTCTCCAGGTCGGCCAACACAGCCGCCAGAGATCCTTCGGGCGGCGTCGGGATCTCGGCCGAAGAATTGGCCGCCCGGACGGCCCGGCGGGCCGCGGCGCGCGCACGCCACCAGCGCCACAATCGGCTTCCCCACCACGGCGACAGCAGCAACACGGCGATGACGAAGAGTCGCAGGAGGGTCACGGCCTGGTCGTCCTCGACGGCGAGGACTGCTCGTCCCATGACCCCAGCTCCGGACAGCCCAACTTCGACCAGCCCAGCCCCGACCAGCCCAGCCCCGACAAGCCCAGCCCCGACCGACACAGCGGCGACGGTAGTGTCCGGGCGATGAGTGTTGCAGCAACCGAGCAGACCGAGCTCCCGCTGGACCGGGTGGATGTCGACGAGGCTCAACTGAGTCGGTTGGAGTCTGACCTGACCCAGGTGGCCGAGGTCCTGGCCGAGCTCGACCGGATTCCGCCGGCCGCTGCCGGATCCGATACCGCAGCCCAGGTGCGGGATCTCCTCGCTGGACGGTTCGCCGTTCCGTCGCCGGCCCCCGACCAGTCAGGGGTGTCCGGCCACTCAGAGCGGTCCGGCATCTCAGATCTGGCCGGGGACGGTCACCAGGTCATCGTCGATCAGTCGGACCCGTTCGCCGAGCACCCAACCGGACGGGCCTGACCCGATCCACCACGCTCCCAGGTTCCCGAGGACGGTGCGCTCTGCGCCCAGATGGGCGGTCACGGTGGCGATCACTCCACCGTGAGTGACGGCGACGACGTCGGCCCCCTGTCCCACCGCGGCTGAGATCGCGTCGAGGGCGACCATGGCCCGTTGCAGGACCGAATCGTCGGACTCGTAGCCCGGTGGTCGTCGCCGCTCGGCCAGGAAGCCTGGATACCGATGGTCGATCTCGGCCCGGGTGAGGCCTTCCCACTCGCCGGCTGAGCGCTCCATCAGTCCATCGACCGAGACCACGGGTTCGATCCCGATGGCTGCTGCGATGATCGAAGCGGTCCGGTGCGCTCGTTGCAGGGGCGACGAGATCATGGCGTCGACCGACCCAATGGCGCCCGCAGCGGCGGCAGCTTGAGTCAACCCGAGGTCAGTCAGTTCGGGATCGGCCTGACCCTGCCAACGGCCATCGGCGTTCCAGACGGACTGGCCGTGGCGTACGAGGAGGATGCGAGTCACCGGATCAAGCTAGGGGGATCCCCCACGTCGGGAGAAAGGACCGTCGAACACCTCGGCACTACGCTTCGGCCGTGCCCACCCTCAGACTGTTCGCGCAGGCGCGGGAGACCGCCGGGACCAGCCACGATCAGCTGGATGGCGCCTCGGTGGCCGAGGTCCTGGAGGCCGCTGTGAGTCGTTACGGACCGGCATTCGAGGCGGTTCTGGCCACGGCGAAGGTCTGGGTGAACGGCGAGCCGGCGATCCCGAGCGACGAAGTCGGTGCCGATGACGAAGTGGCTGTCCTGCCGCCGGTGTCCGGTGGGGCCGGCTGAGCCGATGGCCGTCATCACACCGGAACGGGTGCAGCGCTACGCGGTGGTGCACGCGCCCCGTGGTCCACGCCTCCGACTGGCGGTGCTCTGGCTGGTCCTCTTCTTCGTTGCCTTCTACGTGGGCTCGGGCGGTCTGGCCATGTTCTTCGCGGTCAACGCCGCGATTGCCGCGCTCCAGATGTGCGCTCGCTGGAACGAGCGACGGGTTCCCGCCAACGGCGTCCTGGCGGCGGCTGGAGCGGCGGCCGTCCCCCTGGCCGCGTGGGTCAACAATCGCGTTGCAGGCCTCGTCATCCTGGGATTCGTGGCGCTGGCGGTGCTGTTCGGCTCGGGTTTCGCCCTGCCGAACCCGCCGGCTGCCAGCGTGGATGCCGACGACGAGTCGGCCACCCGTCGCCGGGCTCCCAGAAGGTCCGCCACGACCCCGCCGGACGAGACCAGCCCGGGAATCACCCCGTTCAGCCCCGGTCTCGGGACGGCATGGGTGACCCTCGCCGCGGGATTCATCCCGGGGCTGGCTGCCGCCGCTGTGGTGCAATCCCATCGGATCGGCGCCATGGCCTTGGCGTTCCTGGCGTCGGCAGTCTGCACCTATGACGCCGGCGACTATCTCTGCAGCGCCGGGTATGCATCTCGAAGGGTTGGCCCGCTCTCGGGCATGTTCGGCGTCCTGGTGGTCACCATGTCCATGTCCTTCGTGTCGCCGGCGCCGCTCGTGGGCTGGGCGGTCTGGTTGACCGGACTGGTGCTGGCGGTGCTGTGCCCGCTCGGGCAATGGCTCGGCTCGTGGATGCTCCCGGCGTCGTCGTCGTCCGCCCCCGGCATACGGCGCCTGGATGCCTGGTTCCTGGCCGCCCCGGTCTTCTGGCTGATCCTGGTCCTCAGCGGCTGAGCCCGCCGAAGCGGGATGTGTTCCGACCATCATCCCGCCGGGGCTCAACTCCTGGTTGACTCTGCCGATGGACGACACGAGCCCGGATACTCCGGGCGCCCGCGGGGAGCCCGACTTGTCCGATCTGCTGCAGCACCTGCTCGACGAGATCGACATCGGCGTCGTGTCGCAACGGTCCATCGATGAGCTACGCGACATCCGTGACCGCTGCCAGGTCGTCGAGTCCGGTTTGAGCTTCGGACGACGAATGGCCCAAGGGCGACTCGACATCGTCATGGTCGAGGCCGATCGACGGGTCAGCGGTTCCACCGACGCCCTCCTCCCGGCGCTGCCCGAGGTGCTGGCCCGCCAGACCCGATCTGGTGGGACCCCTCGGCCGGTTCGTGACACCGAGCTCCCTGTCTTTGCCGATGACCTCACCGCCCGCCTCGACCGCATCGTCAATCCGACGGAGCTGTCCCACCTGGGGGACCTCGAAGCCGATCGCCTCACCGAAGTGATCGATGGACTCCAGCTCTTCGAGCGGTTGGTCTCGGTCAAGCGCCACGAACTGCACCGGATCATCGACGAGCTCCAGGAGGAGATCGTCGGCCGCTATCGCAGCGGCGCGGCCTCGGTCGACGACCTGCTCCGTTGAGCCGCCCCGCCGCCTGCTCGCGGCGGTGAGCAGGACCGGGGGTACGCTCGAACGGTGACTACCGACCCCGACCGCCGCTGGTACGACCTGGGCGAGTTCATCCGTGAGCAGCGCTCGGTCGGTCAGATGTCCCTGCGGAAGCTGAGCGAGCTCGCCGGGGTGTCGAACCCGTACCTGAGCCAGATCGAACGGGGACTGCGCAAGCCGTCGGCCGAGATCCTCCAGCAGATCGCCAGGGCGTTGGAGATCTCGTCCGAGACGCTGTACGTGCGGGCGGGGATCCTCGATGAACCATCCGATCAACCGGACCTGATCCGGGAGATCCGACGTGATCCGTTCATCAACGAGGATCAGAAGAAGTCCATCGTGCGGATCTATGAGTCGTTCCGACGCGAGTACGAAGCCGACCAAGCCTCGGAGTGACCCCACCGTGACATCCGGCCCAGCGCCGGACCGGACGGAATCCGGTCGGGCGGGACGGAGTTGTCCCCCGTGATGCGTTCCGTGGCGATGATCTCCCTGCACACGTCGCCACTGGCCCAGCCAGGCGTCGGCGACAGTGGTGGCATGAACGTGTTCGTACGCGAACTGGGCGGCGGTCTGGCCCGAGCCGGCGTCGGCGTTCGCTGCTATGTCCGTCGGACCGACCCGGACGATCCGGACGAAATCCAGGTGGAGCCAGGGTTCGATCTCATCAACGTGACGGCCGGACCGTTGTCGCTGGCCAAGGAGGACCTCCCGTCGGTGATCGACCAGTTCGCCGATCGGGTCGGCAACGACATTGCCGACCACTCGGAGATCGGAGTGGTTCACGCCAACTACTGGCTCTCCGCCGCGGCCGGCCACCAGATCAAACATCGACTCGACCTGCCGCTCGTCACGACCTTCCACACGCTGGCCAGGGTCAAGTCGCGGACCGGCGACGCCGAGCCGGACCAGCGGGCGTTCGCCGAGGCGTCGGTCGTCGGGTGTTCGGACGTGATCACGGCGGCGACTGCGTCGGAGGCGCTCGAGCTGGTGGATCTCTACGGCGCCGATCCCGAACGGATCGAGTTGATCGCCCCCGGCGTCGACCGGGCGTTCTTCAGCCCGGGGGACCGGAGCGGGGCACGGTGGGCAACGGGTCTGCCCGACGAGCCGACCATCCTGTTCGTGGGCAGGATCCAGCCCCTGAAGGGACTGGACCTGGCCATTGAGGCCCTCGGCCACATGGCCAGCCCGTGTCGTCTGGTCGTCGTCGGCGGCTCGAGCGGAGTCGACGGAGCGGCTGAACTGGCTCGGGTTCGTGCGATTGCCAAGTGCATGGCCGTGGAGGATCACATCACCTGGATCGATCCCCAGCCCCACCACCTGCTCTCCTCCTACTACCGCTCGGCCGATGTCGTGGTAGTGCCGAGTCGCTCGGAGTCCTTCGGGCTGGTCGCGCTCGAGGCCGCGGCCTGCGGCGTCCCGGTGGTCGCCGCTGACGTCGGCGGACTCTCCCACGTCGTAGCCGATGGCTACTCGGGGCTCTTGGTGGCCGAGCGGTCGGCGGAGTCGTTCGCTGGTGCGCTCGACCGGCTCCTCAACTCGCCGTGGATCGCCGGGCGGATGGGAGCCCAGGCCGCGCGTCGGGCCGAGCGGTTCACCTGGTCGGCTGCCGCGGCGCGTCTGCGCCGCTGCTACGGCGACCTGTCGACCCGATCCTTGGTGGAGTGTGATGCCTGATGCACACCGATGCGTCGACCCCTGAACACCTCGATCGCCTCGAATTGCTGGTGGATTCGTGGCTCTGCGAGCAGCTGGCGGAGAACCCGGTCATCGAGGACGTCGTCCGGGACACCGAGACCGACGAGCGTCGATGGTGGGTCCGAGTGCTGGGCGAGGAGAAGTCGGTGTTCTCGGTGTGGGTGGTGCTGCGGCAGCGAACCCTGTCCTTCGAGACCTACGTCATGCCGTACCCGGAGGAGCGGGCGGGTGAGCTCTTCGAGCACCTGCTCCGTCGGAACCGTTCCATGTTCGGGTACTCATTCGGGATCGGCGATGAGGAGGGGATCTACCTGACCGGGCAGATCCCGAATCCCACCGTGACTCCCGCCGAGCTCGATCGGATGCTCGGTTCGCTCTATCAGTACGTCGAGCAGTTCTTCCGTCCGGCCATGCGCATCGGTTTCGGCTCCAAGTTCCCCGGGTGACCTCTGGGTAGGTTGCATTTCATGTTATTTCATGTCATTGTGTTCACACCGGTGCGGGACGGGGGTGTCGGGGAAGCGACCTCCGGTCCTGCACCGGGCCCCGCTGGCCCGACCCGCCCCACTGGATGCTCAGGGGCTCGACGGTAGGGTTGGCCAGTGGTCGAACTGCAGCTGATCGGTGGCGGCAAGATGGGCGAGGCGCTGCTCGGCGGCATCCTGGCTTCGCAGTGGTGTGTCCCCGAGGGGGTACGGGTCGTCGAGCTGGACGCCTCCCGACGTGCGGCGTTGACCGATCGGTACGGCGTGCTGGTCGACGATCAACCCGGCGCCGCGGCCGGAACGATCCTGGCGGTCAAGCCGGGCGACATCGCGGCGGTGGCCGCCGCGGTGACTGTTGCCGGAGGCGGCCGACTGCTCTCCATAGCCGCGGGTGTATCCGTCGACGCCATCGAGGATGCAACCGGTCATCAGGTCGCCGTGGTGCGAGCCATGCCCAACACCCCCGCGCTGGTCGGCGTGGGCGCTGCTGCCATCTGCGCCGGTTCGACTGCGAGCGAAGCTGACCTCGAGTGGGCCGCCACGTTGCTCGGTTCGGTCGGCACCGTCATCCGGGTCCCGGAATCCGCCATCGACGCAGTCACCGGTGTGTCCGGTTCTGGTCCCGCCTATGTCTTCCTGGTTGCCGAGGCCTTGGCCGATGCCGGTGTCCTGGTGGGCCTGCCCCGCGATCAAGCCGTTGCGCTGGCCAACCAGACCTTGCTGGGCGCAGCCACGATGCTGGTGGAAACAGGTTCCAGCGCGGCGGAGCTGCGCGCCGGCGTCACCTCGCCGGGCGGTACCACGGCGGCGGCGCTCCAGGTCCTGGAACAACGCGGCTTGCGGGCGGCGTTCGTCGACGCCGTCGTAGCGGCCCGTGATCGGTCCCGGGAGATGGGATCGTGAGCGGGTACGACACGGTCTCGTTCCTGTCGGACCTGGGGACCGACTCCGAAACCGTCGGCGTCGTTCATTCCGTCGTGCGGCAGTTGGCACCCCATGTGCGTGTGATCGACCTCACCCACGGCATCGAGCCCTTCGACGTTCGGGCCGGATCGTTGGCACTGTCCCGAGCGGTTCCCTTCGTGGCTCCCGGGGTGGTGATCGCCTCGGTCGATCCGGGAGTGGGGACCGCCCGTCGGCTGGTCGGGGTCGAGATCGAAGGCGGGGTGTTCCTCGGGCCCGACAACGGGCTCCTGGCCGGAGCGGTGGCCATGGTGGGCGGCGCCGGTCGGGTCACTTCGCTCGACGATCCTCAGTTCCAACTCGGTTGGCACGGTCCCACTCTGGCCGTGCGCGATGTCCTGGCGCCGGTGGCGGCCCATCTCTGTAACGGCGCCGAGTTCTCCGACCTGGGCGAGGAGTTGGACGCCGCGCTGCTCATGCCGGGCCTCGTCCCCGTGGCTCGCGTCGAGGACGAGGGGCTGGTGTGCGAGGTCCTCTGGGTCGATCGGTTCGGGAACGCCCAGTTGAACATCGACCGTGATGACATCGCGTGGGAGACAGGTTCGATCGGCCTGTCGATCGGCGGCCGATCGAGGCGGGCCCGACTGGTTCGGACCTTCGACGACCTCGGGGTCGGCGAGGTCGGCCTCTTGATCGACGGATCCGGGCTGCTGTCCATGGTGGCCAGTCGGTCATCGATCGCCGAGGAGTTGGGACTCACCGTGGGCAGCGAAGTAATCGTGTCGACCGACGACGGCGAACAGCCCGGAGTCACAACGGCCGTGACGCTCGGACGAAGTGGAGGCTGACGTGCGCAAGGGAACCACCATCGCCATTGCCATCTTGTTGCTCGTGCTGGTGGGAGCGGCCGCGCTCCAGTTGGTGTTGTCGGCCCGGGGCGGCTGACACGCTGTCGTGGGTCACAGCCGCGAGGCCACCGAGTCACGGGTGAAACGGCGCATCCCGCCGCGAATCAACCAGAAGGCGGCCAGCCAGATCACTGCGCCGATGGCCCAGACCGCGGCTGCGTCGATCAACAACAACCCGGTGGCCTGACCGACGGACGCAATGATCAGCGGCATGATGACGGCTCCGCCCAGTTGGTTGGCCTCCTGGGTGGTCTCCGAACGCGACGAGATCCGCACCATGATCCCCAGTCCCAGTGCGCCCACGGCTGGGGTGACCCACCCGATGACGACCAGCCACCCGCCCGTCGGCACGAACACGCGGTGCATGACCGGCCAGGCGATGATGTTGGACACCAAGGCGAATGCCACGAAACCGATCCAGCTGAGGGCGATCGACGGCACGAACGCCACCAGCAGCTTCGCCACGTAGAGCCGCGACTCGTCAATGGGAAGGTGCAGGAGGGTCTCCAGCGTTCGCCGCTCCTTCTCGCCGGCGAAGGCGTCGGCCGCCAGCACGGCCGACACCATGAGCGGCACGACGATGAACAGGGGCAGGAGGAGATGTCCGTTGACGAGCACCAGCATCTGTTCGCGGGCGGGGAGTCCGGCAATCCCGCGACCCAGGTTCCCGGGCAGTCGATCGAGCAGGGTCGACAGATCCGGGCTGGGTTGACTCCGGGCGAACCAGGCCATTCCCGCCGGTAACGCAACGAGCAGGAAGCTCGGCACGATGACCATGGGCCAGACGATGGCCTTCGATCGACGGACGGCGCGGAGGTCCTTGCGGATCAGAGCGCCGACCTGCGACCGGGTGTCGACAGCGGTCATGCCGCACTCGCCACGTCGTGCCGGGCAGCGGCGCGCAGGCCTTGTCGGTCGGTTCCCAACTGCTCGAGCACGTGGAAGTACACGTCGGAGAGGTCTCGGATGACGTCGGTGACCTGGAGGACGTCGACACCGGATCGAACGAGGAGCTCGACAGCTCGAGGAGTGACCGAGCGATCGGCGAGGAGTAGCCGCAGGGAGCTGGTGTCCACGGTCACCCCGTGAACGCCAGGGACCGATGCAATGCGGGCGGCCAGCCCATCGTCGACCAGCCGCCCCAAGCGGATCCGGACCTCGGGCTCGGGCCAGATGTCCGACGCCAGGACATCCGGAGCTCCCTCGATCAGCAAGCGGCCGTTGTGCATGATGGCCATGCGGTCGGCCAGGCGTGCCGCCTCGGTGAGAACGTGGGTGCAGACCACGACGGTGCGACCCCGCTCACGGGCCAGGGTGGAGATGATCTCGATGACGTCCTCGGTTGCGGCCGGGTCGAGCCCGCTGGTCGGCTCGTCCAAAAAAAGGACCTCGGGATCGCAGAGCATGGCCCTGGCCAGGGCGATCCGGCGGCGCTGGCCCGTGGAGAAGCCTTGGCATCGATGCTCTGCCCGGTCGGCCATGCCGAATCGCTCCAGCACGCTGTTGATGGTGCGGGTGGCCTCGACGCTGGTGAGTCCACGTATGGAGGCAACGAACTCCAGGTTCTCGCGGGCGGTCAGGCGGTCGTCCAGCCCGGCATTCTCGGTCAGCACGCCGGTCCGTCGTCGGAGCGCGTCGCCTTCGGTCACGGGATCCAAGCCGAGTACCGATGCCCGGCCCGAGTCCGGCGTCAGGACTCCGTTCAAGAGTCGCACCGTGGTTGTCTTGCCGGCGCCGTTCGGCCCGAGAAGCGCCAGCACCGTCCCGGCCGGGACCCTCAGGTCGAGCGCGTCGACGGCGATCCCGTCGGGGAAGGTCCGGGTCAGCCCGGTGGTGGTGATGGCGGAGGAGTCCATGCTGTCGGCTGTCGGCTGTCGGCTCATTGGCGGTTGGGGTTGAGGGCGAACCAGATCCCTACCCGTTAGCCTGCCGTGCCCATGGGCGAAATCGGCGCGATCGGAGCAGGTTCGTGAATCTGGCGACACTGTTCGACCGGCATCCCGAGAATCAGCCAGCGCTGATCTCGCGCGGAAAGACCACCACCTACGGGGAGCTCTCCGCACAGGTCGCCGCCTACCGGGGTGGCTTGGTCGGCCTCGGGCTGGTTCCCGGCGACCAGCTGGCGATCATTGCGGGGAACAACTGGTACTTCGTCAGCGCATACCTGGCCATCATCGGTGCGGGATTGGTCGCCGTTCCGTTGAACCCGAGCAGCCCGCGCCTCGAGTTGGAGACCGAGCTGGCGGCAGTGGACGCTTCTGCCGCAGTGGTCGGCCCGACCGCCCGGCTGGTGGTCGAAAGCATCGACCACCAGCAGGTGCCGACCGTTCAGCACTGGATCGGCTGCGGGTTCGTTCCCGAGGGCGGTCACGACGTTGATCAGTTGCTCGGTGTGGCTCCTGTTCCGATCGTGGACCGGAACGATGACGATCTGGCGGTGCTGATCTTCACCTCGGGCACGGCCGGGTCGCCGAAGGCGGCCATGCTCACCCACGGCAATCTCCGGATGAACATCGCCCAGATGCTCTCGGTTCCGGGAGCAGCCCAGAACGCCGACGACGTGGTGTTCGGCGTGCTGCCGCTCTTTCACATCTTCGGGCTCAACGTGGTGCTCGGCGCGTCGTTGGCGGTCGGCGCTCGGGTCCTGCTGGTGGAGCGTTTCGATCCGATCTCGGCCATCGAGTCGATCCAGAAACATCAATCGACCATCGTGTCGGGTCCACCGACCATGTGGGCTGCCTGGGCGGGGTTGCCGGAGGCGCCCGAGGGAGCGTTCGAGTCGGTGCGGCTGGCCGTGTCCGGCGCTGCTCGCCTTCCGGAGGAGACGGCTCGCACGATCGAGCGCCGCTACGGCTTGGCTCTGAAGGAGGGTTACGGCCTGACCGAGGCGGCACCTGTGGTCACCTCGACCGTGGACACCGACGCCCCGCTCGGATCCGTCGGAGTTCCGGTGCCCGGACTCGAGGTCCGGCTGGTCGATGCCGACGGCGAGGACGTGCTGATCGGCGATGCCGGCGAGCTGTGGGTCCGCGGACCGAACGTCTTCGCTGGCTACTGGAACGATCCAGAGGCGACCGCACGAACCATCAATGCCGATGGGTGGCTCGTCACCGGCGATGTCGCCACGGTCGACGACGCAGGCTTCATCTATCTGGTCGACCGCGTGAAGGACCTGATCATCGTCTCGGGCTTCAACGTGTATCCGGCCGAGGTCGAGGAAGTCCTGATGGGGCACCCGGCGATCGACGCATGCGCAGTCGTCGGGGTTCCCCATCCCTACTCAGGTGAAGCGGTGAAGGCCTATGTCGTCACCGTGCGCGGCCAGTCGGTCGAGGAGGACGACGTCATCAGGTTCTGCGCCACCCGGCTGGCCCGCTACAAGTGCCCCGAGAAGGTGTGGTTCGTCGACGAAGTCCCTCAGGGGATGGGCGGCAAGGTCTTGCGTCGAGCCCTTCGCTGAAGACCGTGTCCGACCCGCTCGGTCTGGCCCCCTCGCGGACTTTGTGAATTCGTGAACGAGGTCGGTACCGTGACGAGATGTCCGACCGCGCCGCCCCCCGGCCGATTCCCGAAGCTACGGTCGCTCGCCTGCCCATCTACCTGCGGGCCCTCCAAGAAGTCGCAGCCGATCAGATCGCGACCATCTCCTCCGATCAGCTCGCCGAGATGGCGGGTGTCAATGCGGCCAAGGTGCGCAAGGACCTGTCCCATTTCGGGAGCTACGGGACGCGTGGCGTGGGCTACGACGTGGAGTTCCTGGTCTTCCACATCCGGCGAGAGCTGGGGTTGACCCGGGACTGGCCGACGGTGATCGTCGGGATGGGCAATCTGGGTCAGGCACTGGCCAAGTACGGCGGGTTCCACGACCGCGGCTTCGTGGTCGCCGCCTTGATCGACACCGATCCGTCCAAGGTCGGGACCGAGATCTCGGGGATGCGGATCCGTCACCTGGACGAGCTGGATCAGATCGTGGCCGACGCGGAGGTCTCGATCGGAGTCGTGGCCACTCCCGCACACGCGGCGCAACTGGTGGCCGACCGAATGGTGGCGGCCGGAATCACGTCAGTGCTCAACTTCGCGCCGACGGTCATCTCGGTGCCGGACCGGGTGTCCATCCGCAAGGTCGATCTGGCCGTCGAACTGCAGATCCTGTCGTTCTACAGCGAGCGTCGGGCCGGCCTGGACGCCACCGGCTGATGCGTGGACTGCCGGTCGTACTGCACGTTGCCGGCCGCCCGATCGTGGTCGTCGGTGCCGGATCGGTCGCTTCGAGACGTCTGGCGTCCGCCCTCGAGGCCGGAGCGGAGGTCGTGGTCATCGCCCCGTTGGTATCCGCCGCGGTGGCGGCTGCAGCCGAGGCTTCCGGCGGGCGATGCCGCATCGAGCAGCGGTCCGTGACCGCAACCGACGTCGTCGGAACTGCCCTGGTGCTCTGTTGTGTGGACGATGCTGACGTCGACGATGCGGTGGTCAGGTGGTGCCTCGACGCCGGTGTTCCCGTGGCCTCCGCCCGAGCCCATCCGGCCGCCACTGCGTCTCTTCCCGCCAGTGTGACCGTTGACCGTGTCCGGATCTCGGTATCGACCGACCCGCCGGTGCCTTCGTTGGCACGCCACTTGGCCGACCGGGCTGCCGCAAATTTGCCCGTCGGGGTCGATACGGTGGTCGATGTGCTCGCCGAGGTCCGCT